>ENA-ORXF01000019-ORXF01000019.1-marine-metagenome-genome-assembly--contig:-NODE-19-length-129862-cov-15.641800_pt1 | contig 129862 bp, 137 predicted proteins | sample MGYA00237864_ERZ511476 | MGnify/ENA primary metagenome ERZ511476 (study PRJEB26306, sample SAMN06343908) | marine metagenome | isolation source: coastal waters | place: Atlantic Ocean: West Antarctic...
AAAGGCACTCTTACCGATTCAGACATTAAAGATTTGAGTTTGATCTCAGGAGATGTGAGTCAATCAGAATTTGAAGAAATTGTCAGAGAGGCTGTGGAATTTGAAAAAGAATTTGTTAAAGATGCATTACCCGTTGATCTTATTGGCATGAACAAAGAAATGATGTGCCAATATATTGAAGCCGTTGCAGACCGTATTGCAGATCTTTTTGAATTTGACAGAGTTTTTAATACTGAGAATCCATTTGATTTTATGAGAGCATTAGATGTTCAAGGTGTAACTAATTTCTTTGAAAAGCGGGTATCAGAGTATCAAAAACCTACGGACAGATCTCTTTCTTTTGACGATGCTTTCTAAATGAAAGTTGAGATTTATTCGAAAGAAAATTGCCCATCCTGTAACAAAACTAAATCTATTTTAAAAGATCATAATCCTATAATATTAATGTTAGATAAAGATTTTAATAGAGATGTTTTTTTTGAGAAGTTTCCTGAAGCTAAATCCTTTCCTCAAGTTATAATAAATGATAATCATGTTGGTGGATACGAGGAAGTAAATAAATGGTTAGCATTCAATATGCCTAATCAAGAATTTTAATGACTCAAGATAAATATCAATCAATATTGACATTCTGGTTTAATGAATCTTCAGTAAAAAATCACTGGTCAAAGAATGATGAATACGATCAAAAAATTAAGGAAAAATTTTTAAAAGACTTAGAGAGAGCCATTCAAAACAAATATGATGACTGGCAGGATTACTCTAAAAGTAGTCTAGCTCTAATTATATTACTAGATCAATTCTCTAGAAATGTTTTTAGAAATGATTCCAGATCATACGCTCAAGATACAAAATCAAGATTATTAGTAACAGAAGGTGTAGATAGAGAATACTTAGATGAACTAGATTTACCTGAGAGGTTATTTTACCTTATGCCGCTTGTTCATAGTGAAGAAATGCAAGATCATTTATTTGTAAAACAATTAGGTGAAGTATTCTTAAGGGATCACCCGAATTATTTAGAAATAAAAAAATCATGGGAAAGTCATAGTACAGTAATTAAAAAATTTGGTAGATACCCCCATCGCAACGAAATACTGCAAAGGCAATCTACATTAGAGGAAATTGCTTTCCTCAAAGAGCCTAATTCATCTTGGTAATTGATTTAAAATTGATAATTTAATAGAAGTATTGGTTACTAGCCTTTCAGCATACAATTTCAACATAAAGTTTTTAGAATTTAATTTCTACGCTACTAATCTTCCATATTATTTTATCTAAGTTTAATTTGACTATAATATTTATATCTTTATGTATAAAATCTAATTTAAAAGTATTAAGACTTGTTAAAAAAAAATAATTTGTGTCTTTATATAGCTCTTTGATATTTGGACCCACTAGTTTAAATTTCTTTTTTTCTAAAGTAGTACTAGGATTCACAGACAATTCTGCGTTATCCCATTCTTGTATTTTATCTAATTTAAGATTATCAATTTGATCTCTAATTAGACTTGGATTTTTATATAAGCTCATAATTATTTTTTCATCTGATAGATAATCGGATAGTTTACTAATATTTTGGCTTATAAGCATATCAAAATTTTTTTTATCTAGACTATAAATAATTTTTAAAATCGCATCTTTTTTAATTTTTTCATAAATAATAGTATTTAATTGTTTTCTAAAATTTAATGATAGTTTTTTCTTATCTATAAAATCTTGAAGTTGGAAAGAGCTTTCTTGTTTAAATGAAAGATAAATATTAGTGAATGAGTATATTAATGTAGATGAGTAAAATAAGATAAATATTAATACCGCTAAGAGTGAAAAATTTTTTATTTTATTCAATTAATGCGCCTCTCCCCAGTTATTACCTTTGCCACTATCAACTCTAATTGGTGTATTAAAGTCTCTAAACTGGATATGTTCATTTTCCATTATATGCTTAATCTTATCGATGACATCTTCTTCTTTTTCGTGTATCTCAAATAAAAGCTCATCATGTACTTGAGATATCATTTTTGATTTTAACTTTTCTTTTTTAAGTACATATTGGATTTTAATCATAGCTATCTTAATAAGATCAGAGGCTGAACCTTGTATTGGTGCATTGATTGCTAATCTTTCTGCATAAGATCTTAGCATGAAGTTTTTTGAATTAATATTTTTTATAAAAGATTTTCTTCCAAATAAATTTTCTACGTAACCATTTTTTTTGCTAAATTCGACTGTTTCTTGCATAAATTTTTCAATATTTGGAAATTTTTTAAAATAATTTTCGATAAATATCTTTGCTTCTTGGTTGCTAACTTTTAATTGTTTGGCTAGACCGAATGCACTAATACCATATATAATTCCAAAATTAATAATTTTTGCCATTCGTCTATCATCAGGATCGATATCTTTCTTATTAAACACTAATTGAGCAGTACTTTCATGAATATCAATATTATTTTTAAAAGATTCTAATAAAATAGGATCTTGACAGGCTTCACATAAAATTCTTAATTCTATTTGAGAATAATCTAAGCTATATAATTTAAAGTTATTATCAGCAATAAATGCTGTTCTGATTTTTTTACCCACTGTAGATCTTATAGGGATATTTTGAAGATTTGGCTCTGAAGAACTAAGTCTCCCAGTAATTGTAGATGCAATATTAAAAGTACTGTGTATTCTATTTTCTTTATCTGCATGGTCAGAAAGAGATGAAGTGTAGGTGGAATGTAATTTAGAATATTGTCTCCATTGTAAAATATGAGTAGCAATTTCTACACCTTCGCCTTCTAATTGTTCTAACACCGACACATTTGTTTGAAAGTCACCTGCTTTTGTTTTTTTTGTTACATTAATATCTAATTTTTTAAAGACTTCAGTCAGTTGCTTAGGTGATCCAACATTAAACTCCCCACCGCCTATAGAAAATATTTTTTTCTCAATTTTAGATATTTCTTTTCCTATTTCTAATTCTAGTTTTGAAAGCAAAGATCTATCAATTTTAAATCCTGCTTCTTCTACATCTTGAAGAACTAGACTTAATTTTTTATCTACTTCATAATAAATCCAATTATTGATATCTTGCGCAACTAATGGATTTAATTTATTAAATAATTGTAAGGTTGCATAAGCATCATAAGCAGCATAATTAGTAGCAGATTTAAGAGGCACTTCAGAAAAATCTTTATATTTTTTTTTAGATTCATTTTTTATTACATCTCTAAATTTTTCTTTAACATTTCCAAAATAGTAAAAATAAAGATCTTCTAGGTTATGCTTAGTTAAGCCATTGTTAACAAAGTAAGACATTAATAAAGTATCTTGAAAAGATCTAGTATTGACGCCATATCTTTTAAGAATTACACAGTCGTATTTAGCATTATGGAAAACTTTGGTAATAGATTCATCTTCACATATTTCATTTAAGATTTTTAAAATTTCTTTTTGGTCTTTTTTATTTATTGAATTTTCAGGTGATATAAAAGGTATATATACAGCATCTTGGCTGAAGGCTATTGAGATACCAATAATATTAGCCTCTCTCACATTTAGACTATCTGTTTCTAAGTCGCAGGCAATAAATTGTTCATCAAGCAATGATTTCAAAAATGACTTAATTTCTTTAATTTCAGTTATAGCCTTAAAAGCTTTACTAGTTGGAGGTGAATGAGGTTCAGTTTCGTGAAGTTCCGACCTAATGAGAGTCTTAAATTCATATTTTTTAAAAAAATCATTTAACTTTGAGGAGTCATCAAAAGCTTTGATATCTTTTATTTCAATTGGTAACTCTAAATCATCTTTTAAAATTACTAATTGATAGCTAATTTTTGCCAAGTCCTCGTGTTCATGGATTAAATTTTTAAGTCTAATATTCGTGATTTCTTCTTTTTTAGCTATTAGATTTTCAAAACTCCCAAATTCATTTATTAATTTTGAGGCTGTTTTTGGGCCTATACCTTTAACGCCAGGTATATTATCAGCGGCATCTCCTATCAAAGCTTGTACATCTGTGATTTTATCTGGCGTAACTCCAAATTTTTCTAAAACTCTAGTTTCATCTATCTCAATATTTTTCATCGGGTCTATAATTTTTGTTGTTCCCGTTAAAAGCTGAAAGAGATCCTTATCAGAGCTATAAACTATAGTATTAATATTATTTTCCTCACCATATCTTGCATATGATGCAATGATATCATCTGCTTCAAAATCTTTTTTTTCAATTACATCTAAGCCGAATGCTTCAATCGCTTCTCTAATGATTTTAAATTGCGGCACAAGATCTTCGGGAGCCTCCGAACGATTTGCTTTATATTCAGAATATAATTTATTTCGAAAAGTATTTCTTCCTGCATCTAAGACTATAATAATTTTATCATCATGATATTGCTCTATAAGTTTAAGCATCATATTACAAAAACCATAAACTGCATTAGTTGGAGTTCCCGAGCTATTCGTCATAGGTGGTAATGCATAGTAAGCTCTAAATATATATGCGGACCCATCCACTAATATTAATCTAGGGGTTGTAATCATTTAATAAAAGACAGCGTATTGAATAAGTAAAAAGACTTCAAAAGAATTATTCTTTTGGAGCGTGTTTATTTAAAATTCTTTGCAAGGTTCGACGATGCATTTTTAAACGTCTTGCGGTCTCAGAAACATTTCTATTGCATTGAGTAAATACTCTTTGAATATGCTCCCACCTTATTCTATCAGCTGACATAGGATTTTCTGGCGGAGGGGGCAAAATACCAGAGTGGGACATTAAAGATTTTTCAATATCGTCAACATTTGCTGGCTTAGGAACATAATCATCGGCTCCTAATTTTACTGAGGAAACTGCTGTAGCAATGTTACCATAACTTGTGAGCATTACAGTTCTACACGTTGGATTTTGTTCTTTGATGACTTTAATGACATCTAAGCCAGAACCATCACCTAAACGAAGATCTACTATTGCATAATTAAATGAGAATTTTAATAATATTTCAAGAGCTTCTTTTTTAGATGCTGCAGCCGTAACAATAAAATCTTTTCTCTGAAATGAAGTTGTCAATCTTTCACGAAAAGATTTGTCATCTTCAATTATAAATAGGCTTTTTTCTTTAACTTCTTCTATATCTTCCATTTCAATATAACTTCTGCTCCATTATTATTAATTACTTCCACGTTTCCATTAAGATTTTCGATCATTTGCTTAGTAATAAAAAGTCCTAATCCCATATTTAGAGTGTTATTAGATCTTGTAGAATAGAATGGTTTTCCAAAATTAGCTATAAATTTTTTATCAAAACCAAGCCCGTCATCTTTAATTTTAATGATATAGTGATCCATAAGTACTTCTGAAATAATAAGAATATTCTTATTAGCAAAACTTATTGCGTTATTAATAATATTATTCATAGCTATATTTAGCTCTGGAGTAATTGATATAAGAATATTTTTTGATTGTTCGTCATATCTGTAGTCCATATTTATACTATTAAAATTTTTTTGATATTTTTCAACTAGAGACTGAACATATGCATCAAGAGACATATCCGTAACTTCACTTGACAGTTTTTTAGATTGGGGATTAGTAGACAAATCTTTGAGAATTTTTTTACATCTATCTAATTGCTCTTTTAGAATATCTATATCATTAGAATATTTATTAATTAAGTTAGCATCTTGTTCAAAATCATTAACAATTAGATTAATCGTATTTAGTGGAGTTCCAAGTTCATGAACAGCAGCAGCAGCTAATCCTCCAATTTTTAGTAATTCTTTTTCATTCTGGAGTTGCGTACTTGCTAACTGATAAGCTGTTTGTGTTTTTTTATAATTCAATGAAAAGTAATAAAGGTAAAAAACCATAAAAATACTACTTGTAAGTAGTGATATCATAATACCCAAGAGATAATTATCATTAAATATTGGTCTAATGTCTTCTGGTAATTCTAGATAAACATTAAAAATAATTGCAAAACAAACTAAGGCTAAACTTAGAATCATTAAAATTTTTTTAATAGAAAGGTATGTAGCGGAAATTGCTAATGGTGCCAGGATTATAAAAATAAATGGATTCGTATATCCACCATTGATAGCAATTAAGAGTGAAATTTGCAAAATATCAAAAAATAAAAAATAAAAAATTTGATTTTCTGATAAAACTTTATTACCTTTTTTAAAAAGATAGTACGTAAGTGTATTGCTAATTAATAATGAGCCAGCGATCAGACTAGAGGCAATAATTACAGAGTTATCAACCTCTACTAAACTATATGTAATTCCTAAAGTGAGTGCCTGGCCAATAAATGCAATAAATCTAATGAGTGTGAAGTCTGAAGAATTAACAAATAAAAAAGTGTTTTTATTTAGCAAACTAGATGTCTAAATTTGCAACTTTAACTGAGTTTTCATCTATAAAAGCCCTTCTATCCGTTACATCATCCCCCATTAGTTTAATTAACGACCTTTCAGCTTCTTCCATATTATCTAATTTAACTTGGATTAGTTTTCTGTTATTTTTGTCTAACGTTGTTTCCCATAATTGCTCTGGATTCATTTCACCAAGACCCTTATATCTGTTAATGGCTTGGCCCTTTTTACTCATTTCAAAAAGTATATTGAAAAATTCTACAAGACCATAACAGGGTGAGATTTCATCGGTACTCAACTTAGTAATTCCAAAATGAATATCAGTTGAATTTGAAAATCCTGTCTCATTCATAAGATTCATATTTTCGTTTAAAATAAAATTTCTTATATTTATTAATTTATCTAATGGCAATTTAATTATTTTCTTATAACCGTCTTTTTCTTGAAGGAAAATTAAATTATTACTTACTAAATCTTGAAAAGTAAATTTTAGACCATCATCTTTCTTAATAGAGTTTAAATTACTTAAAAAATTCTTAAAAGTATTATTATTAATATCTTTAGGATTAAAATCTTTCATAAATAAAGAAGTATTAATAATCTGATCAAAAAACTGATAATCTAGATATGTTAAATCAAGGTTTTGATATGCAGAATTAGCTTTCGCTGCTAAGTCTATGAATTGATTAAGCTGCTCTTCCTTGAGAGTAATTTTTTTGCTTTTATTGTATAAGCTAAACTGCAATTCATCTTTATTATTATTTAAAAGATATTTTGTTAGTTCCTTATCATCCAATAAATAATTTTCTTTATTGCCTTTTTTAACTCTATAGAGAGGTGGTTGTGCTATATAAAGTCTACCAGACGTAATAATTTCTCTCATGAATTGATAAAAAAAAGTTAGTAATAATGTCCTTATGTGACTACCGTCAACATCAGCATCTGTCATAATAATAATTTTATGATATCTCATTTTATCTAAATCAAAATTAGATCCATGACTTGCACCTATTGCAGTTATAAGATTTGAAACCTCATTGTTTTCTAAAACTTTATTTTCTCTTGCTTTAATTACATTTAGTATTTTACCTCTGAGAGGAAGTATTGCCTGAGTATTTCTATCCCTGCCCTGTTTTGCTGAACCTCCAGCTGAGTCCCCTTCCACAATGAAGAGTTCTGAGAGTGAAGGGTCTTTCTCTGAGCAATCAGCAAGTTTTCCAGGCAGAGTAGATCCTTCAAGTACATTTTTTCTTCTCGTGAGTTCTCTTGCTTTTCTAGCAGCGTCTCTAGCACTAGCGGCTTCTATTATTTTTGAAACAATTTTTTTTGCTTCACCTGGGGTTTGCTCTAACCATTGACTTAACTGATCTGAAATAATTTTTTCCACTATCGGTCTCACTTCTGAAGAGACTAGTTTATCTTTGGTTTGAGATGAAAATTTTGGATCCGGTACTTTAACAGATAGAACACAAGTCAGCCCTTCTCTTGCGTCATCACCAGTTAAAACAACAGAGCTTTTTTTTGATGTTGCAACAGTATTTGAATATCCAATTAAAGATCTTGTTAACGCAGATCTAAATCCTTGCAAATGAGTACCCCCATCTCCTTGGGGAATATTATTAGTAAAGCAAAGCATTGTTTCTGAATATCCATTATTCCACTGGAGCGCTGCCTCAACTTTTACACCATTACTTTCTCCGTCAAATGAAATTATATTATTTAATGTTGATTTATTTTTATTTAAAAACTGAGCATAAGAAGTTAGGCCTCCTTTATAATGAAATACAATGGGCTCAGCTTTTAGCTGGCGCATGTCTGACAGTGTGACTTTCACATTTGAATTTAAAAAAGCCAACTGTCTTACTCTGTGCTCAAGTGTTTTTAATAAAAAAGTAGTATTTGTAAAGACTTCACTAGATGGCCAAAATTGAACCATCGTTCCTGTTCTTTCTGATTTTTTAATTGTTCCAATTTCTTTTAATTTTTTTGAAGTAGCGCCATCTTTAAATTCTATTGAGTAGGTTTTACCATTTCTTTTTATAGTAAGAATTAATTTTTCAGATAACGCATTAACAACAGAGACTCCTACACCGTGAAGTCCGCCAGAAATTTTATAACTGTTATCATCAAATTTACCACCTGCATGAAGTTGTGTCATAATTACTTCTGCTGCTGGTATTTTTTCTTCTTTATGCAAATCAACAGGTATTCCTCTTCCATTATCAGTTATAGTAGCCGAACCATCTTTGTTGATTATTAATTCTATAGAATCACAGTATCCACCTAATGCCTCATCGATGGAATTATCTAACACCTCATAAACCATATGATGTAATCCAGAGCCATCATCGGTGTCTCCAATATACATACCCGGCCTTTTTCTAACCGCTTCTAATCCTTTAAGTACTTTGATTGATGATGCTGAATAACTATCTGTCATATAATGTCTATTACTTCTATATCCTTTATTTCATCTTTAATAGTGAAGTTATCAGTTGATGAGAAAAAAGACTGGAAGTTGTTTTTTGCACAATGTTCAATAACTTTTTGAAGATTAATCATATCAAAGTTGTCAAAAATTTCATCAATTAAAAATATAGTTATCTTATTTTTTCTTAATTTGAGGAAGGTCGCTATATCAAGAAAAAAACTTAGTATGAGCAATTTAGACTGTGCTGATGAAAGCTGATTTAAAGGTATATTTTCATGAAACAAAGAAAAAACAGATTTTGCAGGATCATATAAGCTATTAAGAGGGACTTCTCCTTTAGATTCGTTTTCTTTATTCATTTCCAACTTAAATTTTGTAAGAAAATCATCAATAGCTAAGTTATTAAAATCATAATTCAATTGATAAATAAAAAAAGAGTTGGGATATTCAAGAACAAACAAATTAAACTGATTCATAAAATCATATTTAATATTCATTATAGATTTTACAATTGGGAAAAGCTGCTTGTCAATTGACTCTAGCCATGAACGATCCTGTGTTGAAAAAAAAATTTTTTTTTTCTCTCTTCTAAGTTTGGCATAATGATTTAATAGTTTAAATAGTTCAGAATCAAAATAGCACATTATTCTATTACAAGAGTTGCGTTGATACTGCTTATCTTTAATAAAATAGACTTTATCTAATTCTGAAAACCAAAAAAGCTGAAAGATTTTCATTAGTTCCTGTTGGGATATTTTTTTATCATTAAGAAAATAATTTTTATAAAGCTTTAATTCTATAGATTGAAATATTATTTTTAGATTTTGATCCACGCCTTCATCATGAAAAAATAAATTAATACTAGCTCCCTCTTTAATCGAGTTATGATTAATAATATTTTCTAATAAATCTTTTTTGAAACCATTACCAGGAGATAAAAAAGATATCGCTTCTAAAATACTAGTTTTGCCAACTGCATTTTTTCCTTTTAATAAGGAGTGTTTTTCTGAAAAAAATAGATTTTTTTGTTTAAAGTTTCTATAGTTAAAAAGTTTTATTCCCGTTAACTTTGAAGTTAACAACTAAACTCTCATAGGCATCAATATATATATACTAGATTTGTCTTCAGGATCTTTAACGATTACAGGGGAAGATTGGTTTAAGAGTTCAAGCTTTATATTTGGACTTTCTATTATATCCCTGAGATCTAGAATATATTTTGAATTAAATAAAATTTCTAAAGGGGAGGATGAGTAACTTGCAATAACCTCTTCGTCACCTTTATTGCTATCCGTGCTTGTTGCCATTATTTTTACACTATTGCTATCAAAAGCTAACTTTACTGTAGGTGTTTTATCTTGATTAACTGTTGAGACTCTATCCACAGCGTTGAAAAAAAGTTCAGATTCTATTTCTAACAGTTTATCATTTGTAAGAGGTATTACTTTTTCATAATCAGGAAACTTACCATCAATAAGTTTACTAATTATAATAAAATTTTCAGTTTCAAAACTTACTTGTGTATCAGTGCAAACTATTTTTATATCACCTTCAAAGTCACCTAAAATTTTATCTAGCTGGAGAATAAATTTTCTAGGCAGTATTATTCCTGATATTATACTTTTTGATTTAAGTAGTGTTTCGGTTTTAGCCAACCTATGACCATCTGTTGCGACAGCTTTTAAAATATTTTGATCATCCAGAGCTATAGTGTGCAAGTAAATCCCATTTAAATAATATCTGGTTTCTTCTGAAGATATTGCAAATTTAGTTTTATTAAAAATTCTTTTGATTTCCTCTACACTAAGATTAAAAGAATTTGATTGGTCTAATAAGGTAAAATTAGGGAAATCATCAGCTGATAAAGCATTTAATTCGAAAACAGAATTTTCTGAATGAATTATTAAACGAGAACCCTCTGTTTTGAGTTTAATAATACTATTTTTTTTTGTTTTTCTGATTATATCAGTAAGAATTCTGGAATTAACTGTTGCCTCTCCATTCTTGGATGAATCAACAGAGACAAACTCTCTTATAGATATATCCATATCTGTAGAACGGATTTCAATTATATTATTTTCACATTTAATAAATATGTTTGATAAAATCGGTATTGTCGATCTTGTGTCAACGATGGAACTTACATGATTCAGCACTTTCAAAAATGCTTCTCTACTTAATTTAAAATCCATTAATTAGGAAGTTTGCAGTATTCTAGTCAAAAGTTCAACATCTTCTGCAAGTCCTGGGTCATTAGCCATAATTTCTTCAATAGTTTTTATAGCATGAATAACCGTTGTATGGTCTCGACCTCCAAATTTCCTACCTATTTCAGGTAAAGATCTAGTTGTGATTGATTTTGCTAGATACATAGCAACTTGACGGGGTCTAGCTATAGATCTTGATCTCCTAGGAGAGTGCATATCGGAAAGCCTTATATTATAATGCTCTGTTACTTTCTTTTGGATTTCATCAATTGTAATTTTTCTAGAATTTGATCTAAGCAGATCTTTTAAAATATCTTTTGCTATATCGACTGTTATTTGAGTATTACTTAAAGATTCTTGAACTGCGAGCCTATTTAATGCTCCTTCCATTTCACGAACATTATTAGTGATTTTATTTGCTAAAAATTCTAGCACATCAGTACTAAGCTTTATTTGTTTTTGCTCTGATTTTGACTGAAGTATACCTAATCTTAGCTCATAAGTTAGTGGATGAATATCAGCTACTAAGCCCCAGCCTAATCTTGATTTAAGTCTATCTTCTAAACCTTCTAAATCTGCGGGAGATTTATCTGCGGATATAATAATTTGTCTTTTTTTATCAACTAAAGTATTAAAAGTATGGAAGAATTCTTCCTGTGTATTGTCTTTACCTATAATAAACTGAACATCATCGATCATTAAAACATCAACGGATCTAAATTGCTCTTTGAAACTCATGATATTTTTAAAACGAAGAGCTTTAATAAATTGATACATAAACTTTTCAGCTGTTAAATAAACTACATTTTTTTTTGGACTTCTTTTTTTTATGGCCCAAGCAACAGCATGCATTAAATGGGTTTTTCCAAGCCCAACTCCACCATATAAAAATAATGGGTTAAAACTAACAATTTCTGATTCAGCAACTCTTTGAGCAGCCGCGTAGGCAAGTTCATTTGGTTTACCTACAATAAAATTATCAAAAGTACATCTTGGGTCAAGCGGGGCTGAAATATCATCATAATAAGTATCTTCATCGTCTTCCTTATCTTGATAAATTGCTTCTGTTCCAGGAATTATTCTTTCATTTTTTTCTTTTACTATTATGGCAAGTTTATTTATAGAAGAGCCCTGATCAAGGCAAACTCTTTTTATTACTGATGCATAATTTTTAATTATCCAGTCTCTTAAAAATCTAGTTGGTACAGCTAATATTAAAGTCTTATCGTTTTGAGATTCAAAAGAAATAGGTTTAATCCAGTTTTGAAAAGTATCTTTATCTAGAGATTTTTTTAATTCAATTATTACTTTTGGCCAAGCTACCAAAGCATCATTAAAATTAATGTCATCTTCCATTATTAGTATATTTCCTTCTCTCTAAAGTGGTCGTATTAAATCATGAAAATGACATTAGAAGAATAAAAAAAAGAAAAAAAAAGAAAATAAAAAACTTGTTCTTAAGGAGTTATTTTGAAATAGCAGAAATGCTCTTTTGCATTTTAGCTATAGTTCTAGAGGCTTTGTTGAGATTGATTATTTTTTTTTTAGCTGACTTGTGAATTAGTGACATGACAGTTTTAAGTTTTACTATTGATTCTTCTAGTTTTTTGTCGGTTATAAGTTTTTCAATGTTTTTAATTTCAGTGTTAACATTAGATTTAAAGCTTTTATTTAAAGCTTTTTTTTTCTCTGACTGTCTAAGTCTTTTTTTTGCAGATTTGTGTTGTGGCATTTTTTATATTTATTAACAGGTTATTCTTATAATTACGTTAGTAACTTATACTTTTTTTTAAGTTTGTAAAGTGGGACAGTAAAATGTTGATCTGCCATTTTGAATAATTTTTTTAACTAAATGAGTCTTTCCTTTAATCTTAATTTCATCTTTTTGATATACTTTAAAGAAATTTTGGAAACTACCAAGCACTCCATCAGGTGCCTTGAAGTCACTTATAGAAGATCCTCCATTTTTGATAGCAATTTTAAGTATTTGTTTGATGCATTTAACTAAATAAAGAAATTCTTGATAGCTGATTTCATTAATAGGTCTTTCGGGGGAAATTTTTGACAGGAAAAGTATCTCATTTGCATAAATATTCCCTATTCCAACAAAATATCTTTGATCTAATAGCATTTGCTTAACAGTTATTCTCTTTTTCAGTAGTAATTTAAATAAAACTGGTAATTTTATTTTATCTTTAAGAGGGTCGTAGCCGTAATGGTAAAAAAAATCATCAAGCATTTCTAAATTAGATAATAGAAAAGTCATTCCGAACCTTCTAGGATCATTGAAAACAATTAAAAAGTTATTAAATGTAAAAATTAAATGATCATGCTTTTCAGTTTTATGTCCTAAAGGTAAATATTTTAATCTGCCGCTCATTCCTAAATGAATTACTAGGTATTTATTATTATGGAGTTCAATAATGATGTATTTGGCGATTCTTTTAATATCGGATATTTTTTGACCATTAATACTAAGTATATCTGTAATTGTTAAATTTTTTCTTAGTCTTTTATCTGATTTAAATATTTTGATTATTTTTTTTTCTTTAACTTTTAAAGATAAGTATCTTATTGTTGTTTCTACTTCGGGGAGCTCAGGCATGAACAAACAAGATAAATCAATCAAATATAATGTAAAAGATATTTTTAAAAAAGTTGCCGACGAAAAATATGACTTAATGAATGATGTTATGAGTTTAGGAGCTCATAGACTTTGGAAAAAGTACTATGTGAACCTTATTGAGAAGCTACATAAATCCTCTGAGAATATCTTAGATATTGCTAGCGGAACCGGTGATATTTTTAATTCACTTAACAGAACCAATAACTTATTTGCGATAGATCCTATTTATGAAATGCACACTCTATCAAAGAAAAAAAATTCAAAAAAATTAATCCATTATGAGACAGGCTTTGTAGAAAAAATGCCTTATAAAAAAAATTATTTTCAGATGATTTCTTGCTCATATGGTGTTCGAAACTTTGAAGATAAAAATAAAGGCTTCAAAGAAATTGCAAGATGTTTAAAAAAGAATGGGTACTTTTTATTCATGGAATTTGGTACGCCAAAAAGAGAGCTACTTATAAAACCTTTTAAATTATATTTAAATGACTGGCTTCCATTGATTGGAAGTATTGTTGCTAAAGATAGGCATAGCTATAAGTATTTAGCAGAAAGTATTCAAAAATTTCCAAGTCAAGAGGTCATCATAAGGCAAGTAGAATCAGCAGGATTAACACACCAAAAAACTATTGATTTTCTTTCAGGCTCTAACAGCATATATATATTTAAAAAGTAATGAAAATTTTATTAATCATATCTAGCAGTGTTGGGTGCTACAAAGCACTTGACCTTATTAGAATTATACAGAAAAATAATATTGAATTTGAAATTATTGCCACTGCAAACACATTTAAATTTATATCGAAATTATTAATTGAGGGTATAAGTAAAAAGAAAATTTATTCAGAGCTATTTGACTTAGATATGGAGCAAAATATAGGTCATATAGAATTAGCAAGGGACAATACTCATATAGTGGTTTATCCAGCAACCGCAAATATAGTATCAAAGTTTTCTCAAGGAATTTGTGATGATTTAGCTTCAACCTGTATGATTGCTGCTAATAAATTAATTTATTTCGCACCAGCAATGAATAAGGAAATGTGGGCAAACCCTATGATTCAAAAAAATGTTAATCATTGCATAGAAAATGGCCATATTTTTATTGGTCCTGATACAGGCACACTCGCATGTGGTGAATATGGAAGTGGTAGATTAGTTGAGCCAACAGAAATATTAAATCAACTTAAATAATTGAAGTCAGCTCTTATTACTATTGGTGCAACTAGGGAATACTTAGATCCTGTTCGTTATATTTCGAATGAGTCTTCAGGATTACAAGGTACAGCCATTATTGAACAACTTATTAAGAATAAAATTAAAACAATTTGTTTATGTGGACATATAACTGCTAAAAAAATTGTTTCTCCCTATGTAAGATATATTGAGACTACTACTGCAAAATCAATGCTCAGTTTCGCAAAAAAACACTCAAGTGTGGATTTAGCGATATTTAATGCTGCTGTTTCCGACTACCGAGTGAAGAAAATTAGTTCTATAAAAATAAAGAAAAAAGAGAATTTAAATTTAAATTTAGTTAAAAATCCTGATATTTTATATTCTATTTCCACTATGAAAAAACGACCAAAAATTGTTGTGGGATTTGCTTATGAAACAAATAATTACAAAAACTATGCTAAAAAAAAATTAATTGATAAAAATTGTGACTTTTTAGTTCTAAATTTTCCTTTAGGAAATAATAAGATTTTTTCCAGTAATAGAAATAATGGACTTATATTAAATCGTGAATTGGAATGGACAAATATTGGATATCAAACGAAGAAGAATTTTGCAAAAAAAATGATTCAGCATATAATTAGAAATTCTGATGAATATTAAAGCAATGACAACTGTTAAAGTAAAGATTCTGAATAATTCTATTTCTTTACCAAAATATGAAACAATTAATAGTGCGGGTATGGATATTAGGGCATTCATTCAAGACATAGTTATAAAAATTAAACCCCGCGAAACAAAGCTCATTCCAACTGGATTACATTTTGAAATACCGAAAGGGTTCGAAGTGCAAATACGTCCAAGAAGTGGTCTTGCTTTAAAGAATGGGATAACAGTATTAAATTCACCAGGAACTATTGATGCAGATTATAGAGGTGAAATTAAAATAATTTTGATTAATCACAGTAATAATAATTTCATTGTTACAAATGGGATGCGTATTGCTCAAATGGTCGTTACACAATTTACTAGAATAGAGTTAATAGAGGTTAATGAGCTGTCAGAGACTGATAGAGGTGAAGGTGGATTTGGATCTACAGGAACAAACTGAAAATCAAATTATAGAAGAATTTGGTAGACAATTACTAGTACCGGGTATTTCTGAAAACGGTCAAAATAATTTATTTAATAAACATATTTTATTAATTGGACTAGGCGCGCTTGGCACAATTGCTTCTCAATACTTAGTAAGAGCAGGTATTGGCTCTATTACATTATTAGATTTTGATAAAGTGTCTTTATCTAATCTTCATAGGCAAATTAATTATAATAAGAAGGATATTAATGGATATAAATCTGAGATCACTGAGCAAGTTTTATCGAATATTAATAGTGTAACTAAAATTATTCAACACCCTATATCATTTGAAAAATTCTTAGAAAAAGATAATTTTGATAATATTGATTTTATATTTGATTGTTCCGACAGCTATAAGACTAAAATTAATAGTTCGCTATTCGCTAAAGCTAAATCTATTACCTATAGTTCTGTTTCGATTAATTCTAGTGAGGGAATATTTTTTTCTCAGAATTATCTAATAAGTAATAAAACTTCTTGTTTTAAATGTTTATTTCCAAATATTAATAAAATTAATCATAGATGTTTAAACAGTGCTATGATTGGGCCCGTAGCTGGTTTTGTTGCAAGTCTAGCATGTAGCAAAATAATTCTTGAACTTGCGAAAGATACATCTCAAATGAAAAATGAAATTTTGTTAATTGATCTTTTGACTTCAGATATAAACAAATTACAATTAAGTTCATCTAATTGTAATCATACCTATGAATAGTTTTACCCATAAATCCAGTTTCTCTTATGAAGAACTCATTGAGTGCGGAAAAAGTAATATTTTTGGACCTGGTAATGCTCAATTGCCCGCACCTCCTATGCTTATGTTCAATAGAATCACTCAAGTGAGTACCACTGGCGGAAAATTTGAAAAGGGTGAAATAGTTGCTGAAATGGATGTCAATCCAGAATTATGGTTTTTTAAATGTCATTTTTTAGGTGACCCAATTATGCCAGGCTGTTTAGGCTTAGATGCTTTATGGCAAATGTTAGGATTTTATTTAGGATGGCTCGGCTATCCAGGTAGAGGGAGAGCGCTTGGTGTTGGAGAAATTAAATTTGTTGAAGAAGTAAAGCCGGATAAAAAATTAATTACATATAAAGTTAATATTAAAAGAGCAATGAACAAAAAAGGTTTGTCTATTGGTTATGGTGATGGGCAGATTATTCATGAAGATAAAATTATTTACCATGCAAATGATTTAAAAGTTGGTTTATTCAATGATTAATAAAAGAGTTGTCATTTCAGGATATGGAATTGTTTCGTGTATTGGTAATAATAAATCTGAGGTATTGCAAAGTTTAAGAGAAACTAAATCAGGCATCACTTTTGAAAAAGAATATGAAGAACTTGGAATGCGAAGTCACGTTCATGGTAAGCCTAATATAAATATCGAAGAAAAGGTAGATAGAAAAATTTTAAGATTTATGGGTGAGGGTGCTGCCTATAATTATATAGCAATGCAAGAAGCGATTGAGCATTCAGGTCTTGATCAATCACTTGTCTCAAATATTAATACTGGTCTAGTAATGGGATCAGGTGGCCCTTCAACATTTCAATTACAGCAAGCATTTGATATAGCTCGTGAAAAAGCTGTAAAAAAAATTGGTCCTTATATGGTGACTCGCGCAATGTCGAGTACGAATTCAGCAACCCTCGCTACCCCTTTTGGAATTAAAGGAGTTAACTACTCTATTAGTTCTGCTTGTTCTACTAGCTTGCATTGTATTGGTAATGCTTTTGATTTAATTAGGCATGGTCAGCAAGAAATTGTATTTGCCGGCGGTGGAGAAGAAACTCATTGGACAATGTCTATTTTATTTGATGCGATGGGAGCTCTTTCTAGTAAATACAACGAAACTCCTGAAATAGCTTCTCGTGCATATGATTCTAACCGCGATGGTTTTGTTATAGCTGGTGGGGCTGGGGTAGTTGTTGTGGAAAGTCTTGAAAGTGCTCGAAAAAGAGGTGCCGTTATTTACGCTGAGATTAAAGGATTTGGGCAAACTTCAGATGGACATGATATGGTTCAGCCTTCTGGAGAGGGGGCAGTTCGTTGTATGCAAATGGCTACACAAGGTGGAAAAGTTGATTATATTAATGCTCACGGAACATCAACTCCTGTGGGGGATATGATTGAACTGCAATCCATAAAAGAAGTTTATGGTGACAATATTCCTCCAATTAGCTCTACTAAATCTTTAACAGGGCACTCTCTCGGTGCAACAGGTGCGCAGGAAACAATATATTCTCTTCTGATGATGAATAATAATTTTTTAGTGAAATCTGCAAATATTACAGAACTAGATATAAATGCAAAAGATATGAACATCATTCTTGAGACAAAAAATGATATCGAGGTAAATTCAGTTTTATCCAATAGCTTTGGTTTTGGCGGAACAAATGCTTCCATATATTTAACTAAATTTAATGAATAAACTTCTTGAAGGAAAAAAAGGGCTTGTAATAGGTATAGCTAATGATCACTCCATTGCTTGGGGGATTACTAATAATCTATGTAAGGAAGGAGCGCAAGTTTTCTTAACCTATCAGAATGATTCGATTAAAAAAAGAGTAGAACCTCTTTCAAAAAAAGTAGATTGTTTAGGAATTTTTCATTGCGATGTTTCATCTACGGAATCTATCGAGTCATTAAAAAATTCAATTGACACTAAGATTGATTTTATAGTTCATGCAGTTGCTTATTCAGATAAAAATGAGCTATCAGGGAAGTACTTAAATACTTCTAAAGAGAATTTTTTGCAGACTCTGCATATTTCTTCTTTTTCTTTGACTGAGATTACTAAAATTTTTATGCCCTTACTAAATGATGATGCTTCCATTATGGCACTTAGTTATTATGGAGCTAAAAAATATATGCAAAGTTATAATGTTATGGGTGTCGCTAAAGCCGCTTTAGAAACTTCGGTTAAATATTTAGCGGTAGATATGGGAGACAGAGGAATAAGGGTTAACTGTATATCAGCTGGACCCATGAGGACTCTAGCTGGAGCTGTTATTAGTAAATCAAGACAGATTTATAACTATACGATCAATAACTCTCCTATTAAAAGAGCTCTAACTTTAGACGATATTGGTAAATCTGCAGTTTATTTAGTCAGTGACCTCTCTAAAGGGGTCACTGGTGAAATTTTATTCGTTGATAATGGTTATAATAAAATTGGTATGAGTTTAGAGGAGGTCTAATTAAACATCCTTCATACTAAGTTTTACTTTTCCTGATCTATCCACATCTAGTACTTTTACCTGAATTTCTTGTCCTTCAGATAAAACATCAGCAACATTCGCTACTCTTTCTTGAGAGATTTGACTCACATGAAGTAGGCCATCCTTAGCTCCTAAGAAATTTACAAAAGCTCCAAATTCAACAATTTTTACAACTTTACCGTTATAGATTTTGCCAATTTCTGGTTCTGCAATGATGTCCATGACCATTTGTTTAGCCATATTAAGTGACTCTGCGTTATTTGAGGCAATTTTTACCTCACCCTCATCACTTACTTCAATTTTTGCACCTGATACTTCTACCATATTTCTTATGACCTTACCTCCAGAACCAATCACTTCTCTAATTTTATCTTTTGGTACCATTACAGTTTCTATTTGAGGGGCATGTTCTGAAAACTTACTTCTTGTTTCAGTGATAGTTTTATTCATAGCTTCTAAGATATGCTTTCTACCGCCAGCTGCTTGGTTCAAAGCAATTTCCATGATCTCTTTTGTGATACTTGTTATTTTAATATCCATTTGAAGAGAAGTAATTCCATCAACTGTTCCAGCTACTTTAAAGTCCATATCTCCTAAGTGATCTTCATCACCCAAAATATCACTAAGGACAACAAAATCACTACCTTCTTTAATTAAACCCATAGCAATTCCACCAACGTGCTTTTTAATTGGAACTCCTGCAGCCATTAATGAAAGAGATGTTCCACAAACTGAAGCCATGGAACTGGATCCATTAGACTCTGTAATCTCAGAAACAATTCTTAGAGTGTAAGGAAAATCAGCTTTTGAAGGTAACATTGGATTAATAGCTCTCCATGCTAATTTACCGTGACCTACTTCTCTTCTACTTGTAAAGCCAGATCTACCCACCTCTCCTACAGAATAGGGAGGAAAATTATAATGAAGCATAAAGTGTTGTTTGCTCATTGGGTCTAATGAATCTATCATTTGTTCATCATCGCCAGTTCCAAGAGTTGCAACAACTAGCGCTTGAGTTTCTCCTCTTGTAAACAGACTTGAACCATGAGCTCTAGGAAGAATGTCTAACTCGCAAGTTATATTTCTAACCTCATCAAGTTTTCGTCCATCAATTCTTTTTTTACTTTTAATAATGTCACCACGAACTACATCTTTTTCTATATTCTTAACAATAGTGATAGCGGCAAGTTTTTGCTCATCATCAATACCCTCTAAAACTGATGTTCTAACAGAATCAAGCTTTTGGCTTCTCTCTTGCTTATCAGTTAAACCGTACGCACTTCTAATATCTTCAGATATTTTTGAAGAAATATCATTTTTTAAAGTTTCATAAAATTCAGGTAATTCTGGAACATTAAAATTTTTAATCTCTACTTTAGATGTGAATTTTTTAACATTTGAAATGAAATCTTGATAAAAAGCATGGCCAGCATTAACAGCTTCTAACATAGTCGCCTCAGGTAATTCTTTTGCCTCTGATTCAACCATCAATACGCCCTCATCAGTACCAGCTACTACAAGATCAAGACTTGAATTTTGTAAATCTTGAATACTTGGATTAATAACAATTTTATCATCAATGTAACCCACTCTGGCCGCACCTAAAACTCCTTGCACAGGAAGTCCTGAAATTGCTAAGGCCGCACTAGTTGCATATAACGCAATAACGTCAGGATCAACTATTCCATCATAAGATAGAACTGTTAATTGTATCTGTGTTTCATTTTTAAAATTTTTATGAAATAAGGGTCTAACAGGGCGATCAACTAAACGACAGATTAAAGTTTCTCTTTCTGTTGGTCTTGCCTCTCTTTTAAAGAATCCACCAGGAATCTTACCTGATGCATAATACTTTTCTTGATAATTTACAGTTAAAGGAAAAAAATCAATATCTGGCTTTTGTGTTTTTGCAGCACAAATATTTGCCATAACTACTGTGTCGCCACAATAAACTAGAACAGACGCGTCTGCCTGCTTGGCTACTCTATTAGTTTCAAGTGTGATATCATAATCACCGTGTTTAAATTTATGTTCAATTTTAGTCATAATAATACTCTTTCTGCCTTCTTCTAAGGACTTACTTTTTTCTTAATTTTAACTTATCTGCTATTTCTATATATTTAGAACCATTTCGATTCTTTAAATAACTCATTAGCCTATTTCTTTTACCAACCATCATTATCAGACCTCTTCGAGAATGAAAATCTTTCTTATGTATTTTGATATGTTCTGTTAAAAGATTTATTTTTTTTGTGAAAAAAAAAATTTGAGATTCAGGTGAACCTGTATCTTTATCTGTTCTTGCTATGTCTTTCAGTTCAATATTCGACATCGTTACCCCTTTCAAAAAGCTTAATTAGATCTACCCAGGATGTCGTCCAGAATAAATCGGAATAATTTTGTTATCTAAATCATTTATGTCAGAAAAATCAAGAATATTCTGAAAATCTATACTCTCAGATAGCTTAAATTGGCCAATCTCAGACCTTATTATGTTCATAGCAACACCAAATTCTCCTAAATTTTTTGCAAATTCTTGCGCAAATGATCGAACGTAAAATCCAGCATTACACTCAATAATAAAATCTATTGAATGAGCGTCCTGATGCTTAATTTTCAAAGAATGGACTGTTACTTCTTTAAATTTTTCTTCTACCAATTCATTTTTTCTAGCTAATTGATATAAATTTTTTCCTTTTGATTTATGGGCAGAAAAAATAGGAATTTTTTGCCTAAAAGAACCAATAAAGTTATTTAAGATTTTAATACGTTGCTCATAGTTGTGATTTGCTTTTTTATAATTTATGTATCTTCCTTCAATATCTTGTGTTTTTGTTTCTGATCCAAAGAATATTTTAACTTGGTATTTTTTTGTCAATGAGTGAATCTGAGGAATAAGTTTAGTTGCTTTGTTGATAGCAATTAATAATAATCCGGAAGCTAGCGGATCTAAAGTTCCCGCAAATCCTATTTTGCTAAATTGAAACCTAAATTTTAATTCTCGAATTATACCAAACGATTCCACGCCTTCTGGTTTATTTACAGGAAGCCAACCGCTATTATGTATGATTTTTTTCACTTTTTTTAAAGCTGATCTAACAATTGCTGAACTTTAATAGATTCTTTATAGGGCTCATCAACATAAAGTGAAATTCTAGGAATGAATTTAGAGGTTAAAGTTTTAGCAATTATTTCTTGCATTTTTTTTGTATATTTTTTTTTAAATTTTTCAAAATCTTTATCCTTAATGTTATGTACTAATAAGACTTTTGCAAATCTCAAATCTTTACTAACTTTTGTATCTGTAATTTCTATTCTAAGTGTTGGGAATTCAATCAAAAACTCTTTATGGGTAACTAGATATTCTGCAATAAGTCTTTTTATAGTAAGTTCAATTTTCTGAGTTCTGAAACTTGGTTTATTATGCAAGCTATAATTCTTTTTGAATTTGTTTAGTTATGTAAAACTCTATCTCATCTTTTACTAAAACATCAGAATAGTCTTTAAATGAAATACCACATTCATAATTTTCTTTAACTTCTTTAACATCATCTTTAAATCTCTTTAACGATCCCACTTCTCCTTCATGAATAATTTTACCTTCACGAACAAGTCTAATTTTAGCTGAATTAGACACATAGCCATTTGTTACATAACATCCTGCAATTGTGCCTAGCTTTGATGAATTAAATATATCTCTAACTTCTGCATGTCCTATGATTTCTTCTTTAGTGTCTGGTGAAAGTAGGCCAGATAATAGTTTGGTCATTTCGTCAACTAACTCGTATATAATTGAATAATATCTTATATCTACCTTGTCTCTTTTTGCAATTGCTCTTGCTTGCGGTATTGCTCTAATATTAAAACCTATAACCAATCCTTGGGCGGATCCAGCTAAACTAACATCACTTTCATTAATTGCTCCTATGGCACTATGAACAACATTTATTGTCACCTCTTCATTGCCTATTTTTTCTAAGGAAGATACTATTGCTTCTAATGAGCCCTGCACGTCCGCTTTAACTATTATAGGAAGTTTTTTTACATCTCCTTTGGATATACTAGACATCATTTCTTCTAAAGATGACTTTTTAACAGACTCTATATTTTCTAATTTTTTTTGCTCTTTGACTTTTGCTGCAATTTCTTTTGCGGCTTCTTCAGTCGGCATTGCGTATAAAGTGTCTCCAGCTAATGGGATGGAATCAAAACCTAAGACCTCAACAGGCATTCCTGGTGTTGCATTTTTGATTTTTTCACCTTTTTCATTTAAAAGCGCTCTGACTCTCCCAAATGCAGACCCACAAGTGAAATGATCACCTTCCGATAAAGTTCCATTATTAATAATCACAGTTGCAACAGGACCTCTTCCTGTTTCAATTTTAGACTCCACTACAATTGCCTCTGCTAATTTATCAAACTCTACATTAAGATTTAAAATTTCGATTTGTAATAAAATATTGTCTAATAATTTATCAAGGTTAATTTTTTTGAGTGCCGATATTTCAGTTTCCAAAACATCTCCTTGGTAACTTTCAACAACTACTTCGTGAGATAATAAATCATTTCGAACTTTATCAGGATTTACATCAGGAAGATCAGTCTTGTTAATTGCTAAAACGATTGGCACATTAGCTGATTTAGCATGAGAAATTGCTTCAATAGTTTGAGGCTTAACGCTATCATTTGCTGCGACTACCAACACCACAATATCAGTTAAACTAGCTCCTCTAGACCTTATATTAGTAAAGGCGGCGTGACCGGGTGTGTCTAAAAAAGTTATGGTATTGTTTTTATGCATAACTTGATACGCGCCAATATGTTGTGTGATGCCTCCAGATTCTTTTGCTGTAACATTAGTATTTCTTAGTGCATCCAAGAGAGACGTTTTACCATGGTCAACATGGCCCATTACAGTAACAATTGGTGGCCTTGGTCTTAAATTAGAAATTTCAGTTTTTTGATAATTTGAAATTGTTTCTTTTAGACTTACCGATTCTTGTCTTTTAGGATGATGACCAAAATCTGTAACTAATAATTCTGCTGTATCGCCATCTATATATTGATTGGCTGTAGCCATTATTCCACTTTTCATAAGCGCTTTGATAACCGCTCCTGTTTTTTCAGACATTCTGCTAGATAGTTCTTGAACTGTAATTTTAATTGGAATATCTACATCTCTAGTAATTTTTGAGCTACTTATTACAGAAGGCTTATGTCTTGTTTTTTGTTTTTCTCTTGCTCGTTTGACACTTGAGAGACTTGGAACTTTTTCATAATCAGCTTCCCCCTCTAATAAATTATTTACCGCAAGAGAAGATAGTTTTTTTTGAAAACCAGAGGCATTAATTGTTAATTTTTTTCTTATTGGAACCGTATTTGACTTAACACTATTTGTGCTACTTTTTGCAATAGGCTTGTTATTTGTTGATGATTTTTTTTTATCTTGATTCATATAATATTCTATATACTAGTCTAAATAGATTTCTCTTGCATCCATAATAATTTTTTCTGCAACAACTTTTTCTATTTTTCTGTATAGAATACCTTCTTTTCCTATCAGTTCATCAGTTGAAAGATCAGCCAAATCCTGTCGGGTATTAATATTATTATCGAGTAGAATTTTAATAATCTTATTATCAAAATCAGGGATTTGTTTTAAGTAATCCTCAATATCAGAGCTGTCAATTATTTTTTGTAATTCAATTTTTTCATTTTCTATATATTGAGATGCCCTTGAATGAATTTCAGTTGCAAGCTCCTCATCAAAACCTTCAATTTTTTCAATATCGCCAATTTTCGAATTATTAATTTTTTCAATACTGTTGTAACCCTCAACAACTAAAAGTTGAGCTATCATATCTTCCAAATCTAACTTTTCAGCAAATAAACCTGTAACTAATTTGAACTCCGATTGACGGCGTTCTGTATCTTCTTTTTCGGTTAATATATCAATCTCTAGACCTGTGAGAATTGAGGCTAATTTTACGTTTTGCCCCCTTCTTCCAATTGCGATGCTTAGCTGATCATCAGGAAGAACAACCTCTACTTTATTTGAATCGGGAAATTCGTTTACTTTTGCTACCTCTGCTGGTGCAAGAGCATTTTTTATATATGTTGATTTTATTTCAGACCAATTGACTATATCAATTTTTTCACCTTGTAACTCATTTACAATTGCTTGGACTCTAGAGCCCCTCATGCCCACACAAGCTCCGACTGGATCAATAGATTTATCATTTGCTCTAACTGTGATTTTACCTCTACTTCCAGGATCTCTTGCCACTGAAACTATTTCAATTTGTCCCTCATAAATTTCAGGCACCTCTTGAGCAAAAAGCTTTGCCATAAATTGAGGATGTGTTCTTGATAGTGAAATTTGATGGCCTTTTACTTCCTCTTTTATGTCAAAAAAATAGGCTCTAATTCTATCACCATTTTTAAAATTTTCTCTTGGAATTAATTCGTCTTTTCTTAGAAAGCCTTCGGCTTTACCTAAATCAACAATTATATTGCCAAATTCTATTCTTTTAACAATACCGGATAACACTTCACCGACTTTATCTTTAAAGTCAATGAATTGTCTTTTCTTTTCAGCTTCTCGTACTCTCTCATAAATAACTTTTCTTGCCATATTCGCCGTAACTCTACCAAAGCTTACAGGAGGTAAATCGATCTCTATTTGTCCACCTATAACAATATTAGCATCATGTTTTTTTGCACCGTCTAATAAAATTTGATTCGACTGAAGGATAGGATCAATAGTCTCTACAACATCTTTAATATGAATTAATTTTGAATTTCCTGTTTCGCGATCGATAGTTGATTTTATATTATTTTCAATACCGTATTTTGATTTTGCTATAATCTCAAAGGATTCTTCCATTGCTTCAATTACAATATTAATATCAATACCTTTTTCTTGAGAGACTATCTCAGCGACTTTTAATATTTCTGTTTGATTTATCATATATTTTTAAGTTAATGGAAAACAGGCATCCCTGCTCTTTTATTTAATACTTATCTTTTTAAAGCGCTAAAGTAGAATAATTTATTATTTTTGTCTAAGGCTTTTTTCTCATATTTGGTACCAATAGCATTAAAAATGCTATATTGCCACATATCAGGGGTATTACCCAGTATTTTAAAGCCAGATTTAGAGATTAAGATGAGCGCATCAAGAAAATAGTCACCATGATCACTTGCAAATTCTAAGCGTGAGCCGGCCTTCATAATAGGAAGAAGTTGCTTTAAAAGGCTTTTATTAAAGGTTCTTCTTTTTTTATGCCGTGTTTTTGGCCACGGATCAGGGAAATATATTCTTACAGCATCTAAGGAACTATTTGAAATATAGGGTAATAAATCTTGAACATTATTATAAAAAACAAATAGATTTTTTAAATTATTTTCAGACTGGTGTCGAGCTGCGCGCAATATTCCATCTATAAAAATATCACAACCGATATAAGTTTTATCTAAATTCAAAGATGCATCTTCAGATATTTTCATCCCATCACCAATTCCTATTTCTAAAACCAAGGTTTGATTTTTTATATTTTTAAAAAAAAGTTTAGACGGCTTAAATAATAATTTTTGAAAGCGTGATAATCTTTGAAAAGACTTACCCTGCTTCCTTCCAAAATATCTACCCTCTGATTCGATCATAAAAAATTCCACAAATGTAAATTAAAAGTAAAAATATAATTGTTATTATTAAAAATGGTTTGCATTTTTTATTAAAAGAAGATTTAGAAATATTAGCACTTATAAAACCAGATTTATTATTATCTATTTTTTGTATAATTTCACCATTGAAATTAACTACTGAGGAAATACCTGAAGGAGTAGAGCGAACTAAGATTTTTTTTTGCTCAACGCTTCTTAACAATGAATTTTTAAAATGTTGAATAGGGCCAAAATGATTACCAAACCATGAGTCGTTAGAAATTTGAATAATAAAATCTGTATTACAAAGATTATTTTTAATTCGAGAAGAGTCAAAAATAGATTCAAAACAAATCATAGGGCTTGCCAAAAAATTCTTATATAATTTAATATCATTATCTCTTTCTCCTTTAGAAAAACCTAAACCCATATTTAAAAATTTACTAATTCCTAATGAATTAAAAGGGAGGTACTCCCCAAAAAGTACAAGTTTTTGTTTATCATAATATTGCTCTACGTCACCATTACTACCAATCAGATACATACGGTTAAATAATTTATGATCTTCAATGGCGTTAGCTCCTAGAATAATTTTTTGATGACCTAATAGTAAGTTACCAATTCTTTTTAAAATAATTTTTCTATTATTTAAATCGATATTTAGTGAACCCTCAGGCCAAATTATAAGATCAGATTTTGGAAAATTTTGAAGTCCTTCTCTTGTAAGTTTTTCATAAATTTCTAGGTTTTCTATACTGGAAGAATAGATAAGCGAATTTTTTATATTAGGCTGAATAATTAAAATTGATAAAAAATCAAACTTTTCAGTTAAAGTTTTATCGTCATAACTATTTATTGGTAAAAATTGTAATCCATAAAGGCCACAAAAAAAAATAGTAGATAACGATATTATAATTTTATTTTTATTAAGAAGAGCATAAAGACAAAGAGCAACAATCAAATGCGTAATAATTCCGAATCCATAGATGCCAATAAACTGTATAATTTTTAAAATAAATAAATTATTTACCCATATAATAGATGAAGGATTCCAAGGAAAACCACCTAATATAAATTCTTTTATAATGGCCACTAAGGTCAATGAAAGTGGAATAAAAATTATTTTTAAATTTATTTTTTTGATTATCGCGTTAAGAAATCCTATGGTTATTACATTTAATGAAGCCAATACATTAGATAATAAAAATACCATTACAAAGCCTAGTAGAGTGTAAATTATTCCTCCAGTTTGAAATGATTTTGATATCCAAATAAGTGAAATAAAATAATTAAGTAAAAAAAATAGATAAAGAAATTTTAAATTAAAATTTTTGTTACTAAGATAGCAGTAAAAAATAATAATAAATGAAACTAAGTATAAAGGAGATACTGAAAAAGGAGGGAGAGATAAAAAATAAAAGACTGAAGATAATGGTATTAAGAGAAATAAGTACTTATTATTAGATAACACACTATTTAGCTTTAGCACCATGAACAACAACTTCTAAAATTTTTCTTGAAGATGCCTTAAACACAGTAAAAGATAATTTTTTATTAATCTTAAATTTTTCATCTTTTTTTGGAACACGGCCAGCTAAGTTAAAAATAATACCACCAATTGTGCCTACGTCTTCCTTTAAATTTTCAGGAATTTGGGTATTGAATTCTCTTTCAAAATCATCAATAAGCATTGCTGCATCCATAATAATTTTTTTATTTTCCATATGAAAAAGAGGTTCTTCTTCACTGTCATGCTCATCTTCTATTTCACCTACAATTTCCTCTACTAAATCTTCAATTGTTATAAGTCCAGCTACACTGCTATATTCATCGATCACTATCGCTAAATGAGTATTTTGTTTTTTCATCTTTTGTAATAAATTAAAAACTGGAGTTGTAGAGGGCACGTAAATTACATCTCTCATTAAAGATTGGATTTTGAAAGATTTTAGGTTTATTTTTTTAAATAAATCTTTTATATGCACCATACCAAGGCAATTGTCTAAGTCTCCTTTAACAACAGGCATTCTTGAATGGGCCTCTTTATTAATTATTTTAATTAACTTTTCTTTTGTAATATTTTCATCAATAAAAACAATTTCTCCTCTAGGGACCATCACGTCATCAACAATTTTTTTATGAACATTTAATAAATTATTGAAAATTTTTCTTTCTTCAGTTTTAGCAACTCCGGACGTGTCTGATGTAGCAGAAATAAGATTAATAAGTTCAGACTTAAAAGACTCATCTTTAATGAGATCTTTTAATAATTTAAGTGTAATATTTTTTTTAAACTTCATGGGTTTTTTTTAGTCCTAAATTAATCATACAAATATTTTCTAACATTCTCATAGTTTCTCGATTGTCTTTATCATAGTGGCTATATTTAAATAAATGAAGCATTCCATGAGTCAGCAACATAAAAAAATTCTGAGGTGAATAAATAATATGCTTCTTAATATAGCTTTCGGTTATTGCAATATCTCCTGAAAACCCTATATCTCCAAAAGAAATCACATCTGTGATTTTATTTTTATTTCTAAATTTTTTATTTAAGGATTTAATTTCTTGATCACTAACAATTTTAATACAAATTTCTGAAATTCCTTCTATGTGATGAAGTGATTGAAAATACATCATCAAAATACTCAATTGCTTTTTCGATTTATGAAAAAATTCTTTAAAATTTTTATCACCTACAAAAGAAAGCTGTAATTTTTTATTTTTGATTTTCAATATGAGGCTTTACTTATCGTACGCATTAATTATTTTTTCAACTAGTCCATGACGACAGACGTCACTACTATTTAGATGAACAAATCCTATGTCCTTGACTTTTTCTAATTTTTCAATTGCATCCATCATTCCACTTTTCGCATTATCAGGAAGATCTTTTTGACTCAAATCCCCTGTAATGACCATCTTGCTATCCTGTCCTAATCTAGTGAGAAACATTTTCATTTGAGTTGGAAGTGTGTTTTGAGCTTCATCTAATATAATATAAGATTTATTTAAAGTTCGTCCTCGCATAAAAGCTAATGGGGCAATTTCAATTCCATTATTTAAAACTCTGCGGTCTACTTCTTCTCCCGGCATCATTTCATATAGAGCATCATAAAGTGGTCTTAAGTAGGGATCAATTTTTTCTTTCATATCACCTGGTAAAAAACCTAATCTTTCTCCCGCTTCTACAGCTGGTCGGGAAAGAATAAGTCTATTGATTTTACCTTGAGCAAACAAACTTACTCCGTAAGCAACAGCTAAATATGTTTTACCTGTTCCTGCTGGGCCTATAGCAAAAACAATATCTTTTGTTTGCAGTTCTCGAATTAATTTTTCTTGGTTTTTTGTTTTAGGATAAATAGCTTTAGACTTTGTTGCTATCATATACTTATTGTCCTGCTCAATTTGTTCTTTGATATAATTAGGTTTTGCTAAGTCAATATTTTCTTCTAAGTCTTCTTGAGAAATATCTTTATTTTTTAAGCGCTTGTAGAGGCTTTCTATAATAAAAAATGCTTTTTCTACTGGATCTCTTTTGCCTTTGATTGATAATAAATTACCTCGGTTATAAAGTTTAACATTAAATTTTCCTTCAAGAGCTTTTAAATTTTTATCATGAGATCCGAATAAAGATACTAAGAACTGATTATCATCAAATTCTAACTGTTTCTGATGTAAGCTAGGAGAAATTGTATTCAAGTTTCCGCTTTCCCAATAAGGGAATGGACTGATATGTCAGTAATTTGTACAGGTACAATATTTCCGATAATATTAGTATTTCCAACTATTGCAACACTTTGATTAAATTCAGATTTTCCTTTAACTTGCCCCTCATATTTTCCTAAACCACTAATAAGAACATCAACTTTTTTTAAAAGAAAATTCTTATTAAAATTGTTTTCCTGACGATTAAGAAGGGTTTGCATAATTTTTAATCGATCATCTTGAACTTTTACAGGTAATTCTTTTTTATCTGCCGCGGGAGTGCCTGGACGAGGACTATACTTAAAGGAATAGGAATTCATAAATCCTACTTGATTGATTAAATCAATTGTGTCAGCAAAATCCTGATCGTCCTCATCAGGAAAACCAACAATAAAATCTGAAGAAAGAGCTATATTGGACTTATGCTTTCTAAGTTTTTCTATAATTTTAAAGTAAAATTCTCTTGTATGCTTTCTATTCATTAATTTTAAAATTTTATTAGAGCCAGATTGTACGGGTAGGTGAAGGCAAGACATAAGTTTTGTATTAGTTCCATGAAGCTCGATAAGATCATCTGTCATGTTATTTGGATGACTTGTTGAATAAGCAATACGCTTAATTTCATCTAATTCAGAAATTTTATTTATCAAATAACTTAAACTTCTCTCTTTTCCAGATTCATCTATTCCATGATAGGCATTAACATTTTGACCTAGTAAAGTTACTTCAATCACACCCTGATCAGCTAATTTTTTAATTTCTTCTATAATATCTGAAATACTCCTAGAATATTCACTGCCTCTTGTATAAGGAACTACACAAAAGGTACAGAATTTATCACAACCTTCCTGAATAGTTACAAAAGAAGATTTAGAATTCGTATTTGTTTTGAATCTTCTCAAAGTATCAAATTTATCGATTGCATCAAATTCAGTAATTATTTTTAATTTAGAATTTGCATCAGATAAATAAGTATCTAAGAGCTGCAATGATTGAGGACCTAAAACTAAATCTACATAAGGAGCTCTTTGTTGGATGAGCTCTCCTTCTGCTTGAGCTACGCACCCAGCTACAATAATCTTATGATCAATTTTACCTTTTTTATGAACACGGCCTAAATTGGAATAAGTTTTTTCCGTAGCTTTCTCTCTAATATGACAAGTATTTAATACTATGTAATCAGCATCTTGATAGTTATCGGTAGGATTTAATCCATGAGAGATGAAAATATCTTTCATTTTATTAGAATCGTATACGTTCATTTGACAACCAAAAGACTTAATAAAGAAATTTTTTGTATTATTCATTTATGATTTTTTTGAAGAGTATGGCACTTTCACCAATAAGATTTATATCAGTTTTATTTTTATAATAATTTTTTCTTTCATTATAAAATTTATAGCCTAATTTTTTATAAAGTTTAATAGCAATTTCATTATGGCTATTAACTTCAAGAAAAATAGTTGTATTTTTTTTCTCTAAATAAATTTTTTTTTCAAAAAATTGCATTAATTTAAAGGCTATTCCCTTATGACGATGGTTTTTTACAATCCCTAAATGAAGAATTTCAAACTCTTTATTGTTATTATCACTAAAAATTTCAAGTGAGAGGATAGTGCCTATGAATGATTTCTCGTCTCCACAAAACATATTAAGACTATGACTATTATTAAAATGGTCTGTTATTTGCTTCTCATTCCATTTTAAATCAATATGCAAATTATTGTTAATCGTCCAATTTACAGGCTCAGGAATATTTAAAAAAAAATTCAATGATTCATAATACCATAATATTTGTATATCTATTAATTTTTTAGATTAAAGATTTGATTTGATTTTTTGATCACTTGTGCGAATATGCTTCACAAAAATTATGGATAAAGAAAAGAAATTATATCAAAAGAAAAATTCATCTATTCATTCATCAGGTCTTTTTGCGAAATATGATATTAACTCTGGTGATAGAATTATTGAGTATGTTGGAGATAAAATAACTAAAGCCAAATCAGATATGATTGCAGATGTTCATATTGAAGCTAATAAGAAAGCAGGAACTAATGGCGCGGTCTATATTTTCACTCTTAATAAAACTCATGACATCAATGGCAAGGTTCCATGGAATCTAGCAAAATATATTAATCATTCCTGCGATCCTAACTGTGAAACAGACATTGTAAGAGGACGAATATGGATAAGCTCAATAAAAAATATTAAAAAAGGCGAGGAACTAACTTACGACTATGGCTATGACATGTCTTGTTTTGAAGAGCACCCTTGTAGATGTGGCTCTAATAATTGCTTGAGATATATTGTAAGAAGTAATTTAAGATGGCGTGTCAAAAAAAAATTAGAAGAAAAAAAGAAAAAAAAATAATATTAAATTATAATCATTCCCTACTAAGTAAGTAATACATGATTATAGTAAATATATTTTATTTTAGTGGTACCCGTTAGGTATAATTATGTAATGAATTGATAAAACAATTCCAGCTGATACAGCTAATCCAAAAATCATTTTTAAGAAGTCTTTGCCTATAATTGGAAATACGTATTTTCTTATATTTGTTTTATGATGTGTTGCTATTGCTAGTTCTCTTCCACACAGTAGTCCCACGAAGACCCAAGTTGTGGACATTGGCAGATCATTTAACTCTTTAAAGAAATAAAGCACGATGCAGTAAACAATATCAATTATGGTACAAGATCGCGCATATCTAACACCCGTTTTTTCTAAAACAATTTTCTGAATAGAGCCACCCTCTCTCCAAAAAATATAAAATATCAATATAATAAAATAACTAATTACTAATATAAACAGCATTGGGTCTAATTGTCTTGGAAGATAAACAGCTATATTTGCAACATCGTGCATTAACCAAGTACACCATAAAAAACCAGAGGCGACCCACTGAGCATTTCTCCAAAAAGTTTGCACAGTAGGATCTTTTATTTCATCATCTTTTTCATTAATGAATTTTGAAATGACAAACCAAATAATGTAAGCTGAAGTTGCAGCAATTGCATAACCAACGATACTTTTTAATAGAACCTTTTCTAAAATAACTGTTGAAGCAAAAGCAGAGAGAACTAGGAATGTTGTAGAAACTGGAATACCAACTCTAGTGAGAAGTACTAAAACTGCTGGCGCTACAGCATGATACCACTGGATTTCAATATAAGGAATTTTATTTAAGCGGCCAAAAGTAATATCTCCGTCATAAGCAATCCAACCATAAGTTAAGGTTCCTGCTAGAGCTATTGAAGCAGCTGCAGCTAAAATATACCACTTATACCATTTCTTTTTTGCTGCAATAAAAGTGCCTAATGTTTGAATTGAATCATTGCCAAAAACTGACATGCCGGCAAGTAAAAAGCCGATAATAGTATAAAGTAAAGTCAGTTCCATCAAATCACCTCAAATTATTAATTATTTAATCTAGTTAAATAGATTATATATATTTATATTCAAGATTAAAATAATTTTTATTAACTTATGCAAAATTTACCTAATCAAATTAAAAAAAATATTAAACTCAAAAAAAAAAAAATTATTGAAAAAATTAAATCAACAAAAAATGGCTTTGAGTATAGTAATAATTACTCAAAATTAATTGACAATAATCTAATAAGTTTAATTAGACATATTGAGCCAAAAGGTAGTGAATATTCATTAATTGCAGTTGGCGGATACGGAAGAAGTGACGTAGCTCCTTTTAGCGATATTGATCTGTTATTTATTTATTCAAATAAAGATAAAAGTATTAAGGAATTTATATCTCAGCTTAATAATGCGCTTTGGGATATTGGCTTAGAAATTGGTATTTCTTTTTTAACAATAAATGAAGCTTTAAAAGATTCTAAAAAAGATATTAAAACACTAACTAAATTTTTAGAGTCTAGATACCTAGTGGGGGATAAAGAACTTTACAATGAATATTTGAGGAACATTAAAATTTTAACTGGGAGACTTAATCCATTAAAATTATGCAAAAAAAAACTTCAAGAACTTTTTATGAGACATAATAATGCGCTTGGAACAAAAAGCACTCTTGAACCTAACATTAAAGAAGGTGTTGGATGTTTAAGAGATATTCATACAATATTATGGGTAAGTAATTTTTTATTTGATGTTAGGAAAGTTGATGAGCTAGAGTCATTAGATATTTTATCTAGTTCTGAAATAGAAGAATTAAAAATTGCTTGGAATTTTCTTATTACCGTCAGATCTTTAAACCATTCTTTAAACCAATCTAAGGGTGATGTAATTAGTATTGAAAATCAATTAAAAATAGCCAAACATCTTAAATATAAAGACACTAATTATAAGGCTCGTAAAAAGGAAATGGGTGTTGAAAAATTTATGAAAGATTTATTTGTGCATATTACTAAAGTATCAGAAATATTAAATCTATTTTATTCAAAATTGCCTGAAGAATTAATTATTTCAACCATATTTCAACAAGGAAGTAAGATTAAAAATTATAAAAATAAAAACTTTAAAATAACAAAAGGTTTTTTAGACTTTAAGAAATATGACTTTAAAAATATAACATTAAATTGGCTTTCACTTTTAGAGGATTCTTTAAATAAGGATATAATAGTTCATCCAAAAGTCTTAGGCAGTCTAAAAAAAAACTATAAAAAGATTCCGACAAAATTAAAAACTGAAGATTTCAAAATTATTCGATCAATTATAATAAGTCATAAAAATCCAGTACGAATACTAAGGCATTTGAATGACTCTAGGATACTCAATGTTATTTTTCCTGAATTTGGGAGAGTTTGGGGTCAAGTTCAATATGATATTTATCACCAATATACAACAGATGAACATTTAATTTTAACCCTTCATCATCTGCATGAACTTTTAAAAATACCTTTTAATAAAAAACTTTATATGCAGCTAAAAGATAAGCCTGCAATTCATATCGCTCTTCTATTTCACGATATTGGCAAAAGAGGACCGAAAAGTCATTCGATTTATGGAAAGGAATTGACAGCAAAAATTCTTCAAAGACTACCTGTAAGTGCAAATGAAAAAGATATGATTTTATGGCTTATAGAAAATCACTTACTCATGAGTGACACAGCTTTTAAAAAAGATACAACAGATCCAGAGGTCGTAGCTAATTTTATTCAAACTGTTAATACGACAGAAAAAATAAATATTTTATATTTATTCACAATTTGTGATATTGCGGCAGTCGGCCAGGAAAGATTGACTGAGTGGAGAATAGCCTTATTAAAACAACTTCTATTTCGTTCTAAAGATTTTTTATTTCAAGGTCTTGATATCAAACAAAGTTCTCAAAAAATTGCTGAACAAAATATTGAAAGATTTCAAATATTTTGTAGTGATAAACCAAAACTTTTAAAATTTTTGAAATTACAAAATAAAAATATACCTTTATCTTTTTGGCAAAATATGAGCTTTGATCTTCTGAGAGATATTTTAACAGAATATGAAAATTATTCTTATAATAAATGGAAGCACTACATATCTTTTGATAGAGCTGATAATGACCAATATAGCAGAATATTTATAATTACTAAAAATAGATCCGGCATTTTAAAAGATATTGTAAAAGGTCTATCAAACAGTCAATTGAAAATTTTAGGAGCTCAAATTAGCTCCCTTTTAAATAATGATGTTGTGGATGTGTTTTGGGTTAGTAATTTTAAAAATCAATCTGTAACTAAAAATGAAGAGAAATCATTCATTAGAGACAACATAGGCAAAAGTATTGAATCTTCAGATATTAATTTAAAAAAACATATAATTAATAAATCATCTCCGATAATAGTTGATTCTACTGTGCTAGTAGATAATGACTTAAGTTCAAAAACTACTACCGTTCAGGTTATGACTTCAGATAAACCGGGTAGGTTGTATAATATATTAGAGGCTTTTTATGAGATGAATCTAAATGTTTTATCAGCTAAAATATCAACATTAGGTGAGAAAATATTTGATATTTTTCAAGTAAGTAGCACTCAAAATAAAAAAATAATTGATAAAAAAGAAATTAAAAAGATAGAAAAAAAAATAATGTCTGTGTTATGATTAATTTGGTATCAATAAAGTATTAATAAATGAGTAAATTTAAAGAACGTATTTTTTCAGGTGTTCAGCCCACAGGTACTTTACATTTAGGAAATTATCTTGGCGCAATTAAAAATTTTGTAGATCTTCAAAATAAATTTGAATGTGTTTATTGTATTGTTGATCAACACGCCATTACTGTAGATCAAAATCCCCAACATCTTCGTAGCAGTATCGTAGAAGTCTTGGCTTCTTTTATTGCTTGTGGTATTGACTACAAAAAACAAATAATTTTTCAACAGTCTAGTGTGGCCGCTCACTCTCAACTTGCCTGGATTTTTAATTGTGTGAGTAGGATTGGTTGGCTTAATCGTATGACACAATTTAAGGATAAGGCAGGGAAAAATAAAGAAAATGTTAGTGTTGGCTTGATGGTTTATCCTAACTTAATGGCAGCAGATATTTTAGCTTATCGTGCTACTCATGTTCCTGTTGGAGACGATCAAAAACAACACTTAGAACTATCAAGGGATATTGCTCAAAAATTTAATAATGATTTTGGTGTTGATTTTTTTCCTCAACCAGAACCTTTAATTTACGGAGAGGCGACTCGTGTAATGAGCTTAAGAGACGGAACTAAAAAAATGTCAAAATCAGATGCTTCAGAATTTTCTCGAATACTATTAACCGATAGTAATGATGAAATAATTACAAAGTTAAAAAAAGCTAAATCTGATTCAGACTTGATACCTGATAGTTTAGAAAAACTTCAAACAAAGCCCGAGTGTCTCAACCTCATCAATATATTGGCTGCAACAATTGGTCAATCTCAAGAGAAAATTTTACAAGAGTTTTCTGGAAAAGAATATTCTGCTTTAAAAAATAGATTAGCAGAATGTCTTATTGAGGTTATTGGTCCCATTAGGGATGAAATTAAAAGTCTTTTAAACAATAAAGATGAGCTGAATAAGATATTAATAGTTGGTAAAGAAAAAGCCCAAGTAATTGCTGATCCTATTTTACAGGAAGTTTATAAAATAGTTGGTTTTCGTTAGACCACGACTATTGTATTTTTCGTATAAATTGCCATATTATAAGTAATAATGTTTGTACAAACTGAACCTACGCCTAATCCCGCAACTTTAAAGTTCTTGCCAGGAAAAACTGTTATGGAAGAAGGGACTATTTTTTTTCAGAATGATGAATCTGCGGATAGCTCCCCTTTAGCTACTAATTTATTTGCTGTTAGAGGAGTGGAAAGTGTTTTCTTTGGATCAGATTTTATAACGATCACTAAGGCGGATACTAGCGAATGGTCTCTGATGAAGCCTGCTATATTAGGAAGTATTATCGAACATTTCACCACTAATAAACCTATTTTGATAGACAAAAAAGATTCACAACTAAGTAGTCATACAGTTAATAAGGATGACTCTGAAGTCGTTGTCAAAATTAAAGAACTTCTTGATAGTAAAGTTCGTCCAGCTGTTGCAATGGATGGAGGAGATATAGTTTTTGATAAATATGATGAGGGAATTGTTTTTCTTCGTATGCAGGGTTCTTGTGCTGGCTGCCCTAGCTCAACCGCGACGCTGAAAATGGGAATTGAAAATATGCTTAAACATTATATTCCTGAAGTTCGTGAAGTTCGTCCTGTTGAAGCCTAATTATTTTTTTTTAATTTACATACTCATTAATTGTTTGATTAGCCCCCTGGTGCTTAGTGAAACAATTAAATCATGGAAAGAAGTCGATCATCATTATAAAAAAAATAAAATAGATATTTTTAATTTGCAAGAATCTCAAATAGAGAAGTTAAAAATTTATAAATCTCTCCCTGAAGACTTTGCTAATCTAGAAGATGTTCAAAAAAAAAAAGAAATATTTTTTTTGATTGTCTACCCTATGATTTACAAGATAAATCAAAATATTAAAATCGAAAGGCAACGAATAGAAGATATTCAAAAAAAATTCAAAAATAAAACTATTAGTGGAAATAATATTCAGGAATTGGAAGAGCTTGCCAAGAAATATAAGTTAAATAAAGGTCCTATTGATAGAAATTTATTTAAAAAATTATTGCAACGTATTAATATAATTCCAGTATCACTAGCACTAGGTCAGGCAATTATTGAGAGCGGATGGGGTCAATCACGTTTTGCGATTAAAGGAAATGCACTATATGGTCAATGGACCTACGATCAGCAACAAGGACTCATTCCTGAAAAAAGGGATACTAATAAAAAGCACGTTGTAAAAAAATTTACTAGTCTTCAAGATAGTGTGAAGTCATACATGTTTAATATTAACACTCATCCTGCCTATAAAGATTTTAGAATTGTCAGAAGATTAACCTCCGCCCTTCGCCTTACTTCTACAGCTGTAAATTACAAAATTCAATATTTGGCCGCTTATGCAGAAATAGGCCAGCAATACGTTGATAAATTAGAGCTTATTCTTGAAACAAATAATCTCAAAAGATTTGATAAGTTTAATTAAGATAGAATTGATATCCAAACCAGTAAATTTCCTGGTCAATTTTTGTACAATTTACCCTTAACCTTCCTTTGTTCGGTATTCGATCTAACTCAAATAATAATTTTAAATCCACTAAAATTTTGGTTGCTGAAATTGAACCCTTGATATCACTAAAAAAGCAATTGATTAAGTTAGGGTCTTCTAAAAAATCTAAAACAAAACGTTTTTGTGGTATTTGCATAAATGGATCAGATGGACTAATGGTTGAATGATTAAAGCTTAGAACACTTGAGGCTTCTCTTATTCTATCAATAGAGCCGAAATTTTCATTAATGGGAAATCGAGAAATATAATAAGGATCATTTATTGAGAAAGCACCAGAGTGCTGACCAAAAGCGGCCTTGAAATATTTTTTAAGTATTTTTTGACTTTTGGCAGACGCCTCACCATAAGGATAAGCAAATAAATCTGGCTCAATTCCAAGGTTATCATAAATAATTTTTTGAGATGTTAAAATTTCATTTTCAATTTCTTCTATAGTTTGTTCAGGCATATGAGAATGACTATGGGTATGATTTTGTATATCTATACCATAGGCCAATAATTCTTTTAGCTGGTCCCACGTTAAGTGTTCAAAACTGCCTACTGATCCTGTGCTTAAAAAAAGAGTTGCCGGAATATCATATTTTTTTAAAACTGGAAATCCAAATTCATAAAATGATTTGTAGGCATCGTCTACTGTTATTGAGACACTCTTTTCATTCATTTTTGGATTTGCCATTAATTCAGATAAAGTAATAAACTTGTAATGGTTATTTTTTAGATATTGAATTTGTTCCTCAAATTGTTTGAGGGTAGTATTAGTTGAAGGATATCTGTCATCATTAAATCGATGGTAGATCAAAATATTATTAGGTACTCTATCAATAACCTCTATTGCATATGAAAAAGAAAAAGGAAATAATAAATATGAAATTATGGTAATTGAAAAGAAACTTAGCATGGCTATTGATAGCTCTCTATCATACTGCTCAATTACAGTTTTTAAAAATGAAAAAATTCTATGGAATATAGAAAAAAAATGTAATTTTGGTCACGAAAAGCACTTGGCTCTCATGTTGAGCAAAATGGTTGATGAATTAAGCATTTCTCCAAAAAATTTTAGCTCTCTCTATCTTAATTTTGGTCCTGCTCGCTTTACATGTATTAGAAGTTGTCACTCTCTAATTAAAGGGTTTTTTATTCACCAACCAGTCAAAATTTATGCTTTTACAATTTTTGAACATTTTTTTTTAGGGCTCAAAGATTATCAATTTCAAACTTTAGCCTGTATTTTAGACACAAATAGGCGTGATATAGGTATTCAAACTATGAATGAAAAAGGTCAGACAATTGATGATTTCCAAACACTTTCTATTGATGAAGATTTAATTTTAAAACTGGATGAACATGATTTAATTATAGGCAATGGTATAAACAAGATTAAGAATCTTGATAGTTTTTCAAAAATTAAAGAAAAATGTGTAGAACCTATGAAACTCAAATCTAAATACTTGATGAAGCGTTTTTATAAAAAAAACCCTCTTAAAAAAATACCAAAAATAATTTACCCGTATTCACCTATTTAGATATTAAGAAAAGAGTATTTCTTAGTTAAGTATTGCTGATGATAGTCCTCCGCTATTTGATATATACCTAATTCTTCTAATGTCGTGGTAATAGAATTATTGAATTTAGAATTATTAAGTTCTTTTGTTGTTAAATTTGCTATTTTTTTTTGATCTTCATCAAAATGTATAATGATTGATCGATATTGTGTTCCTTTATCTGGCCCCTGCTGATTAAGAGTGGTTGGGTCATGAAGATTGTAAAACGTTCTGACAAGAAACTCATAACTAACTACATCTTCATCAAATTCAATGAAGACCACTTCAGCATGATTAGTATTTCCCTCACATATTTGATCATAAGTTGGATTCAATGAGTGGCCTTGCGCGTAACCAACTTCTGTTTTTTGAACACCTTTTATTTCTGAAAATTTCTTTTCTACACCCCAAAAACATCCTGCGGCAAACATTGCCTTACCCATCATTTCTGCCTATACATTCTTTTTGTCTTCTGGATCTACTATTAACTCTTACTCTCCATAGCTTATAGCTTCCTTTTTTAAGATTTAATTTCATAATATGTTTTATTTCTTCTTCTTTAATTTTATAAATGCTTTCTATATTTTTAAAAGTAGTTAGATCGTCCCAAGCCATTTCTATAATATGACTTATTTCGTGATTTTCAAAATTTTTCATTAATTTAATAAGCCCCTACTAGATTCTAATTGAAAACAATTATCTCTATAGCCCTCTTCTTTTGTTTGATAAGTAAAGATTTTTCCAGCATGTGGCTGCCTTTCATATTCAACCTCATTAAGTCCAATGGAAGCCGTTGTAATATAAAGAGTATTCAAATCCAGTCCTCCAAAAGTACAGCTGGTAACTTTTGATACTGGTAGCTGGAGTATTAATTTTAATTGAGCATCCTTGTTAAAGCAACAAACTTTACCAGTTCCCCACATTGCCACCCATAAATTACCACCTTTATCAATTGTCATACCGTCAGGATTTCCGTCAGTAAGAGAAAATGATAAAAATATCTTCTTATTTTGAATTCCATTTTCTTCATTTGTTGAGAAATAATAAATTATTCTTTTAATTGAGTCCGTAACATATCCTCTCTTACGCCCGTAATCAAAAATAGGACCATTAGAAATTATATAAGATTTATCTGAATAGGCTTCTTCTAACCTTTTAGAATAATACAGAATTTCTCCTGTGGAAAATGTTTGTGATTGGTTCATAGTGGATAACCACAAATTACCTTCTAAATCAATTGCACCATCATTAATTCTATTACCTTTATCTAGAGCATTAATTTTTTTTATTAATGATTTTCTATTAATTTTTAAGTCATAATCAAATATTGAATCAATGGAACTAATTATAAAACTATTAGTATCTTTTAAGAAAATATTTGTAATTCCCTCTGGTATAAAAATTTTTTTTTCTTTTTCAAAAAGAATATCTGTTTCTATTAGCAATTTTTCATAAATATCTATCCAATAAAATTTGCTATGTCGCCAATCCCAAAGAGGCCTTTGTCCTAATATGCTTTTATATGAATTTTCTATTGTGCTAGGTTGGTCGTATCTAATATCCATAACTTTAGTATACGAAAAAAAAAGATAAGAAAAAGTTAAGAAATAGATTTTATTTTTTAAATTAGAAGGGCATGTGGAGAAACGCCCTTCCTCTTTAACTATCAACTTAGAAGTATAGTTAAATTTTTTATATATTAAGCTTGAGTTTCTTTAATTGTTCAGGCCATCTGCTGCATCTAATCCTTTTTTAAGATCAGCAATGATATCATCTGAATGCTCTAGACCTACAGACAGACGTACATAGCCAGGAGTAACTCCTGTTTGTAATTGCTCTTCTGCAGATAGTTGAGAGTGGGTTGTAGAAGCTGGGTGTATAGCTAAACTTCTCGCATCCCCAATATTAGCGACATGATAATGAAGTTCTAAGGCATTAATAAAAGCTTTACCAGCTTCAATTCCATTACTTAATTCAATTCCCACTAAAGACCCAAAGCCATTTTTTAGATACTTTTCAGTTCTTTTTTTATTTTCACCTTCATGATATTTGGGAAAAATAACTTTGCTGACAGCTTTGTGACTTTTCAAAAATTCTGCAACCTTAATGGCGTTTTCATTATGTTGCTTCAACCTTAACGGAAGTGTTTCCAGCCCTTGGATAAAGTTAAATGAATTAGAGGGTGTTATTGCACCACCTAAATCTCTCAAAACAACCACTCGTGCCCTGATGACAAAAGCTAGTTGAGCTCCAAACATTTGAGGTATTGCAGTGGCCCATTCGACACCATGGTAACTTCCATCTGGTTCATTCAATAAAGGTTGCCTTTCGGGAACTGCCGTCCAATCAAAATTTGCGCCATCAATAATGGCTCCTCCGATTGATGTTCCATGTCCACCAATCCATTTTGTTAATGAATAAGTTACAATAGCCGCACCATGATCTAGAGGTCTAATATTAATTGGACCTGCTGTATTATCTACAATTAACGGAATGCCTAACGGTCTCCCAATATTAGCAACTTCTTCAATTGGAAAAATGTTTAGTTTAGGATTAGGTAGTGTTTCTCCAAAATAGGCTCTAGTTTTATTATCTGTTAATTTTCTAAAGTTTTCTGGATCAGAAGGATCGGCAAATCTAACTTCAATACCAAGATTTCTAAAAGTATTATTAAAAAGATTCCAAGTCCCTCCATATAAATCAGTGGAACTGACGATATTATCTCCAGCTTTGGCAAGATTTTGAATAGCATATGCGTTGGCAGTAGAGCCAGAACTTAACGCTAAAGCTGCTGCGCCACCATCAAGAGCTGCAAGACGCTCTTCTAAAACTGCATTAGTAGGATTCATGATACGTGTATAAATATTTCCAAGTTCTTTAAGGGCGAATAGATTAGAAGCATGTTCAGTACTATCAAATTCATAGGAAGTTGTTTGGTAAATAGGGACGGCAACAGCATTTGTAGTTGGATCTTTGCGATAGGTGCCCCCATGAAGTACAAGTGTCTCTGGATGTTTTGAATCTGTAGTCATTATGATAATCTCCTATGTCTATGTTCTTTATATAGAACTTTGTTTTTTATGTCAAACAATAAATAGATTTTTTCTTAGGTCAATCGTTAGATTGATGAAGTTTTTAATTATGTTAGGTTAGCTTGACTTTTAAACGAATAATGAAAATTATAAATATTAAAAATACCCTGATTTTATTGAATTTGAGTATTTTTTTTATCTTTATAGGTTGCGAAAGTACAACTCAAAATACAATAAAAATTAAAGAAATTACTGAAAAAACTTCAAAAATTATAAATTTGAAATCAGATTTTGAGATCATTACCACATTCAATAATAAGCAAATCGATCTTTTTGTCCAAGAATATGGAAAATTTGATTTGAAAAGAACTGACGGTGATTTATCTTTTCAAAGACTAGATAAAGGATCTTGTAGAGTCTTTGTTCAAAGCTCAATTTTAACAGGTAACATTAACAGTATTTTAGTTTTTCATCTTAAAAAAAAAACCTTTTACCCACAATTTCAACTTCAGCGCTGTTTAGGATAGTGACTAAAAATGTCTAAATATCTTTTAATTTTATTAATATTTCCATTATTTATTTTTTCCCATCACCCTGATCACACGACTCAAGCTACTGAGCCCTATCCTGTTATTTGGATTTCTAATTTTCAAGATAATTATGATGGGCATAATATAAAAATACATTTAGAAAATTTTATATTTGCCCCTGAAAAAATTTCTTATAAGGCTTCAGGTAATGAGGGCTATATTCTTGTTACTGTAAATGATATTCCAATTGGTAGAGCCTATAGTGAATGGTTTCACATACCTCAAAGATTTTTTAATTTAGAAGCTAATATTGTTAAGATTATTCTTAAAAATTATGATCATAATACCTTGTCTATTAAAGATAAAATTATTTCAAAAAAAATCACAATTGGTAAAAACTAATATTTATTAAACTTTAATAAATTTAGAATTAGATGGGTTTAACATTTCTAATTCTCCGGTAGCAATGTCATGCCATAAACCATGAATTACTAATTTTTCTTCTTCAAGAGATTTTTTTATGAAAGGAAAATCTATCAAATTATTGATCGAAATTTTTATACTTTCTTTTTCTAAAGCTTTAATTTGTATTTCATCGCTACCTTCTTTTGTAATATTATTATAGGCAGGCTGTAAAATACTTAACCATTTATGAACAAATATGCTTTTTTGTTGATTTTTAGAACCCTTACAAAGATGGTAGCCACCGTTAATTCCGCCACAATTTGAATGACCTAATACTATTAGATGTGATACTTCCAATGAACTAACACCATATTCCACAGCAGCGGAAGTGCCGTGATGATCGCCATCTGGTTTATAGGGTGGTATTAGATTTGCTATATTTCTATGAATGAAAAATTCTCCTGTATCAGCCCCAAACATAGCTGTTGCATGCACTCTGGAATCACAACAAGAAACAACCATGACTCTAGGATTTTGGCCTACATCTGCCATTCTTGCAAACCAGCTTTTATTCTCTTCAAAGCCAGTAGCCTTCCACCCTTGGTATCTCTTTATAAGGTAAGATGGCAGAATTTTAATATAATGATTCATATATTTTTAATTATAATCATAAATTCGATGTTATTCTAGGTTTTTGGAAATTAATTAGCTTTAGAGAAAGGTGTTTATTTAAGTACCATTAGTAATTGTTGCGCATCTATATTTTCGCCAGCTTTTACTAATAGTCTGTCCACTTTACCTGCACGGTCAGCATAAATAACTGTTTCCATTTTCATGGCTTCAATAGTGCAGAGTTTTGCACCTTTTGCGATGCTAATCCCTTCTGTAATAAGTACTTCAACAAGCAGTCCTGGTATTGGGGCTCCTATATGAGCGATGTTACTTGGGTCATAAATTTCTTTAGATAGATCATCAGTTGAAATTGATTTATCTTTAACATCAACTGAACGCGGCTGACCATTAAGCTCAAAATAAATTGTCCTGTATCCTTTTTCGTTAGGTTCACTTTGTGTAAAGTATCTAATAACAAGTGTTTTGCCGGTATCAATTGAGATATAAATTTCTTCACCTGTATTCATTCCAAAGAAATAATTAGGAGTAGGAATCATACTTGTATCTCCAAATTTTTTTTTATGTTTCATATAGCTGTCAAAAACTTCGGGAAAAAAAGTATGTGAAAGGGTGTCTTTTTCTGTGATAGATTGTTCATATTTCTTAGATAATTCTTTTTGTTGTTTACTAATATCGAGAGGCTTAATTTTTGATCCAAATCTATAACTAATTGATTTTTTACCTTTAAGAATTTTTTTTTGTAAAGCTTTTGGGAAACCTTTGTAGGGCTGACCTAAACGACCACTAAAAAACTCAATAACTGAAGCGGGGAAACCTACATCTTTTTTTGGATCTAAAACATTTTCAATAGTTATATTATTAGCAAGCATATAAATTGCCATGTCCCCTACCACTTTAGAAATAGGCGTTACTTTAATAACGTCGCCAAAAATTCTGTTTACATCTGCGTACATTGAGGCCAGTTCCGGCCAACGATTATCGTTAATACCCATTGATCGAGCTTGTTCTCTTAAGTTTGTATATTGCCCTCCCGGCATTTGATGAAGATACACTTCAGACATGCTAGTTCTAGTTTTGCTCTCAAAAGGTTGATAATGTTTACGAACACCCTCCCAATAATTAGCAGCCGATCGAACTACTGCAGATGAAATTTTTGGATCTCTTGGACTACCATCCAGAGCTTCTACCAAAGCTCCAAAACTTGGTTGAGATGTGAATCCTGCCCAGGAGTCTATTGCAGCATCCACAATGTCTACTCCAGATTCACTTGCCGCTATTAAACTTGCAACACCATTTCCACTTGTATCGTGTGTATGAAAATGGATAGGAATTTTTATGTTCTTTTTTAATTCTTTAAATAGCATTTTTGCAGCTGCCGGCTTACATAATCCAGCCATATCTTTAATTGCAAGAAAATGGATTCCCATCTTCTCAAGTTTGATTGCCATATTCATATAATAATCTAACGTATATTTTTTTTCATTAGGGGAAGATAAATCTCCAGAATAACAAATTGATGCTTCACAAATTTTTTCAGTTTTTAAAACTTCATCGATTGATACTTTCATGTTCTCTATCCAATTGAGGGCGTCAAAAATTCTGAAAACATCAATTCCTGATTGAGCAGAAATTTGAATAAATCTTCTTAGAACATTATCTGGGTAATTTGTGTAGCCCAAAGCATTAGATCCACGAAATAGCATTTGTAGTAATGCTGAAGGCATACTTTCACGTAATTGCTCTAATCTTGACCAGGGATCCTCATTAAGGAATCTTAAGGCTACATCAAAAGTAGCGCCTCCCCAACATTCAATTGAAAATAGATTTTTAAAACGCTCCTCATATAATTCTGTTATTCCAAGCATATCGTTAGTACGCATTCTGGTTGCTATTAAAGATTGATGCGCATCTCTAAAAGTTGTGTCTGTAATTAACAGTTTTTTTTCTTTTAAAACTAATGATGAAACAGCAGAGGGGCCTTTCTCATCAAGTATCTGTTTATATGTTTTTCCTATTAAATTTTGTGCTTTTTTGGATTTAGCAATTCCATAATCTGCAAGCCTTGCAGGAGTTGTCTCCCTAAGTTTTGGTCTGTTGTCGACTTCTGGATTTCCATTAACTATTACTTCCGCTAGGAATCTGAGCACTTTAGTTGCCCTATCTTTTCTAGAACTAAAAATGAATAAATCTTTAGCGGTATCAATATATTTTGTATGATAATTAAATTTTTCAAAGCAGTCATGATTTATAAGTTTCAATAAAAAAGGTATGTTAGTTTTTACGCCTCTCACTCTAAATTCACGAAGAGCCCTGTCCATTCTTTTTGTTGCCTCGACTGGAGTTTGCCCTTTCGCAGTAACTTTAACTAACAAAGAATCATAATAGGGTGTAATGATTGTTCCAGTTGCAGCTGTGCCTGCGTCAAGTCTAATGCCCAATCCACTTGCAGATCTGTAAACAGAAATTTTACCATAGTCAGGAGCAAAATCATTTGCTGCGTCTTCAGTGGTTACTCTAGATTGAATTGCGTGCCCTCTAATTTGAATATCTTGTTGAACCGGAATTCCGCATAAATTATCACCTATTCTTGCACCAGCCGCTAATAAAAATTGAGCTTTGACTATATCAATTCCTGTAATTTCTTCTGTGACTGTATGTTCAACTTGGACTCTTGGGTTAACTTCAATAAAAAAGAAATCATTCGTTCTAGCATCCATTAAGAACTCTACTGTACCTGCGCACGAATAGTTTACTTGTTTACCAATTTTTACTCCCGCTTCACATATAGCTGATCTCTGACTAGTTGAAAGATAAGCGGCGGGTGCTCTTTCCACAACTTTTTGGTGGCGTCTTTGAAGCGAACAGTCTCTTTCAAATAAATGAACAATATTACCATGAGTATCTCCCATAATTTGCACTTCTACATGGAAAGCCTTTTCAATTAATTTTTCAAAAAATACATCATCTTTTCCAAAAGCACTCTTAGCTTCTCTGCGCGCAGAAATAATGCTATTTTCTAACTCATTTTCTTTTTTAATTACACGCATACCTCGTCCACCACCTCCCCAAGATGCTTTTAACATAATTGGGTATCCAATTTTTTTTGCTAGAATTTTACAAGATTTAATATCCTTGGGAAGTGGGCCTGTTGATGGAATTGTTGCAACTTTCGCTTTATTGGCTATTTTTTTTGCTTCAACTTTATTACCAAGTGAACGCATAATTTTTGCAGATGGACCTATAAATAAAATATTATTTCTAACACACTCATCAACAAAATCTGGATTTTCTGAAAGAAAACCATAACCAGGATGGATAGCCTCGCATCCAGAATCTACAGCTATTTTTACAATACCTTTATAGTCCAAGTAAGCCTGAATAGGGCCTTTGCCTGATCCCACCAGGTAACTTTCATCAGTTTTAAAACGATGTAGTGCAAATCTATCTTCGTATGAATATATAGATACAGTTTGAAATCCTAATTCTGTTGCTGCTCTAGATATACGGATTGCTATTTCGCTACGATTAGCAATAAGAATTTTGTTAATTATTTTCATTTAATTATGGATAAAGATTATTTTTATACGATATTTTTTGTTTTTTCTATAGGTATAAATAATTCGCAAGTATTTTTAACTAGATACGCTAAAAAGGTTCATTTTATTATGGTTTTTTTGAAATAAACAGTTTTGTTCTATTAGGGTAACAAGCTGTACATATTTTACATTCAACACCATAGCATGTTCTAGCGGTACAATATTCTCGTCCATAAAAAATAATTTGTAGATGTAGCTTATTCCATGATTTTTCATAAAATAAACTCTTTAAATCTTTTTCTGTTTGGATAACATTTTTGCCATTTGTTAAACCCCATCTCTGTGCTAAACGGTGTATATGTGTGTCCACTGGAAAGGCTGGATGACCAAAACCTTGGGACATCACAACACTTGCAGTTTTGTGGCCAACACCAGGAAGTTTTTCTAACTGCTCAAAACTTTCAGGAACTTGCCCATCAAAGTCTTTTACAAGAATTTTAGATAAATTATATATTGCTTTAGATTTTTGTGGCCCTAAACCACATGGTTTTATAATTTCATAAATTTTTTCTATAGAAATTTTTCTCATTTTGTATGGATCAGCTGCTTTTAAAAAAAGTGAAGGGGTTACTAAATTGACTCTTTCATCTGTGCACTGGGCACTTAAAAGAACAGCGATTAATAATTCAAAAATACTATTATGCCTTAAAGGAATGGGAACTGTGGGATATAATTTATTTAAAGTTCTTTGAATTATTAAAGCTTTATCTTTTTTTTTCATATAGGGTCATTATATATTTTTAATTAATTAATGCTTAAAAATTATATGAAAAAAGATATTTATATTTCACCTAATAAAAGTCTCAGCGGAAAACAGATAATTATGTTCTTACTACTAATTGGGTTCTTGATTCTCTTTATAGGTGTTAGGTTCATTTTTATAGGAGCATGGCCTGTTATCATTTTTGGTATTATTGAGTTTATTATTCTCGCTGTCTGCACATACTTTTTTTATCAAAGCTCTAAGAAAGGTGAAAAAATATCTTTGACTAATTCAAAAATTTCTTTGTACAAAACTCTAGAAGATAAAGAAGATAGAGTTCTAGAATACAATATTGCTTGGTCTAAAATTGAAAATGAAAAAAATTCACTTAGTTTAAATTATTCTGGAAAAAAGACATTTTTTGCAAAATTCTTTAATAGTGAAAGAAGAATTAAATTAAAAAAAATTATTGATAATTATAAATCAAGACTTCAGTAAGTTCTTGTAATTATAATACCCGTTATTTTGTGAATCTAACCATATAGATGCATTAATTGCACCATCAGAAAAAATTTTTCTATTAAAAGCTCTATGTGTAACTTCAATACTTTCGTGTTCTCCGTGAAAGATAACGGTATGTTCTCCAGCAATATTCCCTCCTCTAATTGAAGAAAATCCTATATCAGATTTTTTTCTTTCTGTAATTTGCTGTTGCCTGTCGAAAACAAAATTCTTATTTGTGCGTCCAAGCTCACTAACTATTTCTTCTCCTAACTTAATTGCTGTACCACTTGGAGCATCTTTTTTAAACCTATGATGGGATTCTATAATTTCAATGTCATAATCTTTTAATTTATTTGCAGCATCGCGGGCAATTTGAAAAAAAGAATTAACGCCCAAGCTCATATTAGGAGCATAAAAAAGCTTTGTGGCTTTACTAGCCTGATCTAATAAATCAAAATGTTTTTTTTCTAAGCCGGTCGTTCCTACTACAAGTCCAGTTTTATGCGCAATTGCACTTTCAACAAACATAAATAACGCACTAGGGGATGTGAAGTCTATAACCACATCCGCTCGATCAAAAGCAGCATCTCCAGTAGTAGCGATATCAGAATTTAATTTCATAGATTGCAGATGATCTTTTGTTATGGGGCTCTTATCAAATACGCCAACTATAGCCACACTCTCATTAGATTGTGCAGATTCTATGAGATTTTGTCCCATTCTTCCCAATACTCCTGCAATTGCTATTTTAACTTGGCTCATGATTATTAGTTTTATATATCAATATTGTAGATCATTAATAGTAAAAATTGATAAATTTATGATAAAATAAATTTATGATTGTTAGAATAGTTGTTATTTTTATATTAATCTTATTAACGGCTATAATTATATATAATAAGAAATTTCGAGAAGCTTTTACGCTGTCACTAATTCCTCTTATATTATTAATTATCAGCTTATTTGCGTATTTGGCTTATTATATGGCTTCAATTAATTATTTTAATTAATTTGATTCTGTGTTCTGACCTGACTCAATCCAACCCATAATGCCCGTATCAATTTCAAAAATATTACCCTCATAACCTTCTTGTACTAAAATATTAGCTGCATCCTTTGAGCGCTTTCCAGATCTACAGTGAATAATAATATCAACCTTTTTGCCAAATTTTGATTCAACAATTTCTTTTGAAATGGTATTTAAAGGAATTAAGTGAGAATTTGCGATTCTGATGTGATCAAACTCAACCTGTTCTCTTACATCAATAAGGATTAGGCCATCTTGAATTTTTTTTTTTGAATCTTCAATTGATAGAGGAATAAACATTAATTTGTATTCTACATTTATATTTAGATTATATATATAATTTAATACTAGTTTGCACTTTGTGACTACTTGTGAAGAATTGTATAAACTGTTATTGGTAAAGGGTAGATAAATAAAAGGAAAAAAATGGGTCTTTTAATTGAAGGAAAATGGCATGACAAATGGTATGACACTAAATCTAGTGGTGGAAAATTTATAAGAACAGAGTCTCAATTTAGAAATTTAATAAACAAAGAAAGTGAATTTAATCCAGAATCAAATCGTTATCACCTATATGTTTCATTGGCTTGTCCATGGGCACATAGAGCTTTAATATATAGATCATTAAAAAATTTAGAGAAACATATTTCAATTAGTATAGTAAATCCATACATGCTTGAACATGGCTGGACATTTGATAACTATTTAGAAGCAACTAAAGATGACTTATTTGATTTTCAATATCTTTACCAAGTATATTTAAAAGCTAATCCTCATTACACTGGCAGAGTGACAGTGCCTGTTCTGTGGGATAAGAAAAAATCCACTATTGTAAGTAATGAATCATCTGAAATTATTAGAATGTTTAACACTGAATTTAATGAACTAACAGGAAATATGAAAGATTTCTATCCATTAGAAAAAAGAAAAGAGATAGATGAAATTAATCTATTTATCTATGACAATATTAATAATGGGGTTTATAAAACTGGCATAGCTACCAAGCAAGAAATTTATGAGCAAGAAGTAAAAAAATTATTTGAGAGCCTTGATTATGTAGAAAAACTTTTAGAAAAAAATGAATTTCTTTTAGGTAATGAGATGCTGGAGTGTGATTTAAGGTTAGTCCCGACAATTCTTCGTTTTGATCCTGTCTATGTTGGGCATTTTAAATGCAACTTAAAGAGGATATTTGATTACCCAAAAATGTTTAAGTATTTAGAAAAATTTCAAAATATGAGGTTTATGCAAGAGACAACAAATATGGAACATATTAAAACTCATTATTATGGAAGTCATAGTACTATCAATCCTAATGGAATAGTTGCCTTAGGGCCATTAGTTAGCTAATTTCTAAACCTTGAATGACAGCTTTTACAGGAAGAATAAAGATTTTGAAAAGATTTATTAACTGCAGCTGAATCTCCTGATTCAATTAACTCTATTATCAATTTCGCATTATCTTCATATTCTTTAGCAATAGAATTAAATTTATCTCTATTACTGATAATATCAGTACTAGCTTTTGTTTTACCATCAAAAGAATCATCAGGAAATAATGATGGATATTTATTTAGAATATTTTGAATTTGAGAAAAAATATCAGTTGTGTCAGAGCCGAGGTCATTATCATTAATATTTTTTCGAGCTTGATTCATTAGCTTATTTAAAAGTTGCATCGATATTTTTCTCTCTTCAATAACTTCGGATCCCATAACTCGTCCTTCTTCATGAGCAATTAAAGAAAATGTAAAAATTAAGAAAAATACAACTAATTTCATTAAAACTATATACATGTTTTAATAATTTTTGGATTAGATTTTCTTAAAACTTTTAAATTATGGAAAAAATTATCTCGTTCTCCTCTTAGTATTACTTTTCCTTGATCCAACAAAATAAGATAATCTGCAATTTCTTCTGCAAAGTTATAATCATGCAAGCTTAAAATTATTGTTTTATTTTTCTTTTTTTCTTCGAAAAGAAGTTGTTTTAATTTTACTTCACTTTGAAAATCAAGATTTTGGTTTGGTTCATCCATTATAATAATATTTGGATCTAAACTCATGACTCTGGATAAAAATAATTTTTGCTTTTCACCGCCTGACAAACTGGCAATATTTTGCTGATGTATGTCTGATAATTCAAAAGTATCATGCCAAATGAGTTTCGGTTCATATTTTTTAATTTTTTGCAAAAAAGAAAAATTATATAATGCATTACCCTCAAAGATAATAGGGTTTTGAAATAACATAGGAAGTGGACGGCTATTCAGAGTTTTAATTGTTCCTGAGTTAATCTTTTGTAATAAATTAAGACAACGAAGAGAAGACGTTTTACCAGAACCATTCTTCCCAAGAAATACAGTTGTTTTGTCCTCAGGAATTTCAAAAGTTACATGATCTAATATAATTTTGTTTTTAATATTTAATAAAACATTATTGAGAGAGGCTTTCATTTTGAATTTTCTTTTCTATTTACAATAAAAGATAAAGTAAAAGATATTAAAATAAGTATTGCCCCTAATCCAATTGCAACATCTAGATTTCCCTTTGAGGTTTCTAGTGCAATAGATGATGTTATGTTTCTGGTTATATGGTCTATAGATCCACCTACTATAGCTGCAGCTCCATACTCGCTAATAGCTCTCCCAAATCCAATTAATGCAATTGTTTTATAGAGTCCGTATCTATTTAATAAGAGTAATTTAGTAATGACATAAAAATTGGCGCCATAAGTGATTAATTCTTCTCTATAGTTCTTAAAATCTTGTTCGATATTTTTTAAAATTAATGAAGACATAATAGGTATTATAATTATAGATTGAGCAATAATCATTGCGATTGGTGTATATAAAAGACCTGTCCATCCTAAAGGTCCACTTCGACTTATTATTAAATATACGATGAGACCCGCGCACACTGGAGGAATAGAAGTAAGAGCGTGAATACATGCAATTATAATACTTTTTCCATTAAAGGTTTTGATTGCAATTATTGCTCCTAATGGAAGGCTGACTGCTAGAGAAATTAATGTAGAAAAAACACTTACATTTATTGAAATTAATAAAGCCTCTAGTATTTTTTCATAAACCATTCTATTTAAATTATATTATCTTCTCTTCCATTAATGTAATTATTATTAGTTTTTTATTCATAAACAAAAAATAACTGACTATTAGCAACTTTAAAGTTTTCAATTAAATTTTTACCTTTATTGCTTAAGAGCCAATCAATAAATTGATTTGATTTTTTAAATTCTACAAAAGGATACTTTTCTGGATTGAGCACTATTATACCATACGGATTAAAAAGATTTTCATCGCCCTCAAACAAAATCTGTAAGAAATCTTTATTTTTAAATGTTATCCATGAACCTCTATCAGTAAGTGTGTAAGCGTTCATTTCTGAAGCTAAGTTTAAAGTAGAGCTCATTCCCGATCCTGTTTTAATATACCAAGAATCCTCTTTAAAATTTATATTAAACTTAGACCATAGTTCTTTTTCTTTTTTATGTGTACCAGAGTCATCATCTCTTGAAATAAATTTATAATTTCCAGATGAGAGATTTTCTAAAGTAAATTTTAAATTATCTAATTTTTTTATATTAGCGGGATCACTTTTTGGTCCAACTATTATAAAATCATTATACATAAGATCATGCCTTTTTATTCCTAGCCCTTCCTCTACAAATTTTATTTCATCTTTTTTTGAATGTACGAGCAGCATATCTCCATCGCCTCTTGTTGCATTTTTAATTGCCTGTCCTGTTCCTACTGCCACTGTTCTAACCTCTATTCCAGTTTCTATATAAAAAGCATCGCTTAAGTATTCTAGTAAACCTGTGCTAGCGGTGCTTGTTGTAGATTGAATAATCAAATAATCTCTGGCTAAAATTGGGCTAGAAAGAACTATTAAGCATAAAGCTATGTATTTAAATATATTTTTCATAAGGGTCATTAAGATTATGTAATACTGTATTAAAAATCTAATAAATATTTTTTATAGAAGTATTGGAATTATTAATTACTAATTAATCGTAATAGAACATAGGTGCTTTTTTAAAGACTTGCCAGGCGTCTGGATCATGACCCGTCACTATGATTGAACTATTTTCAGCTGCAACTTTTTTTAATTTCGCTACTGAGTGAGCAGCATCTACTGATGAGCAAACTAAACCAGGTAATGCTTTATCATTCCAATGATCCATCGTGTATGCTGCATCAATTGTTAATAATACAGAACCTGTATTCGGTAAATTGATTAAAAAAGACTGATGACCGGGGGAATGACCAGGGGTGAAGATTATTTTAATAGTTCCATCACCATATAAATCAAAAAAGTCATTTTTCTTATCTTCTAGAAAGTGCCATTTAAGATCGGGCTTATCAAAATCTTGCCTTATGTATGCTGATTTAGAAAACCAATCTGGATTAAAAGCATAGTCATATTCTTTTTTTTGAACAACATGAGTGGCATTCGGAAATCTTCCTATTCCACCTGAATGGTCTAAGTGTAAATGTGACTGAAGTAAATAACGAACATCATTAATATTCTGTCCAATGTTTTCTAATTGATCTATACAATTTTCATACTTGCCTATAACTGGTTCATATGCAGCTACAACAGAACCCCAATGAGCGTGCATATCAACGCTAACTTCTTTAGCACAGCCTCCATCGATAACTACATCTCCTTTTGGGTGCTTAATAAGAAACCAAGGTACAGGAATTTCAAAGTCTTCATTGGACTGATTCATCTTTATATATTTTAATTTTGTTTTAAGGGTCCCTGTTTGAAACATATAAAGTTTAATAGCAGAAGAGGTTGCTGGTTTATTACTATCCATATAATTTACTTTTGATTTTATAATTTCTTCTTTGATAGAATAGTTTTGTTTTTTTTCGATTTTTTTATTTTCTAAAATCTCTTCAAATTTTTCTAAATCAGATTTTTTATACTTTATAGTCATAATTTAAATTCTATTTCTATGAAACTATATTCATAGTTATTATTATTGATAACATTGTGATTAACGCCTTTATTTCTGTAATAGCTATCCCCTTTTAAAAGTTTAGAAATGGTTTCTTCACCATCATGATTAATTATTTTTAATTCTCCGTCTAACATCGGAACAACCGCATAATCATACTCATGTACATGTTGACCAGTTTGGTCGCCAATTGCAAAATGCCATTCTGTAACTCTCGTTTTCTCATTGTCGATCATTACTTTTGCTTTTGCCATTTGGCTAAATATTTCTACAGGGAACGGCTTCGTTTTTTTCTGCCTTCATTGCTTCAGCTGCTTTTGTTGCTTCTTCAACAGAATTAAAAACTTTATCAGGAAACAAAATAAAAGGTTTTGCTCTATCTGCACTTAATTGACCAACACACCAAGTTCTATTAGGTTCAACACACATTACCATATAAGTCCCAGGTATAGGACCGTAATGACGATTATTTAAAGCAAATAAACATTCCGCCATTTCGTTAAGCTTATCTATGTCTAGATTTTGAAGCGCTTTTTTTTCTAAATCATTGATTGGAGTATCAAGAGCGCCCATTGTTTCTTTCCCATAAGGAATTTCCTGCATTTTTTGCTTATTCATTTATGGCAAAGGTCCATCTTTTAGAAATCCATTTAAAACATTTTCCATTAATTTAGAAACATTATTATCATAATTATTATGAGATAAGCTCCCACACCATGCTAGTGAACCTGGTGCAAACATTGCTCCATCATTTGGCGCTTTATAATAGATCATATCTGCTCTAACCATTGGGTTTTCGTGGCCGCCACCATGATAGCCCCTAACAGAGAAATGAATTTCTTCATTAACCTGAAGCATCATATTTGAGTGATCCTGCGATCTCGCTAAATAAAATGTGTTATGAGGAGTTCCAAATTCTAAATCGTATCTATCTAGTTCTAAACCCGCTGCTCCCCCACCAACAAGACCAAAGTCTCCGATAATTTCGTCTGCTCCAATCCCATTAAACATCCAAGCACATTCTGGTTTGAAACTATCTTCCTCTCTCTTGTAATAGGAGGAAACATCAAAACCATAAGAAGTAAAAGTTAGTCCACAAACTTTAGAAGGTATTCTACCTCTTGCACGCCACATACCACCATATTTTCCATCAAAAGCTCCATTGTATTCTCCAGGATTTGATGTCCAGGCTCTAGTTCCTGCCTCACCTTTTCTTACTTCGGTAATATTTGAGTTATCAGGATGATATTCACTAATCCAGTAAAAACCATCTGACCCTAAATAAAAAATTCTCCCACCTTGTATTTGATAAGATTCAAATGCATCCATATATTTTTCAGAGGTATACTCTGGGTGACTACCAGTAAGAACTACTTTGTATCTATTAAGTAAATTAATTCCTTCATGCTCAAAATCTTCATCTGTCATTACATCAAAATCAAAACCTTTCTCTTCTAACCAATCAGTTAAATGGAGATCGGCATTTAACTGCCATAAAGAAGGAGATAGCCAGTGCCTATATTTGGGTCTCATATTCAAAATTGGTCTTAGACGAGATGATATAGAAACTCCATGTCCGTCAGAGTGAAGTGAATAAGTAGAAAGACCATATTCTCTATGTTCATTAAGATATAAATCAGCAGGATTCATAACAGGTACTTTACCTGCTAGCAGCTGCGCAACAACTGAGTTTGTTCCAAGATTATCATTAGAATATGCCATATAACTATTTGTTGGCATTAGAAAAAGAACTTTTGAAGTAGCCTTACCTTTAGGTGGCTTTATACAAAATGGAATAAAATCTTCAAATTCAGACTCTTCTCTGCCGTCGACTCTTAATCTCGCAGCATAAACTCCACTTTTTAAATTATCAGGAATTTTTAAAGTAAAATCAACATCCCATCTAGCATCATCAATATCATCATCATGAAAATGAATCGCACCATATTCATTAGGTTTATGATGGTAAACGATTTCATCTGCAGTCCAGTTATGTCCTGTCATTCCTCTATTAGGCATATTTATTATAAAGCCATGATGATTATTAGGTGAAGTATCTACTATTTTTGTTGATGCAATATTTTTTGTAATATTAGCATGAAAGTCCCACGCACCAATAACTGTTGATCTAACTTTCGTGTTACATTCATCATAGCTTGAAGCAAGACTTTCAATCTCAGCTTTTGATAAAGCCTTATTAGAAAGACGAGGTCTATCAATTTTACCATTATAACAGTAAGTATGTTCGGGTAATTCAATTGGTTCAAGAGCTTCTCTAAAGTGTCCCCCAGATATATGTCTCTTTGATCTATTATTGAGACTGCTTGCTGCGATCAATAAAGGAGAATCGTTTTCGGCTGGGACAACAGAACTTGTTGTTTCAATTACAGCTGATGTTTGATCGGCAGGATGTAGAATAGCCATTCCGAGTCCGCCATTTGTAGAAGTTACTCTTGGCTCTTGATATAAAGTAACTCGTCTTGTTTCAGAATCAAAAGTTACAGCAACTTGATACCAAACTTTTCTTAGTAACTTTTTATCAGAAGAAACTTTTGTAACTTGACTACCGTCACCTATTTCTACTGATAGGCAGCCTTCATCATCAATAAATAATCCAAAACCTTTTTTATCTTTTTCATTCCATTTTGTTAGAATACCCTGTCTTCCTTTATCTGGAGTTGTAGGAAATATATAAGCTTGAATTGTAAAACTTTTAACATTTAAATTCTCGTGTTGGGGGATAACTATATATGAGCCACCATGTATTTTTTGAATTTTGCCTTGATAGTTTCCATTACAATTTGTTTCGATTTCTTCTTCTTTATAACCAGGACCTTCTGGGTTTGTGTCGCCATGAATTAATCTAACAATTTGAGTTTCATACTTATCATTATGTTCTGCATTTACATAAAATTTTATCTCTTCACCCGGGTGAGCAGAATATTTATCACTGTAACCTGTAATTTTTAACATCTATTATTCTCCACTATAGTCTTCTAAAAGTTTATTTATTCTTTTTAAAAAAATTGCATGTTCACATGCTTCTTGCGATGAAAAAGAATCTTCTGTAATTTCAACTGGCTGTCCTCTTACGCCAGTCGTAATACCTATTCGATAGTCTTCGTGTAACTTGACACAAATTATTAGAAGCTTTCCATTTAAACCACCTCTTCTTAATTTATCAAGCAACGTTTGTAGATCTTGGCTATGTTGCACTAAATCACTATTTCTAGTTGCAGCTCTTCCAAAAGGCGTTGCTCTGTGTTCATCAATTAATTCTTTAAGTTTTTGGGGATTTCTTAACATGGGTAAAATATATTTTTTTGTTATAAAATCGTCGGTGTGTTTGTGTCCCTTATTTAAAGAAACATTAGAAGGGTCTTTATAGCTATAATCTGACATTTTTATATTTTAAATCCTGTTAAGACAAAGGGCATTTTTATGTTCCAATATCTGAAACATAATAGAAGAAAAATGCTTATAAATAAAGAAGTTTGGGGCACTTTGCATGAAATTATAGTGCATAAACCGATAATATAACTGTGGCAACCGCTAGCGCGATTATTATTAGTGGCCATCCATATCCACCACCTAATTTATCAATGTAATTTCCTTTTTCTTCAACATCATCAGGCGATAGAAAATCATCACCATTTAGAATAGGTTTTTTTGGTAGAGTAGATAAGTCCATTTTATTTGCTAAAAACCAAATTAAAAGCACGCCAATGGCCCACCAAATAATTTGATAAACCCATAAAGAAGGTACTCCCATAGTCCAATTACTAAAACTGTCACTAGCACTTCCAAAAATCATATTGCCAAATATTAATCCTGGTCCAATTGAGAAAAATGTCCAGATTAAAAATAAGACATAGGCCAAAGATTTAATTTTTATTCTAGATGAATGAATACCCATATGAGAATTTAGAAAATCATGTATTTCTTCTCTATGTTTTTTTTCTTTATCATTAAAAGCAGATAATGAACTTATAAAACAAACAATAATATTAAAGAATAAGCCCCATACTCCAGAATAAATCGTTAACGGCCATCTGCCCCACGGTAGAGCATTTCCTGTTAACTTATGACCAAATGTTTCTGAAAGAATTACAAAAATTAATCCTGTTATTAAGCCAAGTGTAGCACCATTTTTTGTTATCCAGGGAAACCAGATTACTCCTAACAAGACAGGAAATAACTGAAATCCAAAAGCTATTGCTAGGCCACCCATTAGTATTAATGAAGTTTCAAAATATGTCGCCAAATATAAAGCGGCAACACAGAGTAAAAGCATCGAAAGTCTTGCAACTAACAGTTCTCTTGACCAACTAGCCTCTTTGTCGATATATGGCTTATATAGATCTCGTGCCACCATACTTCCAGATGTCATTAAAAATGCTGCGATAGTAGACTGAAGAGCGGCAACAATACAAACCCCCAAAAAACCGACTATAGCAGGTGAATAAATGTTAAATGACTCAATGAAATAAAAAATTAAGGAAGCTTGATCAGTATTTGAAATTTCAGGTAAAATATTACTTATTGCAAATCCATTAGCGTTGATATCGGCATTTGCGCCAAGTAAATGAGCCCCCACCCCCAATAATCCTGCAAATAAAAACAAAAAGACACCCATTATAGCTCCTGCGCCCCAAACCTGATAAAAGTAAAAAGATCTTGGTGATTTTACACTATAACTCCACATTGAAAAAGTTGGTGAAAGAACAATGCCCATGTATGACATTGTAAATGATAAAATCATTACAGAAGTCCAAGGACCTCCAGCTGGATTATTTTTACCTATTCCTGCTACCCATTGGATAACACCTGGAACAGAAAAATAACTATGCAACTCTCCCCCGCCATAACCTTCCGTATTTCCCCAAGATCCAAAAGAAATAAATTTGCTGGCTATAGCAAATTGTTCAAAGATATCTAATCCTCCTAAGTAATTAATTGTTCCCAGTCCTATTGTTAAAAATAAAATAAAAAATAGCCAAGATTGGACTACACCAACGCTAACCACTGACTTAAATCCGCCTGATACAACATAAAATAAGACTACAGCCGTTAATACCCACATTGCAGAGTCCCTACTTATTTCTCCCACACTTATAAATTCAACAAGTCCTCCTGTTGCACCTAATAAAATTCCTAAAAAAGGAACAGCAAAAAATAATCCGATAATTAAAATTACTATTCTTAAAGTATTACTTTGATAATACTTAAAATACATTTCACCAGGAGTAATTAGATTAAACTTTCTACTAAGCATCCATTGCCTTTTAAAAAAAAGTATAGTGCCAAGCGGAATTGTAATTACTATCGCTGAGGTTGCTAAAAAAGAATATCCATCTGAATATATTAAAGATGGATAAGTTATAATAGTAATACCAGCAAATGTTGCAGCGGTAGCGGCAAAGAAAAATACCCAACTACTAACACCTCTATCTGCTAAATAATAAGATTCTGGTGTATGATTTTTTCTTAAAGTTCTAGCTCCCCAAAAAAGACAGAAACTCCAATAGATTACGAGAAAAAAGGAAAACCAAAGTAGATTAGTTAACATAATCTAAACTTAAATTAAGAATTAAATCCAGTTCTTTCCTTAATTATTTTAAGGGCTTCTAGAAGGTAAATTCTAAACAACTCATGATTTTCACTCATAGGAAAATGGCCAATATCTTTCATTTCAATATAAACAGCACCTTTGATTTGTCTGGCTGTATCTTCGGTTGCTTCTGGGGGTGTAAGGTAATCATAATCACCAGTCAACATTACAACTGGACATTTATATCCATCAATATTTTGTAATTCGTCTCTTAAGTCATGATCAACTGAATAGAAATGTAAGTCTCCCTTGAAAGCTTCAGAACCTTGGGTGTAATAATGCCATGTAAGCCATCTATCCATATCAGGTGACATAGGTGCCATTAAATCCCATACCCCACTTCCGCAAACTTGTGCTGCATTAGCATGAGGATGTCTCCACCAATCAATATAAAATCCAGGAGAGTAATGCGCTGCCTCTACTGGAATAACAGCTTTAAATTTATTTGGATATTTTAGTGCTAAATGTAGAGCAATATTTCCCCCAAAAGATGATCCCATAAATATAGGATTCTCTAATTCAAGAGCCTTACAGAATTCAAGAATAAAATTACAATAATGTTCTGCTGTTAACTTGTATTCTTCCTTCCACCACTCAGTATTATGAGCTGGATCTGATTTTCCATGCCTAGGTAAATCGTAAGCTATTACTTGATAATTTTTAGTAATTTCATCGTCTTCTAACAAGCCTCTCCATTGATGGTTGTGACAACCAGCTGTATGTTGGCATACCAAAGGTGTGCCTTTTCCATTAGAGAGATAAAAAACTTTATACTCTTGTCCATCTACTTCTATTGTTACATAGCGACCGATAGGTTCGTGGTGTTTAACTGCCATTAGATAACTCCTTATTATAGATAATCATTAAACTGGAACTCCTGATTTTCTCAAAAGTTCAAATTGAACTACAAAATTTCTAATATTTTGCATCAAAATAAGATGATTACCTTCGATCAATAGATCTCTTCTAAAAGAAGCAGCATAAATTCCATGAAACATTGGTTTTGGAATAGGTCTAGCAAATTCTCTCCATGTGTTGGCTGAAGCTCTAAGTGCAAAATCATAAGGGTCAAGACCTCCCGGATTAGTATTTATGTTTTTTACTTTACCATCATGCATTTCTATAATTGCTTTAACTTCACTCATATCAAAAAGAAAAGAACAAGTATAATATTTTGCCATAGCCCGAATTGTTTCATCGCTATCAGTAAGATCTTTATATTTTTTTGCCCAAGACTTAATATCTATACTCATTTATATACCTTTATTATTTTTTCTTATTTGACTTATTTGCGGGGTCATTATCAAATCTCATATGAGCGTCTTTCTTAGGATCATCATAATCACCCAGTATATTCCTGATATTACTTGCATCGCCTGGAGTCATTCCAACTTCTTTTAGTAATGAATCTAAAAATGGCTGTTGCGCCCTATACCTTAATGCTGAATTAACTACATTGTCTGCTAAAGAACCTTTTTTTGATCCATCGCCTGAAGGTCCTCCTTCCCCTCCTGATCCATCACCAGTTCCACCACCCTGGCTGAAACCTGGAAGACCATTTACGTCAACGACTTTAATTGAATCAATATGCTGCATTGGCTTAACCCACTCACGAATAATACCTTCGATTTTTTCAGCCAGCTTAAGTCTTAATGCGCTTCTTCTGCTAGCATCACTTCTTAAATTTTCTGCTTCATTTAAAGATTTTTTACCTGCAGCTTCTATTTCATAACGAAGCTTTGCTGCCATAGTGGCAAGTTTTTCTCTTTCTGCATCCTTCGAAGCCTCAATAACTCCAAGAGATTTAACCTTCTCTGCTTGCTCCACTTCTCTGATAGTATTAACTTTTTCTTCAGCCTCTACAGCTTTTGCTCTTGCTGTCTCTTCTTCCATTTTAGATTTAAGAACTATTTTAGATTTGTCTAAAATTTCTAACTGTTTTTGTTTTTCCTCAAGATCAATTCTCTTTGTTTTTTCAATATCTAGAACTCTTGTCTCTTGTTCAGCTGAAATTTTAAATGCATCAACATTTTTTTGCTGAGCAGTTTTAGCATTTTTAATTTGCTCTTCTGCCATGATGTAAGCTTCTTCAGATTCATATCTTTTTCTTGCTTCTTCTTTGGCAGTTTCAGTTTTCTCAGTAGCATGCTTTACGTCTACTAGTCTTTGTTTTTCTAGACGACTAAACTCAATATCTCTTTCAAGCTCAAGAATAGTTTTTTCTGTTTCAATATCTTGTTGTTTAATTTCAATTGAAGTTTTTTGTCTAAAATCATTTTGCTCTTTTCTTCTTTTTTCAATTTCTTGGATTAACTTTGTTTCTTGTAAACTTTTTTCCATTTCAACTAAATCTCTTTTATTAATTTTTGCAATTTCAATAGCTTGGTCTGATACAATTTCTGCCAATTCAGATTCTTTTATCTTGTCTGATTTAACTTTTACTGTTTCTGTTTGCTCGATTGCTCTTTGTTGTTCTATTTCTCTTTTTTGTTGGTATCTAGCAAACTCTTCATCTTTTTCAATTTCTAATTCTTGTTTGGTTGACTGAAGGTTCTTATTTCTGATACTTACTTGGGTATCTTTCTCAATATCATTTCTTTTCTTTTTTCTTGATTGTGTGATTTCTGTAATTTGAGTTAAACCTTCAGCATCAAAAGTATTTGAAGGATCAAAAATAGATACTGGTGCCTGGTTTAAAGAAGTTAATGAAACTGTCTCAAGTTCAAGTCCTGTATGTTTTATCGCTTCCTCAACATGAGTTGCTACTGCTTTAACATAATCAGATCTGTGTTCTTGTATTTCGTCCAATGTCATTTTTGCAGCAACTACTCCAAGAGCATCGACAAAACGGCCATTTACTAATTCTTTTAGACTATCCGGATCTAGAGTTCTACTTCCTAGTGTTTGTGCTGCGATAGATACATTTTCTTTAATTGGTGCGACTCTCACGTAAAATTCAGCAGTCATTTCTGCTCTCATTCTATTTTTTGTAATAAAAGATTTAGTCCCCGTTCTTAAAACTTCAATACATAATGTTTTCATACCAACAGATGTAATATTATGGATGATTGGCAGAACGAATGCGCCACCACTAATAACCACTCTTTCACCACCCATACCGGTACGAACAAATGCGATTTCTTTAGATGACCTTCTATATAGCCAATGTAGTAGGTAAACAATAATAGCAATTGCTAACGCTATTAAAATAATTACTGCAATAATATCTGCTCCACTTGTTATATTCATACCTGTATGTTACCTCCTAATTTAATTTGTCTAAACATTAGATCTTGTGTCCTGTATTGCCGCCTTATAGATAATCATTCCGAAAATAATTTTATTGAGAAAGTCTGCTAAGTTATAAATAATATTTACGCTGTTTACATCTATACCTCCGCCTAAATGCTCAATAAAATATCCCATTGGATATATAGCCCATCCTATTGTTAGAATTAGCCTATTGGAAAAGAAGGCCATTTGAATGTTTTCATTACCACATTTTGCATTGGCTCTTCCCGCTTCACCGACATAAAGTTCACCTAAAACATACAGCCAACCAACAAGCCCTACAATAAAACCAAGTGTTTTACTCATGTATCCAGCTGCACCTAAAAATTCTGCAATAATAAAAACTAGAGTTCCAACAAGAAGTCTCCAAAACATTCCTTGTTTTACTTTTGTAACTGACATTAGCATTGCATAAAAAATTAATACCTGCATTGGAAAATTTAAAAACCAGTCTACATATCTTAGAAGAGTTGGGGCTGAACCACTTACAACCCAGAGATTTTTTATAAAAAAATAATGAACAGAAGACATTAAACAGACAACTGCAATCATAGTCATGGGAGTATGCCATCTAACGTGCAACTTACTTCTTTCAAAAAAGAAGAAAAGCGTAGCACCTATCATAGCTACTGAAATTAACCAAAAAGACCCTCCGACAATGTCGTAAGGAAGTAACATTTTATTCATTAAATAAATTCCTCTTCTTCTCTCGTATCATAATAATATTTTTCAATTTTTTACAGACCTTTTTGTTCCAGAATATGAAATAAATAAAATATTATTAATATAATGATAATAAGACATTAAATTATATTTGTTCTCTAATATGAGGTGTTCTTGAGTAAAGGGCAACTAAAGGCAGTATTAATAAGCCAAATATAAACTGCTGGCCCTCGAAACTTAAGCCAAGTCCTGCTAAAAAAGTACTAATAACCTGCAAAGCTAGACATCCAATAACCGTATAGCCATATCCGCCCTGTCCACCCAAAAGTGAAGTTCCTCCAACAGCAACAGCTGCAACAGTTAAAAATAAATACTGATCTCCAACTCCTATAAAACCACCACCACTCCATCCAAGAAGCATGGCGCCGGTTGCTGCTGATGTAAATCCACTGATTATATAAACACCGACCCAATATGAGCGTTCAGAAATAGAGAGTCTTTCAGCAGATAGTCTTTTTCCACCAACTGCATAAAGGTTCCTTCCCCACTTAGTATGTCTCATTCCAACAATTAAAATAACAGCTGCAAGTATCCAAATTAGAATTACTGGAGGTATAGGAAGACCAAAAAATTTTCCATTTAATGAGGCTAAATTCTTTAGCCAATCTGGAACTTTACCAAAAACCATTCCACCTGTAACGGAGGCTAAAGAAACTAAAATTTGTACCATTCCTATGCACATAAAACCCACTCCCATCGTTACAATTAATGCCTGTCCTTGAAGTCTGTAGCTAATAAGTCCATTAAATAATCCTACGAGTGTTCCAAAGGCAAGAATAACTATAAAAGCAAGCCACGGTGGAACTCCAAGTGAAATCATTGACATAAGACCAACATTTGAGGACCCAATTAAAAAAGGAATTGATAAATCTAAGCCTCCTAACATTACCACCAAAGTTTGTCCTATGGTTGCCAACCCTAAGAAAGCAGAAAATACAAGCATGGACTTGATATTTTGAATTGATAAGAAGCCATCAATTGAAACAGAGCCTATTATGAAAAGTCCGATTAAAACTGAGACGCCAATAATGACACTTTTATTTATATTTAAAAATTTATAAGCAACAAAGGATAAGATTAAGAATCCTAGTAATATTATTGCTGATACTATTGTTCTACCTGAATAAAAACCTGGAACTAAAAAGCAAAGTAAAATAAAAACTGCAAGTAAAAGAAGAAGGCCCAAAACAGCTATCCAATTTTTTGAAATAATTTCAAAGAAAAGACTGCTTTTATCTTCCTCTGTCTCTATTGCGGGCTCTTCTTTATTTGTTTTTTTAAAAGATAATCCGTAAGACCAATTAATAGAAAAGTGATGCCAGCCCCATAAGACTAGTGCCACAACAGCGAATGAATAGAAAACAACTTGTATCCAATCTGTTCTGTCAATGTAGCCAAGAATAGCTGCGCCTATGCCAGCAGCAAGAGCAAAAAATATTCCAAGTCCTTTTGAAAAATTAAAAGTTCTTTTTTCCATTTTTTATTTCACCCTATTCCTACTAGTCATCTGATAGGCCTCCCCATTTTTCGAGACCTTCTTGTGATTTTAATTTAATTTTATATACATTAAAGGCTTGCCATATTAATGGCGCTGTAACAACTCCTATAAAAGTAACGATTAACATTTTCCAAAACGAATACCCTATTCCATAAAATAATGCTGACCATGTAAGTGCTCCTATGCCCAAAATAGGTATATAAGGTCTGAGTTTTTTATAACTTATTTGTCCCCTTAATGTTAAGTAAGTAAAAAACTGGAAAACAAAAATAGCAAATATGATTAAGGCTGTTTCTTTTAAGAAAGTTAGGTTTTCATTGATTAATGAGCCCCTAATTGGCTTTTGATATTTAACTGACGAAGTATCACCTATGTTAAGTTCTGTAATAATAGGAGTATAATATTTCGTACCATCGTCTGAAATTATAACTCCAGAGGGTGAGGCTAAAAAGTAAACAGAGGTTAATGCGAACAATCCAAGAAGTACTATAAATATATTATTGAGATTTATTTGAGAAAATAAAGTTGGTGTGGTCAATAAAAAAAGTAAAAAACATATTAAAATTACGGCATACCCATCAATACCAAAGAAGCTTTCTCTATTGGAGTCAACTCCGTAATAAGCGACTGCAGCAAAAATAATAAATGAAACTGCAATAGCGAATAAAATCAAAGTTTGTGTTTTAATTTCTTTTCTAAATTTGGGTAACGCTATGATAACAATGGCAGATGTAAAAAATATAATTCCAGCAAGAGTTGTAATGGCATAAGCTAAACCAACAAGCCATCCTGAAGATGTAAAATCAGGCAGCGCGGATCCAATTTTTAAATATTCAGATGAGAAGTACTGTGGGGCATAATTTAATATATACTGTATGTTTGACCCTAAATCTTGATTAACAAAATTTACTGCTCTCGTACCACTGAAAACACATCCAAAAAATATGACAATTGAAGCAATAATAAATGAAATTGTAGGTCCATCCCTATGCTTGAATAAAAGATTTATAAGATAAATTAATGATGCGATTCCAATTACTATAAATAACCATATTGTAGAGTCCCCTCCCTCTCCACAAGCTTTACCAGTAATTAGACAATCACTTCCCGAAGCTAGAGCTTCTTCAAATACTTCAGCATTTCTAGATTTACCTCCAAAGCCCCCAACCGTTCCTCTTGTAACTTGGTCATACTTCATATGAATTAAAACAGCCGTTGCACTCAAAGTTCCTATTATGAAAAAAACAAATACTGATAATTTTTTAAAAGCTTTCTGTATATAAGGAAGGGCGATCAAGATTAATAGAGAAGCAACAAGAACTGCGCCGTAAGATAAGTCTGTAACAAAACTTTGATAACTCTCAAATCTAAAAGTTGATAATATATAGTTTATTAAGTAAATAATAAATGAACCTAGAATTGCGCCAAAAGCTCCACCCCGGCCTCCTACCAAACTAGAACCTCCTAAAACAAGAGCTGTGATTGCCATTAGAGTATAAGTTGTTCCCTGAGTTGGATCGCCTGAGCTAATTAGGCCTGTAAAAGCTATTGCTGCTAGAGCTGCGTAAAAACCACCAATAACATGTGCCCCTATTCTAACTAGATAAATTCTAACTCCACTGGTGTAAGCTGATTTTTCATCTGATCCCATAAGTTTTAAATGCTGCCAAAAAGCGGTATGGGTCAGAGCGTACCAAATCAGTGTTGCAAAAATTAATAATATGAGAGTTGGTTGAATAACTTCGGTGCCCGCTCCCCAAGAAGACATCCACTCAGGACCCCTTCCTCCAGGCCTAGGAAGTATAACTAGGTTAATGCCAGAAAATGCCAAAAACATGCTAAGAGCAACAATAATAGGCTGAACTCTTACAAATAATACTATTAGCGCATACAAAAATTGATAGATTACTCCTATCGCAATAGCGCAGACAAAATAAGAAACTGGTGATTGGAGGTATCCAGCTCCAAAAAGCTGAATAGTTGTTACATTAATAAAACCAATTAAAGGTCCCATCGAAAGATCGACCGTGACTCTTCCAGATAATGCTAAAGCCGTCAGAGCGTAAGTCGCAAGGATAAGAGGAGTAGAGACCATTATCGCAGTCCCAATTCCAGAACCAGATATAATTTGAGGACCTCTAATAATTGCAAAAATTAATAGAGCGAAGAAAATAAAAATTGGAACAATTAGATACTTAAGTGATTGGGAATCTGAGCCAGGAATTTGAGAAGGCTTGATGGAAGTTATCACTGAATTTACCATGGATTAATCAAAGAAGACAATTTTCATGCCCTCTGCTCTACTTCCTATTTTTAATTTTCTAATATTTTTCAATTCTTCCGTTTTCACTATTTTAATTTTACTAATATCTATTGTTTTAGTCTCTTTATTATTTTGATTATTAATTCGTGTTTCATTATTCAATAAATCTAAATTATTTTCAATAAACTTTGTATTATGTTTATTATTTTTAAAAGAATTATTTTGAAGAAGAGAAATGATAAATGAGATATTTGTCTTAATGCCTTCGATCTTTATGTGCTTCAAGAAAGTGATTAGTTTATTAATTGCGTCTTCTCTGGTTATGTCATGAGCAATGATTTTACCAATCATTGGATCATAATAAAAGCTCACCTCATCTCCCTGATTAAAACCCCAGTCTATTCTAATACCATCCGGAATATCGGGAATGTCCATTTGTAAAATTTTACCTGGAGAGGGTAAAAAATTTTGTAAAGGATCCTCCGCATAAACTCTGCACTCAATTGCATGTCCATAACTTGTTATATCTTCTTGTTGGAGAAATTTTTTCTTTCTATCAAAAGCAAATTGAATTTGCATTGCTATTAAATCACAGTTGGTAATTAATTCTGTTACAGGATGTTCTACTTGAATTCGAGTATTCATTTCCAAAAAATAAAATTTTTTTTTGTCAAGATCATAAATAAATTCAACAGTCCCCGCTCCTTCATAGTTAACTTGAGATGATAGTTCTACTGCCGCTCTTGCCATTTGTTGGATGATGTTAGGGCTAATGTCTGCTGCTGGAGATTCTTCAATAATTTTTTGATATCTTCTTTGTAACGAGCAATCTCTTTCATTCATATGCACCGCTGATTGTTTTCCAAAACCAAATACCTGAATTTCGATATGTCTTGCATTTATAATAAATTTTTCAAGAAATACCGTACCATCACCGAACGCTTTATTAGCTAAATTACTAGTTTTTTCTATTGCCTTTTTTAGTTCTGAATAGTTTTGCACTACATTCATACCTATCCCGCCACCGCCCGCACTAGCTTTTACAAGGATAGGATATTTAATTTTTTCACATTGTTTTTCTAGATCTTCGTTAGTTAAAGTTGAGGGATTATTAATGCCTGGGCATATGGGCACATTCGCATTTTTCGCTAATTTCAAAGCAGTAGTTTTATTCCCCATATCTCTAATATTTTTAGGTTTAGGGCCAATCCATATAATTTGATTATTAATTACTTCTTGAGCAAAATCTGCATTCTCTGAAAGAAAACCGAAACCAGGATGTATAGCATTCGAATTAGTTTTTTTTGCTGCTTCAATTATTTTTTGATGAACAAGATAACTCTCTTGGGCTTTACTTGGACCGATAAAAAAAGCTTCATCAGCCATCCTTACATGTTTGCTATTTTTATCTGCTTCCGAATATACAGCAACTGATCTATAGCCCATCAACTTGCATGTTTTAATAATCCGACATGCAATTTCTCCGCGATTAGCTACTAAAATTTTTTTCATTATTCACTAACTATATATGGCATTTTTTTATCATTATTTTTATTTGACTGTGTCTTATTTTCATTATCTTTTGATAAATTTTTTCTAAGTTTTTGTAAAATTTCAATTGCATTAGGTGTATCAGAGTGAACACAGATAGTTTCACAACCAACATCAACATCTTTTCCATTTATTGTTTTAACTTTATTTTCTTTTATTGCTCTCAAGCACCTTTCTACTGCACGATCAGCTGGATAATGCTTATTTCTTCCTTTAGCAATCACCAAGTATCCTGTCTCGTCATATTCTAAATCTGAGTAAAATTCTGCTATAAATTTCACACCTCTTTCTTTATAAACTTTTTCGTGAAAGGTGTTTACCATACCAAAAATACCTACATTATAAATTTCTGCTGCATCAGCTATTCCATGCGCAACATCTTCTTCTTTTGCTGAAACTCCATACAAAGACCCATGAGGTTTAATGTGGTTTAAGGGAATTTTAAACTCTTCAAGAAATGCCTTTAAGGCTCCTGTTTGATAGAGGACAAGATTTTTAATTTCCTCTCTTTGCATTTTCATTGGTCGACGTCCAAAACCAACAAGATCTGGATATGCTGGGTGCGCTCCAACCTTAACGTTATATTTTTTAGCCAATTCCACTGTTTTTCTCATAATATTGGGGTCAGAAGCGTGAAAACCACAAGCCACATTTGCTGCATCAATGAAAGGCATAATTTCTTCATCTTCGGCAAAAGAATAAATTCCAAAACTTTCGCCCATATCGCAATTCAAATCAACCATATCTGACTCCTTATTTTTCTTTTTATCAATCTATATAAAATATGCTGATTTTGTGAAATTCTTATCCACATAATGGAACATTTTTAATATATTTCATTAGTTTATAAGTATTATAGTCAACTTATAATAAGGAGGAATATGATATGATATGGCTTAAAAAATTTATAGCTATATTGGCTGTCTCTTTCGTTGGAGTTGCCGGCAATCTTAATGCTGACATTCTTGACGAAATTCCAGCTGATATCAGAGACTACGTTTACAATCCTGACTTCATGGATCCTATGCAGCCACTTGGCGAAAGTGTATACAGAGACTTCAAGAGTGATAGACCACTTCCATGGACTATCGGTTATGCAAGTTCATACGCTGGAAACCTTTGGAGAAAAGGTGTCATGGAAAGATTGTATGGTGATTATTTACCAAAAATGAAGGCAGCAGGTATCTTAAACGATATTGTTGTTACTCAATCTAATCTGAAGGATGCTGTTCAAATTCAGCAAATGAGACAATTAGTTGATCAAGGTGTTGACGGATTAATCGTTTGTTGTTCAAACCCAGTAGCTCTTAATAAAACGATTGAATACGCATATGGTAAAGGTGTACCTACTGCATCTATGACTGGTTATTTAACATCAGAATATGCGATCAGTACTTCCGTTAACTATGCCATGGGTGGTCACCGTATTGCTACTTGGCTTGCTGAAGCTATTGGTGGCGAAGGTAACGTAGTTATTATGGAAGGTATTCCTGGAGCTTCAGCTTCTGATTCCCAGCACGCTGGAATGAAAGCTGGATTTGCAGAATATCCTGACATTACAATTGTTGCTGAGATCGCTCACATGTGGACACCTCAAGTTGCTCAAGCAGAACTTCAAAAATGGCTTTCAGCTAATACGATTGAAGTTCACGGATTTGCAGTCCAATCTTCCGGTGAATCTGGCGCTTTAAATGCTCTTGAATCTTCAGGGAGACCGATGGTTCCAATGTCACTTGGTGGTGAAATTGGATCATTCTGTTACTGGAGAAATAATCCTGACTATATCGATACAGCTATTTATACATGGCCTCCAGGGGATGATGCAGAATTCGCAATGAATGTTCTTCTTAGAACTATGCAAGGACAAGGTTTGAAAATTCAATCAATTCTTGTTCCTCCATACGAAGAGGATGTTGAAACTATTCAGTCATTCGTTCCTGAAGACTGTGATAGGAATTCAAGTGAGTTCAGAACAGTTGGTATTGAAAACTGGGCAAGCGACGAGTATCTAGATAACTTCTTTGATAACGGTGCGGCATTACTCTAAGTAATTAGTTAAATCTATTTATACTTTTTAACTAATGAATGAAGAAAAAAATATTGATAGCGCTTCTGCTGAAAAGCCAGCGCTATCATCATCAAAATTTGGTGGAGATATTTTTGTCCAAGACGCCAAAAAATCTTTCGGGGTAACAAAAGCTCTAAATGGAGTTAATTTTAAAGCTAACTTTGGTGAAATTCATGCAATTGTTGGTGGTAATGGATGTGGTAAAAGCACATTAGCCAAAGTTATATCCGGCGTACTTCCTCTCGATAATGGAAAAGTTTCAATTATGGGCCATTCTCCAGGCTCACCAATTGAAGCTCAAAAAATTGGAATTTCAACTGTATTCCAAGAAGTAATGATTGCTGAAGAAGCAACTGTTTATGAAAACTTATTTATTGGCTATGACTCATTCTTTGGTAAAAAATTAAATCATCGTGAAAAAGTTGAAACAGCAGCTCAAATCATGCTCGACCTTGCTGGAGAATTTGTAGACCCTTATACCATTGCCAATCAATTATCTCTTGGGATGAAGGCATGGATAACAATTGGTAGAGCATTCCTGAGAAAACCTAAGGTTTTGATTTTAGATGAATCATCGGCGGCTCTAGACTTTGATTCCACAGAAAGATTATTTGGAAAAATGAGAGAGCTTAGAGATAATGGAGCAGCTATATTTATTGTAACCCATAGAATTGCAGAACTTGTAAGAATTAGTGATCGCGCCACAGTGATGAGAGATGGCAAAGATGTTGGTGTATTAGCTGGAAAAGAAATTACAGAGAAAAACTTATTGGCTTTAATGACTGGAAATAAAAAAATTGAAACTGCTGCTGAAAACAAATCAACACCGCCAAATTCTAAAACAAACCATATTGTTCTTTCTGCAAAGAATCTAAAAATTTGGGAGAATGAATCTGTGATTAACTTTGATCTTCCAAGAGGGGAAATCTTGGGGATCACAGGATTAGACGGCCAAGGACAAGATAATTTTGTTAAAGCTCTTGCTGGAATTGAAGAAGCGATTAGTGGGGATGTGATTGTCAAACTATCAGATGAAGAGAGAGAACTAACAAAAAAAGATTATAAAAAAGTTTTAAATCTTCTGGATGCAAAAAAAAGTGGCATAGGTTATGTTTCGGGTGATAGAAAAAAAGAAGGTATTTTTCCAAATATGAGCATATATGAAAATATGGTTATTCCTTTATACAAAGGGAAACAAGCAAAAACATCTGGTGGCTTTCTAGGCTTCATAAAATGGTCTGAGTTAAATGGTATTTTTGATTGGGAAGTAGAAAGACTAAGCATTAAAACCGGACCTAAATCAAACCTTATTACTTCTTTAAGTGGCGGAAACCAACAAAAAGTAATGATCGCTAGAGCTTTCACAACAACACCTAAGATATTAATTCTCAATGACCCCGCTAGAGGAATTGATGTGGGAGCAAAAAGAGATTTATATAAACATTTAAGAATTTTTGTGAATGAAGGGGGAACTGTAATTTTTCTTTCGAGTGAATTGGAAGAATTTATTGGTCTTTGCCACCGTGTTTTAGTTTTTAGAGATGGCGCAATTTTTGAGACATTTGAAAAAGAGGATATTAATCCAAATGTAATTTTAGAAGGAATGTTTGGTCATACTAAAAAAACAAATACCACATCAAATAATTCAACTTTAAATATCTCTACTACTGAAAAGAAAAATTCATTTTCTAATTTTAAAAAAATCAAAGTCGAACCACCAAAACCTTCGAATATTCAAATTATAGATTTTGAAAATAAAATTGACTTAAAAAATAAGATAAAAATTAAATACTTTTAAATGACCCAAAATTATAAGCCATCAGATTTAAAAAAATTTGAAAAAATCAATTTTATAAATAAAAAAAATCCTTTAGTTACTAAAGATAAAAATTATAGGCATGATACCAAGTTACTAGAAAAAAAAATAAGCTTAAAAAATAATATCTATTATAAAAATAATGATGAGCGTCAATTCTCATTACTTGAAAATAAAATCCATAATCCTCAAGCAAATAAAAGTTCTAATTATTTTTTCTCACAGAATAGTATTGATGACTCGACGGGATACAAAAAAATGTATCCTCACAATATTAAACTCAATCAAACAAAGGTTAAAAGACCATCAATTAAGGTGCATATAAATGAAGATGGCAGTTCTCCTAAATTAAATTTAAATGAAAAGACAATTAAGCCAGAAATTTTTAGGGGAATGTATGCTGAACCAAAATATTTACCTGGAGGTGATAAATATTTACTAGTTGAATTTGGCAATGTCATGAACTTAGAATTGAATTTTAAATCTCAAGGTTTGGCTAAAGCAATTGCACATGCAAAAATTAAAGGCATATATGAGACGCTTCCATGTTTTGCATCAATGTTGGTTCATTATAATCCTGATGAAATTAAATTTGAAGATTTAAAAAAAGAACTTATTTTATTAGTTAATAATCTTGAGAGTTCTGAAGATACGATTGTCCAGAGTAGGTTATTTCGTTTTCCCACTGTGTATTTAGATAAATGGACCAAAGAAGCTGTGGAGGATTATATAACTAAGATTACCTTCAAAAAGCCTGATCCTGAATTTATTGTAGAATTAAATAATTTAGAAAATGTTGAAGAGTTTGTAAGAATACATTCTGGTACAGAATATTGGGTTGCGTCATTAGGATTTTGGCCTGGACTTCCTTTCACAATGCCTCTTGATCCAAGATGCAAACTCACAGCACCAAAGTATAATCCCCCAAGAACGTGGACACCAAAAGGAGCTGTTGGGATGGGAGGATCTTCAACTGCAATTTACCCAGATAAACTTCCAGGTGGTTATCAAATATTTGGAAGGACACCCATACCTATTTGGGACCCAGAAAAAAGATTTTCTATATTTAAGGATAGTATTTGTTTATTTAAACCTGGAGATAGAATTAAATTTGATCCTTGCAGCTATGAAGAATTTGAATCTATAGAAAGAAAGGTTATAGATGGGAGTTATGAATATGATGTAATGGAAGATCACAAATTTTCTATTAAAGATTATAAAAATTGGGTTTCAAAATTAGATTGGAATAAAAAGTTTTAAGTATGTTTGAAGTAATTAAAAAAGGGCTTGAGACTTCTTTGCAGGACTATCCTGGTAGAGTGGGATTTTTAAATCAAGGCTTTCCTCCTTCAGGACCTATGGACAGTTGGTCATTTCGTTTAGCAAATTTAGTTGTGGGTAATGGGGCTGGTGAAGCGGCCCTAGAATGTCAATTTATGGGACCGACTTTAAAGTTTGAATCTGATCATGTGATATCTATTTGTGGTGGAGATATGCAGCCTAAAATTGATGGGATAGCTATTCCATTATGGGAAAGTGTTTTAATTAAAATGGGGCAAACATTAGAATTAAGTTTTAGCTTAACTGGAGCAAGAACATATGTTGCATTTTCTGGGGGTATAAAGTGTGACCCATGGCTTGGCTCAAAATCTACTTTTCATAAAGCTGCTGTGGGTGGAATTGATGGGAGCGCCATTCAAGATGGTCAAAAAATTCAACTTAATACATCCTTTGGACAAGTCGGAAAAAAAATTAAAAAAGAAGTTATTCCCAAAATGTCAGATAATGGATTATGGGATATTGAGATAGTCAGAGGGCCAAACGATGATTGGTTAAATGATAATGGATATGAAGTTTTTTTAGCAGCAAAATGGAAGTTACAGGCCAGAAGTGATCGAACAGGCTTCAGACTAGATGGCCCACTTTTAACTTTTAATGACAAAGCTACCGATAAATCACCAGAGCACGGATATGAGCCTTCTAATATTATTGACCAAGGCTATCCAGTAGGAGGAATTAATTTAGCAGGTCAAACACCGATTATCTTAGTGAATGACGGCCCAAGTATGGGGGGTTTTATTGTTCCCTTTACCGTTCCATCCGCATCATTTTGGAAATTGGGTCAAGCAAAACCAAATGAGCATTTTAAGTTCAAGGAGATAACAGTTGAAAAGTCACAAGAAATGAGAAGTTATCAGACTTCAATATGTTCAAAAGATAGCATTATATAGGAGATAAGATATGTCGACACAAGTCTTAACATCAGTACCAGGAAATATTTGGAAAGTTCTAGTTAGTATCGGGGATAATGTAAATAAAGGAGATGTCTTATTTATTATGGAAGTAATGAAATCTGAGGTGAACCACAACGCACCTATTAGTGGAACTATTTTAGAAGTGCATATACACAACGATCAAGAAGGTGTAAATCCTGGTACCGTTGCAATAGTCATTGAATAAATGTCAGAAAATTTAGTTTTATATAATGGACCAACCTCTCCTTTTGGTAGGAAATGTAAAGTCACAGCATTGGTACTTAATATTGAACACAAAGAGGAAAAGATAAATATCTACAAATCAAAATTTTTAGATGAACATAATCCACTAAGACAAGTTCCAACATTAATGGTAGGTAATAAAATAATTACAGATAGTAATAATATTTGTTTATATTTAGACAGTCTATCTGGAAAAGACTCATTATTTCCAAAGGAAAGATATTGGGATTGCATGACAATGATTAGTGTTGCAAATGGGATAATGGAAAATGCCGTTCAAAGATTTATTGAAATATCTGCCATACCAAAAGAAGAACAAAGACTCGTAAGTATTGAACGATTTGAAAAAAAAATACTAAGGTCGATAACGTGGATAGAAAATAGATTCAATGAATTCACAAAAAAAGAAATTTCAATGGATCAAATAGCTGTGGCATGTGCTCTAGATTATACAAGTTTTAGATTTTCAAATGAATGGGAACAAAAAAATATTAAACTTGCCGAATGGTTGCGGTTAATTACAGAATATGAATATATGAAAAATACACTCCCTGGAGAAAGTTTTAAATATGAATAAATTATTTAGAAATTATAAAAATATAATGATACATTCCTCTTCTATGAGATTTTTAATTATTGCTCTTGGCTTATTTATTTTTTTATCACCAAATTTAAATGCTGAATATGAAATGCATATACCTAATTGTACTCAAAAAGGCGTTGAAAATTGTGGCGGATTTCTATTTGACAATGAAACAGGAGATGTTTTATTTTGTGGGTCTGCCAGTTGTACAGATTTAAAACTTCCAAAATCTTGGAAAAGTAAAGTTGCGGACAAACAGTCAAAACAAGATCAAATTATTGAAATGTTATCTAATCTACAAAATGGCTCAATAATGAAGGTTACAAAAGATTCTAAAAAAATTGTAGAAAAAAAACCCGAGGTTAAGGTTAAGAAAAAAGAAAAGAAAAAAGTAGCCAAATGTGACAAAGCCAAAAAAAGCCTTTGTAAAGGTACTGGTGGTATGCAGCTTGGCGGATCCAAGAAAAAGAAGAAGACAGAATAATATTGAAACGAACAATCTCACGTAAAACATTATTTATAATTATAATAAGAGAAAAATTGGCACTGGATATATCTAATGAAATGTCCATGAATAGAGAAGAGGCCTTAGAAATAATTGAGTTTTCTTTACAGTTAGTTGATAGATGGCCTATAAACTACCGTCAACTCAAAGAAGAAATTAAAGCCTATATAATTATTAATATGCTATCTCTTATTACAAAATTTCAATAATTAAATACCACTAGTATCAATTTTTAACTGTTTAGTTTTTTCTTCTGTGTTTTCACTTAATTTATTAGAAATTTTGTTTTCTCTAATCATAAATTCTTTATCACTAAGAATGATATCCATTCTTCTATTATTAAAACTATAGTCACAGGTAACACTAAAAATGAAATTATTGTTTTCTATTTTATCAATTAGATAGATATCCCATGTAATTTTACTTTTAAGACTTACGGGAAGTCTTTTTTTCTCGATTTGAAATAAATTAGAATTTTTTTCTTCAAATGATTTTAAAAATGTTTCCTGTATGCTTAGGCATTCTACAGGGGTGATATTTAATTGGTTATTAGCTCCATGAATTTCATAAATGTTTCCAGCTATTGTGGATTTAATAATATATTTAGTTAAATTTGTATTTGGTATAAGAACTCTATCTTTGGACAACTCGATTGAGTCTATTTTTTTTTTATTATAATTAACTTCACCATCGTTAATATATTGATGAACATCAGCATATAACTGATATCCAAAAAGATCTAAAGCTTGAGATTTATAAATAAAAGAAAATGTTAAGAATAGGTATAATAAAAATTTTATCATTTTTTAACCATACCATTCATTTAATTTTTTGTAATTTTATTGTATGGGTAGGGTATATCATTTAGTGAAAATTTTTCACAAAATTCAATCCTTTGAATTAATTTAGACCATAAAAGATTTCCTTTTTGGGCTAGGCTTGGGATTCCATAAGCAGCAACTGTTAAAAACCAAACTTTAAAAGAATCTTTAGAAACTCTATCAGCTTTTGAATTGATTAATTTTGAGAATGTTTCTTTCCACTGATTAATTAATAAAATAATCTCATTATGACTTAGTCCTTGTGCTTCAATGAAATATTTTTGTTGTAAAGAGGATTGTTCTAAATTTAAAATTTGATACTTAAAATCATATGCGCTATCAAGAATAAGCGCTATTTCCTGTTCATCATTGGCTTCAATCCAACTTATGAATCCATGCAATAATTTTGAGCATAAACTTTCATATTGATATATTTCTTCTTCATTAATCATCATTGATTAAAATTAATGTTAAATTTTGAGTATGGCTCTTACTTCTTGTGCAAGAGATATAATTTCTAAACAACCTTTCCCTGTTCTTTGTTTTTCAACAGCAGTTAACCCTACTCCCATTGATGCAACAAAAACCTGTCTGCTTCCCAATATAGTTTTAGCACTACTTACATTCATATCTTTTACAAATTTAATAGCCTCACGGATTAGTTTTGATTTTGCATTAGCTCTATTAATAACTATTAAAATTTCTTTTTTTTCTCTTTTTGCCAAATCAATAATTGATTCAGTTGCCCAAAAGTCAACTTGAGATGGAGAAATTGGGATAATTACTAAATCTGCTATTTGTATTGCCGGCCTTCCATCTGCATCAATTTTAGGTGGCGTATCAATAATGATGATATCTGATTTTTCTTTTAGTGTCTTTGCCTCGTACTGAGCCCCCCATAAACTAGCTGTTTTAAAATCAATAGTATTTTTATCTTTTAATTTTTCCAACCTCATCATAAACCATTTACCCAAGCTGCCTTGCGGGTCAGTGTCTAGGATTGTAGTTTTGAGATTATTTTTTAATGAAAAAACTGTTGCTAAATTTGCAGCTATCGTTGTTTTACCGGAGCCACCTTTTTGTTGAGCTATGGTTATTACTTTAGACATTGATTAAGTATAAAAATAAATATGTCTTTAGAAAGCCTTATTTAATAATTTCTGTGAGTTTATTTTGATTTAGTCATAAATTCATGTGTTTTTTAAGTTTGGAAAAATACTGAGATCATTTATATTATCTCACATGCAACCATTTCAATTTAATACCACTACTGGCTTAAGAGTAGGTAGCGGACGATCTATAGATACAGCTTTAGAAGTTTCTGGAAAACTCGGTAAAAAAATTCTATTTATTACAGATCCCGGTCTAAAAAAATTGGGATTAATTAATGAAACAGTTGATGCTTTAAAAAAAAATTCTGATGTTGTTATTTTTGATCGTGTAGAAGCAGACCCTTCACTTAAAACATTAATGAATGTTGTTGAAATAGGCAAAGACTTTAACGCTTCCGGTGTTATTGGCTTTGGTGGAGGATCGTCAATGGATGTTGCGAAACTTTGCGCTCTACTTCTTGGATCAGATCAAAATCTTGAAGAAGCTTGGGGTGTTGCTAATGCTAAAGGACCTAGAACTCCTCTAGTACTTTATCCTACAACTGCAGGCACTGGTTCTGAAGTAACTCCTATTTCAATTATTACAGTTGGAGGGGATGAAAAAAAAGGAGTCTCTTCTCCTATCCTATTACCTGACCTTGCAATTTTAGATCCGAATTTAACTTTAGGACTGCCCGCCCATATCACTGCCGCAACTGGGATTGATGCAATGGTTCATGCTATTGAAGGATATGCTTCTAAAAGTATTAATAATAATATTATGTCTAAAATGCTTGCAAAAGAAGCTCTGAAAATTTTAGGTAGATCAATTAAAATTGCTGTTTTTGAGGGAAAAAATATTCAAGCAAGAACAGATATGCTTCTTGGATCAATGATGGCTGGAATGGCTTTTGGAAATTCTCCTGTGGCAGGTGTTCACGCTCTCGCTTATCCGCTTGGGGGAATCTACCACATACCTCATGGTCTTTCAAATTCGCTAGTACTCCCTCATGTTTTAAGATTTAATATTATGGATAATAATGCCGCTCAACTATACGCAGAGCTTGCACCTTATTTGTTTCCAAAAATGGAGGTATCAACAGATAATAAAGATGTAAGTGCAAGATTTATTGAAAACTTAGCATCATTGTCAAAAGATTTAGGATTAGAACAAAAATTAAGAGGTCTCAATATTCCTAAAGATGCTTGTAAAAAGTTAGCTAAAGATTCTATGAAGCAGACAAGGCTTCTCATTAATAATCCAAGGGAAATTACTGAAAAAGATGCCTACAATATATATAAATCAGCCTGGTAAATCAGTTATAATAGTTTTGCATCAATAAATAGATTAATAATCAAATCGAAATAAGATAAATTATAGACTTGTCAAAAAATGTTCAAAATGATTTATTTTCTCTAGGCATTCATGCTATTGATGAAATTGTTTACAACCCTTCATACAAGATTATAAATAAAGAAGAAAGACTTGAAGGCCTAAAAGGATACGAACGAAGTTATGCAACAAATTTTGGTTGCCCTAATGTGTTTACCGGTAAGTTTACAGGAAGATCTCCTAAAGATAAATATATTGTAAAGGATGATAAAACAATTTCTACAATATGGTGGAATTCTGAAAATTATCCAAATGATAATAAACCTATTTCTCAAAACACTTGGGCTAAGTTAAAAACTATTACTGAAAAACAATTATCAAATAAGAAATTATTTGTACTTGATATGTTTTGTGGTGCAAATACCGGCACAAGACTTAGTATTAGGTTTGTAACAGAAGTAGCCTGGCAAGCTCATTTCATTAAGAATATGTTTATTGAGCCTAATGAAAATGAATTAAAAGAATTTAGACCCAGTTTTTATGTTTTAAATTCATCAAAGGCTATTAATACAGACTGGCAAGAAGACGGACTTAATTCTGAAAATTATATAGCTTTTAATCTTACAGAAAAAATTCAAATTATTGGTGGATCTTGGTATGGCGGTGAAATGAAAAAAGGAATTTTTGGATTAATGAACTACATATTACCTCAAAAAAAAATAGCTTCTATGCACTGTTCGGCTAATGCTGATTTAGATGGAAAAAATAGTTCTATTTATTTTGGACTTTCGGGAACAGGTAAGACAACATTATCGAATGATCCTTATAGATATTTAGTAGGAGACGATGAACATGGATGGGACAATGAAGGAATATTTAATTTTGAAGGAGGGTGCTATGCTAAGACATCAAGATTAACCATTAAATCTGAGCCGATGATTTTTAATGCAATAAAAAAAGATGCCCTCTTAGAAAATGTAAAAATATTAGACAATAATATCATAGATTTTGACGACACCTCATTAACAGAAAATGGAAGAGTGTCTTATCCTATCACCCATATTGATAAAAGAATTAAAGAAAAATCTGTAGCCGAACACCCTTCAAATATTATTTTTTTATCTGCAGATGCAACTGGAGTGCTGCCTCCTATTTCCTGCCTCAGCTACGGACAGGCAATCTATTACTATCTTTCTGGATATACATCTAAAGCAATAGGAACAGAAATGGGACTAACAGAGACTCAGGCGACATTTTCCTCTTGTTTTGGTGCTGCTTTTCTAACTCTTCATCCAATTTGGTATGCTGAGGTTTTTGAGAATAAAATTTTAAAACATAAATCAAAAATTTATTTAATTAATACTGGATGGAATGGCAAGAAAGAAAGACTAAGCTTAGAAAAAACTAGAAATATTATCCATCAAATTAATACAGGCTCTATTTCTAATGATAAATTCTTGACGATACCCTATTTTAATCTTCAAATACCACAATTATTGTTAGAAAATGATTTAGATTTCTATGACCCAAGGCTTTCCTTCAATACTACTGAAGATTGGGATAAAAATGCTTTGGAATTAGCTAAGAAATTTAATGATAACTTTCAAAAATTTAGATCTTTAAAGTCTGATTTAGCTGATAAATACTCTTTATTTGGACCTCAAATATAAGACTTCAAGTGCAATAATAAATGTACTAATATGATCTTCCCCCCAAGTCATTATGTTGAGATTTTAGTAGAGTCGAGGAGGAAGATGGCTAGGGGTTTTTATACTTATTATGATAATTAACTTATTTGATTTAGAAAAAAGATTTCCAGAAAAAATTTCTGAAGCAATAACAGACTATTATGGGTCCGGTGCAAGGGATGGGATAACACTTGAAAGAAATAGGAGTATTTTTAATAAATATGAGCTTCTTCCTAAACTATTAAGAGACGTTTCTAAAATAAATACTTCTTGCAATATTCTTGGCTTAAAAATAGACCACCCTATTTTGATTGCGCCAATGGCGATGCAGGCAATGGCGCACCCTGATGGTGAAACTGCTACCGTGCTTGCTTCTAAGAAATCTAATACGATAATGACTTTGGCTACATCTTCTAATAAGTCAATAGAGGACATATCCCCACATCATGATAAATTATTTTTTCAATTATATTTTGCAAAAAATAGAAAAATTACAGAGGATATGTTGACTAGGTGCTATAAAGAAAATTATAAAGCAATAGTTTTTACGGCAGACGCACCCAGGTTGGGGACCAGAGAGAAAGATGAGAGGAATTATTTTAAAATGCCAGGACACCTGAGTCTAGGAAACTTTAAGGGAACATCTTTTGAAAAATATGATGATTACGAAGGGTCAAGTATGAATATGCACTCAGATCATTTGTTTGACCCAACATTAACTTTTAAAATTATTCCTTGGATTAAAGAAAAATCAAAACTTCCTGTTTTGGTTAAAGGAATCCTAAGGCCTGACGATGCTATTAAATGTTTTGAAAATGGTGCTGATGGTGTGATTATTTCAAATCATGGGGGTCGACAGCTAGATACTGCAGTTCCAACTTTGAAGCAGATTGAACCTATACGAAAGGCCATAGGGGAAAATAAGCTACTTATAGTTGATGGTGGTATTAGAAGAGGGACAGATATATTAAAATGTTTGGCTCTAGGAGCTAATGCTGTTCAAATAGGAAGACCTGTTCTTTGGGGTTTGAAGCATAACGGGCAAGAAGGAGTTGAACTTGTTTTAGATTTATTACTAAAAGAATTAATTGAAAGTATGGTTTTAACAGGGTGTAAAAATTTAGAAGAAATTACATCTGATTTAGTCACAAAAGCCTAAGTCTTGACTAATATATTTTCTTTAACAATATTAATTTTTATATCTATGGTCTCATCATGAGGCATAATTAATTTCATTTTGTTATAAACCTCAATAGCGTCATGATACTTTTCATAATAAATAAGTATTCTAGCCATACCCCCTAAAGCACCAAAATGTCTTGGCTCTAAATCAAGAGTATTTTTAATATCGACCATTGATGAACTATAACGGCCCAATATAAAGAGAATTGTGGCTCTCTTGTTATAAGCTTCTGAATAGTTTGGAAATTCTTCAATAATTTTATTTAAAACTTCTAATGCTTCAATATATTTTTGACTAGCAAAATATAAGGGCATGGAATCCATTATTCTTTGTGTATACGGATTATCAATCTCATTCCAAACTAGCCAAATTTCTTCAATAATTTTATCATGAGAATTAGTGCTTTCTGGATGTTGTAAGCTTTCAAACAAAGTATTTAACCTAGGGTCATTTTGATCTGCTTTAAGTTCAATAAAGCTAAAAAGTAATAAAATTAAAAATATTTTTGTCATCTAATTTATAAATTATTACATATAATTATTAACAATGAAATTTTTTATTCAGACCATTCTTATTTTTTATATTACAAGTGCCCTTTTTGCCGAGCAAATTGATAAAAGAGATTTTGATATAACAAAAGAAATAATTTCAGAGCAAATAAAAGCTTTTAAAAAAAATGATGCCACTAAGGCTTATTCTTTTGCTGATTCTTTTATAAAAATGAAATTTAAGAACCCTGAAAGTTTTATGGGCATGATAAAAGATAATTATGAGCCAGTATCAAATGCAAAAGATTTTTATTTTATTAAGTCTAAATTTTATGATGGTAGTATATTTCATCAGTTACAAATTATATCACAGTCCAATCAGTCTTATATAGCTACATATTCTTTAGTGTTTGTCGATGAAGAATGGAAAATATCTGGATGCGCTTTGTCTCTAATGAAACAGCAATCAATCTGATTGATTTAATTTAAAATAAATTAAAAAGCCCGACATAATAATAAATAATGATCCTATAATTTCTATATATGATGGAATGTGTTGAAATATAATTATTCCTATAATAAGGCCATAGATTATTTGTGAATAATGAGTAATGCTGGCATAGGATGCTTCGATATTTTTAAGGGCAAAGACTAATAATAACATCCCAACGCCATCAAGAAATCCTCCCCCTATGATCTGTGCAAAATGAATATATTCAATTGGTTCCCATGAATTTATTGAAAATAATATAAATATTATTGCAGCAAAAAAAAGATTGTAGAAACTTAAAGAGATTGTAGTTTCTTTTTTTCCAAATAATCTCACAGTTAAGTCAAGAACGGCTACCAAAAAAGAACCTAGTAATAACAATACTATTCCTTCCTTATTGTACCCTTGATTAAAACTAAATCCTGAAATTAACATAACTCCTATCATGGCCGTAATCAGTGATAAAATTTTATAAATATTAATTTTTTCTTTTAAAAAAATTACGCCCATAATAGATAAAAAAACTGGTGCTGATAATAAAATTGGGTATGCAATAGATAGGGGCAGTAAAATTATTCCCTTAAGAATACTGTAAGCGACTGCGGCCATCAATACACCCCTTGTTAGATGTAAAAGGTAATTTTTAGTAGCTATTTTAGAAATACTTCGTTTAAAAATTAAATATCCAAATACAGGCAGGCAACCAGCAGAAGTACTAATAGCGAATACAACGGTAAATGCATAGTCAGATGCAGCTAGCTTAATTAAAGTATCTCCAACTGAAAATAAAAAATAAGCAAGAAAACCAATAAAATAGACTGTAGTTGGTCTAGTGAGTTTTTGAATGACCATTTAGTCTATTCCTATATCTGAATACCAATACCAATACAATGAATTTTAGTATGAGGGGAATTAAAAAATAAAAAATAAAAATATTTGGAACAAAGGAAAAAATATTAATATTATTTTCAGTTAATAAACCATAGCCCGTTAAAGCTATACCAGATGCTAATCCAATTGCTAATTTCTTAATTATTGAAAATAATGTTGTAAAAATTTGTGATAGACGATTATCATTTTTATTATCATCTAGTATATCTGCTAATTCAGCTTGTGGTATAATGAGGTCAACACCAACACCAACACCAGTTATTAGTATTATAAATATATATAAAAATAAATCCCCATCTCCTACTATTGCAATTAACATAAAACCAAAAAGAGAAATCATTAATCCAGTTTGTAATAAAAATAAATTTGAATATTTTTTACCGAATATATACCAAATTGGTATAGATAAAAATGTAGTAATAAAATATAAAGTTAAAAGAACACCAACATATTTAGATAAATTTAAATATGTTGAAACAAATATTATAAATAAGTTGGCTGTAAAATTATTTGCTAATAGATTAAAAAAAGTGATATTTGCGAGTGATATTATCTTCTTATTATTTTGTATATTTTGTAATATAATTTTAAATGTTATTTTAGATGTTAAAAAATTTTTTTCTTCAATAAAAAAAAAATGAAAAATAAAAAGCCCTATGATTGCACTACTAATAAAAAATAATCCTGTCATTCTTATGACCTGGTGATCTAAAAAAGAGATATTAAAAATATATGAAATTGAAGTAGGTATTAGTAATGCAAAAATAACACCTAGAATACCAAATCCTTCTTTAAAAGCTGCTAATTTAAATCTAGTTCTTAAAAAATTTTTTTGATCTAATACAATTGAATCATATGGAATAATTGCAATAGTAAATCCCAATAATCCAAGATTATAGAAAAACATAAAAAAAATAATTGATGTTGATTGAATAATAAAAAGGCCAGTGATTGATAATAGAAATAATATTACTCCAATAATAAATTGATTTTTTTTATTTTTATTTTCTATTCCTCTTTTTTCCGTCAAATATCCAATAAAAAAATCTGTAAATATATCTGTTATTCTTGAGATTAGTATGACTAAGCCGATAGATGAGAGGGCCATTCCTAGGCTTAAATTATAAAAACTTGGCAATAATATAAAAAAAAGTAAAAAAGCGCCTGCAAGGTAAAAAGATTGAAAACTATAACTAATTAATGATGTCCCCTTCATAAATGTATTTGTAACAGGTTACTTGATTTGACTAAAATGAATAAATTAATAGTCTAAAATCAGCATTCATGCGGGGGCTGATTCGGTATTCAATTTCCTCCTCTACTAAATTCGAGTCAGCCATCTAACCTTGATATTCTCTATATTTAGTATTTTCTTTTTTAAGGACATACCCCATGCGTACTCTCCTAAATTACCTGACTTAGTTAGAACTCTATGGCAGGGCACATAAATCATGATTGGATTTTTTCCAACTGCATTTCCTACTGCGCGCACAGCTTTAGTATTTTTAATTTTCTCAGCTATTAATGAATATGAGGTGGAGGAGCCGTATGGTATTTTAATGATTTGTTTCCAAACGCTAATTTGAAATTTTGTTCCAGATATAAACGTAATTGGAATTTTAATTAATTTTTCTTTCTTATCTAAAAAACGAATTATATTTGATCTTATCTTTTTGTAATAAATTAAACCTTGCTCAGGACTTAATTCTTTTTTTATTTTTTGAATCCTTGGGTCTTTTGATGGCATAACAACACATACACCTTTATTATTTTCTAATATAAAAATATTGCCAATCTTTGTTTTAATTTCTTCAAAGTAAAAACTTTGATTTGACATTATGTGTTGAACATTTTTTTTACTTTATCAAAAAAACTTTCCGTCATTTTTGAATTTTCTTTTCCTAATGATTCATTAAATTTAGAAAGAAGTTCTCTTTGAGAGTTAGATAAATTTACGGGTGTTTCAGCATGAACTCGCACAATCATATCTCCTCTGGATTCTGCTCTTAAAATACTCATTCCTTTTCCTTTAACTCTAAGTTTATGACCAGATTGCATTCCTTGTGGAATATTTATACTAACCATTTTTTTTTCAATTGTTGGGACCTCAATACTTCCTCCCAATGCAGCAGTAGTAAAAGGAATTGCAACATCACAAATAATATTATTTTTATCTCTTTCAAAAAGTTTATGTGATGTGACACTTATAAATATATAAAGATCTCCATTATGACCACCAAGTTCACCAGCCTCACCTTCACCAGTCATACGAATTCTATTTCCTGTTTCAATTCCAGCCGGAATTTTAATTTTTAATTTTTTATTTTCTTTTACTCTTCCTGTATTTGCACATTTACTACATTTGCCTTTAATTTCTTGTCCCGTACCACTACATCTACCACATGTTCTTTCCATAGAAAAAAACCCACTTTGCGTTCTAACCTTTCCATGTCCATCACATGTTGTACAAGATTTATAAGAATGTTTTTCTGGACAAGTAGACATCTTTGTAATTGGAGCATCTAGATTTTTACCATTAAAGGCCTCTTCTAAATCTATTGAAATATCATAACGTAAATCATCACCGCGGGTTTCTTGAGGACCACCACCGCCCATTCCAAAAATATCTTCAAATATGTCTGAAAAGCCTGCACCTCCAAAGCCTTGTTGTCCGGTACCGCCCATCCCACCTTGTTCAAAAGCAGCATGACCATATTGATCATAAGCTTGTTTCTTTTGTGGATCTTTTAATATTTCATAAGCATTGCTAACTTCTTTAAATTTTTTTTCTGCATCAGGTTTTCCTTGGTTACGATCTGGGTGATACTTCATAGCCATCTTACGGTAAGCTGCCTTCACCTCAGAGTCACTTGCTCCCTTAGATAGTCCTAGTGTATTATAAAAATCATCTGCCATAGTTAAATAAAGATATTATTAAAACTGACTATTTAGTATCCGCTGTTTTATCTTCATCAGTCTCTTTAACTTCTTCAAATTCTGCATCAATAACATCGTCTTCTTTTTTGTCATCATCTCCCGGAGTAGCATCTGCACCATCAGGAGTATCGTCAGGTTGTTGCCCCTGCTGATCCTTGTACATAGCCTCTCCCATCTTCATTGATGATTGAGTTAATTCTTCAGTTTTTTGTTTAATCACATCAAGATTATCTTTTTCTAACGCTTCCTTTAAATCCTTAAGATCAGTTTCAATTTTTAATTTATCTTCTTCGGAAACTTTATCTCCATACTCTTTAAGATTTTTTTCCGTTTGGAAAACAAGGGCATCGCCGCTATTTTTTATATCAACACCTTCTCTTTTTTTCTTATCTTCTTCCGCATTGACTTCACCATCTTTTACCATTTTTTCTATTTCTTCATCTGACAACCCGCCCGATGCCTGAATTTTAATTTTTTGTTCTTTACCTGTAGATTTATCTTTTGCGGATACACTTACTATTCCATTGGCATCTATATCAAATGTAACTTCAATTTGAGGTGTCCCTCTTGCAGCTGGAGGTATCCCCACTAAATCAAATTGACCTAGCAATTTATTATCAGCAGCCATTTCGCGTTCACCTTGGAAAACTCTTATAGTGACCGCCGCTTGATTATCTTCTGCAGTTGAAAAAACCTGACTTTTTTTTGTTGGAACAGTAGTGTTTCGCTCAATCAATTTAGTGAAAACACCACCCAAAGTTTCTATACCTAGTGATAGGGGCGTCACGTCTAATAATAGTACGTCTTTCACATCCCCTTGAAGTACGCCGGCCTGAATAGCAGCTCCCATCGCCACTACTTCATCAGGGTTAACTCCCTTGCTTGGGTCTTTTTCAAAAAATCCTTTTACAATCTCTGTAACTTTTGGCATTCTTGTCATGCCTCCAACTAGAATTACTTCATCAATATCTGAAGCTGAAAGTCCCGCATCTTTTAATGCTTTTTTACATGGTTCAATTGTGGATTGTAACAAATCATCAACCAACTCTTCTAATTTAGCTCTTGTTAGCTTTACATTTAAATGCTTAGGTCCCGTTTGGTCTGCAGTAATAAATGGTAAATTTACATCTGTCTGAGTCGCACTTGATAATTCGATTTTTGCTTTTTCCGCAGCTTCTTTTAAACGTTGAAGTGCAAGCTTGTCATTTTTAAGATCAATGCCTTGATCTTTTTTGAATTCAGCTGCTAAAAAATCTATAATACGTAAGTCAAAATCTTCACCACCTAGATGCGTATCTCCATTAGTGGACTTAACCTCAAAAACACCATCTCCAACTTCTAAAATTGAAACGTCAAATGTTCCGCCACCTAAATCATAAACTACTATTGTCCCTGATTGTTTTTTATCAAGACCGTATGCAAGTGCTGCTGCTGTTGGTTCGTTTATTATTCTTAAAACTTCAAGACCAGCAATTTTTCCAGCGTCTTTAGTAGCTTGTCTTTGGGCGTCATTAAAATATGCAGGAACTGTAATTACCGCTTTCGTAATTGTTTCTCCAGTATAAGACTCGGCTGTTTCTTTCATTTTTTGCAATATAAATGCAGAAATTTGACTTGGACTATATTTTTCTCCACGAGATTCAACCCAGGCGTCATCATTATTGCCTTTTATTATCTTAAATGGTGATAAGCCTACATCTTTTTGAACAACATCATCATTAAAATTTCTACCTATTAGTCTTTTGACTGCATATAAAGTATTTTCAGGATTTGTTACTCCTTGTCTTTTTGCAGATTGACCAACTAATTTTTCTGTTTCTGTAAACGCTACAATTGAGGGCGTGGTTCTTCCACCTTCAGAGTTTTCAATAACCTTTGAATTTTTTCCGTCCATAATAGCAACACAAGAGTTTGTTGTTCCTAAATCTATACCAATTACTTTTGTCATTTTGTTTTGAGTCCTTTTCTTAATTCTTTACTATCTTCATATGGGTTGTTTTCTTCTCTATTCAAGTAATTTCAAGTTTTTTTATAAATAAAGTTACTCCGTAACGTTGCAGTAAGTTATTGATTTAACTATTTTTATTATATAGTACGCTAGGTGGTATGTCTAATAGCTACTTACATACTATATATAGTATAACCCCCTATAGCTTGATGTAATTAAATATGAAAAATTTTATGAATTTTTTTCTTCAGATTCTTCATTTTTTTCAATTTTTTTCTTAGAAACTCCAACCATAGCCGGCCTCAAAAGACGATCGTGAAGTGTATATCCTGGTATTAACTCCTGAATAACTGTTCCCGGTTCACAGTCATCTCTTTCAATTTCAACCATTGACTGATGAAAGTTATGATCAAATTTCTGGTCTATAGATTCAATCTTTTTTATTTCAAATCTATCTAGTACTCCAATTATAGATTGCTGTATTAAGTCTAAACCCTCAATTACAGGTTTAATTTTTTCATCTGATTTTATTTCATCAAGTATGCTTGCGTTAGCTCTTTCAATGTTGTCTCTAATCGAGATGACTTCTTTTGCAAAATTCGCGATACCATATTTAAGAGCATCGGATTGATCTTTATCTGATCTTTTACGATAATTTTCTAATTCAGCAATAGCTCTCAACCTTTGATCTTTTAGTAATTCTATGTCAGTTTTTAAATTTTTAATAATTTCTTCGGTCGAAATTTCTGCTGTTTTTACAGAATTATCTTCCTCTGAGTTTTTATCTTCATTTTCAATATCTTGGTTTGTTTTATTTGTTTCTTCTTCTAACATTTAATGCTCCTATTTTTTTGAAATTACTTCTGACATATAACTGATAATTGGGATAATTTTTTGGTAATCAATTCTTTTGGGGCCAATAATTCCAACCGCACCCGTAATGCCTTGTTTTGTTGTGTAGTTAGATAATATCATTGACATATTGCTTTGTTTAAAAAGATTAGTATTGCTACCAATGAATATTTGTACTCCTGTTGACTTTTTCAAGGCCTGAATAAGTTTTTTTGCAATTTTACCAGTTTCTATATCATTTAAAAGTTCATTTAGGTTGTCAATATCAACTTCTTGGTTGTTTTGCATTAAACTTCCAATACCCCTAATAAAAAAAGATCCCTCCTCTTGCGTTTTTTCTATTTCAAGACCTTTTGATATTAGTTGTTTTGATTGGGTATCTATAGAATTTTTCGTATCCTCTAAGAAAGAGGAGACTTTTTTTTCAAGCTCTAAAGTTGTAAAGCTTCCTTTAAATTTTATTAAAAAATTTGATACTAGATTTAGATCTTTATCTTCAATGTTATTTTCTAATTCAACTAATCTATTTGCGAGAGTGCCATCATCATACTGAATAATAAAAATCAATTTCTTTAAATCAATTTTATAAAATTCAATTTTTGAAATTTTTGTTATTTTTTCCTGATTAATCACTAGGCTTGTTTGCTTTGAGAGAAAATTCAATACTTCTGTAATTTTTTTATGTTCATTGTGGAAATCTGCTTGGAGAGAGCTTTCATCAATAATTTTTCTTTCTTTTTCTTTGATCTGTCCTAACTCAAGTAAGGCGTTTGTATAAAACTGCAGTCCGAAATCAGAGGGAGTGCTTCCGGCCGATTGATGGTCACGATTTATTAATCCATGCAAATTTATTTCCGATAGCACATTTCTTATTGTTGCACTCGATAAATTGAGTTTCATATTGTCTCTAATGGACTTAGAGCCCATCGGATTACCGTTTTTTAAGTAATCTTCGACTAAAAACTTAAAAACTAACCTCGCTCTATCGCTAATATCTAAAATTTTTTTATTCATTGTTTCTCTTTAATCTTATAAGTTATTGCAAATGTCTGGATATACAAGAATTGAACGAGGATTAGATCAAATTAGAAATTTGGAAATAGACCCTCATATTCAGCCCAATAATCCTAATTCATGCTTAGTTAAATTGGGCAATACTCATGTTTTATGTTCGGCAGTAATTGAAGATAAAGTTCCTGGCTTTCTAAGAAATTCTGGTAAAGGTTGGCTTACTGCAGAATATGGTATGCTTCCTTCTTCTACAAACGAAAGAGTAGACAGAGAAGCCGCTAGAGGTAAACAATCTGGAAGAACTCAAGAAATACAAAGATTAATTGGAAGAAGTCTAAGATGTGCTGTTAACCTCGGGGCACTTGGTGAAAAAACAATTAAAGTTGACTGTGATGTTATTAGTGCTGATGGGGGAACTAGAACCGCTTCAATTATTGGAGGTTATGTTAGTTTAGCAAGAGCAATTAATTCATATAAGCGAAGATTTAATTTAAATTCTCAAATTATTATTAATCAAATAGGCGCTATATCCGTTGGTGTTGTTAAGGGTACGTCCTGTATTGATTTAGATTACCCGGAAGATTCTGCCGCGGAAGTAGATTGTAATGTTGTAATGTCTGATGATGGAAAATTTATAGAATTTCAGTCAACTGGAGAAGAAGCCAAATTTACGAAAGAAACAATTCTTGAATTTATTTCCTTGGTTGAAAAATCAATGCCAGAAATAAACAAAATACAAAACTCCGCCATATCAGTTGAGTAACGACCTATTATTAGGAACAAGTAATTCAGGAAAAATAGATGAATTTTTTTTCTACATAAATTTTTATAATTTATTTAACAAAAACAATATTAAAACATTAAAAGATTTTCCGGATACTTACGAACCGAAAGAAGATTCACAAAACTTTAGTGGAAATGCTCTAATCAAAGCTGAGTCTTTTTACAATCAAACTGAATTAAAAACTTTAAGTGATGATAGTGGCTTTGTGGTAGATTATAAAAATAAATTTCCTGGTGTTAAAACAGCAAGACTGGCCAATGAAAAAGGAAGTATATCAAACGCAGTATTAAGCATTTTTTCTCAATATAGAAATAGTGTTGAAATTCCAGCAACATTTTTTTGCTCGTTATGTTTGTTTGATAGTAGTAGTAAGATTGAGGTCACAGGTGAAATAAATGGCAAATTGATTAAATATCCTAGGGGCAAATTGGGCTTTGGATACGACTCATACTTTATTCCTAAAGATGGAAGAAAGACTTACGGAGAAATGGAAAGAAAAGAAAAACTACTTAATTCACACCGATACGCAGCTTTTAAAAAGATTTCAAGATATCTTACTTAAATATAATTGGATAATTGACCGTGTTTTCTTTTATTTCAAGATAACCTAAATCATTATAAAAAAATAAGTTAGTAAAATTTTTAGTTGTTAAAATTTCATGAGCAATTGAAAAAGCGATATTTATTGATGCTCTATAAAAATACTCTCTATGCGGAGTAGTATGTTCTTCGATTTTGCTATTTTTTAAATATGTTCTTTTAATTTGAGAGTAAAAGCTAGATATAGAAGCTCTTTGTTCAAGAAAATTGTCTACTAAATAGGTTTTATCATATTGATAAATATTATTATTTGAAGTTAAACTTGTTAATACATTCTTATAGTTAAATGAATCATCTATTAGTACTATTGCATCATATTGAATCAATGAGCCCAAATCTTGTACTGCAAAATTTATATCTTCCGGCCTGCTGGTATAAGAAGAAGATTTTATGTATTTATCATTAAATTTATTCTTCAGAAAGTTTACAACCCTGACACCAAATACATTTTGGTTATATAAAACACCAATAGTAGTGGAGTCTTCAAGTTCATTCTTAAGTTTTAAAATATGAAAAAAGGGGCTCATCCCTAAAAAAAATATTTCCTCCTCATTAAAACTTTTAATAAAAGTTAGATCATTCGTTAGACTTAAAATTAAATTATTATCTCCCATTTTTTTTTTTAATGGCAATAAATCCTCTGATTTTGTAGGTCCAATAATAATTGAATTGTTAATTTTATCTTCCGGGATATCTTCTACTTTGTAATAGAAAATTATTTCATCGTTAATTGAATTAATTAAATTAGATTTGGTAAATTCTTCATAAAATATTTGCTTAGTTGTCTCCTCTTCATTAATTAAAATAATAATTTTATTGAGATTTTTTATATTTAATGAAGGATATTCCTCAGTTTGCTTTATTTTAACCGATGACTGTGTTTTATTTTTTTCAATAATGGGGGTGCAAGAATAAACTATAAATAGTGTGCAAATTATAAATAATTTCATTAGTCTAATGAACTATGAAGCCTGGTTTATACATAGTATCAACTCCGATTGGAAATTTGGGAGATATTACACTGAGAGCGTTAGATATTTTAAAAAAATCAGATATTATTTTTTGTGAGAATACAAAACACAGCATGAAACTACTAAAACATTTTGAAATTAACAATGCCATATTAGAAAAATATACCGATCATGATTTTGATAAAAAACATATTAAAATTAAAGATGCCATATCATCGGGTAAAATTATATCATTAATTTCTGATGCTGGCGCCCCTCTAATATCAGATCCAGGCGGGAGGTTAATAAAATTTCTGTTTGAAGAAAAATTAAACATAGAAACTATTCCAGGGCCAAGTTCTATTATTTCTGCTATTCAATTAAGTGGCTTTTTTAATTCTCACCCGATTATTTTTCTTGGTTTTCTTCCAAAAAAAGAAGCACAAAAAGTAAAAGCTTTAAGTAACATAACAAATGCAAATTTAGTGTTTTTTACGACTTCATCTCAACTAAATAAAGATATTCAGGTAATATTTAATCATGATCAAGATGCTAAAATTGTTATTCTTAATGAAATTACTAAAAAATTTGAAAAAAGGATATCCTTAAAAAAAGAAGAGTATGAAAAAATCTCCCCGATAGTTCTAAAAGGGGAGTTTGTTGTTTGTGCAGAACTAAACCTAATTAAGATTGAAAAAGATATTACTGATGATCAAGTCAAAAAAGATATAGAAAAATTTGGTGAAAAAAACCTATATGAAATCTATAGAAGTAAATATAATATAAAGAGAAATGATCTGTATAAAAAAATACTCAAAATTAAACATAAGTAATATTCTACTTCTAGTAGTCTGTTTTAACCTGGTTGGTTGCAGTGGAACTCAAGTATTCTCGTCTGGCGCAGGTGTATTAATTGCCGCCAATCAAGACGAAAAAACATTTGGTGATGTAATTGATGACACAACAATATCAATTGGAATTAAAGATAAGTTTTTTATGCATAATGCTATCTTGATTACGAAAATTAATGTTGATGTTGAGCTTGGAACAGTTTTACTAACAGGAAGAGTTAATGAGCAGAATGATAGAGTTCAAGCTGTGAGATTAGCCTGGCAGCAGGAAGGAGTTGTTTCAGTATTAAATGAAATTGAAATTGAAAACTTTGATATTAAAAAATATGCAGAAGATAAACTAATTAAGACCAAGTTATTAGCTAAAGTTATTTCAGATAATAAAATTAAAAAACTTAAATATACTTTTGAAGTGCAAAACAAAGTAATATTTATTATGGGCGTCTCATCAGATGATGCAGAGCTCAGCAGAGTATTTGAACATGCTAGATCTATCAAAGGTGTTCGAGATATAATTAATTATGTCATAATTGCTGCTCCCCCTGGAGATGAGGAATTATAAAATATTTTTTTATTTTATTTTTTCTAACTACCCTTAACTCTTCAAGAAAAGAAAGACGGAAATATTTCAAATTATCTTCAAGAAATATTTTAATTAATCGTTTGATAAAATATGTACATGGAAATGGAAAACTTCTTGTCCACCAGTCTCACCTTTATGAGCTTTCAGTTGAAAGCCATTCTTTTCTATTTGTAATTTTTCAATTGTTTTATTTACACCATTCCAAAAACCAATAATTTCCTCTTCAGATGCATTTTTATTAAAATCATATATATCAATATAAGGCCCTTTAGGAATGACAAGCACATGAATTTTGGCTTTTGGAAATGCGTCGTTGAATGAAAGTGTGTGATTAGTATCTATAATTTTTATACAAGGGATTTCACCTCTCAGAATTTTAGCAAAAATATTTTGTGCATCATAAATCATTAGATTCTGACCGGAATTCCTTCTTTTTCTAAATACTTTTTAACTTGTTGGATAGAGAATTTGGAAGTATGAAAAACACTAGCCGCGAGAAGACCTGTGGCTTTTGTTTGATAGCCCTCTTTAAAGTGCTTCAACTCTCCAACTCCTCCGCTGGCAATAACAGGGATATTTACCACCTTATTAATAGCTATTAGCATTTCTTGATCGTATCCAGTTTGTATTCCGTCTGTATCCATTGATGTTACCAATAGCTCTCCAGCTCCTAAATTTTGAACAATTTTTGCCCAAGAAACAACATTTTTATTAGTTTTTTCTCTTCCGCCTTTAATTGTAACTAACATTTGCTTTCCAAATCTTTTGCCATCAATAGCAACAACTATGCACTGAGATCCATGTTTAATTGATGCTAATTTAATTAAGTTTGGCTTTAAAACTGCAGTTGTATTTATTGACACCTTGTCTGCGCCTGCATTTAAAAGCGTAGTGATATCTTTTATATCTGATATTCCTCCACCGACTGTAAGAGGAATATCAATTACTTTTGCAATAGCCTCTACTGTTTTTAAAAAAGTTTTTCTTTTTTCATGTGATGCAGTTATATCTAGCATACAGAGTTCATCTGCCCCGGTATCAGAATATTTTTTAGCAAGCGTCACGGGGTCTCCTAAAGTTCTTATATTTTTAAAATTAATGCCTTTGACAACTTTATTTTTTATAATATCTAAACAGGGAATAATTCTAACTTTTAACATTTTTTTTGATACTCCGAGAGATCCTTTAAGTTTATATGATTTTCATATATTGCCTTACCGACAACAACCCCACCATAATTATTATTATTGGCTTGTTTAATATCTTCCATGTTTTTTACACCGCCTCCAATTGTAACCGGCTTCGCAGATAGGGATTTTATTTTTCTAAACGTTTCAAAGTTAAGACCTGATAACATCCCATCTTTTGAAATATCAGTTACAAAATATGAATGAATATTTTTTAAATTATAGATATTTGTGATTTCTTCTAAAGACTTAGAATTTATTTGTTTCCAACCATGACTAGCCAGCAATTCATCTTTTAAGTCTAATGCTATGGATATCTTATAAGTTTCTTCTTCATTAAATTTTTCTAAAAAAGCAGGATCTTTAATTGCAAGCGTCCCTATTACGAGCCTATCAAATCCATCGGAAATTTTTTGTTTAATTGATTTTTCATCTCTTATTCCGCCCGCTACTTGTAAATGTAGATCAATTTTTTTTCTTATTTCTTTGATAACTTCATAATTACTTCCTCTACTAAGAGTTGAATCAATATCTACTAAATGAATGTTCTCAAATCCTTCTTTTTTATATTCTTTGGCCATTTCGATAGGGCTTGAGGCATAAATAGATTTATTATCTATCAGTCCTTTTGTTAGTCTAATGCACTTCCCTTCACTAATGTCTATGGCTGGGAAAATTTTCATGCTTTAAAAATAAAATTCTTAATAATATTCATGCCCACTAAATGGCTTTTTTCTGGATGAAATTGAACTCCATAGATATTGTTTTTATTCACAATAGAGGGAAAATTATGATGATATTTTGTTGTAGCGGTAATATATTTTTTTTCAATGCTCTTAAAATAAAAACTATGAACGAAATAAACATCTTTTTGATCTAACGCATTATCAAAAACTTTATTTGGTTTTTTGATATGAATATTATTCCAGCCCATATGAGGAATGATAAGGTCTTTCTTTTTAAATTTAACAATATCTCCACTGATAATGTCTAAGCCTTTTATTCTTTTATTTTCATGACCGTAAGTTGCGAGTATTTGCATTCCGACACATATACCTAAATAGGGAATAGAAATTTCTGAAATTAATTTTAATAGTTCTTTGTATAGGTTTTTTTTATGTAAATTATCAATTAAAGTAGCAAAGGCACCTTGTCCTGGTAAAATTATTTTATTAACATCTTTAAAGTCTTTTTTGGAATTAATAATTTTTAAAGTAAAAGGTTTATTTTTTACAGTTTTTAAAATTGCTTTTTTAATCGAGCCAATATTGCCTGATCCACTATCGATTAAGCCAATAACTATTTTTTTCAAAGCGCTCCCTTAGAGCTTGGAATAGTTTTTTTTCTTGGGTCAATATCTATAGCTTCTCTTAGGGCAAGCGCAAAAGACTTAAAGCAACTTTCGATAATATGATGATTATTATCTCCATAAAGATTTTCTATATGACAATTCATTTTTGACTCATTAACTAATGACTTAAAAAATTCTGGAAATAATTCGGTATCGATTCCTCCGACTTGTTCTAATGTTGTATTTGCATTCCAAATAAAAAAAGGCCTATTGCATAAATCCATAACTGTTCTGGTACAAGTCTCATCGAAGGCGACATATGAACTAGCAAACCTTTTAATACCCGTCTTGTCTCCAAGTGCCTCTCTAATTCCTTGACCGAGGGCAAGACCGACATCCTCTATAGTATGGTGGAAATCTACAACTATATCGCCTCTACATTTAACAGTCAGGTCAATAAGGCTATGTGTTGATATCTGATCAAGCATGTGGTCAAAAAAAGGAATCTTTGTATCAATATTTCCTTTTCCAGAACCATCGAGATTGATGTGTAAAGAAATTTCTGTTTCTTTTGTTTTTCTATCTATTGAAATTTTGCGCATAGTTTGTAATTAAGTATTTAGTAACTATATTTATAAGATTAATGGAAAAAAACAAAATAATAATAAGAGCTACAACGGTAGTTTGTGTCAGAGATGATAAATCTGTTGTAATAGCTTCAGACGGTCAGGTAACGCTTGGTACGTCTATAATTAAGTCTAATGCTAATAAAATTAGGACTTTTAATGATCAAAAAATTATCGTTGGGTTTGCTGGCTCGACAGCCGATGCTTTTACTTTATTTGAAAGATTAGAGAAAAAATGTGAAGAATTTTCATATAATTTAAAAAGATCTTGTGTAGAACTAGCAAAAGACTGGCGGACAGACAAATACTTAAGAAGACTTGAATCTATGATTATAGCTGCTGACAAAGATGAGACTTTTCTGATTAGTGGCACCGGTGACGTACTAGAGCCCCAAGAAGGTGTCGTTGCCATTGGCTCTGGTGGAAACTTCGCTCTTAGCGCAGCAAAAGCACTTAAAAGAAACACTAATCTCAGCGCTAAAGAAATAGCAACTGAATCCCTTAAGATTGCAGCTGAACTTTGTATTTATACAAACGAAACATTAAATATTGCTGAGATCAAGATTTAATGGATGATCAAAAATTAACACCCCAGGTCATAAAAGACGAACTAGACAGATATGTTGTTGGTCAAGATAATGCTAAAAAAGCTGTCGCTATTGCTTTACGCAATAGATGGAGAAGATTGAATATTAAAGATAAGCTTTTAAAAGAAGACATCATACCAAAAAACATTTTGATGTTGGGTCCCACTGGATGCGGTAAAACTGAAATTGCAAGGAAGCTTGCTAAACTTACACAATCTCCATTCATAAAAGTAGAAGCTACAAAATTTACAGAAGTTGGATATGTTGGTAGGGATGTAGAGCAGATAATTAGAGATCTTGTTGAAGTGGCTATCAATTTAGAAAAAAAGATTATTAAAGAAAAATATATTAGTGTTGCTTATGAAAATGCTGAGGAAATTATACTTAGTTCTCTGTTGGGAGAAAATCCGACAAGCGAAACTAAGGAAAAATTTAGAGCAATGCTTCGAAATAATGAATTAAATGACAAAGAAGTAGAAATAGCGATAGACCAAAAAAATAATCCTTTCCAGTCGATGGACATCCCTGGAATGCCGGGCGCTCAATTGGGAATGATGAATATAAACGATATTTTTGGCAAAGGAGTTAAGAACAAACAAAAGACAAAAATAAAAGTTGGAGATGCTTACGATCCTATCATTCAGGAAGAAATTGAAAAAATAGCAGAGAAACAAAATGTTATTCAGCTTGCAATTAAAAAAGTTCAAGAAAGCGGAATTGTTTTTATAGATGAGATAGATAAAATAGCTACAAGCAATGAAAGAAGAGGAGGAGACGTATCCAGAGAAGGCGTTCAAAGAGATCTTTTGCCTTTAATTGAAGGAACAACAGTTTCTACAAAATATGGATCTATCGAAACAAACCATATTCTTTTTATTGCATCAGGGGCTTTTCATCAGTCCAAGCCAAGTGATCTTTTGCCTGAGCTTCAAGGGAGACTCCCTGTGAGAGTAAGATTAAATGGATTAACAATGTCTGATTTAATTAAGATTTTAAACGAAACTGACAATAGTTTAATTAAGCAATATAAGGCTCTTTTTAAGACTGAAAATATAGATTTAGTTTTTGAAGAAAAAGCCATTGAAAGAATAGCAGAACTTACTGAAAAAATTAATCAGGAAGTAGAAAATATAGGGGCGAGAAGGCTACAGACAATGTTTGAAAAAATATTAGAAGATGTAAGCTTTAGATCTAACTTAGACAAATTAGAAGAAGTAATAATTACCCCTGAATGGGTTGATAAATCATTAGGTAATGAAATAGTTGCAAAGGATGATCAAAAATTTATTTTATAGATCTTAATCTAATATAAAAAGCTCCCAGCCCGCCATGTTGGATTTTACACGGATGATAGCTGTGAACTAGATTTTGTATTGGATCCTCTTTAATCCATTGTGTAAAAGCACTTCGAATTTTTCCAGAAAAAAATTCTTTTTGGTTGGGTTTATTTCCTAGTCCAGTAATGATGATATGAAGGGTATTTTTATTTTTAACATTTATTTCGCAATAATTAACTACTTTTTTTTTTGCACTTTCTAACGTGTGGCCGTGTAAGTCTAGTTTAGAAAAATTATTATTTTTAAATTTTTTATAAAGCTCTTTATCATTTAGAACATTTTTATCTTTTTTTTGTATTTGGCTTGATCTTAATACTTGGTCAGGAAATTGTATTTTTTCAATTAGTTCCTGATAATTGTTTTCGGGTTTAGTTTTTTTTTTATCTTCTTCGCCTAAATTTATAGATATTTTATCTACTAAACCTTTTTGATTTTTTTGAATCTTAGTTTTATTATCTTTAAATGTAATTTTTATTTTATGAGACAACTTTTATAGAAAATAATTTCCAATTAGGATCAATTGATTTCTTATCCTTTTCAAATCCCCATTCTTCTGTAACCGTGATGGTGTCATTTACATTAACATCATAGTGCTCAGATTCAAAACCTACTAAATTTACCAATCTTGTATCCGTCTCATCAGACGAAATAATTTTAGAAGATTTTATTTGTGTAAATTTAATATGAGCTGGTGATTTATTTTCATTTAGAATTTTGAATGCTTCTTCTGTCAAAAGATCTTTGACTTTACTTGTATCGTTTGCTTGATAAGCCTCTACTATCATAGGGAAGGCCTGATTTGCTCCTACTAGAAAATCATCATTTATATTAGTTTTTGTCTTTGTAGTGGTTGTTTTAGGTCTTAAGACTTCCGATTTTTGATTTTTAAAACTGATAATCTTGCCTTTATCTGAACCCAATATTTTTTTAAGCCTCATCACCAAAAAAATCGCTACTACTGCGAAAAGGATAATATCTAGAAATTCACTACTCATTATTTTTTTATTTGCATCTCCATCGTTTTTATAAACTCTTTATGATCATCTGTCTCTTCTTTTGTTAGTTGTATTAATTCCAAATAAGGTTCTATCTTATCTAGTTGTTTATGGCCATTATCATTTAGTAAATTAAGTCCCATTTGCGTGTGGCCTCTTAGCTCTAAGTAGACGTCAGTCAATATTTTGGCGTCCTTTAATGCTCCATGATGATCTCTGTTTACCATAGTATTTATTTTAAGCTTCTTTACTAGACTGTCTAAATTAACTTGCTGTCCTGGAAAGGCATCTCTTGCTATCATCAATGTATCAACGACTCTGTCTTGTGATATTTCATTCATGCGCTCTCCTAATAATTCATTATTAATAAAACCAATATCAAACTGTGCGTTATGAGCGACGATAATATCTTCTTTGATAAAATCTAAAAACTTATCTGCTATCTCAGAGAAAGGAGGGTAGGGATTTAAAAATTCATTTGTAATGCCATGTATCTTTATATTTTCCTCTGTAAGCTTTCTATTAGGATTAATATATTGGTGATAAAAAAGTCCTAATTCTTTGTCTATTAGTTCAAAGCATCCTATTTCTATAATTTTATGGCCTCCGGTATGATCAAGGCCTGTTGTTTCTATATCGAGTATAATTTCTCTCATAAGTTTTTTTCATAGTGATTAAGTTTTTCATGAAAATTCATTGTTGATCCATTATTTAAAATAGTTATGTGACTATGGTTTTCTTTTGGCCCTTCTGCATCTTGGTAACCATTCATTGTTTCAAAATACTTCTCTGTCATACCTTTTTTTAAAATTCTTTTACGCCTAACATTATAATCACTTTTAATGAAAATAATAATATCATAATCTCTATCTAATTTTTCTTCAAACAATAATGGTATTTCAAAAAAATTATTTCTTTTAGAAATAAATGAAGGCATTCTTTTTATTCGTAATCTATTCATTAAGGGGTAAAGATTCTTTTTTAATTTGTAATTAAAAGCTTTGTCTTGCATCTTTTTTATAATTTCTTTTTTGTATTCTTTGTTGGGTACACCTAAATTTTTCAGCAATATTTTACGCAAACTATCATCATTGTAGATTTCTTTAATTAATTGGTCTGAGGACAAAGTAAAATGACCAAGTTTTTTAAAGTAATCTAATGCTGTTGATTTTCCAGATCCTATTTTCCCAGTAATTGCTATTTTAATCATTAGATAGATTTTTTATTAGTTGTTTCCTAAGGTGACTATCAATCACTACATTTGTTTCAAACCACTTGTCAAAACATGGCTTCGCTTGCTCTAACAACATGTTTAGTCCTCCTACAGATGGCACTTGTGACGCTCGAGCCACTTCTAAGAATTTAGTTACTAAAGGATTATATACAATGTCAATTGCGTACGCAGCGCTAGGTATTAACCTATAAATATCATTATTTAACTTATTTTTATCTAACATACCTGCATCAGATGAGTTTATAACTAGGTCATATTTTTTATCTCTGATTTTTTTTGTTTCAGTATAGAAATTTTTTAATTTCATTGATTTAGATAGTGCTTTTTTTTTATTTGTTGTCCTAGCAAACACATCTATATTTTCTATCTTTTGATCATTTAAAAATTTTAAGATTGCTCTTGCAGCTCCTCCTGCTCCGATTAATAATATTTTATTTATGTGTCTATCTATTAGTTTTTTATAGATTTTTTCAAACCCTAAATAATCTGTATTATCACCGTAAATAAAATTATTTTTCTTATAAATTAAATTTAGTGATCCGATTAAGTTTGCATTTTTACTTACATTATCACACATATTAAAAAAATTTTCTTTATATGGAACGGTAACATTAAATCCTATGAAATATTTGTCTTTCTTGAATTCATTATAGAATAGCTCTAATTCATTTTCTTTAATTTCAAAACTAATATATTCAGCATTGATCTTGTTTTTCTTTATCCATGAATTGTGAATGATGGGTGAAAGACTATGCGATAGTTTTTTTGCTACAATGCCTATTCTTTTTTTCATGTTATTTTTTTAACTCTCTAAACAAAGGAATAAGTGGAACGCCTAAAATAGCGTAGTAACTTCCTTCAATTTTATTAATGACCATTTTTCCTTCAGCTTCAATATTATAACAACCAACAGAATTTACTATTTTATTAAAGTACTTATTTACATATTTTACTAATGTCGTATTAGAATTTTTTTTGAATGTTATTAATGCTTTTTCTGTAATTGACCAGACGATCTTTTCATTTTCCATAATTACACATGCTGTGTAGAGAATATGGGTTTTCCCATTCAGACCTAACAAAACACTCATACACTCTTTTTTTGATGATGATTTGAATATCGTTCGATTTTTAATATGAATTGTTGTATCAAAGCATACAATTTTTTTATCTTTATTTAGTCTACTCAAACTTAAAGCTTTTGCTTTCGCTAGAAATAATGCTTCCTTTGGTTGAGAAACATTTGCATTCAATAAAATTTTCTTTTCGTCAATTTTGGGTGATATATATTTAAAATTTAAATTTGCTTCTTTAAATAGTTTTCTTCTAGTATTACTTTGAGTTCCTATTAATAAACTATTCATAAATTGTTGGCTAAATTGCATAAAAGTACATTTTGGTCTCTTTTTGTAAGATCATGTGTATAACTTTATTCTTATCAAGATATTAACATATTGTGTATAAAATTAAAAATAGCTTAAAAAACAACAATAATATCTTTTTTTTTCTGTTAATCCCCGTTATTAGACCTACTACTACATACCCTCTCTTTTTTTTAAAAAAACTATATATTTGTTCTTTTTTCATATATAAAAATATCTTAATAAAAAAAACGTCAATTTTTATCTTAACCTCATGCATTTAAACGAATTAAAAGTTAAAAAACCTCAAGAACTACTAGATTATGCTAGTAGCATTGGTATTGAAAATTCTTCTGGTCAAAGAAAGCAAGAGATATTTTTTTCAATTCTTAAGAAACTAGGAGAAAAAGGAGAAGAAATAATAGGCGAAGGGGTTCTAGAAACCATGCAAGATGGTTTTGGTTTTTTAAGATCTGCAGATTCAAATTATTTACCTGGCCCTGATGATATATATGTTAATCCAAATCAGATTAAGAAGTATGGTTTAAGAAAAGGTGATACTTTAGAAGGACCTATCAGGCCACCTAAAGAAGGAGAAAGATATTTTGCTCTAATTGAAACAAACCAGATTAATTTTGTAAATGTAAAAGAATATAATAAATTTAAAACTAATTTTGATAATTTAACGCCTTTATATCCAGATAGAAAATTCAGTTTAGAGACTGATAAACCAGACAAAGACCTAACATCAAGAATTATAGATATTGTCTCTCCTATAGGTGCTGGGCAGAGATCATTAATAGTAGCACCACCTAGATCAGGAAAAACGGTCATATTACAAAAAATTGCAAAATCTATAACAGATAATTATCCCAATGTTTATTTAATAGTTTTACTTATAGATGAGAGGCCAGAAGAAGTTACTGATATGCAGAGATCAGTTAAAGGTGAGGTTATTAGTTCCACATTTGATGAACCTGCATCAAGGCACGTTCAAGTAGCCGAAATGGTAATAGAAAAAGCAAAAAGACTAGCTGAAAATAAGCTAGATGTAGTTATCCTTTTGGATTCCTTAACAAGATTAGGTAGAGCGTATAATACAGTAGTGCCTTCAAGTGGAAAAGTATTAACAGGAGGTGTTGACGCCAATGCCCTACAAAGACCTAAAAGATTTTTTGGAGCAGCAAGAAATATTGAAGAAGGTGGATCTCTTACAATAATTGCAACAGCACTAGTTGAAACAGGAAGCAGAATGGATGAAGTTATCTTTGAAGAATTTAAAGGTACTGGTAATTCCGAAATAGTTCTTGACAGAAAATTATCTGATAAAAGAACTTACCCAGCTATAGACGTTCAAAAATCTGGCACTAGGAAAGAAGACCTATTAATTGATCAGGGAGATTTACAAAAAGTCTTTATTTTGAGAAAAATTTTGTCTTCAATGGGAACTACTGACGCGATGGAGTTTTTATTAGATAAAATGAAAGACTGTAAAAACAATGCAGAGTTTTTTTCAAGTATGAATAAAAGCTAGTTTTAACCTATATTTTTTCTCTTTTTTTCACTTTCTGTTTTTAATTGACCGCAAGCTCCTAGTATATCTTCACCTTTTGATTTTCTTAAAGTTACAATGTTGCCTGACTTTTTAATTATATTAAAAAATTTATTAGCTATTTCTTTATCAGATGGTTCATAGCTGACACCTGGCCAAGCATTAAACTCAATAATATTCAATTTACATGGGAATTTTCCCATAAGTTTAATCAGATTTTTTGCACATTCTTCAGTGTCATTGATATTCTTTAATAAGATATATTCTAGAAAAATTTTCTCTTTATTTATTTTTGCATAGTGCGAACAGCTCTCTATTAAATCAGATATTTTATATTTTTTATTTATAGGCATAATTTTTTCTCTAATGTCATCAGTCGGGGCGTGCAAAGATACAGCAAGACGTGTTTTAATCTCATCTGAAGCTAAGGAAATTTGTGGTGAAACTCCTGCAGTTGAAATTGTTATTCTTTTTGATGCATATTCTAAACCATCTATGCTTTTCAGAATCGATACTGATTTCTTAACACTCTCAAAATTATAAAATGGCTCTCCCATTCCCATATAAACTATGTTCCTAATTTTTTTTTCTATTTTCCAATCTTCAAGTTCATCTTTTGCAACCAAAATTTGTTGTATAATCTCACTTGTCTCTAAATTTCTTACCATCATTTGTGTGCCTGTATGACAAAACTTACAATTTAAAGTACATCCAACCTGAGAAGAAACACAAAGAGTTCCAGTTTTACCAAAAGGTATATAAACAGTTTCTACTAAATTTCCATCTTTTAACTTTAGCAGCCATTTTATCGTGCCATCTGTAGATATTTTTTTTTCCTCAATCATAATGCGTGCAAAATTAATATTTTCTTTTATCTTATCTTTAAGTTCTATTGGCAGGTTTTTAAAACTATCTGAATTTGAAAAACCATTCCTATATATAAACTTCCAAATTTGATTTGTTCGCATACTAGATTTTTTTTTATCTAAATTAAAATTTAGATACAGAAATGTTTTTAGCTCTTTGTATTCAAAATTATAAAAATCTTTTTTTTCCATTTTAACTATTGTTTTCAGGAACCTTTACTAGTTTTTATCCAAGGTTATAGTACATCTACAATGTATAATTCTGATACTATATATGCTAACTTTACACCAATTGTAAAGACGGCAGTTATTGCTTATAGAATATCAGGGCCTCTTGTTTTAAAAATTCTTTTTAAATTAACAAAATTTAATTTTACTAAACATCCAAATAAAGTCTTTTATAGATCCTTAATTGATGAAAATGGCATGATTATTGATAAATCAAACATAGTATTTTTCCAATCGCCTTATTCGTTTACTGGTGAAGACGTTGCTGAAATTTTTATCCATGGCTCCCCGCTATTAGCTAGCCACTTAGAAAAAGCAATTTTGTCTATTAGTCCGGAAATGATAAGAATTGCCAAAAGGGGTGAGTTTTCTTATAGGGCTCTAATAAATAATAAAATTACTCTCAAGCAGGGCCAGTCAATAAATAGAATTATCATGTCAGATAATATACAAGAAATTAATTACAGTAAAAAAATTTTATTTAATGGGGATGACGAAAGCGCCCTTTATGAATTAAAAAATAAAATTGTTCATATTTATTCAAAAATTATAACCACCATTGATTTTGCTGATGATGAAAGCTTTGAAATAAAAAATATAAATGCTGATATAAGTCTTTTTTATAAAGATGTAGAAAATATAATAAAAAAAAATAGAACAAAACTAGAACAAAAAAACACTTTAAACGTAATGATAGTTGGTGATGTTAACGTTGGTAAATCAACAATTTTCAACAAAATAATTGATGCAGACAGGGCAATAGTCACTAATATTAAAGGAACGACTAGAGATATTATATCTGAGAATATCATTCATGATAACAGACTATATAAGGTCTTTGATACTGCCGGGTATAGAAAAAAACAAGGGAAAATAGAGCTGATTGGTTATAAAAAAGCAACTAGTATCAGTAAAGATATCGACTATTTTTTGATAGTTTTCAATGCGTCTATTACAATATTAAACTTAAAAAAAATAAAGTTAGATTTTTTTATTAAAGACAATTATAGCCTTGTTAATAACAAGAGTGATATCCTAAAAAATTTAAATATTAATAAAAAATATTTAAACATCAACAAAAACATGACAAGGAAGCAAGTTTTTAAAAATCTTAAATTAGTTAAAAATCATAAAAAATACATAAAAAGTCAAAAAAGCTTTTTAAATATAAACGAAAGTGAATTAATTTTTCTTGAAAAAATTCTCACAAAAAAAGAATTTTTGCATAATCAAAAAGATATACTCATAGTTCAGGAAATTATTAGGAACATTATTGATGATTTCTCTGAAAATTTTGGATATATACACAATGAAGATATTCTGGATAACGTTTTTAGTAGTTTCTGCATAGGAAAATAAGTTCCACGTGAAACATTAGATAAGACTAAATCAATAAAAATTCCTTATTTTTAATATATTAGGTGATTTTTCAAGTATATTAATTTATATTGTTCTTAAAATGCTAAACAATTCAATTAATATATTATATAATCTTTAATGGGTTCCACGTGAAACATGATTTCGATGTAATTGTAGTTGGTGCTGGTCATGCAGGAATAGAAGCTGCAAATATATGTAATAGTTTTGGTCTAAAAACAGCATTAATAAGCAATTCTAAAGACGATATTGGCAAAATGTCCTGTAATCCAAGTATTGGAGGAGTTGGCAAGACTCATATAGCAAGAGAAGTAGATATTATGGGTGGCCTAATATGTAAAATAGGCGATCTTTCCTCTATCCATTACAGAGTGTTAAATTTATCTAAGGGTCCTGCTGTTTGGGGAATTAGAGCTCAAATAGATAGATCTTTATATAAAAAAAACATGTATGAGGCTATATCTAAATCAAAAATTAGTATAATTGAAGACGAAGTAATTAATATACTAACATTAAAAAACAAAGCGATTGGAATTAGTACATTAAAAAATGATAAAATATATTCTAAAACAACTATTCTTACGACAGGTACATTTTTAAATGGAAAAATATATTTTGGTAATGAAATAATAGAAGCAGGAAGAATAGATAATAAATCGTCAAAAAAACTTGCCTTATTTGTAAAAAAGAATTTCCAGACAATGAGATTAAAAACAGGAACCCCCCCGAGAATATATAAAAATTCAATTGACTATACTAATCTAAGCCCACAGCCATCTGAAAATAATAATATTTTTCTATCTTTCTTTACAGAACAAAATAAGAACAAAATGATTGATTGTTATATAACAAAAACAAACAATAAAACTCACAAAGTAATAAGAGATAATTTAGATAAATCAGCTATGTATTCTGGTATTATTAAATCTCAAGGCGTTAGGTATTGCCCCTCAATTGAAGATAAGGTTGTAAAATTTGGCGATCGTAGTGGACATAATATTTTTCTAGAACCGGAGGGATATGATTCAGAGTTGGTTTATCCTAATGGAATTTCAAATTCATTAGATAAAAATACACAAAGAATGTTTCTAAAAACCATACCTGGCTTAGAAAAAAGTGAAATCGCACAATATGGATATGCTGTAGAATATGACGCCGTAGATCCAAGGAGTCTAAAAAAAAATTTTGAAAGTAAGAAAATAGAAAACTTTTTTTTGGCTGGACAAATTAACGGTACAACTGGATATGAAGAAGCTGCAGGCCAGGGTATGTATGCCGGAATGCACGCATCCTTAAAGATTAAAAAAACAAAATTAGAAAACGAGATTTTTAATAGAACTAATAGTTATATAGGCGTAATGGTCGATGATTTAACAAAACTTGGAATAACGGAACCCTATAGAATGTTTACTTCTAGATCTGAACATCGACTTAAACAAAGAACAGATAACGCATATGAAAGAATTTTTCCTGACACTAAAAGATTTAAATTATTAACTACAAAAGATCAAAAAACCGTTAATGAAATAATTGCATCAGAAAAAAAAATTTTAAAAAAAATTAATCAAAAAAAAATTTCACCTAATCAATTATCAAAATTTGGTATTAAAACAAAATTAGATGGTAAAATGAGAACAGGATTTCAGGTTTTGAAACTACTCAAAGACGATACAAATATATTTGAAAAAATCTTTGGGATAAAAATTGAAAAAAAACTATTAACTAAAATAATTTTTGATTCCAGGTATGAAGTTTTTTATAGTCGTGAGGAAAAAGCAAAGGACCTTATATTAAAAAATCAAGCCTTTAAACTTAAAGGATTATCTTTTAAAAACATACCCTCTCTATCTAAAGAGATAATAGAAAAATTAGAAAAGTATAAGCCAGAAAACTTAGACGATGCAAGTAAAATATCCGGTATGACGCCAAGCGCACTACTGCAATTATTAAGCTATAAAAAAAATAAAATAAAAAATGTTATACAATAGAAACTTAGAGGAATTTATTATTAATATTTCACCTTCAAATGAAAGTAAGGTCATCTTAGAAAAAATTATGACTTATAAAGAAATGCTTATTGATGAAAATAAACGAATTAACTTGATAAGCAAAACTACCTTAGATGATATAAACAACAGACATTTTTTAGATTCAGTCCAATTAATGCCAATTATTAACAGTAAAAATCAATCATTGCTTGACGTAGGTTCGGGGGCAGGATTACCAGGTATTATGTTAGCTATAGCGGGTTGTAAGAATGTAAATCTTGTTGAAAAACAGGGCAAAAAATGTGAATTTTTAAAAAAGGTAAATGATAAGCTAGAGCTAAATATGAACATATTAAATTCAAGAGTGGAAGAAATAAAAGGTAAAAATTTCAATTTTATAGTGGCAAGGGCTTTTGCAAAAATAGACAAAATTCTATTTCTAACAAAAAATATTTCACATAAAAATACAAAATATATTTTTTTAAAAGGAAAAACTTTTTTAGAAGAAATTAAGCTAATTAATATCACTAAATTTAATATTAAGTATTTTGACAGCATTACCTCATCTGAATCTAAAATCATAGAATTGAGTTATAAATGATACTTACAATCGCAAATCAAAAAGGAGGAGTTGGAAAAACAACAACAGTTGTTAATCTAGGAACAGCATTAGCATCAATAGATAAAAAAGTACTAATTGTAGATGTAGATCCACAATATAACTCATCTCTTTCTTTTAATAGCTATAATCACGACTTATCAATTTATAAAGCACTGAGTGGTAAAAAAAAATTAAAAGATCTAATTCAAGCAACACAAATACCAAATTTAAAAATTATATCAGCCTGTGAAGATTTGGCTGCAGCTGAATATGAGTTAGCAAATGATGAAAATAGAAATTTTATTATTAAGGAGCAGCTTGATAGAATAAAAGATGATTATGACTACATTTTTATAGATACGCCACCAACATTAGGACTGTTGACGATTAGCGCATTAACGGCAAGCGACGAAGTTCTCATACCTGTTCAATGTGAATTTTTTGCTTTAGAAGGATTGTCAAAATTAGTCAAGACAATTGATATGATAAAAGAAAATTTAAATCCAAACCTTAAAATTAATGGAATTGTATTAACTATGTATGATAAACGTAATTCACTTTCTTCTTTAATAGAGGATGAGGCAAGAAAATATTTTAACTCTACTGTTTATAAATTTAATATTCCGCGAAATGTAAAGCTTTCTGAAGCGCCTAGTCACGGCTTACCAGCAATAATTTATGATTTAAAATGTTCAGGATCGCAGGCATATATTGGCCTCGCAAGAGAATTTATAGAAAGGAATAAGACATGAAAAATAAAAAATTAGGAATGGGGCTTTCATCACTACTTGGAGTCAAGAATCAAAGAATAACAGCAAACGTAGATCAAGAAAATAAGACTAATGAAAAAAATCTTTTTTTTATTCCAATTGAAAAGATTGTTAGAGATCCAGAGCAACCAAGAAAAATTTTTAATGAAGAGAAAATAAAAGAACTTGCGATTTCCATAAAAAAACATGGTTTAATTCAGCCAATAATATTAAGGAAGCAATCTGAAGAGGAATATAGAATTGTAGCAGGTGAGAGAAGGTGGAGGGCTTCACAGATAGCTGGATCAAGCATAATGCCATCTATTATATTGCCAGCAGACTTAGATAAGAACGAAGTTTCTCTTATAGAAAACATACAAAGAGAAGATTTGAAAATTATAGAAGAAGCAAACGCTTATAGTAATCTCATAGAAAAAAACAAATACAGTCATGAACAACTTGCAAACATTGTTGGTAAAAGCAGATCTCATATAACTAACATATTGAGAATCTTAACTTTAGACAAATTTTTTCTAGATTTATTAGAAAAAGAAATAATTACGTTAGGGCATGCTAAAATGCTCATTGGTAAAGATCAATACTCAATAGATGCAAATGCCATAGAAAAAATGATAAAAAAAAAACTGTCTGTTAGAGATTTAGAAAAATTACTACTTAAAAAAAGAAAGCCAAATATTGTAGATATAAATATCACAACAGAAGAAAAAAATTTAAGCAGTGTAATTGGATTTAAATCTCAAATTAAATACAATTCAAAAGGACAAGGATATATTAAAATATTTTATGATAATTTAGAGCAATATGAATTTATAGTTAAAAAGATTAAAAATTAATAATTAAATTTTTTAACCACAACTTCATCTTTAATAATTTTATAAATAAGAGGAAGGCTCTTTAGAGTGAAGTTATTTTTTAACTTATAAAGAGATTGCCTTACCGACAGAACAGAATCTTTATAGTCAACTTTATTTTCATTAATAATATTTTGGTTTAATTCATATTTACTAAATTCGCAAAAAAATAAATGGGGATTATTATAACAATAATACAAAAAATCTTTCTTAGAAGAATTAGATATATTTTCTGATTTGAAAATAGTATCTAAATAAATAGAAATATCTTTTTTGTAATCATATGCATTTATAGACAAGAAGTTTTTTGCTTCTTTCTTAAAAAGACCATATGAAACTAAGAGTAATACTTTCTTTTTTTTTACTATCTCTAACAATTCATTTTTTGGAAATGTGGTTGTAGACGTTTCATAAAAGTACAGTTCTTTATTATTGAATAAAGATGCATTTTTATTAGTTAGCAGGCTAGAGGCCTTCGATACAAATATTAAGTCATAATATAAACGTTTAGATAGTTTTTCTATAAGCATTTTATAAAAAATTGATACTTCTTCGCTGACATTTGAAACAAATAAAAGGCCATTATCGTTATCTAGTAAAAATTTATTTATAATATTTATATTATTCAAGATCCTTTGTCCTATTAGGTTTTTTAAGTTGCATCCCTGTTGACACCTTATTACATTTATCTTTATCACATTTAAGTTTTTTTTTCTTAACTAGGCAATCCCTAGGACCTAAGGTCAAAAGATCATCAATGATTAGCTCTGATATATTATTAATGTTAATTAAGGCAATGTCATTATTTGCAGTATTAGTGCTTAGACTTGCTTCACTGTTTACGGTTGTGTAAGTTTGGCCCTTCTTATATTTTGTCTCCATAATATTACACTTCCTATTGTTATCATATAGAGAGACAGTAACATCTGTAACTAAGGACACTCTAGTTGATATCTTATTTATTGAAGTGGAAAGATATCGATTATCGTTTGATGTCCCTATGCTTAATCTGTAGGAGGATTCTTCGCTCAATATGTTATTTACTAGTAATTTTTGAGTAAGTATATTTCTTAATATAAAGGAGTTTTCGCCTCCCCCAATATAATCTACCCCATATGTGTAATAAAAATTTTTTCTTTTCGTGCTATCTGAAGTAGTACAGGCGAACATTAATAAGAATAAACTAGATAATAATATTGATAATTTTATTTTGTACATGAATTGTTTTCTTTATTTTAATACCTCTTATTTTATCATTTATTTTATTTATTTTGAGAACTAATTTAAGTAGTTCTTCTTCCTTATATCCTACATCTGTCTCAATAGTTGTAATAAATCTGCCATTTATTTGAATGGGCAGCTTTATTTTACTTTCTTGAATTTCTTTTTCTTTGACAAAAGGCCACTTTAAAATACTTAGGTCTTTTTTATACTCATTTACCAAAATCTTTTCTATAAGGCTAGGAATTATTGGAAACAAACAAGACAAAATATTTATACCCTTTTCTGACGCTCCTACATAAATTTTTTTCTTATCTAAGTAGTTTAATAAAGTATAAATTTCAGCAACACATTTGTTAAACGTAAAAGACAGTATATTTTTGTTCATATTATAAATAAATATTTTTATCTTTTTTTCTGCATCTTCATCAACATTATTTTCTTTATTCTCAAAATATTTAGATATTCTGGTAATTAAGTTTTTAGATCCTTGTATTCCTTGTTCTGTCCATTCTAAATTTCTTTCAGGAGGAGAGTCTGAAATCATAAAAATTCTTGTAGCGTCTAAACCATAATTTTCCAATATCTCTTTTGGCTCAATAGTGTTCCTTTTTGATTTACTCATTTTTTCAATTGGGCCTTCGACAACTTTTTCACTATTAAAAATATCGACAAGAGTATTATCTTTAATAATAACCTCACTAGGTTGTAACCAGTTCCCATTAGCTCCCTTATAGGTCTTATGAGTAATCATTCCTTGGGTAAAAAGCTCTAAGAAAGGTTCATCGATTTTAAGCCCATAAATATCTCTTAATGCTTTTGTAAAAAATCTCGAATAAAGCAGGTGAAGTATTGCGTGTTCAATACCCCCTATATATTTATCTACCGGCGCATAGTCACTAATTTTTTTAACATTGAAGGGCTCGTCTTTGTTTTGATTATCCAAAAATCTTAAAAAATACCAAGATGAATCAACAAAAGTATCTAATGTATCTGTTTCTCTAAACGCTTTTTTACCTGTCTTTTTACAAATAATTTCAACCCAACTCTTTTTGTTATTTAAAGGGTTCCCTTGACTAGTTATTTCAATATCCTCTGGCAGTATTACAGGTAATTCATCTGCATCCAATACTCTGTATGAACCATCTTCATAGTAAATTACTGGGATAGGACATCCCCAGTATCTTTGTCTTGATACGCCCCAATCCCTTAATTTAAAATTAATACTTTTTTTACCTACTTTATTAATACTTAAATAATCAATAACCTTATTTGTTGCTTCTTCTTTTCTAAGTCCATTTAGAAAAGAAGAATTAGTCATTTTTCCTTCGCCTGTATAGGGCATTTCTTTATCTTCACAATCTACAACTTTAATAATTGGTAGGTTGTATTTCTTAGCAAAATCAAAGTCTCTTTCATCATGAGCAGGACAGCCAAATACAGCTCCTTGGCCATAATTATCTAAAACAAAATTAGCTATGTAAATTGGCACTAAAGATCCATTAATAGGATTAATACAATATTTATTAAGAAAAATTCCAATTTTTTCTTTATCGCCGGCTGAATTGAATTTTTTTTGTATAACTGCAATTTCACTTTCGTTAATGACGCTTCGTGTAAAATCGTGATTAACAGAAAGGGCAATAAATGTTGCTCCAAATATTGTATCAGGCCTTGTGGTAAAAATTTCTATAATAGACTTTGTATCGTCTTCAACTGAGAATTTAATTTCTGCGCCAAAAGATTTACCAATCCAATTTCTTTGCATGGTTTTAACCTTTTCTGGCCAGCCAGAAAGACTATCAATTCCTGTTAGAAGCTCATCTGCATAACTCGTTATTTTAAAAAACCATTGTGACAACTTTTTCTTTTCGACGTCAGCACCTGTTCTCCATCCCTTTCCATCGATGACCTGTTCATTTGCTAAAACAGTTTGATCGACAGGATCCCAATTCACCAGGGCATCTTTTTTATAAGCTATTCCTTTTTTATAAAAATCTATAAAAATTTTTTGTTGGTGTTTATAATAGGATAAGTCACATGTTGCAAGCTCAAGATCCCAATTAATATCTAAATTAAGAGACTGAAGTTCTCTTTTCATATTTTCAATATTTTTATATGTCCATTTTTTTGGATGTGTTTTATTTTGTATTGCCGCATTTTCTGCAGGTAGACCAAAGGAATCCCATCCCATTGGATGAACAACTTCATGACCAACTAGTTTTAAATAGCGAGCATAAATATCTCCAATTGTGTAGTTTCTGACATGACCCATGTGTATGTTTCCTGATGGATACGGAAACATTTCCAAAATATATTTTTTTGTCATTTAGAAAACTTTTAATTATCCAGAAAAAGCCAAATAGTCTTTTCTAGCAAAATTAAGGATGGCATTTTCGATTTCACGATTTTCTTTTGAAAAGTCTCTATCATCTAGTACCCAGTCAGAGTCAGATCTCTTTTGGCACATCATATGAGCACTTACTCCATTTGAAACAAATTCTTTAGATTTAATAATTATTTTAACCGCACATCTATTATTAGGTGTTGCTGGATTTACCAGCCAGTCTGTTTCAATTATACCCCCAAAAGCATCGGCAATCTTTAAAGGAAAATCTTCAAGTGTTTTAATAGTTCCACTCCAAAGCCACCTGTTTACAGTATAATTATTTGAAGAGTTATTTTTTGAATTGTCTTCATTGTCAAACATACTCATTAGAGTTCCATCTCCAGTTCCCACTTTACCTCTAATTCTAGCCTCACATCTTCTTTTTGCCTTATCTCCAAATTCATATCTACAAGGGTCATTTTTAAGCGTTCTCTCCTGGGCCTCTTGGTAGCCTTCGCCTACACCGCCAATGCCACAACCGCCAAGATATAGAGATAAGAGAAATAAAAAGATTAGTTTATTCATGATTTTGAAACATTGTAGTCAAATAAAATATTTCGTCAAATGCCTAAAATGCCTTTCTGGCAAAAAAAAACCGGGGTAAAAAATTACCCCGGTTTTTCAAAATTAATATTCTAAATTGATTAGAATGATACGCTTGTACCAATAACAGTTGCGTTACCGTTAGTATCAACACCTGTATCATCATCTGAACGAGTAGCATATTCTGCAAATACAGAAACACCACCGCCTAGTGATCTTGAGATGTTAACTGAAGTAACGACTGCTTTAGCAACTACGTTAGCTTCTGTTGTTGAGTCAGCAGCTGCGTAACCAACTTTTACAGTTGTGTCAGCATCCATTGTGTAAGTAGCTGTTGCAAACATACCGTCTTTATCAACGTCTGATAATTGACCAGCATAACCACCAGCAGTTACTGATAAAGCATCACTTACAGCGTAAGTTGCTTCAGCACCAAAACCAGTGTCATTTTCTGTGTTAGCAGCAGTTTGTGTGTTTGTAGCATAACCTAATTCAACAGCAGCACCCGCAACAGTAGTTGAGATACCTACACCCATACCACCTTGTTTACCAGTAGTAGTTGCACTTGTTAGCATTGATGAAGCAGCTTCAGCTACTTGTGGAACAAATGATAAATCAAGAGTAACAGTATCAGTTAAAGAAGTATTGATGTGAATACCTTGACCGTCACCGATACCATCGTTAGCAGCGTCTCCAGCGTCAGCTGTGTTAGCTGAGAAGAATAGACCAGCGTATGTTGATGCAAAAGTTGAAACATCTCCACCGTCACCAGCACCTGAACCAGCATTATCAATATCACCAAGCTGAATAGTCATACCATCCATTGCTAAAGTAATTTTCTTCATTCCGCCAGCAGCAGCAGAACCACCACCAGAAGTAATATTATCTGTATCACGAGTGATAGAAGCACCACCAGAAATAGTAACACCGTTTGAAGTTTCAGTTGACATTGCCCATGCAATAGAACCACCAGAGACTACAGTTGAGTCTTCAGCGCCCGAAACACTAATAGCAGTAGAACCGCCACCAGTTGCGTAGTAGAAAGTACCAGAACCAGAAGCAGAAATTTCTGCTTTTGCAGTTCCGATAGCAGCAGCAGTAATTGATGCCACAAGAGTAAGTAGTTTTTTCATTGTTAAGTCCTTTCTTGAACTTGTTGTTTATATAAACATTAACCACTGAAATTTAATGGAAAGATCAAAAAAGTAGAGTAAAAATGTACAATTTTTAGAATAATTTAAATTTGTTGCATTTATGCAACACTCTCATAGCAAATAACTTAAATTTAGTTTTTAAAGACTTTTAAAATAATTTATCCAAAATTCTTGTTGATTTTTATAGCTTTTTTCAAAAGCTCCAAGTAATCCTTCGTATTTCTTAGACCTACTTACCGATGTTTTATATACGTCTTGCTGAACTTGTGTCTTACTTGCTGTTCGAGAGTAAAAGTTTTTTCTTTTTTCACTGCTATAATCTTCATTTAATCCAATTTCATTAAAAAGATCTTGGCCAATTTTCTCTGATAAAGAAACTAAATCTTCGTATTTGATAACTTTAAAATCTTTTTTTGTAAATTGATAACTCCACCAATTAATCAAGGCGCCAACATTTGATGACTCCAGACCCAAATTAAAAAGATTAGAACTATAGGGTATATTTTCTAAGTACAATTGAGTAAAAACGGACCAAGCATTATCGTTAGGATCTCTGTCTAAACAAATTATTTTAGCGGAAGGAAGACAGCTTTTAATTAAACCAACATTATAAATATTGGAAGGCATCTTATCGACTATAAATTTGAATTTATTTTCAGGATTAAAAGCATTTATCATTCTTAAATATTCTTTACCTATCTTATCTAGATCTTCAAAAGAAGGAGGGTTATTGTTATCAATAATCTTTTGACCAAGATTATTTAAATAGTCCTGTTCGCCTGCTGTTTGAATAATATCAGAGCTACAAAGAATAGATTCAAGAAGAGTTGTCCCTGTTCTCGGCATTCCCACTATAAATATAAGGCCCTCGCCTCTTTTTAAATAGTCTGGCCCAAAATGTTGGTATGTTTTATTTATAAAATCTTTAGTAAATATCTTTATAATATTTTTAACTTCATTTTGTCTTGCATAAGGTTTGAATCTTAAGACATCAGCCTTTAGTTGATTTCCATTTAAATAAAATCCAAACGCCCTTAAATAATCTTTTTTATATTCATAATATTTGCCGAGTCCAAAATAGGTAGTAGATAATTGATAAAAATCTAATTCTTTTTTCAAACATATTTGTTCAGCATTAATAAGGTCTTCATCCCTAATTGCTGAAGGAAGATTATTGGCGGTATCATAAAAAAATTTTGGTGAAAATATATTCTTTTGAAATAATTGAATTGTTTTAATAGCTTCTTCAATTTTGTTTAAAGCGAAAAGAACTTCTATCCAAAGGCTCTGCGCTCTCATGACAATTTCTGGATCTATCTCATCATTAAAATTTTTAAAACATATTTCAAGGAGCCTTTTTGCTTCATTAAAATTTCTTAGAGCAAAGGCAATATGTATCTTATTTACTAAAACAGGATAACTGCCAGGTAGAATTTCATCAGCCATTTCAATATATTTGTTGGCATTATCAATATCAACAATGCATCGATAAGCGTAACCTAGGTTATTAATGATATCAAAATCTTTTTTTCGGGACGGTAGGCATTTTAAATATGCTTCTATAGCGCCATAATATTTTTTTTGGCTTAAAAGACAAAGTCCAAGAAGCTTATATAAATCAAGTGAATTTGGGTCAATCTTTAGCTCTAACCAACAGAGTCCTTCCGCATGGTTGAATTCCAACGCTTTAATAGAGTCGACTATAACTTGAATATTCTTTGACATAGGTTATTAAGTATATGTATTAAAGGTCCATTTAAAAATGAGTTTTTTTACTAAAATTAAATCAATATATAACATTAAATCACTGAATGAATGTATAGAAAACAATAACTATAAAGATTTTCCAAGATTATTTGATGCTCTCAAAGAAAAAGACCCCGTTACGTATAGTAAATTTTTAAAATTTAATACACACAATTTCATTGAAAATGAAGAATTAAATACATTGTTTAAAAAAAGTTTTATTTGGGTTAATTCATTTAATTTAAACGATGTTCTATTATTGAACAATTTTATTATAAAATTTCTTGCTGCTTCTAAAATAGAAACAAATGTAAATAACTTTTATGAAAAGACATTATCATGCCTAACACACGAAGATGTAAAGGACTACCCAGTATTTAATGATCTCTTTCTTAAATCACATTATTACTTTCATAAGTTAATTGAAAACAGCAGTAAAACAGATTTAAATATTTTAAATACGCGATCTGCTTTTTTTGAATATCAAAAAAAAATCTTTTTTACCCATCATAAACTTACAAGGTGTTTTTTTTATATTGTAAAACACCCGTATGACATCTTTTTAGATTTGAAAAAACAAGGTAAGTCTTCTCAGGAGTCACTAAGTATTTTATGTAATCTAGATCAAAGGCCTAATATAGTAAAAATCAATTTTAATAACGAAGAAAGATCCTGTGAAGAAAATACCAGATCTTGGTCTACCAATGTGTCAAGTTGGACAAATGCAAATGTTGTGAGCACACTAAGAGGTCTTGTAATTAAATACGACGATCTAATTAATAAAAAAGAGGAAGTCTTACTTGACGTGGCCGCTCATCTAAAAGAATCTGGTATTGATGTTAATTTCACTTCCAATGAAATAATTGATTTAGCAAAATCATTTAATTTTTTAGTGGATACAAAAAACAATCATGCCACAATTTCTAATCAAGATAAAAAAATCATTGATCGAGATTGTGGAGAAATGCTAGATAAATATTTAAATGAACTTTAATGAAAATCTTTATTCAACTTTAAAAAATACCGTTATGGTCGATTACTCTGATTGTAGAGTCATGGTAGTATCAAAAAATAGACCGGTTGATTTAATAAGATCAGCAATTAATTCTGGACAAAGACTTTTTGGTGAAAACAAAGTCCAAGAAGCCTCTAGTAAATTTTTAGAGTTGAGAAAAGAATATGATGATATAGATCTTCACTTGATTGGCCCTCTACAGACTAATAAAACAAAACTTGCCCTAGACACATTTGATACTATCCAATCTATTGACAGAGAAAAACTTATAAATGAAATTATTAAAAAAAGAACCGATTTAGATAGAACAAAGGATTTTTTTATTCAGGTGAATATAGGTAAAGAGACACAAAAATCAGGAATTAATCCAGAAGATCTTGAAAATTTTTATAGATATTGCATAAGTAATAAAATTAATATCAAAGGATTAATGTGCATTCCTCCAAACAATCTATCGCCAGAGACATTTTTTAGATCAATGATAAATTTAAAAAATAAAATTAATAAAGAATTGCTATTAAGCATGGGTATGAGTGGAGATTATATGGACGCACTTAAAATAGGATCTAATTTAATAAGAATAGGGTCAGCTTTCTTCCCCAATGAATAGAAAATATCTTTTTTTTATAATATTTTCAGTATTTTTATTAAAATCTAGCACAGCTCACTCCCTTGAGTTTAAATGTAGTTTTGAAGAAGTTCATTCTAATGGCACAATTAATCAGGGTGTAGTTTTGTTTAAAAATAAAAAACTAAGATATGAATATGACTCTCCAAATCTTTTCATTATCTTTATAAATGATAACAAACAATTTTTTTTTGATAAAAAAAATAAACTACTCAAACCAATTAAACAAAATTTAGAATTAATTAATAGTATTATGGATTTAGCAAAACTATATCCGAATATACCCCTTCAAATTAATAAAAAAGGAATAGATATCAAAGTAGAGCTCAGTGAAATAAATAGTTTTATTAAGCGAATTTCTATAGACAGCAAAAGAGCAAAGTTGAGTTTATATTTAAAAAATTGTGATTTAGAAAAACCAATTAACAATATATTTTTTAATGAGGATCCTATTTTTTATTTAAACTAATGTTTATTTCGATAGAATGTGATGAAAAAGATTTAAATAGTTTTATAATTAATACACTTAAACAATTAACAGATACAATTATAATTGAAAAAAAAAATAATAGAGTATTAAGTCTGGTTTTAAAATCATCGTCAGTAGAAATTAAAATTAATGAAACTTTACAGGGTGAGAAAATTATTAAGAAACCCTTTCATTATAGTGAATTAATTAATTCTATATGTAGATATCAAGATAAACATTTTGAAATTGTAGGTTCTGTTAAGTTTTTTGACGCCAAGGCTTTAATTCAAAGTAATGGCGATACTTGTCATTTAAGTGATACACAAAATAAGATCATGAGTAATCTTGTTTGTTTTCAAGATGGCATCGATAAGAAGTTGCTATACAAAAAGATCTGGCCTAAAGATAAAAATATTTCAGATAACAAGTTAGATACACACCTTACAAATTTAAGAAACTTAATCTTTGATTTTTGTAATTATTCTTTAAATTTTAAAAGTACAAAAGGTAATATAAAACTAGATATTAGCTAGATATTAAAATCTCTCTTTTACCAGCATGATTTGGTTTACTTACTACTCCCCTATTTTCTAATACTTCCATAATCCTTGCAGCTTTATTATAACCAATTTGAAAATTTCTTTGAAGATAGCTTGTAGAGGCTCTTCCACTATTTTTTATTAAATCAATAGATTTGGTTATTAGCTCTTCATCTGCTGAACTTAGTTGATTGCCGGCACCCTCATCATTTTCATTATTAATCACACGCTCTATTTCTTCTACATATTGTGCTGCATAATTTGATTTAATTTCTTTAATCATTTTTAGAACCTCTTTGTCTGACATAAAAGCGGACTGATATCTAATAACATTACTTCCGTTTTTCATCATTAACATATCTCCATTACCTAGTAGCTGTTCAGCCCCAACCTCTCCTAAAATTGTTCTACTGTCATATTTACTAGCAACCTGAAAACTTATTCTTGAAGGAAAGTTTGCTTTTATGCTACCAGTAATAATATCAACACTAGGTCTTTGTGTGGCCATAACCAAATGTATCCCGCAAGCTCTTGCCATTTGAGCCAATCTTTGAACGTAGTGCTCGACTTCTTTTCCTGCTGTCATCATTAGGTCTGCCATTTCATCAATTACAACAACAATAAAAGGCATTTTATCATCTGCCTCTAAATTAAAATTTTCTAAATTCCTACATCCCGCTTCATTCATTACTGTGTACCTTCTTTCCATTTCACCGCATACCCACTTAAGAGCCATTATTGATTTTCTGGGCTCTGTCACAACGGGAGTCAATAAGTGTGGTATATCATTGTAAACACTGAGTTCTAGCATTTTTGGATCAATGAGGATTAATCTTAATTTTGTAGGAGGGAACTTAAATAGCATACTGGCAAGCAAACTATTAATAAATACAGACTTACCTGATCCAGTAGTTCCCGCAACTAGAAGGTGAGGAGTTTTAGATAAATCAACAACTTCAGTTTCGCCCGTAATATTTTTACCAATGCATATAGGTATTTTGTGCTCACTCTTAATAAATTCTTCTGAGGACACAAGATCTCTTATTGTAACCATTTCTCTATGTTTATTTGGGATTTCAATTCCTATAAATTTTGTTCCGTATACTTGTGCAATTCTGACAGATGTTGCGCCCATACTTCGAGAAATATCACCTGCTAAACTAATTATGGAATTAATTTTAATCCCAGCAGCTGGGAGAACTTCGTATAATGTTATAACTGGCCCAACTTTAATATGAACAACTTCAATTGTAATATTAAAATCGGTAAAAATACCTTCAATAAACTTAGCATTAGTATCGTTATCTGCTTTATTAATCTTCTCATTACTTTTTAAACTTTGTGTATTTAAAACCTCCAAAGAGGGCGTAATATATTTTTTATCTAATGAATTGGGATTTAATTCATCCTTATCTTTTGTTAAAGAAACAGAATGAATTTTTCTTGATATAGAAGGCTCAGATTTTTTTATAGTTGTTTTACTTTTAATCGAAATTTCTTTTTTAAAAATAGTTAAAAAAGAAAAATTTTTTATAAATTTTAATAAGTCCAAACATACTACTAATATGATTAAGCTTAAAAATAAAAAGATAATGCCAAGATACTTATTTAAAATGATGCCACTTATACCAATTCCTATAATTCCCCAAGAAAGACCTTCTTCAAATACAAATATATTATAATTATTTGTTATTAGAAATTGCTCTAATAGGATTAAAGCAACTAAAAATCCAAAAAATCTTAAAAATACAAAATTTAAGCCATGCTTTCTAAATTGATGGATTGATGAAACTAAAAAAAAAATAGGTATTAAAATTCCATGAGATCCGAAACAATAAATAATAAAACTCGATAAATATGCGCCAAAAAAACCTAAATAATTATTTGGCTCTTCAGAAGAAATGGCTATAAAAGAACTATCCAGAGAGTCAAAAGATATTAAAGATATTAATATAATTGAAAATAATAAGAAGTATAAGATGGATAAAAACCAATTAAGCATTTGAGTCAGACTTGATGACAAGGATGAGGGAAAAAGTTTAGAATTCATGTTATGATTTTAATATATGCAGAAGAATGAAAAATAAAATACTTAAATATGATTTTTTAATCATTGGATCGGGTCTAATTGGATCTTTACTGGGAATTGCTCTTTTAAAACAAAAATTTAGAGTTTTAGTTGTAGATAAACAAATAATATCAAAAAACACTAATGCTGACCAAAGAACTTTGGCTGTAAATGCTAATTCTAGAGATTTTCTTCAATCAATCAATTTATGGAAATTATTAGACAATCAACACGCAAGTATAGAAAAAATAACAATAGAAACTTTTCAAACTAATGAAAAACTAATTTTTGAAGATAAAACAAATAGTTTGGGGAGTGTGATTTATAATAAAACACTCTTGTCTTTAGCTCGAAGAGATCTAATTAAAAAAAAAGCATTAATTGATGGTGTTTCTATAAATATAGATGATTTAAAAGCAAAAGAATTCATCAACATTAAAAATCAAAAATATTTATTCAAAAAAATTATATTAGTAGGAGGAAAGCAGTTAAAAACACAAATTGATATTAAAAATTATCATATTGGGTCTACTAATCATAAAGCGTACGTAGGTTTTTTCTCGCATAAAATAAATCATAAGAATATTGCTTATGAAAATTTTACAGAAATAGGTCCGTTAGCAATTCTTCCAGTACCAGATAAAACTAATAAAAAATCAACTTTTATATACTCATCAGCAAATGTAATGTCACATAAAAAAATTCAAGAATTAATTAGAAAGCATTTTAGTAAGACGCATGGACATATCAATTTATCGAAGAAATTTTTTTCATACTCTATATCGCCTTATTTGTTTAATCCGAAAAAAAAATACCATTCATTTTTATTTATTGGCGATAGCTTTAGGTCTATTCATCCAGTGGCCGGTCAAGGTTGGAATCTTGGCATTAAAGACATACAAAGCCTTATTAATCTTCTAAAGACAGATTCACTTGATTCTAAAAATTTTAATGAAATTTATTATTCAAGGAGAAAAATAGAGAGCTTTATTTATTTTTATTTTACGCAATTGATTAATAAAACTTTTGAAAAAAATAATTTAATTAACAAATTTATAGGTATTAGTAGTTTAAAATTACTTAAAAAATTTGGTTTTTTGAGAGATTTTTTTGTTAATCGCGCAACGGGTAAGAATTAATTAGTGCTTTAAAGAGCTTCCCACAACAGTAAATGTATTAAGTTCTAAAATAGAATTAATTATTTTCAATCTTTCAACAACATCCGAAGCCTCTAGTATGGCCTGTTTATCAATTTTACTAAATGGAGCTAACATCGTTAGAGTTGTTAAAAGTTGTAAATTAGAAGTCTCTTCTAAGATGTTTATATCAATTTCATATTTTTTTATCTTAAAAAAATTAGTATATTTTTTTACTAAATCTTTTCTATTGACTAAAGGTTCAATTAAATTCATATCATGAGCAAACTGAGATGTATTAATATTGGCATTATGATAACCATCCTTTGAAATCTGACTATCGTTAATTTTAAATCGACAAATTCCATCAAGATTTAAAACAACCCTGTTATCGGGTGTTTCTATAAAGGAAGTTATCTTACCTATACAGCCAATACTAAAAAAACCACTATTATTGTCTTTTGGCTGTACGATTCCTATCAATCTTTGTTTTTTAAAGGAGTCTAAAATCATTTTAATATAACGGGGTTCAAAAATGTTTAAAGGTAACTTACCAAAAGGCAGCAACAGAACGCCATCTAAAGGAAATAACGGTAATTGATCCGGGAGCTCTCCTATAGATATTTCGAATAATTTTTTAGTATCTTCTTCCATTTATTACTTAAACATCATACTTGATAGCTTTTTTCTAGCTGTGACTACATTAGAGTCATTGAAGCCTAAAACATCAAAAAATTCTAATAATTTTTTCTTTGCTGCTCCCTCTTGCCACTTTGTGTCTTGCTCGTAGATAATTAATAAATGCTCAAATCCTTTTTCAATTTTTTGATTAGCTAAGAGCATATTTGAAAGCTCAAATCTTTTTTCTTTATTCTTAGGATTTTCTTCGACAAATTTACCAAGGGCTTCTAAAATTTCAACGTCAACAGCTATATTTTTTGAAGAGTCTAATATTTTTTTCAATTTTGTTATTTCCTCATTAGCAGTTATTTCGTCTGTTAAAGATTCATAAAGTTCTAGCGCATCATTAATATTGCCTAACTGGTAATGGCATCTTAGAAGGCCGATTATAATTTTTATATTTGTAGTATCTATTCCCATTAGTTGTTCATAAATTATTTGAGCTGCCTCAAACTTTTCTTCTTTAAAATTATCATCAGCTTCTTTAAGTAATTTAGGAATTTCATTACCTGGCGCACTATCAATCATCTGTGTAATTAATTTTTTAATTTCTTCTTCAGGCTGAGCTCCCTGAAAGGCATTAATAGGCTTACCATCAACAAAAGCATAAATAGTAGGAATTGATTGAATGTTTAATTTAGTTGATAGTTCATTATTTTCTTCAACGTTAATTTTAACTAAAATTACTTTACCATTTTGTTCATTAACTATTTTTTCTAATAAAGGGGTAAGTTGCTTACAGGGGCCACACCAAGGAGCCCAAAAATCTACTAAAACAGGAGTAATCTTTGATTTTTCTACAACTTCTTCTAAAAATTGATCTTGGTTAATATCTTTAATAAAACTCATTACTAATAATATGGGTAGTATGAATAATATAACAAGACCCAAGCAAGTGAAAATTCAGTTAGCGTTATAATTTAACTATCTACAATATTTATCTTTAATATAAATATACGCAGTTAAAGAACCTTATCGAAGGATTTTAAAAAACTATTTGATTACCATACTTTTGGAGCGGGCGAAGGGATTCGAATACTTCACTCACTTAGTAATAACTATAGCATACAACGATTTTAAAGAAAACTCTATTGAGACTCTATTGAAGAAATTTTCAGAAAAATAAGTAGTGGCAGAATTTAAAGTAATAACTTATCGGACAGTGAGAAGAAAATTATTAAATTCTTCAGTTAGGTGATTCACAGTGAAACTATCTAAATAAGGAACATTTTTTGAAAAATCATAACATTCATTATTTATTACTAAACCATCATCTGTTGAATATGTTATTTGATTAGTCTGACTCATTCCAGAAGAATCAGCGGGATGAATTATTACTGTTGGTCCTTCTTTATAAGGATTGTTTAATTCTTCACTAATTTTTGCATCAATTTTTTTCTGAATTTTATAACATTCTTCTATATCAATATCTGAAATAATTCCACCAATGCCGTATATTGTAAATTTGCTGTCATTTTTTTTAATTGTTATTTGTAGTAATTCATAAGTTTGAAATGATTTAGAGTTATAAGCAACTGATAAAAATTTATTATTTGGAATATAATTCTCATACTATTCTATTTTTGTACTGAAATTTATCTAGGGAACTATATTTGGGGGCATGATCCATATGGAATCGGTACATTTTTCAGATTGGCTTTCTGCCTAATAACACATACGGTAATTGGCTTTCTTTTTGCTTTGTACAGAAACTATAAATTAAGAAACAATGAAACATCAACTTAAAAATAACTGGAAGCTTTTTTTAATTGCAAGTTTCACTTTGGGCCTTGCGCCTTTTAATCCACCACATATTGTTGGGAAGATCCATTGGCTTTTAGGAGGAAATGCTTTTTCTGGAGAAAACGCAATGCAAGCACAAGATTGGTTGGATGTTTTTTTACATGGAACTCCATGGGTGTTATTGCTGATTTCAACTGTGTTGAATCTTCTTAAAAAGAAATAATTCCCTGTTTTAAGAAAGTCTCAACTCCATTGCTGGTAAAAATCTACCTGCAATCGAGCTTTGTTTTTGGCTGATAACTTTAAATCCGTATTTCTTATAAAACCCTGCGGCATTGGGATCTGATAGCACTTTTAAAAAAGTGTAATTGTTTTTAAGACTGTATTCAATTACATGGACTACTAATTGTTTCCCAATGCCTTGTTTGATAAATTGTGGTGCAACAAATAAAAATGCTAGAGAAGCGCTGTGAGGTTGTGTGTTTTCTAAAATATAGAAACCCGCAATTTCAGTATCAATGAGGTATTTATGAATTACGCTATGCTCAAACATATTTGGAGTAATGGTCAACTCCTCTTTCCAACTTTCAATTTGTACTGCTGGATAGCCCCAGTATGCTTTCGATTGTAAAGCAATCTCTGTAAGTTTTTTTGCAT
>ENA-ORXF01000021-ORXF01000021.1-marine-metagenome-genome-assembly--contig:-NODE-21-length-123399-cov-6.771817_pt1 | contig 123399 bp, 104 predicted proteins | sample MGYA00237864_ERZ511476 | MGnify/ENA primary metagenome ERZ511476 (study PRJEB26306, sample SAMN06343908) | marine metagenome | isolation source: coastal waters | place: Atlantic Ocean: West Antarctic...
CTACCCGACCAAGAACTTACTCTTTACTGAGGGCACTAACGAAAATTTCCGTGAAGATCGTTACCAGCATTGGCCAAACGCCGAGCGTTACGGGAACTCCATGATCAATGATTTTAATCGCGGCACTGTGGGCTGGACGGACTGGAATATATTGCTCGATCACACCGGCGGCCCCAATCATGTGCAGAACTTTTGCTTTGCTCCGATTCATGCGGACACCCGAACTGGGGAGCTGATCTATACACCAACCTACTACTATATTGGCCACTTCTCTAAGTTTGTGCGCCCAGAGGCGCAGCGTATTAGCACTAGCAGTAGCCGCAGCTTTTTATTGGCCACCTCGTTTGTCAATACAGACAATCAGATGGCAACCATCGTAATGAACCATACGGACAAGCCTGTGGATTACAATTTCTTCGTTGGTGAAGGACAGACCAAGTTAACCATCCCCCCCCGAGCGATGCAGACCTTGGTTTATTAGAGAGCCTATTAGGCTCTTTATTAGGGCGCCTATTAGCAAGCCTATTAGAGGATCCTTAGACAGCTTAAGAATCATCAAATCCTTCACTAACGTTCGCCCAGGCCTTTTGGTCTGGGCTTTTTTTTGCCTATAGAGCTGACTGCTGTGAGGCGCGGTATGCCGTGGGTGTTACCCCTTCGAGCTTTTTAAAGAAAGTGTAGAACACCGATTTACTGTTAAAGCCCACGGCAAGATAGATATCGGTAATGCTAACCCCCGTGGATTCAGTCAGCATGCGCTTGGCTTCTTCGATGCGGTAACGGTTAATAAATTCATAGTAGTTAATCCCAAAGTGGCGGTTAATCAGCATCGACAGATCCCGAGGCATTATATTCAGAGCCTCTGCCAGGCGGTCCAATGTAATGTCGGGTTCCATATAGATCTTAGTTTCGACTATAGCGGCATCAACTTTCGCCGCCATTGCCGGCTGAGAAAAGGATTCTTCGACAGGCTTCTTTGGGGCTACTGTTTCGCTGACCTGCTCGAAAACACCAAAGTAGCGAACGGCAGTAAAAACTAGCAGATTGACCAGAACAAAGCTGAGGTAATAACCGGTTAAGCCAATAGTGCTGAGCTGTTCCTGCATCAGTACAAAGCCGCCCAGATTATTGGCGATCTTGGCGACCAACAGGACCACCTCAGACAGCATGACCACTAAAAAGCCTATCACAAGGGCTCTAAGCCAAGAGATATGGATCTTCTCCATATTTGAGTTGGTATTGCGCAATAGACTGCTATAGCGGCTTATTAGCACAAAGCATGCGACTGCATAGCCGACTCTTATAAGCTTGCTAAAGAATTCCATATACACATAGTTGGCGCTGTAAACAAAGCTTTCCGAGGTGATCATCTCTAGGCGCACGTCAGTGGGCCGAGCATAAAATGCCGTGGCGATAAACACTGCATAGGTCGCTAAGGGGAGTAGGTGTAGCAGGTCGACCTTGGCCAGTCTGAAGTCTCGAAATACCAATGATTTGAAACACAGAAACAACAGCGCACCATCAAGGTAATAGGCAATCGCTGGCAAGAAGTGCAGGCCTGGGAGTCTATCTCTAACTATGACTTTAAACTCCGCCCCCCACATCATCAGTTCGTTGATCGGAATCAGTCCGTGAGCGAGTAAAAATAGGGCTAAGAACCAAATGCTTGGGGTGTTTCTACGATTGGTTAGGCACAGCAGTAAAACGCAAAACAGGCATTGCATCGCCGTCATTAACAATATGACATCGTGAAAATTAAATAACACTGTGTCGAACCTTAACGCTTCCATTTACAGCCTTTTGTCTGTTGCTGATGCAGTATTTTACTTGATTAAGCGCTCGGCCATTTTCAAAGTGCGCTCATATAACAGCATATTTGTGGTCATAGTACTATTTTCTTCTCTGTTCAATTATTTGCCATCCCCGATTAGCGGCCCATTTCCAGGCTGCCTGAACGCTAAGCAAATTAAGTCAAAATTATTTACTCAGAGGGGGAGCGGATGCGCGCTATTGCCCCGTCTTATATCAGCGCCTTAAATCTGCGCCTAATAATAAACTTTATATTTTCTTAATAATGGGGAACAAATATGTTTAGAAGGTCAAAACTTTCTGTAGCCATCCTTGCCGCGGCTGGAACGCTGGCAGCTGGACAGGTCTTTGCTGATAGCAGCAGTACTCTTGAAGAGGTTGTTGTTACCGGAATTCGTGGCTCTCTTGAGAGAGCAATGGACACAAAACGCGATGCATCTGGTGTTGTAGATGCAATTTCTGCGGAAGATATGGGTAAATTCCCAGACACTAACCTGGCAGAGTCGCTACAGCGCATCTCCGGTGTATCGATCAACCGTGTAAACGGCGAAGGTTCTGAAGTAACCGTTCGTGGTTTCGGTGGCGGTTTCAATCTGGTAACGCTCAACGGTCGTCAAATGCCCTCAGCTAATGTCGGCACTATTACCGGTAACCCATTGGATCAGGGTGCTTCAGGAAGCAGCCGTTCTTTTGACTTCTCAAACCTAGCATCCGAAGGCGTTCGTGGTCTTCAGGTCTATAAGACTGGCCGTGCATCTGTTGCAACAGGTGGCGTAGGCGCAACGATTAACGTTGAAACGATTCGACCTTTAGAAACTGACGGAACTCAAGTCAGTGTTGGCGTTAAGGCTGTTAAAGATACTAGCGGCGACGACGTCACTCCAGAAGTCAGCGGCTTGTACAGCTGGTCTAACGATGACTCTACTTTCGGTGTTTCTCTGTTTGGTAGCTTCCAAGAGCGCGACTCTGGTAGCCGCCACGCAAGTGTTGAAGAATTCGGCCTGCGTACTTGGGATAGCACAGATCCAGCAAACCTGTCGAACCTGGGTATTGTTGAAGGCGCTACTATTATCAACACGCCTAACGATGGTCAGCTGGTATATCGTCCTACTAACCTTGGTGTAGGTTTTAACGAAGACAATCGTGAGCGTACTAACGGTTTGTTAACGGTTCAGTTTGCGCCCAATGACTCAATGACATTTACAGCTGATGCTGCCTATGCAGAGAACATTCAGGACTCTACTTCCCTGATTGACGGAGTATGGTTCAACGGCACTGTTGACTATGTTGAATATGATGGCAATCCAGTTGTTGCTGCTCCTGTAATCTTCGCCGAAGATGTATCCGGTGGTAAGGATTTCTTCTTCCAGAATCTGGCTATGGGCACTAAAGACACTTTAGAGTCACTGGGTTTGAACCTGGATTGGAATGTTAGCGACAAGCTCAACTTGCGCTTTGATGCTGCGTCATCAGAAGCCAAGAGTGGCGGAAATGGTCCTCAGGGTAACAACGTACTACGTATGAACGTTGCCGGCGGTAATGCTGGTTGGCAGGCTGTTGATTTTGGCCAGGAAATTCCACAGGGCATAGTCTCTGTTGATGATTCGGTCAAGGGCAACAACAACGGTATTTTTGATCTGGCAGATCTTGGTTCTCAGGTTACTCAGTTTGCAAAATCTGAGCAAGTCGCCGAACTGGATCAGTTCAATTTTGACGGTACTTTTACTGTCTCTGACAGCATCGAAGTTGATTTCGGTATGGGCTATATGAGCTCAGAAATGCGCCAAACTCGCCAGTCTGGTTCTAGCGCACTGGGTGGTTGGGGTGTTGATGCTCCTGGTGATATCCCAGAAGGTCTTGTTGAGCAGGTTAGCTCTCTTAGTGAGTTCGACTATCAGGGAACTGGCGTAGCCGGTGTTTCTCAGCCTGATGGCGAGACTGCCCCGATTGCCTTGGGTTCAGTTTCATGGAAAGGTGATCCACTGACGTTGCTTAACGCTATGGCGCCTATCTATGGTTTAGATCCTGACAACATGCCAATCAACAGTACTGCTGATAACCGTGTTGAAGAAGATACTCTCTCTTTTTACGGCCAGATCAAAATGGACGGCGAAGTGGGTGGTTTACCCATTAACGTAGTTTCAGGTCTGCGTTGGGAAGAAACTGATGTGACTTCTACTTCACAGCAGGCAGTTCCTAATGCCTTTATCTGGGAGTCCAATAATGACTTCACCTTCACCCTGGGCGATACAGTCGACAGCCTAAGCGAAGATTACACTTACAGCGTATTGTTGCCGAGCTTGGATATCTCTATAGATGTCACTGACAACTTGAAGGCTCGTGCATCGTTTAGTAAGACGCTTGCTCGTCCTGGATACAGTGATATGTACACTGCTACTTCGGTAGAAGCACCTAGCCGTATCACACACTTAGGTGATCAACCTTCTGCTAGTCAGGGTAATGCTCGTCTGGATCCGCTGGAGTCGAATAACTTCGATTTCTCTGTTGAATACTACTATGGTGAAGCTAATTACTTCTCTGTTGGCTTCTTCCAGAAAAATGTATCTAACTTTGTGGGTGTCCAGCAGGCCGATGAGTCTCTATTCGGTTTGAGAGATGCTACTGCTTCTAACAGCACTTTCTTGGCTGAAGCCATTAGCCAGCTGTCTTCTATTGGTGTTGCTGAAAGCGAAGATGCACTGTTCTCTATGACTGCCATCTTGCAAAATATTGGTGACTTCACCGAAACATCAGGTGCAGCAGCATATCAAGCAGCCGAGGGCGCAGCGAGTTCTACTCAGGCGTTCCATGAAGAGATCTTTAGTGAGTACGACGTAACCTCTGTTGGAACAGACCCATTGATAGCCTTTGCTGTTAAGAGTCCAACCAATTCAAAGACTGCTGAAATCTATGGTTTCGAACTGGCTTCTCAGCACTTCTTTGGTGATACAGGCTTTGGTTATCAGTTTAACTACACCACTGTAGAGGGCGATATTGGTTATGAGAATGGATCTGATCCAAGCGAAGACCAGTTTGCACTTCCCGGCTTAAGCGACACGTTGAACCTTGTAGGTATTTACGAGAAAGACGGTCTGTCTGCTCGTTTGGCTTACAACTGGCGTGATGCTTTCTTAAGCCAGGTTAACCGTTCAGTAGGTAGTACTCGTAACCCTGAGTACACTGACTCTGTTGAGCAGTTGGACCTGAATGTAAGCTATGAGCTCGACTCAGGTGTTACTTTGTCTATAGATGCGATCAATCTAACCGGCGAAGGTCAGCGTAAGTATGGTCGTAACGACAACGCTACATTCTTTGTGCAAGAGCTTGATCCACGCTACGTATTCTCTGCAAGATACACGTTCTAAGATACAGGTTCTAAGATAGCTAAACGGTTCTCTCTGGTAGCTGTTGTTACCAGGGAGAACTCATTAGCTTGAAGAATATTGCAAAGAATGATGCTGTAACAAACAGTACTAAGAAAAGTTTTATATAGTAGTTCGAATAAGGCCTCCACGTAGTTACTAGCGGAGGCCTTATTTTATTATTACACTGGCAGGGTAGATCTAAATACCCATAACACTAAATGCCATAGCGACAAATGACTGGATGATTACATGAGCAAAACTGTACTCTTAAATAACGTCGAACATAAAGATTTGAACGTTGACGCTGGCCACAGGGCTGAATATGGCGACAATGTAAACCGAGTTTTAGCCTTTGCTACAGAATTTGGTAGTCTTCAAAAAGAATATCCAATACTATTTTATAAAGACCCTAAAGCGGAAACCTTTCAAGCTCACGCCATTTTGGGGCTTGCCAAAGACGAAAATCTGTTTCTAGGCGATGAGGGTTGGCAGGGTAATTATGTGCCGGCCATATTGGCCCGTGGTCCATTTCTGATTGGCTTTCAAAGCCGCGAAGTCGAGGGCAAGGCGGTCAAGGAGCCGGTCATTCATATTGACCTGGACCACCCAAGAGTTGGCGCTAAAAGCGCACAGCCTTTATTTCTTGCCTATGGGGGAGACACCCCTTACTTAGAAAAAGTCATGCAAACCCTTCAGGTGATTCATCAGGGCGCCGCCCTCAATGAGACGTTCTTTGCAACACTCGACGCCATGGAGTTGTTTGAACCGATCAATATAGAAATCTCCCTGAGTAATATTGCCAATGTTAATTTGACGGATTATTACACCATCAACAAAGAAAAGTTGGCTCAGTTGGATGGTAAAAGTTTGGAAAAGCTCAACAAGATGGGCGTCTTAGGTCTTGTGTATTTTGCCCTCGGTTCTCTGGGTAACTTTACCAAGCTGATTGAGTTAAAAAACAAGAGATTGGCAATTGTTTAGCAGTCTTTCAAAAAAGTTATCGCTGTTATGAATTCTTCAGGCAAAAAGGTTCGTGTTCTTGAGGGCGTCAGGCCCGATCAGATTCCTTTTGATGAACTCTTTCAGGCCAACGAGCCGGTTATATTACGCGGCTTGGTGTCCGGCTGGGGGCTGGTTAAAGCCGGTAAGGTGTCGCCAGACAATGCGATGGATGTTTTGCAGAGTCACTCCAGCGGCAATCCCGTAGGTGTCTATGTTGCGCCACCCGAGGCTAATGCACGATTCTTTTATAACGATGATTGCAGTGGTTTTAACTACGCCAGCCAGCACCGCGAACTGAGTGATATATTTAGCCAAATTCGCGAAGACAAGAACAAGCCCGACCAATCTTATCTGTATATGAATTCCCTCACCCTGGATAATTGTTTTCCCGGGTTGCGCGAGGAAAATGACCTTACCTTTGAGCATCCGCTTTTTACTCATAACAAGCCTCTATCCAAGGTCTGGGTAGGCACTCAGTCAATTGCTGCAGCCCACTATGATGTGCCGAGCAATTTAGCCTGCTGTGTACTGGGCGCCCGTCGTTTCACGCTATTTCCCCCTGAGCAGATCCACAATTTATACCCTGGTCCCCTAGAGCCAACTCCCGGCGGACAGGTTATCACTATGGTGGATCTAAAAAATCCTGACTTCGAACGCTTTCCTAGAGTTCGTCAGGCATTGGATGCCGCAGTGGTGGTGGATTTAGAACCTGGGGATGCGGTCTATTACCCAAGCATGTGGTGGCATCAGGTCGAGGCCTTGTCGCCGTTTAATATTATGATTAATTTTTGGTGGCTGACTGCCCCAGCCTATATGGGCAACCCCATGGACATAGTTATGCATGCCATGCTGGGTTTGAGAGACCGCCCCGAGGCCGAAAAGAAGGCCTGGCGAGAAGTGTTTGATTACTACGTGTTTGGCTCGCCGGAAATCCCGCGAGAGCACCTGCCGCCATCGGCCCAAGGTGCACTGGCAGATCTTGATAACAACATGGTTCGACGACTTCGCGCCCTAGTGAAAAATAAGCTAAATCGCTAGAAGCTCTAAGCCGAGTTTCTCGCTGCAAAAAAAATATAATAATTTTGGGGGAGATAGAACAATGATGAAAGTGGTTATTGCTGGGGGTGGAACAGCTGGCTGGATGGCAGCCTGCGGTCTTTCAACCCGATTGGCGAGTTTGCTGGATATTACCCTGATCGAATCTGATGCCATTGGCACTGTGGGTGTCGGTGAAGCCACGATTCCCCCTATGCGCAACTTCCATCGCCTGATGAATATCGATGAGCAAGAATTTATGCGCGAGACTCAGGCGACCTTTAAGCTGGGAATCGAGTTCGATAACTGGGGCGATATAGGCGATAGCTACATTCACTCCTTCGGTGAAATTGGTCAGCGCTCTTGGATGGCAGAGTTTCATGAATTCTGGCTCGAAGCCCAGGCCCAAGGATTCGGCGGCAGTCTCGAGGATTACTGTCTCGAATTAAAAGCCGCCAAAGCGGGTAAGTTCGCAACCAATATAGGCGATACGCGCTTAAATTTTGCCTTTCACCTCGACGCCACCCGCTATGCAAAATACCTGCGCAAGAAAAGCGAGGCAGCAGGGGTGCGCCGCCTTGAGGGCTTGATTAAGGAAGTCCAAAAAGATCCGCAATCTGGCGATATCAAGGCCTTACTGTTGGAGAGTGGCGAGCTTATCGAAGGTGATTTATTTATCGACTGCACCGGCTTCCGTTCTCTGCTGTTAGGTGAATCCCTTGGCGTAGAATTTGAGGATTGGAGCCACTGGTTATTCTCAGATAGAGCCATTGCTGTGCAGACAGAATCGGTTTCTGAGCCACTTCCCTACACCCGTGCAATAGCCCACCCCTCCGGTTGGCAGTGGCGAATCCCGCTGCAGAGCAGAGTCGGAAATGGCATTGTTTACAGCAGCCGTTTTATGTCTGATGACGAGGCCAAGCAGACACTGCTGAATAATATTTCAGGAAAAATGATAACCGAACCTCGGTATATTAAGTATCGCACCGGGCGGCGTCAGAAATCTTGGCACAAGAACTGTGTTGCATTGGGGCTCGCCAGTGGCTTTATCGAGCCATTAGAGTCCACCAGTATCCATTTGGTGATGACCGCTATTATTCGTTTAATTCGGCTCTTTCCCTTTGGTGATTCCAGTACAGCATTGGCGGATCGATTTAACCAGGAGTCGAGTACCGAGATAGAAACTGTAAGAGATTTTGTGATTTTGCACTACAAGCAGACCAATCGCACCGACACCGATTTTTGGAACGCCTACCGCACCATGGATATACCGGAGACCCTTGCCCATCGGCTCGACATCTTTAAGAAAAACGGCTATGTCTGGCCTGACGATGTCGCCCTCTTTCGCGTCGACTCCTGGGTCCAGGTGATGATGGGGCAGGGTTTGAAACCTCAAGCTTTTCACAGCGCGGGTAAGCTGACCGGTAAAGAAAGTCTTCTGCAGTCACTGTCCAAAATGGCCGCCTCCATTGATGAGAAGGTAGAGAAACTTCCCACCCATCAGCAATTTATTGATCATTACTGCGCGGCCCCCAAGGCAGACTGATCCGGTAAACACTGTGAGGCAATAATGATTAAAACTGTAGTGATAGTAGGTGGCGGCAGTGCAGGTTGGTTGACTGCTGGCATTATTGCTGCCCGGCATAATCCCCAGGATCAAGCGGGTTCTGGCACCAAGGTGATACTCCTTGAATCCCCAGATGTCGCCAACCTGGGTGTTGGTGAGGGAACCTGGCCGACCATGCGCGACACGCTGCGACGCATAGGTATCTCCGAAGTGGATTTTTTACGCTCTTGCGATGTGGGCTTCAAGCAGGGCTCTCAGTTTATTAACTGGCAAAAGGGTGAAGGGGAGTCTTACTATCACCCCTTTGTTCCTCCCGCCGGTTATGGCGCTGTCAATCTCGCGGCCCACTGGTTGGACCGCGGTGCCGAAAGCAGTTTTGCCGATGCGGTTTCACCTCAGGGTAAGATCTGCGATTTGGGGCTTGCTCCTAAAACTGCGAAGACACCAGAATACGCTTTTGGCCTTAATTATGGTTATCACCTCAATGCTGGAAAGTTTGTAGAACTGTTAAAGCGCCACTGCGTGGACAGTCTGGGAGTGGACTATCAGATAGGCCATGTGGAGCAGGTGCTCGCGAGTGAAGAGGGTGATATCACAGCACTGTCTTTAACCAGAGGTGACAAGATTTCAGGTGACCTATTTGTTGACTGCACGGGTTTTTCTGCCCTGTTAATCGGCAAGCACTATCAGGTACCCTTTGTCTCTCAGCGAGACTGTTTATTCAACGACACAGCCCTGGCAGTGCAGGCCGACCATGCTGCGGAGGATACGCCCATCGCCTCCTGCACTAAATCGACAGCCCAATCCAGTGGTTGGGTTTGGGATATTGCATTGCCAACAAGGCGCGGCATCGGCCATGTTTTCTCTAGCCAGCATGTCTCCGTGGAAAAGGCCGAGGATGAACTACAGCGCTATCTTGCAGCAGATCCAGCCCTGGCGAAAAAACAGCACAGCCCCCGAAAAATAACCTTTCAGCCTGGCCACAGAGAGCATTTCTGGCATAAAAACTGTGTAGCAGTGGGCGTCTCTGCGGGCTTCGTTGAGCCGTTAGAGGCCAGTGCCCTAGTGTTGATTGAAAAGTCGGCGGAGTTTATCAGCAATAATTTGCCTCAGGACCGGAGGGCAATGACGGTTGTCGCCAAGCGTTTTAATGAGATTATCAGTAAGTACTGGGTCGATATTATTGATTTTTTGAAACTGCATTATGTGCTCACCGAACGCACAGATTCAGACTATTGGCGGGATCATGTTCGCCGACAATCCATACCCGACAGCCTTCAGGACTCCCTGGAACTGTGGCGCTCTCAGGTTCCCTGGGTCTCAGACGGCAATAATCGCGCCGAGCTATTCTCTGCTGCCAGCGTGCAGTACGTGCTTTATGGCATGGGCTTCGGGACCAATATCAACAGTAACCGCTATCGCGGTTGGGACAAAGACGCTGTATTGGCAGAGCGGTTGATGCGTGACAATTTGAGCAAGACTGAAGTTCTAATGGCCAGCCAGCCGACAAACCGTGATCTGCTTAATCTGGTGCGCAGAGCTCAGTAAAAGGTTAATAAGAGGTTAGTAAGAGCTTAATGAGAATTTAATAAGAGTCAGGAAAACTCAATAAAGCTGGTGATAGTCAGGCGCCCAGTCTCAGGGCTGGGGTCAAAGTTATAATCCGGCCGAATCATTCCGGAGTGCAAGCTCGATCCACGGTACATCAATAATCGGTTGTGCACTGCCCCAAAGGATGCAATCTCAGAGTAATCCTGGGTGTCGCCACAAACATAGCCCGAGGGCTGGCGCAGCGGATCTTGGAATCGCTTTACAATACTTTGCTCATATTTCCCCAGTCGACTCCTGTCTATATAGTCATAACCGGTCTCACCATGATTATAAAACGCCGTGCCCGAGTCAGGTGCATCACAGAGATAATGTATCACCGCTAGGCTGTTTCTTGAGGGTGCATCAAAATGTGGGATGCGCTGCATTAATTTAAGCTCTTCAGGCTTGGATGTGACAATAGAGTACTTGGACGCGGCAGATTTTATAGTGCGAAGATCAAGCTTAAAAAAGTCCCGGATAACAGCCTGAAAATTTCGCACTAGTGCGAGAATATAGGCGTCGGAGATAGCCATTCTGACGCCGGGGTAAAAGCTATCTGCAACGGCGAAATTATTGCCTGCGATAGCCTCCTTCCTGAGTGCATCAGCACCTTGAATATAAGAGTCGACCCGCATTAGCTCTTGCTGGTCAGCACCCATTTTCAAACATTCATATTCCATATTCTTGCAGGGTGCATAATTTGATCTGTCATCAACGGACATTTTTTAACCTTTGTCGCCGATTTGATTTGAGGCGTGGTAATTTTTATACAGCATAAATGAATTTTCCAACTATGCACATAGGTGATTTTTTTGGCTAATTTAATGAAGAGCTTGATGAATAACTCGACCGCAAAGTGTTAATCTTGCAGGGCGGATTAGCTAGGCTGGAACGTCTTATTATAGACACTAGTGTTTCGCTCTTTTGATTGTTCGGTGATTGTTGGGTGATTGTTAGGTCATCTTGCATAGGCTGTATAAAAATAGACAATACTATAAAAATACAAACAGGATTTTACGATGAATGTTGCATATTATGTTACCGCGGGTTTAATTCTTTCGATAGTGGCTGGATGTGATTCTAGTCCTGCTGTGGATGAAAATAGCGCGAAAACCCTGAGCGGCAATATTGCAACAATTCATCCGGAGATCTGGCCTAAACAGGCCTCACCCTTTGCTTTAAATGAACGTTTAGAGCAGCGCGTTACAGACCTAGTGACTAAGATGAGCCTGGAAGAAAAGGTCGGTCAAACCATTCAGGCGGATATTGGATCCATAACCCCAGCTCAGGTGCGTGAATATCATTTGGGCTCTGTGCTCAATGGCGGCAACTCCGCGCCTGGTGGCGACAACCGAACTACCCCCGCAGCCTGGGTCGCTCTGGCCGATGAATTTTGGCTGGCATCCACGGACAAAACCGATGGCAGAATAGGCATCCCCGCGCTGTGGGGAACAGATGCTGTCCACGGCCACAACAATATAGTGGGTGCGACACTTTTTCCCCATAACATTGGTTTAGGTGCTGCTAATAACCCGGCATTGATGCATCGCATCGGCACTGTGACCGCCAAAGAAATTCTTGTCACCGGTCTGGATTGGACCTTTGCACCCACTATTGCCGTTGTACGCGATGATCGCTGGGGACGCACCTATGAAAGCTTCTCTGAGGATCCGGCCATCGTTAGAGCCTTTGCCGGCAATCTGGTTGAAGGTCTTCAGGGAAAGCTCGATGACGGCACATTCCTCGATGAGGATCATCTGATTGCAACGGCCAAACACTTTATTGGTGATGGCGGTACTGTCGATGGTCGTGATCAGGGGGACAATATCTCCAGTGAAGAGGACCTGCGTGATATTCAGGGTGCCGGTTATCCTGTGGCCATTAATCGTGGTGTGCAATCGGTAATGGCCTCTTTTAATAGCTGGCATGGCCGTAAACTCCATGGCCATAAAGAATTATTAAACGATGTCCTGGTCGACCAAATGGGCTTTAGTGGCTTTGTGGTTGGCGACTGGAATGGCCATGGTCAGGTTGAAGGCTGCACCAATGAGTCCTGTGCGGCATCCTTTAATAACGGTGTTGATATGTTTATGGCGCCGGATAGCTGGCAAGAGCTCTATGGCAACACCTTGGCTCAAGTGAAAAGCGGCGAGATTACTATGGCCCGTTTAGATCAGGCTGTCAGCCGTATTCTGCGGGTAAAAATACGTGCAGGTCTATTTGAAGCGGGGCTGCCCTCAGAGCGTAAATACGCAGGACGTTTTGACTTGCTTGCGGCGCCGGAACACAAAGAAATTGCCCGAACAGCTGTGCGTCAGTCTCTGGTTCTACTGAAAAATGCCAAGCAACTGCTGCCTCTTTCTCCTTCGGCCAATATATTGGTTACAGGTGATGGTGCGGACAATATCGGCAAGCAAACCGGTGGCTGGACACTCTCTTGGCAGGGTACCGGAAACACTAAAGAGCATTTCCCTCAGGCCATGTCGATTTATGAGGGCATCGAAGAACAGGTTGCAGCTGCAGGGGGCCAGGTCACTTTAAGCCTTGAGGGTGAGTATAAAAACACACCAGATGTGGCCATAGTCGTATTCGGCGAAGATCCCTATGCAGAGTTTCAGGGTGATCGCCCTCATTTAGATTTTCAATCTGAAGCGGGTTTAGCGCTATTAAACAAATTTAAGGCCCAGGGTATTCCCACAGTTGCGGTCTTCCTTTCTGGCCGACCTATGTGGATGAACCCAGAGATAAACGCTGCCGATGCGTTTGTTGCCGCCTGGTTACCGGGCTCTGAGGGTGGCGGTATAGCCGACGTTCTCTTGCGCAGTGGCAAAGATGAGATTCAGCAGGACTTTCGAGGCAAGCTATCTTTCTCTTGGCCCAGAACCGCGGTTCAAACTCTTAATCTGGGTGACCAAGACTACAACCCTTTGTTTGCCTACGGCTTCGGTTTGACCTATTCAGATAGCGGCGAGCTTGAAAGCCTTTCAGAAGATGCGCAGCTGGGTGACAAGGCGCAGACCCAAGGCCTGAGTTTTTTAAAGGCTGGCGAGGCTGTTTCCCCTTGGCGTCTGGTGATGCGTGATTCTGCTGGCACATTACAGGTGACTAATTCAAAGGCTGTCAGTGCGTCTGGTGCTCTAACCATGACGGCGCTGGATTACATGGCTCAAGAAGATTCCCGTCTATTTGAATTTTCAGGAGATGCTGTCCTGTCTATCGAGGGAGAGTCTATTGATATGTCCCGTGAATCTAATGGTGATATGGCTCTAGAAATTCACTATCAAGTGCTTGGAGACAAGGTGGCTAATACCACAGTTGCTGTTGGTTGTGGTGAAGGCTGCACCGGTGATATAGATATCACAGAGGGACTATCCAGCAAGCTTAATAAGAGGTGGCAGACCGCCCGTTTAAAATTGAGTTGTTTCGCCGAGCAGGGCACAGATATGAGCAACGTGAGCTCAGCGATGGTATTGAATGTAGCTGGAACACTACAGATACAGCTTAATTCGGTCAATGTCGTTAGTAATCAAGGCGATGCCAGCTGCTCTTTATAGTGCTGGTTAGTGCTGTAGGACCTGTTGAGCCGAATGGCTCATATGACTCATATGGTAGAGAGATAAAAAGAGTTAGCTTTAGAGGGCGGATTTGCTAGGGTGGAACGTCTTAGAAAGGTCGCTATTATTCATCCTATTCAGCAGTCCGTGGATTACTCTGTTTTATGTGCACATACTTATTGTTAGCCGAAATTTTTTATGATGCCTGAGAAGGAACATCTCGAAATTCATGAGGTCTATATCCGTCATCGCACGGAGCTCTGTCGCTACGTCATTAATAAAGTTAATGTAAGCAGCGACGAAGCTCAGGATATAGTGCAAACGGCGTTTGCCCGCGTGATTGAAATGGACTTTAGCGAGATAAAAAATCCAAGAGCACTGCTATATAGGACTAGTTACAATATTGCCATTGACCAAAAAAGACACAGTGGCGTGCGCCAGAGACATATTCAGGCGGTGGTTGATACGGATGCGAAAGTGGTGGAGGAGTTGAGCCCAGCGCGCATACATGATGGCAGGCGACAGCTGACAATAGTGGCTAAAGCACTTTGGGATATGCCTAAAAAACGTAGAAAATTATTGGTGATGAATCGTTTTGATGGGCTGAGTTATGCTGAGATTGCCCGACGGGTGGATCTGTCAGAAACGGTGGTGCGAAAACATGTTACAAAAGCGCTTATAGATTGCCAGAAAGCGCTGCAAGCCCAAGCGGGTAAGAATTCAAAATGAGTGAAAAGTTTATGCAGTTATCAGATCAGATTAATCAGCAGGCGGCAGAGTGGTTTACGCTCATGCAGTCTGAGGATGTCTCCGCCATTGACCGCAAGGCCCTGCAAGCCTGGTTGGCCGAGCATGCTGATCATCGGGAAGCGTTTGAGCAAGTAGAGTTGCTATGGCAGGATCTGGGTGATTTAGTCGGCACTACTGAGGGTGATGCTCTTCGCCAGTCGGTGGAGTCTGAGTCAATTACGGCTCGGTTGCAGTCGTTGTTTATGGCGCCGCTTATCACGTTCAAAAACATTGTCTCTGTACCGCGCTATGCCATGAGCCTTGCTGCAGTTGTCTGTGTGGCAGTTGGCTCGCTTATGCTGCCTGCGGCCAATGCACCGATCACGGCTTATTACAGCACCGAGAAGGGTGAAATAGAAACTATTGTTTTAGCTGACAATACAGAGATTACTCTGGGTGCCAAGTCGGCTATTAGAACCCATACTTCAGACCTGCAGCGTTCGGTTGAATTGCTCAGTGGCGAAGCCTTTTTTGATGTGACCAAAGATCGACAAAAGCCATTTTTTGTTACAGTTGATGATGTTTTGGTCGAAGTGGTGGGTACCCAATTCAATGTTCAAAAGATACGCGATACGGTAAACGTTTCTGTTTTAGAAGGCATAGTGAATGTATTCGAACAGGGCAGCAGCGACAGCCAATCTGTATCCCTTCCTGATGTGATTTTGACTGCGGGTCAAAAAGTCGTTAAAGCCAATGATCGAGCCTTTGAGTCCGTGAGAGATGTGTTGAGTTCTGATTTGGGCGCTTGGCGTCTCGGTCGATTAATCTACAGAGATATCTCACTGGCCGATATAGTCGCAGATACGGGACGCTACTTTGATGGCAAAATAGTATTGCAGTCGAATGATCTTGCCGATGTAAAAGTCACTATGACATTGCGCACCGATCAAGTGGCTCAGCTGCCGGAAATGCTGGCGCAAGTCCTGCCGCTGAAAGTCCATGTTATCTCTGACGATATCATCCTGCTTAGAAAATAGCCGAGGCTCTTAACCTCTTAACCGGTTAAAGAAAGCGTGTAAAAGAGAGCTTTTAAAAGAGAGCCTGTTAGATCAGGACAGGTCACAGGCTTTATCGCATCTATCCATAACAACCAAAATAATAAAAGTAATAATAAAAACTAGAGGGAATCATGACTATCGCCACCAACTCCAGCACTAAAAAACTCAGTATCTTACAAATGACCATTGTCGCGGCATTGGGCGGTTTATTGTTTGGCTATGACACTGGTGTGATTGCCGGCAGTCAGATGTATTTCACCGAATATTTTAACCTTTCCGCTGCGGAGCAGGGCTGGGCAGTCAGTAGTGCGCTCTATGGTTGTCTGGTGGGTGCGCTGCTTGGTGGCTATCTCACTAAGCGTATCAGTAGAAAGTACACACTGATCCTCGCGGCAGTTCTGTTTGCTATTTCGGCCTTGGGTTCTGGCATGGCAGCAACCCTCGATGAGCTGGCCTTTTACCGTATTGTTGGCGGTCTTGCAGTGGGCATGGCCTCGCTGGCGGCGCCTATGTATATTGCTGAAATTGCGCCACCTGCATACCGTGGTCGCATGGTGTCTTACTATCAGCTGGCGGTGGTTATCGGTTTCTTTGTGGTTTTTCTAGCAACCTATTTTATCGGCGGTGGCGACACTAAGGCAATGACCCCAGAAGTGCTTGAACAGCTCCACGAGCACAATGTAAACCAGGGCTGGCGCGTTATGCTTTGGTCTGAACTATTGCCTGCGCTGGCTTTCTTGGCCTTACTATTTACGGTTCCCCACAGTCCCCGTTGGTTAATCCTAAAGGGCCGCACTGAAGAGGCTAAGTTTGTACTGGCTCGGATTACCTCCAGTGAGGAGGAAGCCGCTTCAGAGTTTGCTGATATAGAAGCCTCTCTGGCCAATAGCTCAACCGTCAACATGGCAATGCTGTTTGGCAAAGGCATTGGTTTTGCTCTGTTTCTCGGAGTTATGTTGTCGATATTCCAACAGGTCACCGGTATTAACGCGATTCTCTATTACGGCGCAGAAATATTTAGCAACGCACTGGGCTATGGCCCAGAAGATGCTCTTAAGCAGCAGCTGTGGCTGGGTGCGGTCAATCTGATTTTTACCTTTGTGGCCATCTATAAGGTTGATAGCTGGGGGCGCAAGCCGCTGTTTATCGGCGGTAGTATTGGCATGTTTGCTGGCTTGACGGTGCTCGGTCTGACTATTTATACCCAGCAGGTCGGTGTTGTCTCGCTGATTGCTGTACTGGTATTTATCGCCTCATTTGCCATGTCTATGGGGCCTGTGGTGTGGGTGATGTTGTCTGAGATGTTCCCGAATAATGTGCGCAGTGTGGCCATGTCGATAGCCGTTGCCGCCCAGTGGTTATTCAATGCCCTGGTGGCCAATAGCTTCCCCCTAGTGAACCAAAGTGCCTTAAATCAGGAAGGTTTTAACGGCGCGTTGCCGTACTTTATCTTCGCCTCGTTCTGTGTGGTCGCGATGCTGTTTGTCTGGAAATTGGTGCCTGAGACTAAGGGTAAGACATTGGAAGAGATGGAGGCGCTCTGGTCGGTAAAGGACCGCGCCTAAGACCATCTTGGCAATCCCTGAAGGCGCCAAGCGGAGGGTGACAAAGTATTGATTAATATGCACATTCCTATAAGCTCTGTTCTATGGGGACTCTATAGGGAACGCAAAGGATAAACTGTATAGAGACATTGTTATAAAAATAGAGCGTGGATTACCGCGCCAGTGATTTTGGCTAATGAACAAATCGAATAAGAAGAGGGGAAGGGGTCTGCCAACGGCTGTCGTTTTAGCCGCAGCCTCTTTCGCTCTCAATTTCGGATTTATACCCCAGGCCATAGCGGTGACTATTGCTGGAACTGTTGTTGATCACACTCCTGCAAGCACTCCTAAAACCAGCCCTAAAAAAGCCACCGAAATCTCGCCCGAATCTGCTCAGCCTACTATTGCCTTTAACATCCCATCCCAGCTCCTAGAGTCGGGGTTAGTGGCATTTTCACAGCAGGCGGATATTAATATTATTGGTGTCACTGCGATCTTGCGGGAGCATCGGGTAGCGGTTCTCAAAGGTGATTTAACTAAGCCAGAGGCCTTGGATAGGTTGCTCCAGGGCACTGGATTAAGCTATGAAATGATCAATGACACCGCGGTGTCGATCTTTGTTAAAGCCCCGGTTCCTGAGGCACCTGATGAAGTGCCCCTGCTACAAGAAATCATTATCACTGCTACGGGCCGTGCTACGGACCTGCAAAAAACCCCTATAGCGGTTTCCGCATTTGACCAGACTAGATTGCACTTTGCCGGTGCCACTGACCTGCGCGCCCTGTCTTATATGGTGCCAGGGTTGGAGATGACCAACACAGCACCTCAGGCGGCAACACTGGTGCAATTGCGCGGAGTGGGTAGCACCAATATTACCGAGATCGCCGATGGGCCAGTATCCATCCATGTGGACGGCATCTACTCTCCCAGATCCCAAGCGGCAGTAACCCTACTCTATGATGTGGATCGCATCGAGGTTTTGAGAGGTCCTCAGGGCACTCTGCGGGGCCGCAATTCGTCCTCTGGCAGCATTAATATCTATAATCAGCAGCCATTGCTGGATGTAGTGGAAGGCAACTTGTCGGTTGGCTTAGGTAACTATGATCGCCGTGAATATCGCGGCGCTTTAAATCTACCTGTAAGTGACACTTTCAGTTTACGTTTTGCTGGTGCCACTCTGCGCCATGATGCCTACACCGACCTGCTGGATAATTATCAAGGACTTGGGCCCGACTACCCGGCAACCAGCGATGAGCTGACAGCCTTTGATCAGGCCTTAGACTATGGCCAGTCTGCTCCTGAAATAGCCGACAAGTATAGCTGGAGGCTTTCCTCGCTGTGGCAGCCAACGGAGCAGTTCAGTGCCTTTACCAGTCTTGAACGCTATCGAGATCAGGGCGCCGGTCTTGCTCAGCTGGCCCCAGATCTGGTGGCCAAAGGAATTCGAGCCGTGGTCTCTGACAGCCCCTCTTTTCTCGATTTAACCAATACTGCCCTGCGTACAAAATTAGATTATAAGGCCACCGACTTCACACTGAGCTACCTCTACGGCAAGTCGCAGATGGATCGCCAGCAGATTGTGGATGCCGATAATGGCAGGAGCAGCAGCTTCGAACAGCAGCGCACCCACAGCTCCAACTTTAAGTTTTCCTCCCACGAATTGCAGTTAATGAATGATGATACTGAGCGCCTGAGATGGTTGCTGGGTGCCTTTTTGTCCCGTGAGAAAAATGAAATTGTATTTGCTGTGGATCAGCAGAATGCTGGTGGCGAAAGAAATGCCGATGGTGCCACAAGCTGGATCAGTGATTTTGATGGCGCCGCCGTTTCCTACGCGATTCAACCCGATAGACGGGTCGAGTCAATGGGTATATTTTCTCAAGCCGTCTATGACCTGGACCGCTTTAGCAGTTTAACAGTGGGGGCCAGATACACTAAGGACAGCAAGTCTGATCATGGCGGTCGCGCCATAAATTGCCGAGTGACCTCACTGCTGGGTTCTTATGCGGGGCCTGACTCTATTGGTCCGGGAGCGCCCGCACCAGAGGATATCTATGCAGATGCCGCTACCCAGCAGGCGATTAACGTTGGCACCTATAATGATAATGGCACCAGTGAGGGTATTGGCGATCAGCCCTGCTGGATACGTCAGGTCAATGATCTGTCGATCACCTGGGAAAATGTCAGCGGCTTGATTCGTTACGATTACAGACCCACCGATGATCTGATCTATTTTGCGACGGTTTCCAGCGGATTTAAATCCGGTCATATTCAGGATGCAGGCAACAGTGTTGTACCAGAGACTGTGACCAATTTTGAACTGGGCTTTAAAGCGCAATATTTGGATGACAGCCTGCGCGTTAATGGGGCGCTGTTTCGCGCAAATTACCATAATCTGCAGTTCTCAAATGAAGACCGCCTAGATATCAATTTTGATGGTGTTGCCGACACTGGTGGCAGTACCGTGGTGCGCAATGCCTCTTCGGCAACGATTCAAGGCCTGGAGTTAGAGTTAGACTGGGCGCTGACAGATCTTGATAGGTTGCAGTTAACCGCAGCCTTTACCGATGCCCATTTTGGTCAGTTTGAAATACCCGATACATTGTTTGGGAACCTCTTTAATCCCTATGTTTCGAATCAATCCCTGTCTCCAGAGGATCCCGTTGTGCTGTCCGGAAATAGTCCACCCAGAGTGCCTGACTGGAAAGTGACAGTGTCCTACAGTCATGATTTTGTTTTTGATGTAGGGCTTCTGACTCCTCGTATAGTGCTTAAAGCTTCGGACAGTTATTTCCTTGATATCTATAATCGCGACCGACTAGCCCCGGGTATTTTTGACAGCCTGCCCAATGGTGGCAGTGATTTAGGGGTTCAGAAATCCTACAATCTGTTTGATTTAAGCCTAATCTATCAACCCAATTCAAAAAAATGGATGGTCGGCGCTTATATTCACAACGCCACAGATGAAAATGTAAAGGTCGACTCAGGCAACGCCATGACCTCCGCTGGTCTGGTTGCCACCTATATGGAACCGCGCACTTATCAGCTAAAGTTCAGCTACTTATTTAATGAAATCTAAAACGGTTGCGATGGTTTTAGCCGGGGTTACTGGCCTCTCGTGCCTCGGGCTTTTGATTTTTTCTTGGATGCTCTCGTCCAATATTATGCACCCGTCCTATGTCTGTAATGAAGACCACTTTATATACTGTGGCGACCCCTCCCAGTTAGATCTTCCATTTGAGGACATCTCCTTTCGGCCTGATGACAGTAATACTTTGAGTGGCTGGTATATACCTGCTGAGACCTCAGACAAAGCGATTGTTTTTGTTCATGGTCATGGCGCGGATAGGCATGAAGGCATGCGTTGGTTTAAGGCCGTCCACGAGGCGGGATTTAATATTCTGGTGTTTGATTTAAGGAATAGTGGCAAGAGCACTAGGTCTTTTTCAACCATGGGTTTTTTTGAGCAGAACGATGTTATAGCGGCCGTCGATTATTTACAGCAGCAAAAACAGATTCTGCGCATTGGTATCTTTGGAACCTCAATGGGGGCAGCCACCTCGATATTGGCAATGGTTGATGACCAGCGTATAGCCGCCGGTGTGTTCGAAGCCGGGTGGGCTAACCTGGACGACCTATACGGTGAAATTATTGAACAGCATCTGGGCTTGCCGAATTTTCCTCTGGCGCCGTTAATCGCATGGATGTTGGAACAGCGCACCGGGATGGATATGGCAGTAGTCAATCCCGAAAATCTATTGGGCGGAATTTCCCCGAGGCCAGTATTTATTATTCACTGCTCGGGGGATAATTTAATCGGTTTTTCTCATGGTGAGAGAAATTATGCCGCGGCAAACCAGCCTAAAGAATTTTGGAAGTCGCCTTGTCAGATGCATGCCAGGGCATGGCAATCAGACCCCGAGTATATTGAAAATCGCGTGACCGATTATTTTATGAAATATTTATAGCGTGCCGAAAACCTCAAATCAGACGAAACCCGATGGATTTTATTTTTGATGAAACTACATGGTGCCTTTAAAAATATCGTCCTGCCGAGTCTGTTTTTGTTATCGCTTGGGGTAGGCATAGTTCAAGCTGCTCCAGTTCAGACGGCTCCAGTTCAGGTGACGGCTCTAAACTATGTTCAGGCCAAAACCGCCATCCAGTTCGACAAGTACCTGGCAAGAGCCGGGGGCAAACTCAACCGCTTTTCCCATGGCCGCAGGGTTGCTGATATTGATAGCCGCAGTAGCAAGCGCTTGAATCGTGACACGCTTTATAGCGTTGCCATTGTCGATATTAGCAAAGGGGCTAGCATTCAGATGCCCGAGGCTGGGGATCGCTATATGTCGGTGCAAGTTGTCAATCAAGAGGGCTTTACCAATAAAATATTTCACGGGGCAGGTCGTCATGATTTAACCATCGAGGAGTTCGATACGCCCTATGTGTGGCTTATAGTTCGCACCCTGGTTGTCGAGGATATTCCCGGTGATATGCAGGTTGCTCAGGCACTGCAAGATCAGATGTCTATCGACAGTGCTTCGCAGCAACCCTACACCCATGCTGACTATGACCCCGTGACTATGGCTGCCACCACTGCGCTGTTGTTAGAGTTGGGTAAGGGTATTAGCGATAACGCAAAAGCCGCTGGTACCAAGGAACAGGTGGACCCGATTAAGCAGCTCCTGCTCACCGCCTACGGCTTTGGCACCTTACCCGAGACCGAATCACTGCTGCTCACCGTCCAGCCCAACCTGCCCGCTGACAGGGCCTATACCCTTACTGTAGAAGATGTACCTGTGGATGGGTTCTGGTCATTGGCCATGTATAACCGGGAAGGCTATTTTAATAAAAACCCTTATGACTCTTACGGTTTTGGCGATAGAACCGCCGTGAAGAATGCTGATGGCTCAATTACATTGCACTTCGGTGGAGACCCCAGCCGAGTTAATTATATTCCCATCACCGAGGGCTGGAATTACGTGGTGAGGATGTATAGACCTAGGGCTGAGTTACTCGATGGAACATGGAAATTTCCAGCATTAGAAATCCCAGAGTAGCGGAGCCCCTTGCCACCATTATTAAATCAGACTAAAACGTCATTTCCGGTACATGATCAGGAATAGCCAGTTCACCACCAGTCAGCTTAGCGATCTCTTCAACACTGACTCCGGGCGCTCGCTCACGCAAAATAAACTTCCCATCAGCAATATCCATTAGTGCCAGATCTGTCAGTACTCTTTTGATACAGCCCTTACCCGTCAGGGGCAGGGTGCATTCCGCGAGCAGTTTCGATGCGCCAGACTTGGAAGCGTGGGTCATGGTGACAATAATATTGTCTGCGCCCGCCACCAGATCCATGGCGCCGCCCATGCCTTTAATCAGCTTGCCGGGAATCATGTAAGAGGCAATATTGCCCTGACAGTCCACTTCAAAAGCCCCCAATACGGTTAGATCTACATGACCGCCACGAATCATAGCGAAGGATTCCGCCGAGGAAAAAATCGATGCACCGGAGACCATAGTCACAGTCTGTTTGCCGGCATTAATCAAATCCGCATCCACCTCTTCGTCGAGGGGGAATTGGCCCATGCCGAGTAGGCCGTTCTCTGACTGCAGCATTACTTGCATGTCTTGGGGAATATAGTTGGCCGCCAAGGTGGGAATGCCAATACCTAGATTGACGTAATAGCCGTCGTGAAATTCTTGGGCGACCCGTTGAGCTAGCTGTTCGCGAGTTAAAGCCATAGCAAATTCTCCTTATGCGCTGCGCACTGTGCGCTGTTCAATAGTTTTCTCAAAGGTCCCTTGGATAAGGCGGTTGACGTATATCCCTGGCAAATGAATTTCATCTGGGTCCAGCTGCCCCACCTCGACAATTTCTTCCACTTCAACCACGGCAATTTTTCCTGCTGTGATGGCCATGGGGTTGAAGTTGCGGGCGGTCTTGCGGAACATCAAATTGCCATAGCGATCGGCCTTCCAGGCTTTGGCAATGGAGAAGTCACCCTGAAGCGCCTCTTCGAGAATATAGTGACGGCCATTAAACTCTCGCACCTCTTTGCCTTCCCCCACGGGGGTGCCGTAACCCGTTGCTGTAAAGAAGGCCGGAATACCGGCGCCACCGGCGCGCATTTTCTCCGCCAAGGTGCCCTGTGGTGTCAGCTCGACGTCCAGTTCGCCACTCATCATCTGGGCTTCAAAGAGGGCGTTTTCACCTACATAGGAGGCGATCATCTTTTTAATCTGCTTGTCTTCCAGCAGTATGCCGAGACCCTTGCCATCGACGCCGGCATTATTTGAGGCGATGGTCAGTCCCTTGGTGCCTCGGCGTTTGATCTCTTTGATCAGATTTTCGGGAATCCCGCAGAGGCCAAAACCCCCGGCGATGATTGTCATATTGTCTTCGAGGCCTTCTAGTGCCTCGGCATAACTGGTTACCACTTTGTCAAATCCGGCCACGGTAAGCTCCTGCAGGTTGCCTAACAAATATTTACGAGTTGCTAAGAATGCAAGATAGGCTTATATTTAACAAATTGTATATTTTAACTAATTCATAACTTAAGACTATTAATGTCTATACCCATAAACCAAGTCATAGTATTCACAACAGTGGCCCGCACCGGCAGCTTTGCCGAGGCGGCGATTCAGCTGCATCTATCTCAGCCCGCGCTCAGTGTGGCGATGAAAAATCTTGAGTTGGCCCTCGGCGGAAAATTGCTGGCGCGCACAACACGCTCAGTGACACTGACTCCAGAGGGCAAGGCGTTTTATCCCATAGCGCGACGCCTGCTGTCGGACTGGGAACAGTCGATGGAAGATGTTCGCAATCACTTTGCCCTGGGGCGCGGCAAGTTAGATATAGCCGCCATGCCCACTTACACGACCAATTTTCTACCGAAGATTCTGGCAGACTTTCATCGTCAATACCCGAATATTCATATTACCGTGCACGATGTAATTGCCGAAAATGTGGTGCAGATGGTCAGAGAAGAACGCTGCGAGCTAGGTATCACCTTTGCCCCTGAAGGTGCCCCCGATCTCAAGTTTGAGCCCTTATACAAAGATCGCTTTGTGGCTATCTTGCCGGACAAACATCCGCTTCTAGACCAGCAGAAACTAAAGTGGATTGATGTGCTGGCCTACCCTCATCTGAGCCTCCAGCGACCAGCCGGAACCCGACTACTAATCAGTAAAGCGTTGCAGGAAAAAGGCTTGCTACTGACACCGGCTTTTGAGTCACATCAGCTGGTCAGTATTGGCCGCATGGTCAGCGAAGGTTTGGGTCTGAGCGTAGTGCCCAGCACCAGCCGGGCTCAGATGGAAGAGATGGGGCTACAGTGCCGCGCCATTAGTGCTCCTGTGATCACTCATCAGGTAGGTATTGTGACTCGGCCCCAATACGCGCTTTCGGCTGCGGCCCAGGCGATGGAAGAATTTATCAGGGCCGCGGTTGGCAAGCCCTAATAGGCAGTGCTAAGCGCTTCCTCGCTTTAAAATATCGCCATAGGATTAAGCGGTGAGCCTGTTGCACCTTCAACATTAAGCGGCGCTGCCACCAACATAAATGTTGGGCGCTTTAGCTCTCTCGCGACATCGCTAAGTTTTCTTAAATCGAGGTTATCAAAAATCGGCATACCCATGCCAATAAGGGTCAGCTCGTGAAGCGGGTTAAATCGGTTTTCAACCCCTGAAGGCATCACGTCAGCAGCACCGTCGCTGCCAATAACCGCAACATCACGCTGTTTCAGGAAAGTCGCCACAGTGGTATGCAGGCCTGCCGCTTTTTCAGTGAAGGTCCACTGACCCAGTTCTTCGACAGCCTTCCAACGACCTGTCTTAATCAGCAATGCATCCCCCGAGCCAATCTTAACACCGGATTTTTTCTCCCATGCGAGTAGATCTTCAGTAGTGATTACACGTCCTGGCTGGAGGAAATCAACGCCAAAAAAGGCTGGGAAATCAACCAATATACCGCGGGTAATAATGCCTGACTCGGCAATATTTTCGATACCGAGATTTTCAAAACCACCGGCTTCCAGCTTAAAGGGGAAGCCGTTATACATTTTCCCTTTGTAGGCGAAGTGCGATATTGCATCCAAATGGGAATGGGCAAAACCGTGATAGGCCACCGAGAAATTATCGCCCGCAGCTTCAGGGTGTTGCTCCGGAGGTATGCCAAAGGCAGCGGGAAAAATAAACGGTTCGTGAACAAAGGGCGACTGATTAACCGCATCTTTCTCTTCGTTCATTGGCAGCGCAAGAGACACCACTGCGCCGGTTTTAACCAGCTTTGAGGCTGAGATGCGTTTCTCTGCAGTGATTAGGTTGAGTGTACCGAGCTGATCAGCGTAACCCCAGCGACCCCAGTTAGAGACCTGGGATAATAGCTCTTCAAAGCCGGCGGTGCTGATAAAATCAGGTTTTTTTTGATCAGCTAAACTGTTCGCTGAAAGCATGGTAGACGCAACTAGTGTCGCCAGTGCAAAAGGTACGGTAAAACGTTTCATTTTAAGATCCCCAAGAAAATTATTATTATATTTTGTTGCTGTGCCTAGATTAATCCACAGGTCTACTGTAGATATAAAGACTTGATGCTATGGCTCTGTAGCTCTGTAGCTCTGTAGCTCTATACCTCTATAGCTCTATAGCTTTGAGGTGGCTGGAATCATTCCAGCAGTATTGCCGCGCCGCCAAAAAATAAGCACAACACCCATAACTAATTGCCAAGAACCATAGAGCAGCAGCGACAGCAGTACCCTATCTGCAACCGGATTAGCCTCACCTGCAACTATTGGGAACAGTGAAACCTTGAGTAAAAAGCCAAGATTGATATTGCGCACCACCACTTCCATTTCGATGGCTGTGTTGTCTTTCTGTCCGAGGCCAAAGGCCTTGGTAAGGCCTATACCAATAACCGTCAGGCCGATAATAAACCCGAGCAGGGTGACTAGATCAGCAGTGGGTGTATTGGCTATATTGAGTCGGCCAGCGCCGATGGAACCGGCGGCGATCATGGCGATACCCAGTAGTGAGCCCCTTACGCAAATAGTTGAAAAGCGTTGCGCATAGGCGGGGAAGCGACGCAAAAATGCCATGCCTAGCAGTAGTGGTAATAGCAGGCAGAGACCAATCTCTATGGCGATTCTCAGGGTTGGCATAGTAAAGCTGGCGGGCATATATTCGGCGATCAAAAAATCTAAAATCAGCGGTGTGGTCACCAGGCAGGCCACAGAGGTTAGGGCAGTGATACTGATGGACAGGGGGACATTGCCCCGGGCCATAAAGGTAAAGATATTCGATGAGGTGCCGCCGGGTATGGCGGCAATAATGGCGATGCCAATAATCATTCCGGAGGGCAGATCGGTGAAGACAATAAAGCCAAAGGCAACCAGTGGCACGATCACCAGCTGCATCAACAAGCCAACATTCACCGCTTTCGGCTGTAGCACTACCTTTTGAAAGTCAGCGACGCGCAGGCCAGCGCCCATACCGAGCATTGCTAAAACCAACTGCACCACGGCAACCCAATATTCGTACTTTAAATACCACTCAACCATCTGTTCCCCCAACGTTTTCTAGCCGGTTAAAATCCGAGCTTATTATCTTGTTGTATGTGGCTCTTATTATTCTGTGTAGAGCTCTCCCTCCATAGTACCTACTTTCGAATGCTTCAGTAACAGTATTATGTCGACAGTTGAAATGTCAGGTGACAGAGGTGATTTAAAGCGGTGGCATAAGCTGATGGGGATATTGGAGGCAATAAAAAAGGCCCTTAAAGCTGCATCAAACAAGCAGCTAAAAAGGCCTTTTCATATTTTTGGTGAATCCTTCGGTCTCTGAACTTGGGAGAACACGGAGACTTCTAGATCCACCGCTACCATCATTTGCAATGGCAGATAGAACGAAGCATCAAAAGTGGGCTCTCTTTAAGGGAATCCTTTGGTCTCAGAACTTGGGAGGACACTGAGACCGCTAAATTCACTTTAACCATTTATTAGAACGGTAAAGAGTAAGAAGCAACAAGCGTTGGCTCGGCTTCTTCAACTGTGGATCCAAACGGTATGCTGTAGGTAAAAGACAGCGAATCGTTGTAGCTGTAAGTCACGTCGAAGTTTTCTTGATCGTTAGCGCCATTATCGTGGACACCGTACATCAGAGAGAAATCACCTGCATCGTAGCCTACAGTGGTGTAAGAATAATCACCGGCAAGGCTGTCATATACAGTTAGGCTGACTGGACCATAGCCCAAAGAGTAAACGCCTTCTTCTAAATCACCAGCGCCATTAAGTACGTCTGAAGATGGGTAAATATAAGTAATGTAAGTGATGCCGTAGCTCAGCTCACCAACAGATCCGCTATAGCCAGCGAAAATATCATACTCAGTTCCCATGGCAGCATCGCCTGAAGAAACCCACATGCCAGCGCTTAAACCGCCTTCGCTCCAGATGATATCTGCAGACAGGGCTGCGTCGCCTTGGCCGAGGTCGTATCCGCGCCATAAGTAAGCAGAAGAAATTGTTGCAGAAGCGGCCACTTCAGCAACGGCTACAGGTGCAACAGCAAAAGATAGAGTTGATACTGCAGCAGCAGCGATCAGGGTTTTCTTGAAAATTTTCATATGGTTATAAACCTCAAAGTTAAATTTAGACCTTAAACAAGGCATGCCCCCAAATTCGGCAAGCTCACTTGATACAACACTCTCAGAGCAAAAAACTGCGCAACAAAGTGATAGGTTTATATTAGAGACAATGGGCTTTATTGATATGCGTGTTAAGCACTAGGGCACTACGCACAATGACTTATAGAGTCGAGCCATTACTTTATTTGACTCAAATATCTTAGGGAAACGGCCGCTGCAGTGGTGCGATTTTCAACATTTAATTTACGGAATATTTGTTCCAGATGTTTGTTCGCGGTGCGCGGACTAAAATCTAAAATAATCGCAATTTCATGATTGGTTTTGCCTTTGGCAATCCAGGTTAATACTTCGGCTTCCCGGGCTGTGAGTCCAAACTTATCCCTGAGCAGATCGGCTTCATTGGGTTTGTTTGCCAGTTCCACAACCAATAGCCGCTCATCGCTCTCTTGAGATTCCAGTGCGCTAAATAATAATGGTTGAGTTAAATCATCGAGCCGCAGAGGCTGTTTGGCACCCAATGCCAGCCAGGGCTGCAAGCTCGCTGGCAAGCTATCGGCTATCCAATCCGGAGTCGCACCGCTGCTCGCCATTAGACTGTGAGTGTTGGGTGTGGACCAGAGAATTTTGCCAGTCAAATCCACTGACAGAGAGTATTGGCCCAGGGTGTCGAGTGCCTGGCGTGCGCCGTTGGCAATCCGCGAGTTGGCCAGTTGGGCGCCTATACGCGCCACTAGGCCCTGAACATCTATGGGCTTGGTGACATAGTCGATACCGCCGGCATCGAAACCTCGGACTATGTCTTCGCTGGCATTTAGACCAGTCATAAAGATTACTGGAATATGGGCGATCAGAGCATCCCCCTTGATTCGGCGGCAGGCTTCAAAGCCGTCCATTTCCGGCATCATCGCATCCATCAAAATAATTTCCGGTTTGATGCGCTTGGCAATGGTCAGTGCCTGCTGTCCAGATAGTGCCACCAGTACCGTAAGGCCAACCTCAGAGAGGGTTGTGTTGAGCATACTGATGGTTTCTGGGTTGTCGTCTACGATCAATACGACGCCACTACATTTTGAATTAGATTTCATTGTTTATCGTCGTCAGTTGGGAGTGGATTTTTATTAGGTCTAGCTGTAGTAGGTTGCGGTGTAAATCTGCGCACAAATGCGGGTTCAGGCTGGCCGCTTTCTCCGCTTTAGTGAGGGCATTTTTAAATCCATCGATATAGCCAATATCGATAAAAAAGATCAACTCTTTGATGATTAAAGGATCATTTTTCAGGCTGCTGATCTGAGCCGATGGCTTAGCTTCACCGGCCAGTTGTAAACTGATATTAAGCTGCTCAGCTAGAGTGGCTAGCAACGAGGGCATATTGATCGGCTTGACCAGATAAGCATTGTGCAGGGTTGTACCCTGCTCTTGACCGCGCCCTTGCCCAAGACCTTCGTCGGCCTCTGCAGAGATCATCACTATAGGCACCGTTAAACCGCGCTTGCGCAGTTCGGCTGCTAGCTCCCAGCCGGTCATATTGGGCATCGAAATATCCAGCATAAATAGTTTGGGGGTACATTGCTCAAGCATCTGCAGGCAGGAGGCTCCGTCGGCGGCGGCAATCACATTGAAGCCGAGAGGCGTTAGGGTATCGATTAATAGACGCCGCTGAACCGCATCGTCATCTACCACCATAAGGCTCAGAGTCTCACCGTGATAGCCGACAACGCGATCGGCGACAACCGGCTGGTGACTGACCTCGCGACTGCTCGGCAACATCAGTGAAACGGTAAAGGTGGAACCCTTGCCGAACTCACTTGCAATGCTTAAATCGCCGCCCATGCGGTGCACCAGAGCCTGTGTAATGGCCAAGCCAAGACCACTGCCAGTAACCTGATGCATTGGGTTGGCAATGCGCACAAAGGCCTCAGATATACGGGATATATTATCGTTTTCGATTCCGACCCCGGTATCGGTGACGGTGAAATAGGCCACCTGATTACGGTATTTAAGATCCACCGTAACGCTGCCCTCTGGGGTAAATTTTATCGCGTTGGAAATCAGATTGATCATCACCTGACGCAGTCGCTTACCATCGGCAATAACGGTCTCGGGAAGTCTTTCCTGATGGCTAAAGTTGAGGCTTATATTTTTGCTTTTGGCCTGTATTTGAAACATATACATAAGCTGTTCAATCATCGCCAGCATATCCACTTTGTTTCTGTGCAAGTCGAGTCGTCCGGCCTCAATTTTGGAGATATCCACCAGCCCTTCGATGAGATCGGTGAGATGCTCACTGCTGCTGCGCATCACCTTGATCGACTCGCGGCGCGGCAAGGGAATATCGTCGGCGCCTTCAAGTAGCTGGGCATAGCCCATAACCGAATTGAGCGGCGTGCGCAGTTCGTGACTAATTCTTTCAAGATAACGACTCTTGGCGATATTGGCAGCATCGGCTTTTTCTTTCGATTTCTGCAGTTCCAAATCGGTTTTTTCGTGAGCGCTAATTTCATTGATCAGCAGCTGGGTCTGGCGCTGGGACTCGTCCTGTGCCAGCTGGCGTCCTTCCATACTCAGCAAGTAAGACCAGGTGGCGACCATTAAAACGATGATCGAGATCGCTGACAGGGTCCAGGAAAAAGTTTCAATCAGGGCCACTTGATCGGGATAAAGGCTGATGGTTTTTACCGACGCCATCATGGTTAGCGAAAGGAAGATGGCCATATTAACGCTGAATAAGAGTGTGAATTTAAACGCCCGAGATTGGATATGCCGCAGCCTGATTGATTTAAAAAACAGCTGCACAAAGGCCAAAAATTGATTCGAGATCAAACCTTCTGGTCTACAGGCATCTTTGCAATGTGCATCAAGAGAGCAACAGAGAGAACAGATCGGCAGCTGATAGAGCGGGCAGTAAGTCATGTCTGGCTTTTCGAAATAATTTTCACAGACACCACATTTCGCACTAGATAGAGAGCTAGATGGAGAACTAGATAGAGAACTAGATGGAGAACTAGATAGAGAGTCAGATAGCTCGGCATCCAAAGGCACCGGACGGACAATGTAATAGCGCCCCTTAGTGGCCCAAGCAATTAGCGGAGAGATTAAAAAGGTCAGACCCAGAGTGATAAATGACGAAAAAGCTTGGGCCTCAGCACCCAGTGCACCGTTGTAGGCAATGATGCCAAGGGTCATGGATATCAGCATGGCGCCCACACCAACCGGATTGATATCGTAGAGGTGGGCCCGCTTAAATTCTATATGGGGGGGACTCAGGCCCAGTGGTTTATTGATCACCAGATCCGCGACCATGGAGCCAATCCAGGAGAGGGCAATAATGCCAAATATGCCCAGAGTTTTTACCAGTGCGCTATAGATGCCCACTTCCATAAGGATAATCGCCACCACCACATTAAACACAACCCAGACCACACGTCCCGGATGGGCGTGGGTGAGACGGGCGAAGAAGTTTGACCAGGCGATTGAGCCTGCATAGACATTGGTGACATTAATTTTTAACTGAGACAGCACCACAAAGGCTGCGGTGAGAGCCAGTATGGTGGAGGGTGATTGGCTGACATAGCTAAAGGCCACCAGATACATCTGAGTCGGTTCCGCGGCCTGCTCGGGACTTATCCCATAGTTTATCGCCAGCACCAACAAAAATGAGCCGAGCAATAATTTAAAGGCACCAATAATAATCCAACCAGGGCCGGCCAAAATCGTTGCCAGCCACCAGGCTCTTTTACCCGCTATAGCTTGCGGGGGAATAAAGCGTGCGTAATCCGCCTGCTCACCAATCTGCGCCACCAGAGAAAACAGTAGAGTCGATGCCGCGCCAATCATCAGCCAGTCCAACTCGGGGCCACTTTGACTCTGTCCTTGGAACTGCATCCAGTTATCAATGCTGCCCATATCATTGATTAAAATATAGCCGATGGGTAACAGCTGCAGCAACACCCAAAATGGCTGTGTCCAAGCCTGAAAACGGGTGATCATGGTAATGCCATAGGTGACTATAGGAATCACCACCAGCGTGCTTACCAGATAGCCCCAGTGCAGGGGCAGACCAAAGATAAGCTCTAATGCCAGGGCCATAATGCTGGCTTCAAGGGCCAAAAAGATAAAGGTGAAGGAGGCATAGACCAGCGAGGTGATGGTGGAGCCTATATAACCGAAGCCCGCGCCGCGAGTTAGCAGGTCTATATCGAGGCCATATTTACTGCTGTAATAACTGATCGGCATTGAGAGCAAAAGCAGCACTACACTCACTAGCAAGATTGAAACCACGGCATTGTGAAAACCATAGCTCAGGGTGATGGAACCGCCAATCGCTTCGAGGGCTAAAAAGGTAATCGCGCCCAAAGCGGTGCTTGCGACTTTTAAAGCGCTCCATTTTCGTGCACTGACGCTAGTGAAGCGCAGGGCATAATCTTCCAGGGTTTGATCCCCAACCCACTGATTGTACTTGCGGCGGGCGCCAAAGACGCCTTGCTTTGTTCTAGCCGTCATTGGAGCACCTGTGAGGAAGAAAGAAAACAGACATGATCTTGTAGACAATGCAATTAGTCTGCCAATGCAGAGGCAGTAGGCCAAAACGTTGATCAACCAACCTGCTAAGAGCAATTTTAAATCGAAACAGCCAGCCTCTTTTCGAGCAGTCTTTTATCCTCCCAGACAATCCCCCAAACGCCTATGCGCTAAATAACGTATACCTGGGGCTATAAGGCGAATTGTGGGTTTTGCCTCGGCAGCCAATAATCTCAGCGAGTTTAACTTACTGAGGTCTCCCCATGAAAAGCTCCATTACTAATAACATCGCAAGCTGGCGTCGCGCCCTGCTGGTATCTGCTGCAGCCTTTGCAGTGGCCCAAGCAGGCCTGACCAATGCAGCGTCTGACGAATTTGCTACATCTGTAGTTAACACCACCGGTCTCGCGGTTACCGATGACACTGTTACCGTCGGTATCCTTCACTCCATCACCGGCACCATGGCGATCAGTGAGACGGGTTCTACCCAGGCTGAGAAACTGGCCATCAAACAAATCAATGAATCAGGTGGCGTGCTAGGTCGTCAAATTGAATACATTCAGGAAGATGGCGCAAGTGATTGGCCAACCTTTGCTGAAAAATCACGCAAGCTTTTGGTAAAAGATAAAGTTGCCGCGGTAATGGGCTGCTGGACTTCAGCTAGTCGTAAAGCTGCACTGCCAGTCTTTGAGCAGTACAACGGTATGCTTTTCTACCCGACCTTTTATGAAGGACTCGAGCAGTCTCCAAACGTTGTTTACACAGGTCAAGAAGCGACTCAGCAGATTATTGCGAGTATCGATTGGGTTGTAAAAACTAAAGGCGTTAAGACTTTTTACCTTTTAGGTTCTGACTATATCTGGCCGCGCACGTCGATGAAAATCGCTCGTAAGCACATCGCCAAATTGGGTCTTAAAGTTGTTGGTGAAGAGTACTACCCACTGGGTCACACGCAGTTCAACTCAGTTATCAATAAAGTAAAACTGAAGAAGCCTGACATTATATTTGCCGCTGTTGTTGGTGGATCTAACGTTGCTTTCTACAAGCAGGTTAAAGCTGCTGGTATCGATTGGAGAAAAGAGAAGCCTCTTATGCTGACTATCTCTGTTACTGAAGACGAAGTCTTGGGTATCGGCGGTGAGAACTTGGTGGGTGCTTACTCTTCTATGAAGTACTTCCAGAGTCTGACTAACAGCAACAACGAAACATTCGTTAAAGCCTTTAAAGAAATGTGGGGCGAAGACAGTGTTATCGGTGACGTAACTCAAGCAGCTTACTTAGGTCCTTGGATCTGGAAGTACGCGGTTGAGAAAGCCGGTTCTTTCGACATCGACAAACTTAAAGAAGTTCTGCCAGGTATTGAAGTGACTACAGCCCCAGAAGGCTACGTCAAAGTTCACGAAAACCAGCACCTTTGGTCTAAAGCGCGTATCGGTCTTGCACGTGAAGATGGTCAGTTTGATGTGGTCTTTGAATCAGAAGAGCTTATCGAACCTAACCCATTCCCTAAAGGTTATCAGTAAGCGTTAAACCACTGGCGCCCGAAGGGCGCCAGTATTTTTTCCCAGATGATTTTTTTAAGAACATTTTTTTACATACATCTTATCCAAGGAATTGATCATGTTTGACGGATATTCAGGTTCTGAACTAATGGCAATTTTTGCCATGCAAGGCTTCGCAGGACTTATCTTGTTCTCGGTACTGGTGCTTATGGCACTGGGTTTGGCGATTATTTTCGGCCAAATGGGCGTCATCAATATGGCCCACGGCGAATTTATGATCCTTGGTGCCTATGTCACCTATCTCACTTCCCTCTTTTTTGAAGCTTATCTGCCTGGACTCGCGAGCATCTATTTCTTTGTTGCCATTGTTCTCGCGTTTATAGCGGCGGCCAGTCTTGGCGCCTTTGTGGAATGGGCCTTAATACGCCGGCTTTATAAACGCCCTCTGGATACGCTGTTAGCGACCTGGGGTCTAAGCTTAATTCTGCAACAAACCTACCGTTCTGTATTTGGCGCCCGTGAAAAAGGTGTCTCGCTTCCAGACTGGATGATGGGTTCTATTCCCATAACCGATCTTGTGGAGATTCCCATCAACGGCATTATCGTGATGGTCTTAACCTTGGTTATTACTCTCTCTGTGTACTTTATTATGCAGCGCTCTCAGTGGGGTGCCAAAGTGCGCGCGGTGGTTCAAAACCGCCCCATGGCGGCTGCTGTAGGTATCAATACGTCGATCGTCGATCGTATGACCTTTGCTCTGGGTTGCGGTATTGCCGGTGTTGCCGGCAGCGCCTTCACCATGATTGGCTCCACAGGTCCAACCTCTGGTCAGCTGTATATAGTCGACACCTTTATGGTGGTGGTCTTTGGTGGCGCGGCGAACCTAATGGGTACCATCGCCTCGGCATTTACAATCTCCCAGGCACAGACAATTCTTGAATTCTTTATGAGCGGCTCGATTGCCAAGGTACTGACTCTCGGCATGATCGTGGGCATTCTAATGATCCGTCCCCAGGGTCTATTCACTCTCAAGATTCGTCGCTAGGAGACAGATTAAATGTCTAATTATTCAAAGCAGAAATTTTTATCCCCAGCTGAACTGGGTGGCTTTATTGTTCTAGCGCTACTGTTGTTTGTCGTCTTGCCCCTGTCGGTAGATGACTTTCGATTGAACCTGATTGGCAAGTACCTGAGCTATTCCTTCGTCGCTATGGGGCTCGTACTCTGTTGGGGCTACGGTGGCATTTTAAGTCTGGGTCAGGGTGTGTTCTTTGGTATCGGCGGCTATTGCATGGCGATGTTTCTCAAGCTTGAAGCCTCAAGTGTCGCCAACACCTCTATCCAGTCCACTCCCGGCATTCCGGACTTTATGGATTGGAATCAGCTAACTGAAATTCCCTGGTTTTGGGAACCGTTCAACAGCTTGGGTCTGTCACTGATCGCCGTAGTGCTGGTACCGGGACTGTTTGCCTTTCTGATTGGTCTGGCGATGTTTAAACGTCGTGTTGGTGGTGTTTACTTCGCCATTATTACCCAGGCGGTTGCAGCAATTCTGACCATCTTGATTGTGGGTAGCCAGGGCATGACCGGTGGCATTAACGGTATTACCGATCTGCGCACCATGCTGGGCTGGGATATTCGCACCGATGAAGCCAAGGTGATTCTCTACTTTGTCTGCGTTACCTTTGTCTTTATCTGTCTGTTTATATGCCAGTTTGTGCTGCGCTCAAAGCTTGGACGACTTTTAGTCGCCGTGCGCGATACCGAAGAGCGGGTGCGGTTTTCTGGATACAACGTCGACAACTTTAAAATCTTTATCTTCACCCTTGCAGCCATGCTCTCGGCCATAGGTGGTGCACTGTTTACCTTGCAGGTTGGCTTTATGTCACCGAGCTTTGTGGGAATTGTGCCCTCCATTGAAATGGTGATCTTCTGTGCAGTGGGCGGTCGTCTGTCATTACTGGGTGCTGTTTATGGTGCTCTAGCGGTTAACTTTGCCAAGACCACCTTATCGGAAGCCATACCTGAGCTCTGGTTGTTTGCCCTTGGCGGCATGTTTATCGCCGTAGTCTCGATCTTCCCCAACGGTCTTATGGGACTCTACAACACTTATATAGCAGCACCGGTTAATCGCTGTTATTACGCTGCAGTCGCCTTTATCAATAAGGATAAGCCAGCAGAAGATGAAGTGCTGATAATTGAAGAAACTGAATCAACCACAGGAGCTAACTAAGCCATGTCTAGCAAAGACTTTGTTTTATCGGTTGAAGGATTAACAGTTTCCTTTGATGGTTTTAAGGCGGTTGATGACCTTTCCTTTTATGTAGAAGAAGGCGAGATTCGCGTCATTATTGGTCCCAATGGGGCCGGTAAAACCACCGTTCTCGATTTGATCTGCGGACGCACCAAGTCGACCCAAGGGTCAATTAAGTTTCGCGGCAAAGACCTGAGCAAAATGAACGAGCACGAGATTGTTCACGCTGGTGTCGGGCGTAAATTCCAGACTCCTTCAGTCTATGAAGATCTCACCGTGTTTGAAAACTTCGAGCTGTCCTTCCCCCGGGGTCGTTCAGTGTTTGGTGCCCTGGGCTTTAAGCGTGACGCTGAAGTGTTAAAGGCCATTGAAGAAACCGCGGAAATGGTTTTTCTGCAAGAGCTTCTGGGTATGCAGGCTGATCTGTTGAGTCACGGTCAAAAGCAGTGGTTGGAAATTGGCATGCTGCTAATTCAGCAGCCGAGCCTGCTGATGCTCGACGAGCCAGTTGCCGGCATGTCTGTTGCAGAGCGCAAAAAGACCGCTGAACTGTTACTCAAAATTACCAAAGACCGCTCGGTGATTGTTATCGAACACGATATGAATTTTGTTAAGGATATTGCTGACCGGGTAACCGTGCTGCATCAGGGCAAGGTGTTGTCTGAAGGCAGCATGGATCATGTGCAAAACGATCCCAAAGTCATCGAAGTCTATCTCGGCCATTAAGGAAATTAGAGCATGTTGAAATTAAAAGACTACAACGTTGCTTACGGCCAGAGCCGTGTGATCAACGATATGAATCTAGAGATTGGCGAAGGTGAAATTGTTGCACTGGTAGGACGCAACGGTATGGGCAAGACCACTCTGCTCAAATCCCTTATCGGTATGGTGCCTCATCAGTCCGGCTCAATCATGTTGGGCGGTAAAGAAATTGGCCCAATGGAAAGTCATCAGCGAGTTGCTAGCGGTATTGGCTTTGTGCCCCAGGGGCGGATGATTTTCTCCACCATGACTGTAACAGAAAATATCATTACTGGACTGACCACCACCGGTGAGAAAAAAATCCCAGAAGATTTGTATGAGCTGTTTCCAGTACTTAAGGAAATGGGCAAGCGCCGCGGCGGTAATTTATCCGGCGGCCAGCAGCAACAGTTAGCCATTGCCAGAGCGCTGGCTAGTCGACCAAAGTTACTAATTTTAGATGAGCCCACCGAGGGTATTCAGCCTTCGATTATTCGTGAAATGGTGCATACATTGAGACGTATCCGCGATGAGCGTGGTCTGTCTATTTTAGTCTCGGAGCAGGTGCTGAGTTTTGCCCTGGATGTCTCGGACCGCGTTATGGTGATTGAAAAGGGCGACATAGTTCACCAGGAATCCAGTGCCACTGCAGATCAGAAAAAGATCGCAGCCTATTTGTCTGTTTAATTTTCTAAATCATTTATTCAATCAAAAATTTAAAAATATAGGAACAAAATCATGGCCGAAACCATTATTAAAATTAACCTCAACGAAAGCCCATACACCAACGACAAAGTTCACAATCGCTGGCATCCCGACATTCCTATGGTTGCCAAAGTAAAACCAGGCGACGATTTTAAAATTGAGTGTTACGACTGGACCGGTGGTCAGATCAAGAACAATGACTCCGCAGAAGATGTACGCGATGTGGATCTGGGTCAGGTTCACTTTCTCTCTGGTCCTATTGAAGTGGAGGGCGCTCAGCCCGGTGATTTGCTTCAGGTAGAAATTCTCGATATCGGCACCTTTGAAGAATCTCAGTGGGGCTTTAACGGTTTCTTCAGTAAGAAAAACGGTGGTGGATTTTTAACCGAACACTTCCCTGATGCACAGAAATCGATCTGGGATTTCAATGGTATGTTCACTAAATCTCGCCACATACCTGGTGTCGAATTCGCTGGCTGTCTGCACCCGGGATTAATCGGTTGTCTGCCTGACAGAGCCTTGCTGGATACGTGGAACGAACGTGAGAAAGGTCTAGTTGATACAGATCCTGCTCGTGTTCCAGAGCTGGCTTGTCTGCCTGAAGCCCGAGTTGCCCATATGGGTCAGATGCAGGGTGCTGCGCGTGATGCCGCTGCCGCTGAAGGCGCACGTACAGTGCCGCCTCGCGAGCACGGTGGTAACTGTGACATTAAAGATTTGACCCGTGGATCAACGGTTTACTTCCCTGTTTATCAAGACGGTGCTGGCCTCTCTGTAGGTGATTTGCACTTTAGTCAGGGCGATGGCGAAATCACTTTTTGTGGTGCAATCGAAATGGCCGGTTGGATTCATATACGCGTCAACCTGATCAAAGACGGTATGGTTAAGTACGCGGTTAAGAACCCAATCTTTAAGCCGAGCCCAATGGTTCCCAAGTATGATGACTACCTGATCTTTGAAGGTATCTCGGTTGATGAGAGTGGCGGCCAGCACTATCTGGATGTGCATGTTGCCTACCGTCAGGCCTGTTTAAATGCGATTAACTATATGACTAAGTTTGGTTACACCCCAGCTCAGGCCTACGCGATTCTTGGCTGTGCGCCAGTGCAGGGTCATATTAGTGGTGTGGTAGATATCCCCAATGCCTGTGCGACCCTCTGGTTGCCAACGGATATCTTCGACTTTGATATGCAACCGAATGCCAAAGGTCCGATTATCTCTGTTGATGGTGCGGCTAACGATATTCCTAAAGCGCCGGATGTAGATTAAGTCGCTTTTTATTAAGTCGCTTTGTATTAAGTAGCTTTTTAGTTAAGTAGCTTTTAAATTATGGAGATGTAAGCCATGCCTTTATACGATTACAAGTGCCAACAACATGGTGTGTTCTCTGAACTCACCACTATCGCTAATATGGAATCGCCAGTTGACTGCCCCCAATGTGGGGTGGTCTCGCCGCGAATACTGGCCCTGCCGCCACATATAGTGTCGATGATGAAAGAGACGAAGCAGGCCATGGAGCGCAATGAAAAAGCGCAGCACGAGCCGATTATCTCGACCTTGGATAGACGTACAAACGATAAAAAACATGCATCGGACTGCGGTTGCAGTTCAGGTAAGAAATCCAATCTTTTCTATACCGCGGAAGGGAACAAAATGTTTCCCTCAATGCGGCCTTGGATGATTAGCCACTAGATAGATAGCCACTAGATAGATAGCGACTAGAAAAAGCAGTTTGTAGAAAGAAGCTTAGTTGCCCTGATCATCGGGGCAACTAATAGTTTCTGAGTTAGATAACCTAAGCCGCCAACATTCCCTTATCCACAATAAAGTCGATAATCACCTGCAGACCCGTATGCTTGTGTAAGTTAGTAAATACATAGGGACTGGTGGGGCGCATACGCTTGGTGTCGCTCTCCATAATATCCAGATTAGCTCCCACATAGGGCGCTAGATCGATCTTGTTGATCACCAATAAATCCGCTTTAGTAATTCCTGGGCCGCCTTTTCGGGGAATCTTTTCACCCGCCGCAACATCGATTACATAGATCGTCAGATCCGCCAGCTCAGGACTAAAAGTGGCGCTTAAATTATCGCCGCCACTTTCAATAAAGATTAAATCTAACCCTGCATGACGCTGGGTCATCTCTTCTACTGCCGCCAGATTCATCGACGCATCCTCACGAATAGCCGTGTGGGGACAGCCGCCGGTTTCGACGCCGATAATACGGTCTGCATCCAAGGCTTCAGCGCGAGTCAAAATAATCGCATCTTCCTGGGTGTAGATATCATTGGTTACCACCGCCAGATTGTAGGTATCGCGCATGGTTTTACACAGTGCTTCAAGCAGTGCGGTTTTGCCTGAACCAACGGGGCCGCCGACGCCAATTCGAAGGGGGGCGCTACCGCTAGATAAAGAGCTGGGTTTAGATAAGTCAGTCATGGGTAAGTCCTAGTTAAGATCGAAATAGTCGAGTGTATTGAGTTTCATGGCGGCTGCTGGCAATCGCCATGGCCGGTGTTGAGCTGCGAATATCTGCATCAGCGGTTTGCATAGCTTGAGTCACGGCAGCGGGAATGGTCTCCGCCAGTTCAAGCATAATTTGCTGACCGTGAGTCTGACCCAGAGGAATCAGTTTGACTCCGGCCACCACATTATTTTCCAGCCAGCTCCAGCTGTAACCGCGACACAGCTGTTGACAGTCTATACCCCACTGACTGGCGGCCAAGGCAATGCCAGTGAGTTGGCAGCTGGCCACTGTGGCTGCTAGATGAGAGGGGATCTGAATGCCCAGGCTAGGTAACAGCCGAGCCAGTGCCGCGCCGCGCTGGCGCTCTTCTTTGCGCAGCTCCATGGTTTCACGGCAGGCAATCAGCCATTCAGTCCAGTACACAACACTGGTCTCGTCAGCCTGATTAAAGCCGTTTAACAGGCGGATCAAAACAGGTAGTTCAAGCGTGGTAACACTGGCGCCGAGAATGCTCTGCAGCCAGCCTTTTAAGCTCGGCTTGTCGGTGACCCACTGAGCTTCAATGGCCCATTCCAAACCCTGCGAATAGGTAAAGCCGCCCACCGGTAGTGAGGGGCTAATAAGTTGGAAAAGACGCAGCTCAGAGAGCGAGTTGTCTAACACCTCAGTAGGCACTTAACGGGGCTCTAATCTTCTACGCTAATTTTAATCGCGCGGGTTTTTCGACGCTCTAGCAGACGTGATGCGATGGTCGCTAACAGCAGCATGGCAAAGATCACCAAGCCCAAATGATCCGGTGCTGATATAAGATGAAAAACTGAGAGTACCGTGCCGTCAGGACTGTGGGCTTGAGCGGCGGACTGTCCGAATATCAGTGCAGTACCCAGAGTGAGTCGGCTAAAAAATTTGGTCATTGGAATTTCCTTAAAATGATAGGCGGGTAATGGTTAGCGTGTAATGGTTAGCGGGTAATGCTAAGCCTGTAATAATCAGTGATCATGGTGATGGCCATGACTGGCAGGAGCATTTTTATAGGCACCGGCCTCAGGCTCAAAAGGCGCCTCTTCAACGGCAACAGAAAGACCCAGGCCAATCACCATATCGTCTAGAACATGGTCGTGTTGGTAGCGCAAAAACTCAGGTTCAATTTGTAGCGGCACATGGCGATTGCCGAGGTGGTAGCTAGCTCGTGCCAGGGCGTGAGTACTGTTGCTGGTCACCGTTGAAACCGTTTCCGGGGCGGCATTAATCTGCACCACCAAGCCCTCATCGCTCTGCACTAAATCGCCGCCGCGCAGCACTTCACCGCGAGGTAAAAATAACCCGGCCTCGCGACCGTCATCCAGAGTCACTTTGATGCGGCTCTTGGTGCGTTCTCTGATGGGCAGGCTCAATGTCGTGTCATGAGGTGGCCTTTTATGAGGAGCTGTGTCATGAAGAGCTGTGTCATGAGCTGAAGAGTTTTCTAATATGCTAGTAATACGAATCATCAAATAAGCCTGCAGTTAAAACAGAAAATAGCGCTGCGCCATAGGCAGCTCAGTAGCCGGTTCGCAGACCAACAACTGGCCGTCGGCACGCACTTCATAGGTCTGTGAATCCACTTCTATCGTCGGTTGGTAGCTATTCAGTAACATGTCATTTTTAGTCACATTGCGGCAATTTTTCACTGTGCCAATCAAGCTGCGTAAACCCAGCTGTTCGGGAATGCCGCCGGCCACTGCGGCACCGGAAAGAAACAGCATAGAGGTGTTATTACTGGCGCGACCCATAGAGCCAAACATGGATCGATAGTGCACCGGTTGGGGTGTTGGTATCGAGGCATTGGGATCACCCATAGGTGCCGCCGCGATCATGCCGCCTTTGATAATAATCGCTGGCTTGGTACCGAAAAAGGCCGGTTTCCAAAGCACCAAGTCCGCCAGCTTACCGGTTTCAATGGAGCCCACTTCGTGGGAAATACCATGAGCAATGGCCGGGTTGATGGTGTATTTGGCGATATAGCGCTTAATGCGATTGTTGTCATTGGCACTGCTGTCTTGGGCTAATGGACCGCGCTGGACTTTCATTTTGTGGGCGGTCTGCCAGGTTCTTATAATCACTTCACCGACCCGGCCCATAGCCTGCGAGTCCGAGGCGATCATAGAAAAGGCGCCTAGATCATGGAGTATATCTTCCGCGGCAATGGTCTCTCGGCGAATACGCGATTCGGCAAAGGCCACATCTTCGGCAATATTGGGATCCAGATGGTGACAGACCATCAACATATCCAAATGCTCATCCACAGTATTGATGGTGTAGGGCCTTGTGGGATTAGTCGAGGAGGGCAGGATATTCAGCTCACCACAGGCTTTGATAATATCCGGGGCATGACCGCCGCCAGCTCCTTCGGTGTGATAGGTGTGGATGGTACGACCGTTGATGGCCGCTAATGTAGCTTCGACAAAACCGGATTCATTGAGGGTGTCGGTGTGAATCGCCACCTGCACGTCGGTCTCGTCGGCAACATTTAAACATTGGTTAATTGAGGCCGGAGTAGTGCCCCAGTCTTCGTGAAGTTTTAAGCCCATCACGCCCGCTTCAACCTGCTCTCTTATGGGTTCTGCCTGGCTGGCATTGCCCTTGCCCATCAGGCCAATATTCATGGGAGCTGTGTCCGCAGCTTCGAGCATACGGTGGATATTCCAGGGTCCCGGAGTACAGGTTGTGGCATTGGTGCCAGTGGCTGGGCCAGTGCCGCCGCCGAGCATGGTGGTGACACCGGACATCAGTGCCTCGTCAATTTGCTGGGGGCAGATAAAGTGTATATGCGAGTCAACGCCACCGGCGGTGAGAATATGACCTTCACCGGCGAGCACTTCAGTGCCGGCGCCAATAATAATATCGACGCCACTCTGGGTGTCGGGATTGCCGGCTTTACCTATGGCCGCAATGCGCCCATTTTTAATTCCCACATCGGCTTTAACTATGCCCCAGTGGTCAATAATTAGCGCATTGGTAATTACTAGGTCGACGGTCTCTGCACTGGGTCGCTGGCTCTGGCCCATACCGTCGCGAATCACTTTGCCGCCGCCAAATTTAACTTCGTCGCCATAGAGGGTGAAGTCTTTTTCCACCTCTAACCAGAGCTCGGTATCCGCCAGGCGAACTTTGTCTCCGGTGGTGGGGCCGAACATTTCGGCATAGGCCTGTCTTGAAATGGATCTTGGCATTGGTTACTCCTGGCCTGTGCTTTTATTTTGTGTTTTTAGATTGGAGTGCGAGGCGATCAGTAGTGCTCGCTTGCACCCCATCCTCTACCTGACCCATGACCTTGCCCTGGAAACCATAGATATGCCCAGAGCCGCCGTACTCGACTAATTCAATAGTGCGCTCCTGCCCCGGTTCAAAACGCACCGCAGTACCAGAGGCAATATTCAGTCTGTAGCCAAGGGTTGTTTCACGCTCAAAAATTAACGCGTCGTTGACTTCAAAAAAATGATAATGGGAGCCGATCTGAATCGGTCGATCGCCAATATTGGCCACTGAAACAATCACTAGATTGCGTCCAGCATTGAGTTCGATGTCGCCAGGGGCGGTGATGCATTCTCCGGGGATCATGGGCAGCTCCTAGACAATTGGATTATGGACGGTGACAAGTTTGGTGCCATCGGGGAAGGTGGCTTCCACCTGCACGTCGTGAATCATTTCCGGAATGCCGTCCATGACGTCGTCTGCGCTGAGCAATGTGCGGCCAAAGTCCATCAGCTCAGCCACAGTGCGGCCATCGCGAGCGCCTTCGAGAATTGCACCACTGATAAAGGCGATGGCTTCCGGGTAGTTAAGTTTTAAACCACGGGCCTTGCGTCGTTCGGCCAACAGCGAGGCTGTAAACAACATCAACTTATCTTTTTCGCGGGGGGTTAATTCCATGGTCAGTTCACCATTCAGGTGGCCCAGATGCGTGGCGAGCAGGCCGGTTTATGCAACCATTCACTGCGCAACTGCGTCCACAGCTGGGTAAAAATATTTAGTATCGGCTCGATTTGAGTGCCCAATACCCTGAGGACCAGAATGTCGTCAACCAGAGTGAGGCCGATCGAATCCGAGTAGTGATAGCAATGCAATATGTGTTCCAGTTGATCCCTTTCTGTCTGACTGCAGGGTGCTGCAATAAGGCTGCCCTGCATGGGCATTCCCCGCAGACCGCTGGGTGACATGATCAGTGCGCTATCTTGGGTGCAGAGTTGCTCTACCAATCGCAGTTCACCGTCTAATCGAATCTCGGTGCTGCTGGTGATAGTGCCCTGATCGAAGATTTCACTATTGGCAGGGCGTCCAAAACAGTGCACTTCCCAACCGATAAAACGCCCTCCTGGTGCAATATCAATTTGCGTCTTTAAAACGGACTGGGCGCCGGGGAAGAAAATATTCTGTTGTGGCAACCATTCCACCACTGCATCTTTGGCGACGCTGATTTTTTGTGTCTGACGGCTGACCCGATCGCTCTTGGATCTATAGAATTTTGTTGCCCCGGGGGTGGTGATCAAACAGTGTGCCTTCTCTGCCGCCTGAAGCTTTATTTCAAGGGTATCGCCCCCCACCACGCCGCCCGGAGGGTGAAGGATATAGCTGTGGCAGATATTGCCCTCGGGATAGAAGGGGCGCTGAAGGGTCAGTGGACCTCGCTGCTTTTTGCGCACCAGGCAGGTTTTGTCTCGGCGAATGGCATAGTCGAGTTCGAGCTCGGCAAGCCATCCGCTGGAGGGCTTTTGTTCAGGAGCCGCTAGCTCGGCACTGGGATTGCTCATTGTCTAATTGGCCCGATTGATTTAACAGACTAATAGCAGTGCAATAAGGGTGCCACTCGATAGACGGGCTTGATTAAAAATGCGCTTAACTAAAAATGCCCTTAACTAAAAATAGTGTTTCGGGATTGGCCGGTGTTCCGCAGGAGCGGAATCTCTATCAGGCAGGCCTGATAGAGATTGGATCTGGAGACTCAGTTGTCAAAATTAACCTTTAATTAAAGGCGCCATCTTATCGATCAGCTGCGCCAGTTCAGGTTTGTGCTGACGAATTTCATCGGCACTTAAACCATGCAGTTCATGAGGGAACACCAACCACTCTTCGGTCTCGTGAATATAGTAGTCCGGTGGGCCGTCAGTCTTGTTGTTATTGGGTTTATAGTAGGGTGTCGCTATGCGAATCTGTGGCGTGTTTTTCTTACAGGCGCTTTTTAGATCCACTATAGCCTGTTGGATAGACAGCCCGGTGTCATGGACATCATCCACAATCAGCAGTGAGTCCTCAGCTTCAAGCTGGCGAATAATATAGCTGAGTCCGTGGACATGAACGGTTTTGCTGCGCTCTCCCTCACGGCTGTATGAGGAGGTGCGAATGGCAATATGGTCCGACTCTATGCCCAACACATCGAGAAACTCCTGCACCGCAATACCCACCGGTGCGCCGCCGCGCCAAACGCCCACTATATAGTTGGGTCTATAGCCGCTTTCAAACACTTGCCAGGCTAGTTGATAGGAATCTTCGAGTAGTTGTTGGGCTTGAATATAGCGTTTTGACATTAGAGATGGATCCGGAATTTAGTAATCAACGAGCCTGCCATATTAGCATAATCATTTACTGGCTAGTATCGGGCTTATTATTTGGTATCGGTTAGTTGCTAGAGGTTAGCGGGTTGGTTATCCCGCGGATAAAAAAACCCGGACTAATTAATAGTCCGGGTTTTTTTATTACTAGATTTAACACTTTATAAGTAATTGCTCAAATTAGAAATCCATAGAGAAGCGTGCCATAAACTGACGCGGACCAATCAGCTCATCGCCAGTTGCGCCAACACCAAAGACATCAGTAAAGCGTGCATTGATACCCGCTTCATCAGAGAGGTTCTTACCGATCAGCTCAACGCGCCAGTCTTTGCCCTCTGGGCGCAGGCCAACAACCAGGTCAATCACGTTGTAGCTCGGCACCACATCGGTCGCATCATTGTTGAAGATACGGTGCTTAAAGCCACCCCTGTAAGTGTATTGCAGGCTGCTGTTGAGCTCACCCCAAGAGGCGATATCGGTGTTCCAGTTGAGAGCCACATTGCTGGTAAATTTCGGCGTTTTGGCTAGCTCATTGCCGTTAACATTTTGCACTGCAGAGGACCGGGCTTGCTGGACTTCTGGGCTAAATAGAGCAGCACCATTACCAATTAATGCGCCGCCGGCAGCTTCTGATTGGACATTATCCAGAGCTAAATGATCAGCAGTAATTTCAGTATCAAGCCATGCCAGACGCACGTCGAGGATCAATGACTCTGATAAGAATGCAGACAGCTCAAGCTCGGCACCAAAAATTTCTGATTTTGGAATATTGCCCACACCGCCCTGGAAGACTTCTGGATCAGTTGCCTGATACTGCAGTCCTTCGTAGTTGTAATAGAAGGCTGCTGTGTTCATGCGCACGCGACCATCGGCCAGGTCGGTTTTCAAACCCACTTCATAGGCGTCGACTATTTCTTCGTCAAATGTTGGCAATACCACAATCGGTGCAATCACGTCTTCCCGACCGTAGGTCAGGTTGGAACCGCCAGGCTTAAAGCCGCGGGTATAAGAACCATAGGCCATGGTGCTTTCGTTGAAGTCATGCTCGACAACCAAACGGCCAGTCACTTTCTCGCTGCTGGTTTCAATAATGTCGGTGCCTTCTCGACCATAGAAGTTGGTCACTTCACTGTAAACTTCGTCTTCTGTGTAGCGCATGCCAAAGACCGCGCGCCACTCTTCATTGAAGTTCCAGGTACCCTGACCATAGACTGAGGTTGAATCGCGCTCAGGCTTGGAATCCGAGATAAAACCAACATCGCCACCATAGGATGCGATATCTGCATCGGTGATGGGATCAAAGCCATCCAAGCCAAAGTCGAGGCGCTCGAGAATACTGATTTCTACTTCTGTATCCAGGTAGAACAGACCGGCTACCCAGTCTAGTTTTCCGAACAGCGGGTCAACTGATACCAGATTCACTTCTTGGGTGATGGTGGTCTGCTTGTTGGTTTCGGGGTCATAGAGGCTGGGAATCTGAAACACTGAAATCGCGGCAGTATCATTGCGGTCGTTATCGCGGGTGATCAGTACATCATCATTCTGGTAGCTGCTCAGTGACTTTAAGGTAAAGGACTCAAAGTCCCACTCCAGAACCGCACTGTATAGCTCGGATGTTAGCTCATAGGCAGCGAGCGAATCCTGACGCAGCTCACGTGCATCTGGCGTAGGATCGAGCAGGCCTTTCTGCGCGGCACCGTTGCGATCTTCGTCGAAGTATTGCGCGGTGAAGTTAGCACGGAACTCGTCGCTGGGCTCATAGAGCACACGAACGCGAGCAGACATGCTGTTGGCGTCATCGAGATCCTGACCCAGGGTCAGATTTTCGGTGAAACCGTCGCGCTGGTTAGAAATAACCGATGCACGCATGGCCAAGGTGTTACTTAATGGCAGGTTGTATGCGGCGCGCGCTTTAACCAAACCGTAGTCACCCAAAGTCAGGTCGGCTTTGCCGAAGCTGCTATCTATAGAGGGTGCAGTGGTGATCACGTTGATCGCACCGCCAGTGGAGTTCTGACCGAACAGCGTGCCCTGTGGGCCGCGCAGTACTTCAATGCGCTCGAGGTCGAGAAAATCGGTTTGCAGAGCAAAGGGCGATGCTACATAAATACCGTCTAGGTGGTAGGAGACCGAAGGGTTGGCAATCGCGTTCTGGTTGGCTTCGTTGCCGACACCGCGAATAGTGATAACGGTTTTAAAACCTTCGTTCTTGGCAATATTGACGCCCGGTGCAATGGCACTGAGGTCGACAAACGAGGCGATTTGACGGTTATCTAAATCCGCGCCACCTAAAACAGTAATCGCTTGGGACAGGTCCTGCAGGCTCTCGCTACGTTTTTCAGCGGTGACCAACACCTCTTCAAACATTAGGTTTGAATCTTGGGCCATAGCATTGCCACCGAATGCTACTGAGAGTGCTGCTGAGATGGCCAAAGACAGTGCTTTGAGGGGAAGGCGCGGATGTTTCATTCTGACTCCTGGGGATAAAATTATTAGATAAATTAAGGTCGATGCAATGTTCTGGTGCACATGGAAAATTTGTGTACGCATTTTGCACCATTTTCGATCAAAATGGTGTCAATTCAGTATTATATAATTGTTTCTTTTTACTCTTTATATACAGTGCAATTAGCTTGCCAATAGCTAAAAATTTGAGGTCAAATCTGGGGTTTGTTTCACCGCTGGCTATGCCGCTATGGGTTGCTTTATGATTGCGCCAGATTTCGCGCAATATCTCTAATATAAGAGCGCTAAAAAAATAGAAAACAAGACGGATAAAACCTATGAACGCATTGCTAGATCGACTCTTTCAACTCCGCGCCAAGGGCACCACCGCAGGCACTGAATTGATTGCCGGTGTCACCACCTTTATCACCATGGTCTACATCATCTTTGTAAATCCCCAGATGATGGCAATGACAGGCATGGACCATGGCGCCGCTTTTGTCGGCACCTGTTTGGCTGCGGCACTGGCCTGCTACATTATGGGCTTCTATGCCAACTGGCCGGTGGGTCTGGCACCGGGCATGGGGCTCAATGCGTTCTTCACTTATACAGTGGTTGGCGAGATGGGCTACAGCTGGCAGATTGCATTGGGTGCTGTGTTTATCGCCGGTGTGCTGTTTGTGATTATGAGTGTCACTCGTCTGCGGCGCTGGATGATGGACAGTATTCCCCTGAATATGCGCATCGCCATGGGTGCAGGTGTCGGACTCTTTGTGGGCTTTATCGGTCTCAAGAGCGGTGGCATTATTGTCGCCAATGGCGCGACCTACCTTTCATTGGGTGATCTAACAAAAATTGAAACTCTACTGGCTGCCATGAGTTTTCTGGTGATTGCGATTCTGTCGATTCGCAAAGTTCCTGGTGCGATTATTATCGGTATTCTGGGTATCACCAGCATTGCTGCCTTTATGGGTCTAGTACAAATCGATGGTCTGGTCTCTGCGCCTCCCAGTTTGGCTCCGACCTTTATGCAGCTCGATATAGTGGGTGCCTTTGATGTGGCCATGATCAGCGTGATTATCGCCTTTCTGTTTGTGAATCTATTTGATACTGCCGGCACACTGTTGGGTGTCGCCAGTCGCAGTGGCTTAATTGATAGCCAGGGCAATGTGCAGAATATTGATCGCGCTCTTAAAGCCGATAGTAGCGCCAGTGCAGTGGGTGCGTTTTTTGGTTGTGCACCGGTGACAAGCTATGTGGAAAGCTCCGCTGGTGTTGAAGCCGGTGGTCGCACCGGTCTTACCGCGGTGGTGGTAGGTAGCTTATTTTTGTTGGCGATTTTCTTCTCCCCTCTGGCGGCAGTAGTGCCAGCCTATGCCACGGCGGGTGCCCTGATCTATGTGGCGATTCTGATGCTCTGCGGTATGGAAGCGCTGGATTGGTCGGATATGAGTGAGGTGCTGCCGGCGCTGGTTACCATCGTAATGATCCCCTTATCATTCTCCATCGCCAATGGTATAGCTCTGGGTTTTATCACCTATGTGGCGGTTAAGTTCTTTGCTGGCAAGCGTTCGGATATCACACTGGGTGCTTGGTTTTTAGGGGCGATCTTTTTGGCTAAATTTAGTTTTTTATAAGTATCTAATTTATCCAAATACCGTTGGTTATCTGGCAGTCAATGCTATCCAGGGCCATATGGATTGTTAGGCCTAGGCCAATCAGTCGAGTCTTGGGAACAAAGCAGAGCAGTAGATAGAGCCCAATCAACCACGGCTGGTGCAGTGGGTGAAAACCAATACTGCAGCGTGTGGGGTCGTAGATTGGGTTAGCCAGCAGATGGTCAATATCTACCAGCATGGTGGCGACCAAAATAAAGTAAGCGAGCTGCCAGTGGGCGCCAAGCCATTTTTTGTGGAAGAGTAATCCAACTAATAGGGCGGGGACTAAAAAGTGGAGGGCTAAATGTAGCAAAGGATCATGGCTCTTTTTTGTACCGTTTTTTTACACGCGAATAGTGCTTCACTCTTTTCACACCAGTTTCGCCCAAGTTTCGCCCAAGTTTCGCACAAGTTTCGCCAAGTGCCACGCAAGCCTACAGTATCGACTTCATAGCCACAATCGCCACCCTCTCTCTTGCTCATTCCAGCATTTTTGTAAGCGCTTCTAATTCGACCTCTATCTAGGCATATATCCAGGCACAGCCATGGGGTATCCGAGATAACGATGCAGGCCGTTATATTGTGCTACGTTAAATATTCATATATGAAAAAAACACTGATATTAGAAAATAACTATTATTAGAAAATAACTCAATAAAACAATCGAGGGGAATTAACATGCGAACTATATTAACAACAATCACAACTGCAGTAATGGGCATGATTCTGACAACAGCCGCCCTTGCTGACGATCACTCAGGACCAAGAACCAGTGCCTTAGAGGCGTATTTTTGCAGCTTTGTCGACGGCAAAGACATGGGCGACTTAAAAAAGGTAGCTGCCGGCTGGGATGAATGGGCCGACAGCAACTTCACTGAATCCTACACTGCTTATATCCTGTCTCCGGCACTGATTAATGGCGCCGATTTTCCCTATGATTCAATGTGGCTGGGTGTGGCAGAGAATCATGAGGCCATGGGTAAGATCGGGGATGATTGGTCGGCTAAAGGTGGCCAATGGCAGAAAAAATTCGATGCCGTCTCCACCTGTTCCAGTCATGCACTCATGTCCAGTGTTGAAGCTAGGCCCTATGACAAGCTTGAGGAGCCAGGTTATGTGCAGATCTCAGCCTGTCAGTTTAAGCAGGATGCTAGCTTTGCTGACTTGACCGCGGCGGATAAGGAATGGAATGCATGGATGGATGAAAATGCCATGCCCGGAGGCATCTATCGCTGGATTCCTGGGATTGGTGCTGCGCGAGCCGATCAGACCGATTACTACTCGGTCTACACGGTTGACACTCTAGCCGGCCGCGGTGCGGCCCACGACATGATGTTGGCAGGTGGATTTCAGGTTTGGAACTCGCTCTATAGCGCTATTTCAGATTGCGATAACCCTCGTGTGTGGAATGCACAGCCTGTTGGTGGTGTTGCCGCTCAGTAAGCTATAGCGAACAGTAGTCAGTAAAGCTAAAAACCCCGCAACCTTGGTTGCGGGGTTTTTTAATACGCGTCAATAATTGAAGGGTTTTTGGCTTTTCGTTTTTAAGCTCTTCGTTCCTAAGCTCTGCGTTCTTAAGCTTTCGGATCTTATGCTAAGGATTTAGCTTCCAACGCTTCACTGATCTGCCCATGACGCTTGGCGTCGATATCGTAGTGGGAGAAAATATAGGCGGATATCAGCACAATCACCGAGAGCCCGGGTCCCACATACAGGGCCAAGCGGCTGAGCATATCGGGGGTGACATCGGCAATGCTGGCGACCCGATCAAAACCGACAAATTCAACCGTTAAACCGGCGATAAACGCGCCAATACCAAAGGTTACTTTGGAGGTAAACATCATCGCCGAATTGAGTATTCCCTCCTGGCGCATCCCAGATTTTAACTGCACTTCATCGGCCACATCCGGCAGCATAGAGCCGATCAGATTGAGGTGGGAAATAACAAACGCCTGATGCAGGATTACAAAGCCACCTATGGCCAGCACCAATGCATTGGTGCCACTGGGGGGTGTTATGCCATAGAAATGTAAGATCGCCGGCAGTGGGCCAATCACTGCGGTGGCTACTGACAAGTAGACAATGGTTTTCGGTTTGCCGAAGCGTCGCGCGCCAGCCAGTGAAAGCCAGGCCGCGGGAATCAGCGAGATAAATACGCAGATCATGGTCATGCCGATTTGCACGCTACTAAAACCGTAGAAGAAATTATTGATATGCAGTATCAACGTGCTGCCGACCCCACCGGCAATGGCGCCGATTAATGTGCCGCCAATGAGTATTCGTGCGGAGCGCACATGGAGCAAATTCCACAGATCGATAAAGGCTAAATACCAGGCTCGCTGTTGTTGCACCGGCGATGCTTGAGTTAGTTGTGGGATATAGGACTTGGTGGCGAGAATGGCAATTAACATACCGACGAAAGACAGCCCTGCAGCGATAAAGCCAATGCTGCGATACCCGTCGACTATCTGACCACTGGCTATGGCCATAGGAATAAGCAAAAACCAGGCGCTCATCTGTAAGCTGAGCCCTCCACCATAGGCGGTGATAGTGCGAAACACTGCAATACTAGTGCGCTCGCTGTAGTCCTTGGACAGTTCCGCACCCAGGGCCATATAGGGCACCGTGTAAAAGGTCAGGCTGGTGCGGGCAATTACAGCCATGCTCAGGTACCAGGCAAATAGCTGTAACTGGCTGAGGTCGGTTGGGGGGTTAAATACGGCCACCAGAGAGAAGCAGAAGGGCACCACGGCGGCAATCATAAAGGGGTGGCGGCGACCCCATTTGCGTGAGGAAAAGTTATCTGAAATTTGGCCGACAATGGGATCTGAAATACCGTCAAATACCAGTGCCAATAGTGCTGCCAGTCCGGCTAGGCTCGGCGCTAGGCCGAGCAACTGGGTGTAGTAAAAGAACAGAAAAAACTGAAAGCAGGTGTCTTTCGCCGCCCAAGCTAGCTGTCCGCAGCCGTAGGCAAATTTTGCTGTGGCGCTGAGCGCGCGCACTAGGAATTCACGCGAGAGTTTAAGTGCTTTTCTGCTACCTGTTCTTCTGCCAAGTACTTTGCTGCTATAGCCACCACCGATGGCTCGTGAAATGGCTGCTCAAACTCACTCTGCAAAATCTCCATAAACTGTTCTGCTCCCATTTCCTGCAAGATTTCAAAGGGCCCTTTATCCAGATTGGTCGCGACGGTCCAGGCCATATCTATAGTCTCTGGGGTGGCCACGTCTTTTTCTGCAATCAGTATTGCGGCGAGAATTAACTGAGAGACCAATGAGCTGTAGATAGCCGATAAATCTCTCTTGGGCTGATAAAATTCAGGCTGCTGATAGGTCGGTTGAGGGTAGTTGTAGAAACCGTTGCCTGTCTTTACCCCAAGACTGTTCTGCTCAATAAAAGGATTTAGAAACTGTAGGATTTTTGCTTGAAAGTCCAGTGGATCCGGCTCTCGGCGCTCTCGTGCCCAGCCATCCTGAATCACATTGAGACCGAGATAATCCATCAATCCAAAAGGGCCTATGGGGGTGCTGCGATTAAGCATCCAGGCCAGGTCGACCTCCTCCGCGGTGGCAGTGCCCTCGATTACCAGCTTTAAGCCTTTGCTCAGTAGCGGGCCAAACATGGCATTGAAGATGTAGCCGGGGTTTTCTTTTTTCGACAGCATCGGCACACAGTTCAAACTGAGTACATAGCGCTGCAATATATCAATGGTATCTGGGGATGTGCGCGGACCGCCGACTATATCCACCAGAGTTGAGCCCAGGTGCGAGTGCAGGGCGGCGAACTTGTCGCCCCGCTCAAGCACATCCTCGATCTCGGAGACCAGTAGCGCTGAGGTGTTGGTGGTGATAAGGGTTTTTGCGGGGAAAACACTGTCGAGGTGGGCGTGAGTCTCGCGTTTTATATCCAGCTCTTCGGTAATGGATTCGCTGACCAGATCAATGCTATCGGCAATCGTCTCCAGGTCGCTGTGCAGGGTGACCAGTGTTAGGGCCTGCTCTATATGTTCCTGCTGGCAGAGTCCGGCGGCGACTATAGCGTCACCAAATTGACGCTGTCGAGCATTAACCTGATCAAGAGTTTCCTGGGAGATGTCATAGAGCGCAACTCTGTACCCCACCAGTGCAGCGAGCAGGGAGTTGTAACAGCCCATTGAGCCGGCGCCGATATAGCAAACGGTGTTGATCTCAGGAATTTTCAAAGTGTTTTGCTTCATAGCGTTTTGGTTCTTATTATTTTAGGGCTTTTTAAATCAGCGCTTTTAACTTGGCGCTCACTAACTTGGTACTCTCTAACTTGGTACTCTCTAACTCGGTACTCACTAACTTGGTACTCTCTAACTTGGTACTCTCTAACTTGGTACTAACACAGGATTATTTTAGCGTTCGGCTAAAGCGTTCCGGCAGTGCAAGGTTTGTGCTGCCCTTAGTCACCACTGCTGGCAGGTAAGCCAGTATCGGCAGCTCAGCCAGTGCATTGGCTATATGAAACTGGGTTGGATTTTGTTCCCAAGTGAGATGCTTCCAGTCGATTTTACCCTCGCCCAATTGCACTTCGCTGACAGTGCTTTCAGAGGGGAACAGAGTCGCTTCATTGATCGCCGTGCCAAAGCCACCGACGGCGGCCAGGTAGCGACAACCCATGTGATTGTCTCGCCCCTCTTGCATCTCGGCGCCAAGCTTTAATTCTTCTTCTGTGGGTGCGCGCAGGTTGTCGATGGAGAGATCGACAATCTTATGGCCAAAGTGGCTAGCATTGGTGCGCCACTTGCCACCAATCACGCTGTGATCTGGTATATCAGCGTAAATCTTGGGAATCCCCTGTAATTCGCGCCCTGCGAGAATCGGGTCAGTTAGATTTTCCCAGACGACTAAGGTGTAGGTGCCGCGCAGAGTATCTTTTTCACCCTTATGGATCACCGCGGCGGTGACGCCAATCAGGTTGTAGCCGTGACCCGCCAGCCAATCGATATTTTTACTACAGGCATAGGTGACTGTAATAACCGCCTCTTCGTCCACCTCATAGGGGGCGGGCAGATAGGCGGCGAGTTTTTCTCTGTCGGTAATGTAGGAGATCGTAATCGCCGTGACATCGTGATACCAGCCACTGCTGTTGGGGTGCATTGGCCGCGGACCGAAATGTGCGGGCATCATGTAGCTTGCGCGAGGGTCTAGTGTAAAGCTCAAAATAGTTGCTCTCTATTAGAATAATTCTGGTCGGACTCGTGTCGATGAAAACATTCTCGCCCCTGAAAATCAAGTTGCCGCGCAAATATAGATATATAAAGTAGGCAGGTCAACTTGTTTAATAATTTGGTCTATTTATTCAAAATAAATCAGATGCATACTTAGAAATCCCTATAAAAATAGTAACAATTCCTTTAAATACAGTAATTTATCTTATTTTATTTGTCTTTATTCATGATCTCTAAGCTTCCTTAAGGTTTTATTATAAGATAATAAATAGATATTATACCTGTTTACATGCCAACTTTTGGTTGCTATGGTAGAAGAGCTAATACAAAAAGATCGGTCGCCGAATTAACCATGTCGTTATGGCGGCCGCCGATTATAAAAAGACAAAACTAAAAGAAATACTCAAGGGGATCATCATGTTAAGAACACAAATTACAGTGCTCAGCGCCGCGATTGCCTGTGCTTGCGCCATGCAAGTTCAGGCTCAGCAAGTTTCAGGTTTGATGGAGGAGATTATTGTCACCTCTCAGAAGCGCGAGCAAACTCTGCAAGACACGCCTGTTGCAATCACAGCCTTCACAGGCGACCAGATGTCCGATTTGGGTATTGTTTCAATTCAGGATATTTCCAACTTCACGCCGAGCATGTCCTATCAAGAAGCCGCTGGTGGCGGAGAAGGCAATCGAATTTATATCCGCGGCATAGGTCGTGAGACCAGTGTGCTGGGCACAGAGCCGGGAGTAGGCATTTATACAGATGGTTTCTATAGCAATGAATCCGGAGCACTTTTAGCCGGCGTCGATCGCATCGAACGTCTGGAAGTTGTGCGCGGCCCGCAGGGCACTCTCTATGGCAGAAACACTACAGGCGGCGCGATCAACGTTATTTCTAAACGCCCCAGTGACGAATTTGAAGGCACTATTCGTTTTAATGCGGGCTCCTACGGTTCTAGAGTTGGTCAGTTCACTGTTTCAGGGCCGATCAATGACAAGGTTCGTTACTTTGCGCACCACTCAAAGACCACTCAGGATAGCTTCTATACCAATCTATCCGGTGACGATCCAATAGGTCGTGATGAGTCTTACTCCGAGGTCCAGTTAAATGTGGATGTTACCGATAACGTCAATTGGAACTTCCGTGCCACTGACGCAAGCTTTGATAATGAAACCATCGGTTTCCAGAATCTCGGTGCTAATTTCACCACGGGCCCATTAAAGCTGGGTGAGTTGGTGGTTAACCCTGAGCTGTTTTCATCTCTGGCAACATCCCCCAGCGCGGCTGATCCCTTTCATATAGATTCTGACTTTCAGGGGTCTGTGCACCTGAGTGATAACTATAACTTTCAATCTACTTTAGATGTTGAGCTGGATAGCATGACTGTACGCATACTCAATGGCACCTCTGAAATGGAATGGACCGGTGAGAAAGACTACGACGGCACTTCCAGCCTAGTCTCCTACACTGAAGAAATTACGCAGATTGAAGAATCCACTCAGCATGAAATTCAGTTTATTTCTAAAGGCGATGGCGCGGTTACCTGGGTTGCCGGTCTGTTCTATTATGACAGCGAGTTGCTTCAGCCTTACACCTTGCATGATTATGACAATCCCTATTTAACCAATATCATTACCTTGCCTACCTATGCACCTAAAGCCAATCCAGAGCAGGCGTTTTACACTCAGTCTGGTGAGCTAGAGGCAAAGACAACCGCTATCTACGGACAGCTGGACTGGCAGGTGAATGAGGATCTGGTGATTACTGCAGGCTTGCGCTACAGCGAAGATAAGAAAACTGGCAGTGAGCAGCAGCAGGTTATTATCGATACTCTCGGTTGTGGCTTTAACTACTATCCTGGAACCGGCAATCCGTTCCTGGTGCCGTCTTATGCACCGGCCGACTACAGCACCTTCGTGACCGTTGGCAACCTATACCCCGGCGGCCAATTCGCAGATGCTTGCCCGACTGACGATAATGACCGATTCGCGCTTGAATACACTAATAAGTCTGCTGATCACAGTGCCAAGTGGGATTCGATTACCTGGCGCATAAACGCCAATTGGGCAATCAATGATTCCAGCCAAGCCTATGCCACAGTCTCTACCGGTTATAAGTCTGGTGGTTTCCGTCTCGGCGGTATGCAGGATGACCCAGCCACAGCGGTGAATGAGTCGATTGTTGATGAAGAGACGCTGACTTCATTCGAGGTGGGTTATAAGGGTGCGATTACTGACAGCCTCAACGTCAATGCTGCAGCTTACTTCTATGACTACTCTGATATGCAGGTCGAGTTGGATATTCTCAATCCGGATTCGGGTATTTCCACTTCAATGCTTGCCAACGCTCCTTCAGTGGATGTCTACGGTTTTGAAATGGAAGCCACTTTGGCCGCTACGGATAATTTAACCCTGCTTGCCAGTTACTCTTATAACGAGTCTGAAATCACTGAAGAGTTTCTTGTTGGCGATCTTAAGACCTACGTCTTCAATCCGGTAACCCTGCAGAATCCACCGCTTATAAGAGACGCCAAAGGCAATGAGTTAAATCGCTCACCACGCAACAAGGTCGCTATTGGCGCTTTCCATGTGCAGCCATTTGACTCGGGAACCCTGGTCAGTTCGGCGACCTATAGCAGTATCGATAAGCAGTTTGTCTCTATCCACAACGATGATATTGAATCGATTGATAGTTATGCCAAGTTCGATGCGCGCATTTCCTGGAAGGCCGGCAGTGGCAAGTATGAAATCTCCGCTTACGGTGACAATCTCACTGACGAGCTGAGCTATGCCAATGGTTACTCGGTGGGCAATCAGCAGTTGGGAAATAGACTTTCTGGTCGGGCCATTGCCCCTCGTACTCTGGGTGCTGAGTTGGTGTTCTTCTTTTAGGGGCTTAATAAAAACGTAATAAATGGTTTGTAAAAAAGGCTGCAAGTTTGCACTTGCAGCCTTTCTTATTGCCGTCGAATTAATCTTCTAATTACTACCCGGCATTTTGTTATTTATCCTCAGACTTGCCCAGCAGCATATTCACTATCATCTCGGCATGCTGTTCCACCACCCCTTCATCGTAGGAGCTGAACCCAAAGAGCAATCTACATTCTGGCTCAAAGGAGAAAATCGTCGCCGAGGCGCTGATCATAATGTAATACCAGTGGGCGAACTCGCGGTCACTGAGGCCGAGGCTCTCGGTGATATGCTTGGCTAACAGGCTAAGGCTCGGGTGCTGGTGTTTGGTCGCCAGATATTCAATCCGCCAAGTATCCTGGCGCGCCTCTTGGCTCACAAAGCGACTGAGTACCGGGTTCTCTGAGTAATAGCGAACATGAAAGCGAATGAGCAGGGCGACACTTTCACGTTTGGGCAGATCCTTAAGAATCACCAGGCGCAAATCCAGTTCCCGCACTAGGTTGGCAAACATCTCATCCGCCACCACTTTCCAGAGACTGTCCTTACTCGCAAAGTGATAGCTGAGCATGCCGCGTTTAACCTCGGCAGCGATCTCTATATCCCGCACTGAGATAGCGTCAAAACCCTGTTCTGCAAACATCGGTGTAGCTGCGGCGATAATGCTGGCGCGGGCTACTTCAGTGCGCTCTTGTATGCGGCGTTTGCGTACACGAGGTGCAGTGTGTTGCGGAACTTTTTCGTTGGGACCTGCGCTCAAAGTCATTTTAGTCATCAGCTTAAGGAGATTTAAAGGACCAAAATACCGCAGTCACAAAAAAAGTACAGCCTTAAATCCGTAGAATGCACGATTTAAGCGATTAAAGGGACTACACACAGCTGTTTAATTCTCAATAAGTAGGTAGCTGACGATTAAGCTACCTACCTTAAGCCTCAGCGACCTACCTTAAACCTCAGGCAGCTGTTGTAAAAAAGTCTGATAGTGGGCAGCCACCTCAGCCGGAGCCTCAACTTGAGGGTAGTGGCCAATCTCGGAAAGTTGAGCAAGATAATCCAGACGACAGTTAAGCTCTTGGTAGCGCGCAACCATATGTTTTCCGGAGACTGGATCCACCGAACCATTGATTAACGCCAGGGGAATAGTTGACTGCTGCATGGCTGAGACCCAGCGCTCGCGATGCTCTAGACGATCGCGGATATAGGTAATCAGATTATGAAAGATATGTTTGCCGTTATTGATATTAATCAGCCACCAAAAATTCTTTAACTCTTCTTCAGAGGGTTTGCTCTTGGCGCCAAACACCGAACTAAAGTTGCGGCAAAACTTTGCATAACCAGTGAGTCGATTGAGCAGACCCCCTATGGGGCTCAATAAGAGCTTTTGCGTTAACAACGCGCGATGGGTTTCGGGAAACAGGCCGCCATTTAAAAAACAGCAGGACAGCCATTCACCGGCACCGCTGCCCTCGAGTTGGCGGGCCAGCAGTTCTTGGCCAACGGTGTCGCCATAATCATGCGTCAGCACATGAAACTGTTTTAGCTGTTTGGCTTTTACCAGTGCTTCAACCAGATCCGCCTGACCATGAATGGAATATTTGTATTTATTGGGTTTATCAGAAAAACCAAAGCCGAGCATATCCACTGCGATTAACCGGTAGTCTTTTGCTAGGCTGTTCCAGATCGGCTGCCAGTCCCAGCTTGAGGTGGGGAAGCCGTGAAGCAATAGGATAGTTGGCCGCTCGAGGGTTTTGTCGGCAGCGCTTTGATGGGGGCTTTCATCAATAACAAACAGCGAGTGGCCGAGTAGCTTGACAAGTTCGCCGCGCTCACGCCACTGCTCTGGTCCGCTTTCATCGTTTTGCCAAGTATTTTCCGTCGACCGATTCATGCGCACCGCCACCTGTTAAAAAGAATGATTTATTTTGCTGCTAGTCTGCACTATTTTTAAGAATAAAATCACTCAAAATGTTAGCCAGTTCTTCAGCCTTAGCCCACTGGAAGAAATGACCGCCACCAATGGTTGCATGAGGCTGGCCCTTGGTGCCTGGCACCTTTGCCAGCCAGGGTTTTTCAAAACCAACGGTGATCGGGTCATTGCCGGCGCCGACACATAAAAAGGGTTTCTCAAATGTTTCAAAAAAGTCCCAGGCCTTTTTCTGCGCTTCCAAGGATTGGTCTGGCATGCTGGGCACCTGAGTTGGCATGGCGCGCACCGCCATTTTATACTCTGGGCTGGGGAAGGGTGCTTCATAGATAGTCGACAGCTGAGTTCGGAACGGCGAGATTTTTCTCAAGCCGATGGCGCCGGTAAATAATTCCAGAGCTACAATTAGAGGGTTGCGCTTCTCCATTTGTGATGAGGAAATAATACCGGCAGGAACATCGGGAGTCTGCCAAGTATACTTTTGCCAATAGGCAAAACGCCTAGCGCCATCGTGATTTTTACCCCCTATGCCATTCATTTTCCTAATTTCTTTCATCATCGAAAATAGAGTTAATTTTTTTTCTGAATTTCTAAAGCTGATGATTTCCTCGACAACCTTTGGAGGTACGTCCGGGTTATAGGGTAAGCCTGTATTGCCAATCGCCACGCGTGCAAAGCGGTCGCCGTTATCCGCAATCATGCGCAAGCCAATTAGGCCGCCCCAGTCCTGTCCGAAAAAAGTTAGCTCGGTAAAATCGTTTTGCCTCAGCCACTGATTCATCCAATCAACCTGTAGCTGATAGCTGTAATCTTCTCGTGCTGCCGGCTTGTCAGATTTGCCATAGCCCGGCAGGTCCGGTGCAATTACACGAATCCCGGCTTTCACTAAATGGGGAATCATTCGCGCGTAGAGATAGCTCCATACCGGCTGGCCGTGCATACATAGAATCACCGGGCCATCTTTTGGCCCTTCATCTATATGGTGGATTCTAAGATCGCTGCCGTCATGGGTTTTGACTGTGGTGTAGTGGGGCTCGAAAGGATATTCGGGAATATTGTCAAAACACTGGTCGGGGGTTCTTAGGATTTTCATGCTATCTCCGGGCTTTTGTCAGGCTTTTTTGAAAGTTTTTTTACAGGATATTTCTTGGGAGTATAACGCAGTAGAATTATATTGACAGCTGCGATGACAATACATTTTTAGTTAGCGTAAATAGGCTCGGCAGCTGTCTGTCTTAGGCTGCGCTCGCTGCTAGTTGTCCAATGGGTCACAACTAAGCTTGCATGCTGCTGGTATGGGGAATAGTCTGAAGTTAATACATATAAAACCAAAGCAAAAAAAACGACTTTGGTGCCATTAACAGCAGTTTTTATAGCCCATTTTAAAAAGGTATATCCCATGACTGAAGCTTGGATCATTGACGCCTGTCGAACGCCCCGTGGCATAGGCAAGCCGGGCCGCGGTGCCCTTACTACTATTCATCCTCAGCGACTGGGTTCCACCGTGCTCAAAGCACTGGCCGAGCGCAATAACGTTAACACCGCTGATGTTGCCGATGTGATCTGGGGCTGCAATGTCCAGCGCGGTCAAAATGGCAATGATATGGGGCGTATGTCGGCTCTGGATGCCGGTTATGACGTGACGTCTAGCGGCGTCACTCTGGATCGCTTTTGCGGCTCCGGGATTACCACTGTAAATATGGCCGCGGCGTCGATTATGTCGGGCATGGAAGACCTTGTAGTAGCCGGCGGCTGTGAAATGATGTCCGGTTATGGTCTGCTCAGTGGCGAGATGTCGCCCTTTGTGGATTCCGGCAATGAGCATTTGCGCGAGATGTATGGTCAGTCCCATCAGGGTATCTGTGCCGACACCATCGCAACCATTGAAGGTATTTCCCGAGAAGATTTAGATAGCCTGGCTGCAGTCAGTCAGGAACGTGCGGCTCATGCTATCGCCAATGGCCATTTCGATAAGAGTCTGGTGCCTGTGTATCACGACGATGGCACTCTGGCTCTGGATAAAGATGAATTTCCGCGTCCCAGTACCACTCTTGAAAGCCTCAGTCAGCTAAACCCATCATTTGAAAAAATAGCCCAGCTACCTCTGGATGAAGAGGGTTCGACTTACGCTAAATTGATGGCAGTGAAATACCCAGATGTGAAAATCAAACATGTGCACCACGCTGGTAATTCCTCCGGTGTAGTAGACGGCGCCGCTGCAGTGCTGCTGGCATCACCTGACTATGCGACCAAGCAAGGCTGGAAGCCCCGAGCCAAGGTTTTGGCTTTTTGTAATATGGGCGACTGTCCTTCACTGATGCTCAATGCACCAGTGCCTGCGGCCAAGCGTGTGCTAGCCAAAGCGGGATTAGAAAAAGCTGATATAGACCTCTGGGAAATTAATGAAGCCTTTGCCGTTGTGGCGGAGAAGTTTATTCGTGATCTAGAGCTGGACCGTGACACAGTCAATGTTAACGGCGGTGCTATGGCCCTGGGTCATCCCATCGGCGCAACTGGCGCCATGTTGATTGGCACCATGGTCGATGAGTTAGAGCGACGCCAATTAAAGCGCGGCCTGATCACTATGTGTGCCGGCGGCGGAATGGCGCCAGCGATTATTGTTGAGCGTATGTAGGAGTTTTGTCATGAGTAAGGATCAGAGCCAGTCGTTTACACCAGCAGAAGTGGCCATTAAGCCGCGCAATCGGCAGCATGATTTGGCTGAGGCCCTCAAGGGCGACTGGATGCGCAAGGATGTTTTCGCCACGGCTTGGTTCAATGCGATGTCGATCACTTTTCCTCTTGGCGAACAGTTCTTTATTAACTCGGTGCGCCACTACCGCGATCGGATTACCGATCCTAAACTACAGGAAGAGACACGCCTGTTTTTCAGTCAAGAGGCGGTGCACCTGCGGGAACATAAACGCTACAACGAAATGCTCTGCGAGCTGCGCGGCTATGATCTGGAAAAACTTGAAGGCCCACTGCGTCGGCGGATGAGTTGGGTGAAAAAGAATATACCGGCTCGGGAGCAGCTTGCTGGAACCGTGGCAGTGGAGCATTTAACCGCCGTGTTAGCGGAAAAGGCCTTGGATGATAACGGCATTTTTGCCGATGCTGACCCAGCTATGCGAGAACTCTGGCAGTGGCATTCGGTGGAAGAGATGGAGCATAAGGCAGTGGCCTTTGATGTCTACAGGGCTATTGGCGGCAGCGAAAAGATGCGTCGTGCGGCCATGCGCCGCAGCACCTTGTTTCTGACCTGGGATATTCTTCATGGGGTGCGTCATATCTTGAAGTGCGACGGCAAGCTTTGGAGTGCAAAAGTCTGGCTCTCTGGACTGCGCTTTCTGTTTGGTAAGCAGGGCATATTGCGCGGTACCTGGGCCCCCTATAAGGCGTTCTTCCGTGAGGACTTTCATCCTTGGCAAGAGGATACCCGTGAGTTGATTGCGAAGTGGGAATTGCAGCAGCAGTAATTAAGTTCTAGGAAAAATCGCTTAAAATATACAAAAAGACGCGAAAAGACGTCAAAAGCAGTGGTTTGAGTTAGTTGGGGAGTGAGTTAAATGTTGAGTCTTAATTATCAAGGTAGGCTAGCGGCGCTTTTGCTGGTATCGGCAGTGGCGATACTTTTAGCGTTGCAGGCCCTTGCCGATAGCTACGAACCTGAAGCCCTCAAAAGCGGCCGCGTCGATCCCAGTCTGCATCTTCAGCAGGGCAGTGATCAGCTTGTCGCACAAAAAATAAACGACGTTATCTATAAGGCCAGCGGCTTTGGTAATACCTTTATGGTGGTTACCAACGAAGGTAACGTCATTATCGACACTTCCCTGCCAGCCATGGCACCAAAGCATAAGCAGCTGTTGACCGCGGTAAGTGATGATCCAGTGCACTCGATTATTATTACTCATGGTCACGGCGATCACACCGGCGGCGTGGCCCTGTGGAGAGAGCCTCAGACCAAGGTCATTGCCCAGCAAAATATGGTGGAGTTTCTCAATTATCAAAAGCGCCTGGGCAAGCTGTTTATGCAGCGCAACAGTGCGCAGTTTGGCTTTGATTTGATTGAAGAGGACGCGCCATCGTCCACAACCAGCCAGAGCGCTGGCGTCAATATGCTGCCCAACACCTTATTTGATCGGCGTCTCGACTTTACTCTTGGCGGCGAGCAGTTTGAAATTCTCCACACTCCAGCGGAAACCTACGATGCCCTGACTGTGTGGATGCCTGACTATAAAGCCGCTTTTGTCGGCGATCTGTTTTACCGTTCATTCCCCAATATCTATACCTTACGTGGCACCAAGCCACGCTGGGCGCTGGATTATATTGAGTCGATTAATCGCGTGTTAGCACTGCAGCCGGAAATTTTGCTGCCCAGCCACGGCGAGCCGATTCTCGGCAACGATAATATCCGCCGAGAGATGATCCGCTACCGCGACGCTATTCAATATGTCCATGATCAAACTGTTCTGGGTATGAATCAGGGCCGCGATGTTTTCAGTTTGATGCGCGAGATTAAACTGCCCGCTGAACTGGATGTGGGTGAAGCCTATGGCTGGGTCTCCTGGTCGGTGCGCGGTATCTATGAAGGCTATATGGGCTGGTTCGACGGTGATCCAGTAAACATGTATGCCCAGTCCCCGCAGTCGATTTACGCTGATCTGGTGGCCCTTGCTGGGGGTAGCGAAAAAGTCGTAGCACTGGCGGAGCAAACATTGAAGGCAGGGGATGCTGTTAAGGCGCTGCTGCTAATAGAAGCGGCACTGGATGCCGAGCCTGATAATCGCGCCGTCCAGGCAATGCGGCTGCAGATATTGACTGCCCTGCGCAAAGCCTCTGGCAATCTCAACGAGTCTGGCTGGCTCAATCACGGTATCAAACAAAGCAAGCGCCAGATGGCCCCTTGATCGGGCATTGGCCCTTTTAGTGAACTGAAGAGAAACAGATATGAACCAATCAAAAGATTCCCAGGTAGACGCTTTTCACGTAGACGTTTGCCCAGCAGATACAGCAGCTGTCGAGGCCTTAGGTTTCGACACCTTAATCACCAACGCCAAAGTCTTTAACAATGGCGAAGCCGCCGTGATTGAAGATGTGGCTATTGCTGGAGGGCGCATTGTTGCTCGGGGTCAAAACCTTGATCAGGCCAGCGCCGCGAAGGTAATTGATGCTGAAGGGCTGTGGTTGATGCCGGGTTTGTTTGATATTCACACCCATTTTGATTTGGAACTTGAAGTGGCCCCCGGCCTTCCCGAGTCCACCCGCCATGGCACTACCTCGGTAGTGATCGCTAACTGCAGTTTAGGATTAGCCTTTGGCAACCAGCGCGATGGCACCAATGATCCTATCGTTAGCTGCTATGCTCGCGTTGAAAATATTCCCAAATCCGTTTTACGTAGCTGTGCTGATAACTGTACCTGGGACAATCCAAAGGACTATTTGGACCACCTGGATACCCTTAAATTGGGCCCCAATGTGGCTGTGTTATTCCCTCACTCGATGTTGCGAATCGATACCATGGGATTTGACGCTAGTGTCAGTCGCGATCCAACCGCCGCTGAAATTGAAACCATGAAAGGCACCTTACGTGATGCCCTAAAGCTGGGCTATGTGGGCTTTTCTACCGACGCGCTGCCGTTCCATTATTTAGCGGCACAGCCGCACTGCGATAAAACCATTCCCACCCAGTTTGCTAAGTATGGCGAGATCAAGCAGCTGGCCCAGGTGGTTCGCGAAGCCGGCGCCGTATGGCAGGCAACGCCACCCAAAGACAGTGTGATTGGCACCCTAAAAACCTTCTTGCTGACTAGTGGTCGACTCTACGGCAAGCCGTTAAAAACCACCGTGGTAGCAGCGTTGGATATTGCCAATAACTGGCGCATCTCCGGTCTGGCCAAACGCTTGGCCACAATATTGAACTCCCGTTTAATTCAGGGCGACTTCCATATGCAGGCGTTGGGCGCACCGTTCAAAGTCTGGTCGGATGGTGCGGTAACCCCTCTTGCGGAAGAGATTCCCGAGCTCCGTCGCCTCAATGAAACTGACCTTGAGGACCGCGCTGAACGCCTCGGAATTCTCACTGACCCGGACTATGTGAAAGCCTTTAAATCCATGTGGATGAAGGGCAAGCAGGGCTGGAGCCTGGCGCGACTAAAGCGCAAAGCGAATCTCGAAGACTACGCCTTTAATCGTACCCTGGCGGATATGGATGTGGTGCGTTGCCCCCAACAGAGCTGGCAGGGCATGACTTTTCAGGCACTTTTTGAACGTATTTTGGCGTTTAAAGCAGGGGAGCTAAAAGAGACCCTGAGTCAGGAAGAGCGGGATCTGCTCGAGGCAGACTTCAGGTGGATCGCTGATGAAGGCGACTTTATGCTGCAGATGTTGAGAAGCTTTGACAATGATCTGAGCTGGAGCACAGTCACCGCCAACCGCGATATGAAAACCGTACGCGAATTACTCATGCACCCGAACCTGCTGCCTGGCTTCAACGACAGCGGCGCCCACCTGACCAATATGGCTTTCTATGACGTCAATCTGCGCAGCCTGCAACTGGCAGCTCAGGGCGGTGATGCCGATGTCAGCTATATGGTTAAGCGCCTAACCAAAGATGCTGCTGATGTCTTTGGTGTCGAGGGCGGCACCATTAATCAGGGCGACGTGGCCGACCTGATTTTGATCGATCCAATAAAGCTCGCGGAATACGATGGCGAGAGCAAGGTTGAGCGCGTTTATCGGGAAGAGTTTAGTCACGAGCAGTTAGTTAACCGCTCCGATGATGTGGTCAATTTGGTGATGATTGGCGGCCATAAGGCTTGGGAAAATAATGCTCTGGCTGAGGACTTAGGTAAAACCACCATGGGTCGATTATTACGCTCAGTGATTGCACAAAAATAGGTTCTCCATAAAGACCTTACTTTGTTTAGGGTCCTTTAAGCCCATTTAAGCCCATAAATTGGTCCTTTGGCCTGATTTCTCTGGAACCGATTTCTTTAAAGCGCGAACATACAGCCCCATAAAAAGAACAACAACTTTGGGGGAACCAGTCATTGAGCCATTCATTAGGTCATTCATTAAATAAGTCGATTAGATTGTCACCAAATTTCAAACAGCCCATTCTTATTGGTTTGATGTCATTAATTCTCGTTGCCTGCGGCGGAGGCGGCGGGTCAGCGCCGGGTTCCAATTCTGAGGGAACCGATACGGGAACTGGATCTGGTACTGGAACTGGAACTGGAACTGGAACTGGAACTGGAACTGGAACTGGAACAACCACTCCTGGTAGTGTCACCAGCCTAACCGGCAACACCAGTCCGGAAAGTTACGCGGGTTACAATTTACTCTGGTCAGACGAGTTTTCCGGCACTGCTCTGGATAGCACTAAGTGGGGCTATGATATTGGCGGCGATGGGTGGGGCAATAATGAGCTGCAATATCATAGCGCCGAGAATGCCAGTGTTGAGGGGGGCTTCCTGATTATCGAAGCGCGCGAAGAGAACTTTGGTGGCCGCAGTTATACCTCATCGCGAATCAACACTAAGGACAAATTCAGTTTTAAATATGGTCGTATGGATATTCGCGCCGCCCTGCCTGAAGGCAAAGGACTGTGGCCAGCGCTGTGGATGTTGGGTCAAAATTTCTCTACTGTCAGTTGGCCCTATTGCGGTGAAATCGACATTATGGAAATGATCGGCGGCAATGGCTTGGAAAATCGAACCCTTGGCACCGCTCACTGGAATAATGGCGGCGTTTACGAATCTAATGGCACCACTAAGAAGCCCTATGCTCCAGTATTGTATGGTGATAACTACTCCTTGTCTGGCACTGAAACCCTGGCCAATGCCTTCCATATCTTCGGCCTCACATGGACCCCGGACAGCATTACCTGGTATATAGATAGCGTGCAATATCACACCATGGCGATCGATAGCAGTGCCAGTTTGTCTGCGTTTCAGAAAGACTTCTTCCTTATATTCAATGTTGCTGTAGGGGGTAACTTGCCGGGTTCGCCGGATGCCAACACGGTATTTCCACAGCGCATGCTGGTCGACTACGTGCGAGTGTTCCAGCAGAACTAACCAAAGCCTGCCTCACAAATACCCGCTATGTCGCGTTCTTCCGGAATGCGTCATAGCTGAGCGGTCCCATGCCTGCTATTCTCAGCTGCACGATAAAAAGTCCCCCATAATAAAAACTATAAAGAGGAACAGGCCATGCGTCCGAAGGCTGCCGTATCCATATTCACCCTGATATCACTTTGTCTCACAGCCCATCTAGCTATAGCTGATCAGCCAGCACTGCCAGAGCTAACTCAAGCTCAGTTATCTAAAGCCCAACCAATGCAAGGCGTCCCCCCAGCGCGCAACTCGCAAGTCACCATGCATAACTACCGCGACTACCCAATGAATAAGTGGGCCTTTCAAAATAGCGGCGCACCACTCAACACAGTAATGATTCCACGGCAGGGCAATATTGTTAAGCTGCTCGGCCCATCGCAATCCCAGCTCGGAGACAAGCTCTTCACCACGGCGGCGGGAACTCAGCAGTCCTTTGATCAACTGTTCGAAAGTAACTATGCCGACGGCGTAACCATTATCAAAGGCGATCAGCTGCTCCATGAGCGTTACTTTCACAGCTTTAATGCTCACGCCCAACATATCTGGTTCTCCATGAGTAAATCCCTCGCCAGCAGCGCCTTTGGCCTGCTTGTGGAACAGGGCAAAGTGAAACTCGACAAATCACCAGCAGATTATATTCCCGAGCTAAAGGGCAGTGGTTTTGAGCGCGTCACCATTCAGCAGCTGCTGGACCACGCAACCTCCTTGGATTTTAAAGAAAACTACACCGATATGAACTCGGATTTCGCGCTCTATTATGCGCCCGCCTTAAATATGGGCTGGCTCCCCGGTGCCCGAGATGTGCAGCCGAATAATAGCGAGATCTACGGCGTGCATGATTTTCTCAGCCGCTTTGTTAAGCCCGACCTCAAGCGCGAGCCCGGCGATAACTTTGACTACAACTCCAGTAATGCCGATGTGCTCGGCTGGTTGATCGCGCGCATCAGCGGACAGCCGTTCCAAGACTTTATTCAGCAGAATATCTGGGCTAAATTGGGCGCTGAACACGACGCTACCATTGCTGTCGATCGAGCCTATATGCCCGCAGTTACCGGCGGCATGAACAGTACTTTAAGAGATGCGGCACGCTTTGGCATGATGATCCGCGACTCGGGCAAATTTAATGGCCAGCAGATTATCCCTAGCAACTGGGTCGAAGCGACCCTGGATATCAGCGATCAGCTGAAAGACAATATGGCTACCAACAGCCACTATGAAGACGAGACCTGGTCTGCCTACCATAATATGTGGTGGATTCTCGATGCGAGCATTGGCGAGTTCGCCGCTGTGGGCATTCATGGACAGGTTATTTATATTAACCGTAAATCCAATACGGTAATGGCTTGGTTCTCCAGTCAGCCAGTGGCTGGCTCGGCAAAAAATGCAACCTTTAGGGCCAAGCTGAAAGCAGCGCGCGAGATGGCTGCGGGGCTGTAGTTATAGCAATAAGGTTTGCGTCAGACTTTCCTCTCATAGGGAGGCTGGCGCTTACATCCATCCAATTACATCCGATTAGTTCTGCTTTCTTCTGAGCTGCTTTCCCCTCCCGCTTTACAGTAGTACTACTTTCAGAAAATAACCTACCTCTAAATATCCCGTCAAGATGCCAATTATTGGCTATAAATTACCCTGATCCCGCTCCCTCCAACACATCAGGCAAATATCAGGTAATTTACACATGGTTGAACTGACAGATCCGATGATGGTTTCCGCCATCATCCTATGCACCACTTTTCTCGGTATTTTCACCGAACAGTTTCACGGTATTGAACGGGCAAAATTTGCCATGGCCGGTGCCGGGGCGATTATTATCGCCGGACAGTATTTTGGCTTTTACTCACCCCAGCTGGCCCTCGAAGCCATCGACTGGAATGTGGTGTTTTTGCTGGCGATTATGATGTTGATTGTGTCGATTATGATCAGCACCGGGGGCTTTGATCATCTGGCCCAATATCTGGCCCGGGTCAGCGGTGGTTCGCAGCTTAAATTGCTGATTCTACTGGGCACTGTGGTCACTGTTATTTCCCTGCTTATCGATAACGTTACCACCGTGATTATCTTTGGGCCGCTGATTATTATGATCTGTCGCTCCATGGGTATTTCCCCAGTGCCCTATCTACTATCGGCAGCGCTGTTATCGGATACAGGCGGTGTCGCCACTCTGGTTGGCGATCCCCCTAACCTGATGATTGGTTCGGCAGCGGGGATCAGTTTTAATAGCTTTATTGTGCATATGGGACCGCCGGTTCTGTTGGCTTGGTTAAGCATATTATTGGGCATGCGCTTTCTGTTTAAAAAAGAGCTCACTAGCCCCATAGTCCACAGCTTTGATCAGGTGGTTGAATACAAAAACCGTCGCCTCTGGCACAAGTCTCTATTTGTTATGTTGGTGATGGTGGTGCTGTTTGTGATCCACGATCGTATTGGCTGGGAACCTTGGCTGGTGGCCGGTGCCTGCTTGACGCTGTTGGTCTTTATGTCGCGGACCATTGAGCTCGAGGCCGTGACCATGCATCTTGAAACACCCTTGCTGATTTTCTTTATCTCACTGTTTGTGGTGATCGGCGGTGTTGAGCACTCGGGTCTATTGGAGGTTATTGGTGATCAGTTTCGCGATGTGATTGCTGAGCACCCGAAACGAGCGGCGCTTCAGCTTCTCTGGGTGGCGGCAATCTTTTCGGCGCTGATCGATAATATTCCTTTTACCGCAGCGATGATCCCGGTGCTATCCGGGTTACAGCAGGATGGTATCAATGTCAGCGTACTCTGGTGGGCTCTGGCCATGGGCGTGGGTATGGGGGGCAATGGCTCCCATATAGGTTCCACGGCCAATGTCTATATCGTCACTGTTTCTGAGCGTTTGGCGCGACAGACCGGCAAGCCTGAATTGGCGATTACGCCGATGCTTTGGATACGTAAAGGTACACCAGTGATGCTGGTGACCTTAGTGGTGTGCAGTCTGTTTATCTGGTTTGGCTACGATTACTTGTTTGTCCCTAATCCCTAAATGTCCTCTGGGGCCTCTTTATATTAGAGGCTACCTGTTGCTTTGGCGGCCGGTTCTTTTTCCGGCGCTCGCAGCAACAAGACCATGGGCAGCATGGCCAGCACCACCCACATCATCAATTTGAAATCATTCAGATAGGCAATAGTTGACGCCTGTCTGTTGATCTCCATATCCAATAACATCAGCGCCGAAATGGCTTCATTGTGGGCAATTTGCGGCAGCTGCTGCAGTCCCATACTCATGGTGTAGGGGGTGATGTTCTCGGCTAAATAGGCGTGCTGAGTTTGCATATTGCGGGCAAACAATACAAAGGCCACCGACACCCCAATACTGCTGCCGAAATTACGCACCAAACTAAACAGTCCCGCCGCTTCAGCGCGATGTTTTGGCTCCAGGGTCAAATAGGCAAGGGTGCTCAGGGGCACAAATACAAACCCGAGGCCAAAGCCCTGCATAAGACCTGTGCTAATTATTACGTTGGCCGGTACAAAGGTATCGAATTCCACCATCAGTGATAGGGAGTAGGCGGTAAACAGCAGTCCAAAGAAAACCAGTGCCCGGGGATCAAAACGGTCGCCAAACTTACCCAGCAGAAACATCGACAGCATGGTACCAAAGCCTCGGGGTGCCAGAATGGTACCCACATCGAATACCGGATAACCCATAATATTCTGCAGATAGTTGGGCAGCAGAGCCATGGTGGCGAGGAGAATCAGCCCAATAAAAAACATAAATGCGAGGGCAGTGGTGAAGTTGCGATCGCGGAGAATTGCCGGCGTTAAAAAGGGGTTCTTGGCGGTGCGTGTATGCACCACATAGACCCAGAGTGCCGACAGCACCACCGCGCAATAGAACTGAATCTCAAGAGAGTCGAGCCAGTCGAGATGATGGCCGCGATCGAGAATCAACTGGATGCCAGCGATAAATAGCGCCAGGGCAAAAAATCCCAAGCCATCAAAGGGCCGTTCTTCCCGCTCAGTTTCTGGCATCAGTCGGAGAATGATAAACAGCACCACCGCACCGAAGGGCAGGTTGATATAGAAGACCCAGCGCCAGGAATAATACTCAGTGAGAAAACCCCCTAGAGTAGGCCCCAAAATAGGCCCGATCATAATACTCACAGCCCACATGGCCATGGCTTTGCCGTGGTCTTCCTTACGGTTTATGTCGAGCATAATCGCTTGAGAGAGCGGCACCAGTGCAGCGCCAAACAGGCCCTGTAAAATACGAAAGGCAATCATTTCATTAAGCGAGCTGGCCGCGCCACAGAGCAGTGAAGTGAGGGTAAACCCGGCGATGGAAATCATAAAAACGTTTTTCCGCCCGTAACGTCCGGACAGCCAACCTATAGGCAGAGTCATGATGGCCGATGCGACTATATAGGAGGTCAGTACCCAGGCCAGCTGATCCTGAGTTGCGGATAGGCTCCCCTGCATATGGGGCAGGGCCACATTGGCGATGGTGGTGTCGAGCATCTGCATAATGGCAGCCAGCATCACTGCCAAGGTCACCGCAGATTTAGCCCTTGGCGTCAGCTCAATTTGAACTGACATTGACGACCTCTAAGCTAATCGCACTATGGATCATTAGTTGGCCCAGGGCATCTGTCGCCTGTGACCTGTATCAACTTTTACCAGCGCACTCATGCCTGCGGTGAGGCCTATAGGGGCGCCTGAGGTCAGCGGGTCAATGGCCAGATTGACTGTAATACGCTGCACTACCTTGACCCAATTGCCGGTGCTATTTTGTGCAGGCAACAGGGAGAACTCCGAGCCGGTGCCTGGCGTAATGCTGGCAACATGACCCTGCCACTGTTGGTCCGGATAGGAGTCCACATTAATGGTCGCCAACTGGCCAACCTGCAGATGGGTCAAATCAGTTTCTTTAAAATTCGCCTCAACCCAAATATAGCTGTCATCTACCAAGCTAAATAGCGGCGCTCCAGCGATAATATATTCGCCTTTGTGAATCGAGAAATTGGCCACCACACCGGAGGAGGGTGCAACGGTTCGCACATGGCTGAGATCCAGTCGGGCTTTATCGCGCTCGGCCAGAGCCAACAAATAGCTGGGGTGCTGTTGCAGGGGCAGGTCAATATCAATCAGTCGTGCTTTAACCACCTGCAGTGCTTGGGTGGTCACCTGCATCTCATTGATCGCGTCGAGATAGAGATACTCCGCCTGATCCACGTCAGCCGCAGAGACTGTTTTGCGCGCCAACAGGCTATCTAAACGATTGAACTCCCGGAGATAATAATCCCGCTGAGTTTTGCTTTTATCCAGATCGGCGCGCTTATTTAAATAGTCCGCTTTGAGGCTCTCAACATCGCCACCCACTCTAACCAGATTTGCCTCGGCCCGAGCCAGTGCGATTTGATAGGGTTGGTCATCAACACGAAACAGCAGTTGTCCGGCCTCGACTCGGCCATTGTCGCCAACCGACACTTCCACCACCTTGCCAGAGATCTCGCTGGCAATAGACATCATGCCAGCCTTTAAGTAAGCATTGTCGGTCTCCATATAACGGCCACCGATCATATAAAAATAGACGCCGACTGCGGCGATGATCAATGGTCCGGCGAGGAGCGTCACTTTACGTTTAAGTTTGTCTGACAAGGCCTGTATTCCTGTTTTAGTTATTATTGTTATTATTTGGGCCCGACTAATAAGGGGTTTGGCTAAGGCGGTTGGTTGAGCGTTTCGGGCTATTTTGTATCAGCGTTTTCGGCGCTGAGATTGGCGCGCATGCGCCGCAACAGATCGGTTAGCTGCTGTTCTTCCTGGGTGGAAATCCCTTTTAGCGCAGAATCGCGAACCTCTTTTCCCACCAGCTTAATTTTTTCGATCAGCGGTTCCACCTTGTCCGTAAGAAACACCCTTTTGGCACGACGATCCTGCGTGTCTTGGCGACGCTCAACCCAGCCATCGCGCTCCAGTCGATCCACCAGACCTGTCATAGTAATTGCAGTAACACCAATAATATCCGCCAGGCGCTTTTGCTGAGCCCCATTTTCCCGAGACAGCAGCACCAGCACTGACCACTGAGAGCGGGTTAGATTGTACTCATGGGCACGGCGCTCAAAATTCCAGCGCATCATGCGGGCAACATCGTGGATGATAAAACCCAGAGTATCGTTATTGGCTAGATCGGCATTGCTCATAGGGGTGTATTGACAGCTATTGAGAGGAAACTTATTGTAAGCATGCTAACTAAATTAGGCAATAGCTTTACGGACAGAGAAATAACACTGTGCCTGTAGGGTAAATCGGCCAAACGGGGTAAGCTGAAGCAGGGCTATCAAATTAAAAGCTATTCAACTAAAAGCTACAACAATCAAAATATGCGAGCCAAATAATATGAGTCAGACCAATGTCTTTGGAGAAGCAATCGAAGAGTGCTGCAGCAACCCGATCACTGGATACTTTCGGGATGGCTTCTGCCGCACCGATAAATATGATCGCGGCTCCCACACAGTCTGCGCACAAATCACCGATGAGTTCTTAGAATTCTCCAAATCCAGAGGTAATGACCTGTCGACGCCGCGCCCAGAATTTGAGTTCCCCGGCTTGGTTGCCGGACAGTCTTGGTGTCTCTGCGCATCGCGCTGGCTGGAAGCCTATGAGAATGGCTGTGCACCAAAGGTGTTCCTGCGACGTAGCAACAGCATGGCCCTTGAAATTGTCCCCATGGAAGCGCTTAAAGCGTCCGCGGCGGATTTGAATTGAGTGCCCGCGGCGGATTTGAATTAAGCGTCTGCGGCAGATTTAAATTAAGTGGTACTCTAAATTACAAATAACAAAAATAATAAATAACAGAGGCCGAAATCCCATGAGCTTTTATAACAAGTATATTTTGCCGTCCTTTCTCAACTGCGCCTGTGGCGCTAAACCGATTCTCTATCAGCGCGGCAAAGTGGTTCCCTTAGCTGAGGGCTTAGTTCTCGAAGTGGGCATTGGCTCGGGGTTGAATATTCCCTTTTACGACGCAGGCAAAGTCGACAAGGTCATAGGCCTGGATCCCTCCCCGGAACTTAATGAAATGGCCGAGAAAGTGGTCAGCAAGACTGCTGCAGAGAATGGTTTAGATGTAGAAATTATTCTTGGTAGTGCTGAAGATATGCCGTTCCCAGATGATCATTTTGATAGCGTAGTAATCACTTACACTCTCTGTACCATACCCGATGCCGAGACCGCCAATCTCGAAATACGCCGGGTGTTAAAACCTAGCGGCAAGCTTATTTTTTGCGAGCATGGACTGGCACCTGACGCCGGTGTCGCCAAATGGCAGGGCCGCATCGATCCCATCTGGGGCAAAATCGCGGGTGGCTGTCATCTTAATCGCGATATTCCCGAGCTGATTACCAATGCCGGTTTTGCCATTGAAACCCTTGAACAGATGTACCTGCCGAGCACCCCAAAGTTTGCCGGTTACAACTATTGGGGCGTGGCGGTTATTGCCTGATTTTGGGCTATTCGATAATGTTCCACGGACCATGTCAGTTTGACGGCTAAGGTGTTACATTAAATTCGCGAGACAACAGAGCTGATAACAGCCTGATAAAAATAATAATAAACGAGGTATTCAATGTCCGATCCATCTCTGCCTGAAGGGGCTCCTCCACAGTCTTCTCAATCAACAGCTACTCCTGTCTCCACTGCCTATCGCCGCTATGTGTTGGTTCTGTTAACACTGGTCTACGCGCTTAATTTTATTGACCGCCAGATTCTGGTTATCCTGCAAGAGTCGATCAAAGTGGATATGGACCTGTCTGATTCTCAGCTCGGTCTGCTCACCGGTTTTGCCTTTGCCATTTTTTACGTCAGTGTGGGTATTCCCATTGCCCGCTGGGCGGATGTGGGCAACCGTCGCAATATTGTCTCTATGGCGGTAGCGGTGTGGAGTGGTATGACCGCACTCTCTGGTTTTACCCAGAACTTTTGGCAGTTACTGTTGGCACGAATCGGCGTGGGTGTCGGCGAAGCGGGCGGCAGTCCTCCATCTCATTCGATGATTTCTGATTATTACCCAGTTGAGAAGCGCGGCAGCGCCCTGTCGTTTTACTCCACCGGTGTCTATCTGGGTATTCTGTTTGGCTTTCTGATTGGCGGCTGGATCAATAGTGAATTTGGTTGGCGCGTGGCCTTTTTCGTGGTTGGTGTGCCGGGCTTTTTGGTGGCCATATTAGTTCGTCTGACAATTCGCGAGCCGGTCCGTGGCGGCCTTGAGGGTCGCGCTCTAGAAGCGCCAGCAACCTTCGGCGAAACTCTGCGCACTCTTAAAGGCTTTGGCTCCTTCAAGTTGTTTGCCATCGCCGCCGGCCTCAACGCCTTTAGCAGCTATGGTATTGGTAACTTTACGCCGTCATTTTTAATTCGTTCTCACGGTTTCACGAGTTTGGAAGTGGGCACCAGTCTAGCGCTGATTACAGGTATTGGTGGAGCGTTGGGTACTTATATGGGCGGTGTCTTGGCCGATCGCTACGGCGCAAATGATAAGCGCTGGTATCTGTGGATCTCAGGCATTCCCGCGGCCTGCAGTGTACCGCTGATGTTTACCGCGGTGTTTATTGGCGATCCGAGACTGGCACTGGGCTTTCTGTTCTTTGCCACTATGTTAGGTGCTTTTTATTTGGGGCCAACTATTGCTATCGCCCACACTTTGGTCAGTCCAAGCATGCGCGCTATGGCCTCGGCCATTCTGTTCTTTATTCTAAACCTTATTGGTTTGGGTTTAGGGCCGCTGGTTGTGGGTATGATCAGCGATATGCTGGCTCCCGCTTACGGTTCTGAGTCACTGCGTTACGCCTTGGGTATAGTCTCATTTGTTAATCTGCTGTCGGCTGCATTCTTCTTTTTGGCCGCGCGTAAATTACTGGCGGACCTCAAAGCATGATGAGTTTACTCCGCAGTAAGGTATTTTTTGCTGTCTTGTTAGTCGCTGTAGTGAGCCTCTACAGCATGGGTGCCGATCGGCATCCGCTGCCAGATTTTAGCGGCTACACTGATGTGAAGCAGAAGAAAACGGCCTTTTTTGACTATATGTTGCCCCTGGTCTCTGCCGGTAATCAGTTGATTATCGAGCAGCGAGCCGACCTTGAAGAAATGGCCGCTGACGTTGATCAGCTGTCATTCTTTCAGCAGCGCAACTTGCTGCAGTTGGCTGATCGCTATGGTTTAGATGTAGGGGGTGTGAAGTCGGAGGCTGTAGATAATCAGCAAATGATCGATCAGCTATTACTCCGTATTGCACCACTGCCGCCCTCATTGGTTCTGGCTCAGGCCGCCATAGAGTCGGCCTGGGGAACATCGCGCTTTGCCCGCCAGGGAAATAATTTGTTTGGTCAGTGGTGCTACCAGAAAGGCTGTGGCTTAGTGCCTCTGCGCCGCTCGGCAGATAGCAAGCATGAGGTGGCTAAGTTTGATTCCGTGGCCGCTGCAGTCGAAGCCTATCTGCATAATTTGAATACCCACCGCGCCTATAAAGATTTGCGTGTGCTCCGCGCTGAGCTGAGCACGGCTGAGAGTAGTGCTAATGGCCACCAGCTGGCACAGACGCTGCTCTATTATTCAGAGTTGCGTCAGGTCTATGTTGACGAGGTGCAGGCGGTAATCAGAATTAATAAGTTGCATGGCTACGACGAGATTTAATAAGTAGCTGCACCTTTTCGTCTGACTCACTAGCCACACTTTTTAGTCTCACTAAACAAAAAGCATATTAAAATGAGAAGAATTTTCAGTATTTTTGTTCTAGTCCTTTTGCTCGCCCTAGGTCTTTTTATCGCCCTAGCTCCGGCGATGTTGGATGAGCGGGAAAACGTTGTGATTGAGCATCAACCCTACGAGATTTCCGAACAGGCCGAAGCACTGCACAGCAGTTTATTGATAGGTGACTGGCATGCAGATAGCCTGCTATGGATGCGTAATTTAAGCGAAGAGTATGACTACGGCCATCTCGATTTTCCGCGTATGCAGCGGGGCAATATGGGGCTGCAGATGTTTACCACGGTAACCAAATCTCCCAGCGGTCAAAATTATGAGCTTAATAGTAGCGATGCCAGTGACAACATTACCCTGCTGGCCATGGCGCAACGCTGGCCCACTGTCACCTGGACTAGTCTCGCTGAGCGGGCGCTGTTTCAGGCGGACAAGTTACATCACCTAGCGGCCCATGATCCGGACAATTTAATGTTGGTTCGGTCGCGCATTGATCTGGCAGAGTTTCTTCAGCGTCGCCAGAGCAACCCAACACTGATTGGTGGCTTGCTGGGCACCGAGGGTTCCCACGCACTGGATGGCGATCTGGCGAATATTCAGCGACTGTACAATCGCGGCTTTCGCATGATGAGCCTGCAGCATTTCTTTGATAATAAACTCGGCGGCTCGCTCCATGGCACTAGCGGGGCAGGCTTAACTCAGTTTGGTCGCGATGCGGTGACTGAGATGCTCAGGCTGGGAATTATGCTGGATGTCTCTCATTCCTCAGAGCAGGTGGTCAGCGATACGCTGGCGCTTAGTGATAAGCCGCTAATCGTCAGTCACACGGGTTTTCAGGGTCACTGTGATTCGCCGCGTAATATCAGCGATGGGCTGATGGAGCAGATTGCCGCTGCAGGTGGATTGATTGCGGTAGGCTTTTGGGATGGCGCCATCTGTGGCAACAGCCCGAACACTGTGGCCGAGGCGATTGTCTATGGTATTGGCCTAGTGGGTGAGGATCATGTTGCCCTGGGTTCTGATTTTGATGGCACTGTGACCACCTCTTTTGATGGCAGCGAAATGGCTGTCATCACTCAGGCACTGCTCGACGCCAATCTCAGCGAACAGCAGATCCGCAAGGTGATGGGCGAGAATATGCTCACTTACCTGCAGACCTACTTACCCTAAACTATTCCTAACTGGGTGCTAAGTCATTTCGTATTAAGGATGGCTTTGCCCTAGCTGAATATTTAGCAGGTACTCTGCTACCGCTAGCTGGGTCTCTGCATCCAGATAGTTTTGCGCTGGCATCTCCGGATACTCTGGCCGGATTTTAAACGGCGCATTGATATAGCTCGCAATACCCTCCGCATTACCCGCGTACATCGCCTGAATATCTCTAGTGGAAGGGCCAATCAAGACATCGTCGTAAGCGTGACAGCCAGCACAGATGCCCATGTAAGCGATTTCACCGCGTTCCTCTGAGGCTATCACTCTTGGCTTGGCTCCGCCGGCTAAGAGGTAGCTGTGAGTGCTGTCAGTATTGCTGAAGGCACATTCGGCAAAGTTCCCGAGGCCCACATGGTTGTAGCGGTGGCGGTTGATAATGCAGCTGTCTTTGCTGGGGCCGATCTGAAAGATATCTATATCCCCGGTGTGCAGTTCAGTGAGAGCAAAAGCTCGCACTTCATCGATGGTGTCATAGCCATTGTTGTGCATAACGTTGTCGAGAATCATCACTCGGTCAGCATTGGGATCCACATCGGGGTCCAGAGTTAGGCCTGGGGCATTGCCATGGTCATTGATCAAGATGCCAGCGACTTTGTGGTTAACGATAATATTGCCTTCGATAATCACATCATCTGCAGCCATGACCAAAATACCAGTACCAGAGGGAATGCCTGCCACGGTGGAGCCCGGCGCGGCAAAGTTGGGGATATTGTTGTCGAGAATAAAGTTATTGCGAATGATCACATCGTAGGTGGTTTTGATCGGCAGGCCCGGGGTGATAAAGGCGAGAATGCCGCCGGTATTATTGTGTACATAATTGTTCTCGACTATGGCGTGACGGCTGTTTTCGATTTCGATACCGGCGACGCTGTCGAAGACTTCGTTGTGAGCCACATGGATATTGTCGCTCATACCCACATAGATTGCCGCGTCGGCTATACCTGAGACAATATTGTGTTCAATCAGGCCATTGACGCCGAGCTGAGGAAAGATCCCGTAGATGCCTGTGTCGATAATGATATTGTTTCGAATCTCAAAATTATTCCCCGCCTGGCTCATGATGCCATTGCCTTTATAGCGGGTAATCTTAAAGTTGGCGATAAGGATATTATTGCCGGAGTAGAGAATCGCATCGTTGAGCTTACCTAGGCCATCTAGGGTTGCCCGTTCACCGGCTTCAATGACACCCACCAGATGAATATCATCTTTGTCTATATAGACAGTTTCCGAATAAACGCCGGGCATTACCTGAATGCTGTCGCCGGGCTGAGCGGCTTCCACCGCGGCTTGAATCGAGTCGCCGGGATTAACCGTTAGGGTTTGACCTGCAGCGGTTCGCTCTGGCAGGGCAGTGTTAATCCTGTCAGCTTGACCACCGCCGCTATAACTTAGACCGCCGACACTGCTTGTAATCTGCGGTGCCTCATTGAGGTTTGTACCCAATTGCCAGCCGCCGACGAAGGCCGCCAGAACGATAATAAGACCCAGTATTTTAGCTTTGCTCATGATTGCTCTCGCTTATGTTTTTTTCGCTGATCGTTTTTGTGCTAATGACTTTTTTACTAATAGCTTTTTCGTTAATAGCTTTTTCGTTAATAGGTATTTCGCTAATGGCTCTTTGTTCAACAGCCTCGTCACTAATAGTTGTCAGTCCCGATGGCACTGATTGTGGAATGATGGGCAACAGGCTGCTGTCGCTAAGGGTGCCCATAAAATCCACCAGACGATCCAGTTCATCGCCGGTTAAATTGGGTTCGGAGATATGCCAGTGCAGCAGCAGGTCTTCTCCTTCAGGCACTGCGTGACCGCGACCACCGCTGTAAAATTCCGCCACTTCACGGAGGGTTTCAAAGCGACCTGAGTGCATATAGGGCGCGGTCTCCGCAATATTGCGCAGACTTGGCACTTTAAAACCGCCTTTTAATTTAACCGAGTCGAAGGTCTTTTCTGCTCCTATATCTCGCGCCATGCCCTGGGGCTCCGGGGTACCAATTACGGCGATCTGCTGATTGGTAAACAGCGGCGGCATATGGCACTGGGAACAGCGGGCGACAAAGGAGCGGAAGATATTGAGTCCTTCCACTTCCTGAGGATTAAGCGCATCGGCGTAGCCATGGGCATATTGATCGTAGCGGCTGTTCAGGGAAATCAGCGAGCTCTGAAAGGCTGCCAGGGCAGTGGCAATCTGATCCAAGCTCAGATCTCCGCTATCGGGAAAAGCTTGTTTAAACAGCTCTGGGTAGGCGTCAACTGCTTCCAGACTACTGAGTAATTGGGCTGGGTTGTTACCCATTTCTTGGGGGGAGAAGAGCGGGCTCAGAGCCTGTTCTTCTAGGCTCTGGGCTCTGGCATCCCAAAAGAAGTCTTTGATAAAGGCGCTGTTCCACAGGCTCGGTGCAGAGCGAGTACCCTGCTGGCCATGAATACCTAGGCTGCGCCCGAGACCATCGCTAAAGCCCTGGCTGGGATTGTGGCAGTTAGCGCAGGAGACTGATTGGTCAGCTGATAGAACGGGATCGAAAAACAGTAGCCGACCAAGATCAATTTGCTGCGGACTAAAACCATCGCGATGGGCTGGCAGGGCGGTTTTTAGCCCGCCGATACCATGGTCGCCCAATGAGTCATAAAGTTGATAGAGATTGCGCAGTAGGCATTGATTGTCATCGCTAAGCATAAAGCTTGCGGGGCAGCCTGGCGAGAGTGTTATAGTCGGTGGGGCTTCTAGTTGCGGGCTTTCTGTTACAGCAGCGCTGCAAAATCCCAAAGTGCCGAGCAATAGTAGCCGGTAAACCTGCTTGATCAGATTTTCGCGAAATGCTGTTGATAACAAAAGCGCCATACTGCGGCCTGATTTTTATTATTACTCTTATCTCTTTAAGTGGATAAGATGTTTTTCTTCTATTGCCATTATGCCATAGTCAAAAACTGAAATGGCGACGGCAATAGCAGCCATCAAATTTACATTCTAGGAATATATTATGTTGAAGGTTTTAGGTTTTTCAAAGACTCTGTTGTTGGCTACGTCGGCAATCTTTTCGCTCACGGCTGTTTTTTCGCTCACGGCTGTTGCAGGCGGACATTTGCCCGGCGAGAAAGGTGCCCATGAGCATCATGAACAGGACCATAGCAGCATGCATGCTGCACCCGCAGCAGCAAATGCTCAGGTCTCCTTTATTAAGCCTGCCGACGGTCAGATATTTAGCAGCGGTGAGGTGAAAGTGGTTTTTGGCATTGAGGGAATGTTGGTGGCACCTGCAGGCACAGATACGCCTAATTCAGGCCATCACCATCTGCTGATCGATGTTGAGCAGATGCCCGATATGACCATGCCGTTGCCAGCGTCGGAGAATATTCGTCACTTTGGTAAGGGGCAGACTGAGACAACCCTGATGTTAGCGCCGGGAACACATAGTCTGCAGCTGTTGCTGGGTAACTATGCGCACATTCCCCACAACCCACCGGTACTTTCTGAAGTGATTGAAATAACGGTTAAGTAGGGAAGGTATGGATTAGATAGGGAGAACATAGATCGGATCAGGGCTGATCCGGTCTAGTTTAATAGGTAAAAATATTGATTAACGAGTCATTATTTGCCGAGCATCTTGGCAAACTCGCCACTCTCAATCAGCGCATTTAAGTCACTGTTGCCGCCGATTAAAACACCGTCCACAAAGATCATCGGAAAAGACGGCCAGCCAGTCCACATCTTTAGGGCATTGCGTCTATACCATAGAGAAAAGTAACTGCCGTATTCCAAATAGGCATGCTCAGCACCCATAGCATCTAGGGTTTTGCGAGCCCTTTTCGGGGCAGGATTTTGCGCCATGCCCACTACTACGATTTTATTCTTGGCAATCGCCTGCTGCACTTCTAAAACAATATCCAGATTCTTGGTTGCCACGCTATCCTGTATGGCCGGGTGGATCTTTGCACTGTCGAGAATATGTCTGCTCATGATAAATCCTTATCTAAGTCTTATTATTAGTTTTATAGAGTTCTATTTCTTGGGTTTGTCATAAACCCCAACAAGCTGTCGGCTCAGCGCCAGCAGCTCACCATTGGGGTGATAAATCTTACCTTCAGTGTGGGCATAGCCGCAATCTGCCTGGACTACCTCACAGTGGTAATAGAGATAATCGTCCGCTGCCAGCTCTGTTCGGGGCTGTATAAATTCCACATTCCAAGTGATCGAGCTGGTCGGTGCCGGCTGGCTTAACATCGGCATCACTGCCGGTGGCCAGGCATCAATTAGTGCCAAGATGGCGCTGTCGGAGAAGACCTCTGGGCGGTCATTAAAACGTATCCAGCCACTTATTACAGCCTCATTGCTGCCGCTGTAAGGCATGGCCGCGCTGGTAAATCGGGTGTCTAAATATTCTACGAAGCCCGGCGCTACGCCTTTTATAAAGGGCATTTTCATGGCTTCTTCTGGCGTTTTTTCAAATAGCATTGGCGGTTGATTGAGACGAATACCGGAAACGCGCTGGCGACCAAAGCAGGCAATCACCTGAGTTTTTACGGCGCCGCCTTGCAGCAGCTGACCTTCAACCTGAATCACCGATCGTCCTTCGGAGAGTATTTTAACCTTTAGCTCACAGAGTTCGCCTTCAGTGGCCGCGCCACAGAAATGAATATTGATGGTGCGCAGGTCGCAGTCTTTAAGACCGGTCTGGGCTTCTATATAGGTTAGTACCATGGCCGTAGTCAGGCCGCCAAAGACGCTGCGTCCCTGGCCCCAGCTGTCGTCAACTGTTAGTTCATTGGTGGTCTTGGCGAGTTCTTCGTAGTAGGAGTAATTCATTTGTTACCTTAATAGAGATAAAGCTGTCACTGCTTTATCAGTGATCTTGGGAACGGGCTATTTTAAACCGCGACTATTTTAAACCGCGACTATTTTAGACAGTGACTATTTTAGACAGTGACTATAGCACTGCGGGTAAATTAAATGGCTCAATCAGTGACTAGCCGGACAGGCCACTTCAAGCTAGTATTACAGGCTAATAATTAAAACAACAATAAGAGCATAAACGCCATGAGCATTAATTTTACTGACAGCCTAAGCCTTCCCTGCGGCGCAACCATTCCCAATCGCTTTGCCAAAGCTGCTATGACCGAGGGGCTGGCGGGCACCGATGGTGTGCCAGGAATCGAACTGGAAACTCTCTATGGTATTTGGAGTGATGGGGGTTCTGGAATGTTGCTGTCAGGGAATATTCAGATCGATCGGGATCATCTTGAGCGCCCGGGCAATGTGGTGATTGACTGCCCACCCAGTCCTGAAATGCATGCAGCACTGTCTCGCTGGGCTAAAGCCGCAACGCGCAATGGCAACCAGTTTTGGGCGCAAATTAGTCATGCGGGTCGCCAGACACAGAAAAATGTTAACCCTAATCCTAAGGCCCCCTCTGCAGTAAAGTTGGGTTTACCCGGTGGTCAGTTTGGTGAGCCAGTGGCTTTAACGATTGCTGAGATCGAAGAGATCGTGCGCCGCTTTGCAGTTTGCGCGGCGGCGGTAAAAGACGCTGGCTTTACCGGGGTTCAGCTCCACGCAGCACATGGTTACCTGCTGTCGCAATTTCTCAGCCCGCGGAGTAATCAGCGTACTGACGACTATGGAGGCAGTCTCGCCAACCGCGCCCGGGCACTGTTAGATTCGGTGGCTGCTGTTCGCGCAGCAGTGGGCCCAGATTTCCCCGTGGCAGTAAAACTTAACAGCGCCGACTTTCAGAAAGGCGGCTTTGATTTTGAAGAGAGCTTGCAGGTGGTTGCCTGGTTGGAGCAGGCCGGTGTCGATCTTATCGAAATATCCGGAGGCACTTACGAGCAGCCCAAACTGCTAGGTCTGGAAGGTATGGAGGCGGAAGAAAAACAAGAGGTGGCCGAATCTACCATGGTTCGCGAAGCCTATTTTGTCGACTTTGCGTTGGCCATGCGCAAGCATGTCTCGGTGCCGCTTATGGTTACTGGCGGCTTTCGTCAGGCCTTGGCTATGCAGCAGGCACTGGATAGTGGCGGTGCGGATCTAATTGGTCTTGGGCGTCCCATGTGTGTGATGACCGATGCACCCAATCAGCTGGTTAATGGTTTGGCAGAGCTGCCGCGCTACGAAAATGGCCTCTCGCTATTTCCTTCATGGCTGTCGTTTTTACAGGGTTGGAAACCACTGCGTGCGATGGCTGCCTTTGCCACTCAGTACTGGTATTACAGTCAGATCGACGCCCTCGGACGCACCGGTCAAGCCAATCCTTCGATGAGTGTTTTTGCGGCCACTAAAGAGACCATGGCACTGCAGAAAAAACTCACCGCTAAATAAATTTCAGCAGGAGGTGAGGGGCCAAATTTTTAGGTTGTTCATCTTCATTTTTTCCGCGTCGACTAAAAAGCGCACCAGGATAAAGTAAATATCCAGATCAAAGCGGTCATCGCTGGGGGTGGCTATTTGCTGGTCGCGGTCATTCACCTGCCCACTCTGATCCATCTTATGACGAGTATCCGCCAGTTGGTAACCCTGATCATAGAGATCTTCGATCAGGGTCAGCTTGGCCATATAGCGCCAGTTGTGAACCACATGAAAGGCGACATGTTCTGGATCCTGCATATCCCGCTCTTCAATCAAAATCGGACCGGGATAAGGCCACATTTTCAGCTGGTAGGTTTTCAGCGCGGCACTGACTCGCTCGTTGTAGTTCTCCGGGCTTTCAGCACCGTGACAGGCGCCAAAACATTTTTTTAGCTGGGCGCGAAAGCAGGGTTTTTGATTGGCGGTGTTCGTGGCGGTGGTATTAGCAGATTCCAGCCCGAGCAATTTATGACAGAGAAAATAATGGTCGGCGAGTTTTTCGATCTGCTTGGAGGCTTGCCGCGGCGAGCGAAATAATCCAAAGCGTTCTTCGGCGCTATCTGATTCGTTGGCCGTGTCCAATTCCACCGCTTCGATGGCAATGCGCTGATAGCCATTGCTGTCTTCGTCGCAGCGATATTGATAGAGCTTTTTAGTTTTGCGCAGACGGCGGTTATACAGCGGGTGCAGCGCTTTGATCTGATTGCTCTCGCGAATCTGAGCGCCCAAATCAGTGGGCGTTTTATCAAACTCTATATAAGCCAACTTATTATTGATCTGCAAATCTTTGGGGTTGCTGTGATCTCCGGAAAAATGGCTCATCACTCGCGTGCGAATATTAACGCTCTTGCCCACGTAGAGCAGCGCGCCATTGGCATCATAAAAATAATACACCCCAGCGGAGGCGGGGAGTTTCTTCAGCGCGCTGGCTTTGAGTAATGGTGGCAGCGCGGGATTTTTTAGTAGACTAGTGCAGGTGGCACTGATCTCCTCGTCAGAAAACAGCGCCGAGGATTTAAGGAAAAAACGCTGGATCATTTCCGCGTCATCCATTGCCCGATGGCGATTTTCAATGGGCAGCTGAAAGCGCTGAATAATTTGATCCAGGCCGTGACGTTTAAACTGCGGGTAGAGGCTGCGGCTAAATTTTACCGAGCACAGGGGCGCGGTGTTGTAGCTGACACCGATTCGCTCAAATTCTTGTTTAAGAAAGCTGTAATCAAAGCGCGCATTGTGGGCAACCAATGTACGGCCATCCAGATAGGCGAGGAGTTTATCCGCCACCTGAGAAAACAGCGGTGCGCCCCGCAACATGCTTGGGGCTATGCCTGTAAGCTTTTGAATAAACGGTGGCAGCATGGTTTCTGGGTCGATAAATGACTGCCAGCGCTCAATCACTGCACCCTGCTCGACGATCACCAGACCAATTTCAATAATCCGGTGATGAGTCGCCTTGCCCCCGGTGGTCTCGAGATCGAGCAAGACCATTTTGTCCGGAAAGCCAGCCGATAGAGCTGCGGGTGTAGGGGTTTCTTTATCCAACCAATTTAATTGCATTTAAAAGTATCACTATTCTGTCACTCAGCGACAAAACCCTTCCAGTTTCTCATGTATTCAACAAAGGTTTCACTCAGGCCTTCGCTGCGCAAGTGCTCCACCGAAACCGGATTAGCGACCGGCTGAAAATCGCCGTCGGCTTGCATCTGCAGTGGGTAGTCGTGGTGCAAAATAGCGGCGCGACCGAGGAGGATAAAGTCGATGTCGGCTGCCATGGCCTGACGGATCTCTTCTGGAGTGCGCAGCTTACCCGCTATGCCCAGGGCAATATCGCCGCGCTCGAGGTCGGTGAAATAGGACAGCAGTGTACGGCCCTTAAATTCTTCTTCTACAGGCTCTTTAAATACGTCCCACAGGGACATATCGAGAAAATCAATTTTGCCATCATTGAGAATTGTTTGAGTGAAGGCGAGCATGTCGGCGAGCTCCACATCAAAGCGTTCTGGCGACAGGCGCAGGCCGAGAATAAACCCGGGGCTACAGCGTGCTCGTACACCATCGATAATATCGCGAATAAGTCGGCCGCGATTTTCAAGGCTACCGCCGTACTGGTCTTCCCGTTGATTGATGGTGCCACTTAAAAATTGCGCCAGAATATAGCCGTGAGCGCCGTGCAGTTCGACACCCTCAAAGCCGGCTTTTTCGGCACGCTCGGCGGCGGCAATAAAGTCTTCACCCAGTTGCTCGACCTCTTCGGTGGTCATGCCTCGGGCACCAGTCTTTTCGTTGACCGATGGGCACACCGGTGACTCGCCAATCAATTCAGCAGGTGAGCGCATACCAGCGTGGTGCAGCTGTACTAGGGAGACACTGTCATGCTGTTTAATGCCATCCGCAAGACGGGTGAGACCCTCGAGATGCTCATCGGAAAAAATACCCAGCTGGCCCGGGAACCCTTGCCCTACAGCCTGAACGTGCGCGGCGCAGGTCATAGTTAAGGAAAAACCGCCCTCGGCGCGCTTGGTCAGCCAGTGATATTCCTCCTCAGAGAGGGTGCCGTCTACATGGCTCTGGGAGTTGGTCAGGGGTGCTAGAATAAAACGGTTTTTGAGGGTTGCACCAGAGGTCAGTGTTAAAGGGTTGAAAAGGTTGCTCATAGAGTTCTTCTTATTATTAAGCATTAATTTAGATGCTGGGAATTGTACCCTCGACCATAGCCGAGGGGCAGTTATTTATTGAATGCACCTATGTTCTAGAAAGGGTTTTCAGGCTTATTCGCCAGGTCGGTAGCGCCGAGTGATTTTGTCCTTACGCAGCTCCGGATCAAATAGCGGGTCATGGAGTATCTCAGCGGCATAGTCCTCGGTCTGATCGGAGTAGTGGGGCGACTCAGTATCCAGTGTCGCTGAACCAAACTGATGCACGCCACGAATCTTCTGAACGCCTTGCGTGTCCCAAGAGACAAAATAATAGAGCCCGTCGCCCGCTATATTAGTTTGATAGCCATCTTCTTCCATACCCAGAGCATAGATAGCGCGCAAGGTATCTGGGCCACCACCGACTGGCAGATTGAGGTCGCCGCGCACATGGCGGTTAACATCACCCCAGAGTGGGTCAATACGATCTGTGGCGGCGATTAATTTGTCGGCACAGTTGTAGAAGGCTTCAGCCACATCAGGTGTCGGCTCGCCCTTTTGCTCGGCCAGCCATTCGACACCAATCACACAGGTGGACATAGCAGCGCCGCGGTTGTCGATGTCGGTGGACAGGTCCCAGTCGCGAATCGTTGCTTGGGCATCGACATAGGACTGCTCGGCAGAATCAGCCAGAGGTAGATCGATTGCGCCCTGCAGGAAATGTACGGCCCGGGAGTTTGGGCTGTATTTTTTGTCGTGTTTAATCTGCGAGAACTCTTGTTCAGAGATCGGGCTCAGTTCGGCAAACATCTCCAAGCCACGCACTGCGCGATTGGTCATGCGTGTGGGGAAGCCATCCTCCAGACGATAGTCGGCTATCTTCGGATTGCTGCCTTCTGCGGTAATAAAGAACGGGCTCTGATTGGCGCTGTGAATCCAGCCAGACTCAGGATTAATCACCTGGGGCAGCTTATCGAAGGGCATATAGTCCTGCCAGATCAGGCTGCTGTCATCGCCTGGCAGATATTGGCTCCAGTCGTAACCGGCAACCCGCACTGGGGTCAGGGAGTTGTGCACAAACATAATATTGCTGTCGCGATCGGCGTAGACAAAGTTAAAGCTGGCAAAGCTGTGGATGCGCAGAGCATCGCGCCACTGCTCGAGGTTTTGCGCCTTGTTCATGGCCAGCCACTGCTCAACTTGACGCATCTTGCCCATGCCCGCATAGCGAATGGCATAGGTGCCATGGTCAGTTTGCAGCACCGGACCATGGGCTGAGCGCAGACCTAGCTCGGTGGCAGTCCAGGGTAGGAAACCCCATAACTTTACCTTAATCTCTAGCTCGGTGGCTTCAAGGTCGTGCCACTTGCCATCCATGCGATAGCGCAATGGATCTTCAGGATCTATATCCAGCACATAGACATCCACCAGATCCGGTTTGTTAACCGTGGCACCCCAGGCAATATTCTCGTTAAAGCCAACGCCAATAGTGGCGCTGCCGGGAAATAATCCTCCCATGGCATTTAAGCCTTCACCGCTTTGTATATGTGCCTCATACCATGCCACCGGACCTGTCGCTGGCTGGTGGGAGTTGATGGCTAAACGTGTCGCCCCATCAGTGCTGTTGGCCGGAGAAATGGCTGAGGCATTGGAGCCTACAGGTAAACCGTTATAGATAACGCCGTTGGCGGTGCTGATGGGCTGTTGGCGCTCACTGCTCATGACTTCCTTTAAGACGCCGTCAAAGCCGTAGAAGAGGATATGGCGGAACATATAGCCGGCGATAATATCTTTGCCTGTAATCGGCAGCTCGGCCACGGCCCGCTCTGGGTTGATGGCAGCATAATAATTTAGGCCATCGGCATAGGCTTCGATATAGGCGCGAATCTCAGGGGATAGCTCGGTCTCGTAGTGGGCATCAATGTCCTCCCAGATACCCAGCCACTTGACTAAAAAATCGGTGATTGCAGAGTCGGGTCCCTTGGTCTTGGCCGCGGTGCCGCGATAAAAATCGATAGTGTCGTAAACCAACTCCCAATTGTCCTCGGCCTGGGCATAGGCAAAGCCGAAGGCAGCATCCACATCGCGCTCGCCAATCACATGGGGCACACCGCGGATATCTCGCTCAATCACTACATTGTATTTGTCGCCGAGACTTTGATAATCGGCGATTGGAAATTTCTCAGCACAGCCTGTGGTCAGCAGTGCCAGGGCGGCTATTAATGGGGCGCCGAATAGTTTGGGAGTCAGTGACATTTTGGATGGTTCCCTCTTATTATTTTTATTCTTGTTAAGAGTTTACGTTGCCGCTTTAGAGGGCGATCAATTAACCCTATTGTGCGCGCTTTTTAGGGGCACGCATAGACCGCCAGAACAGTTGCAATTGGCAAACTATTCGGGCGGTGGGGAGACTGCAGAATTGCACGGGCCTAATCTCGAGCAGTTAGCCCCTAAGCGGCCTCTAAATCGTCACTAGCAGGAATCTCTTCCTCAACATGCAATATGGTACCCACAGGCACAGTCGCCGCCTGCAAGGTACTCTGAACCTTGTACTCGGCGGGCAGTGGAGCAATGGTGAGTACGCGCCAGATACTGATGCTGCCAAGCAACAATAGGCAGGAAGCGAGCAGAATAAAGAACGACTGCAAGCCAAAGATCTCGAGCCAAAATATCGCCGTTATAGGTCCAGTCACCGAGGTCAAACCGGCGATCAAAATCACCGTGCCGCTGGCGGGAATAATTTCTCTCGGGCGCAGGTGGTCGTTGGTGAGTGCAACCACCAAGGAGTAAAGCGACAGCGAAAAGCCACCAAACAAAAACGTCAGGAAATAAAGCTTCCCAGAAGCCTGTGTCTCAAAGCTAAGAATGATCGCCACGACCACAGCTGCCAAGCAGGAAAAGCCGATGACCCAGCGCCGATCTATAGCGTCGGAGAGTTTGCCTAGTGGCCAGGGAAACAGCATGCCGCCGGCCATCATCGCGCCCATAAAGTTGGCCACTTGAGCAATAGTAAAGCCGAGTTTAGTGGCATACACCGCACCCATACCAAAGAGAATACTCGACACCCATTGCGACAGGACAATGCCCATCACGCCCATGGGCGTTCGATGCCAGAGGTGACCTATGCTGACGCGCTCAGTTTCGTCCGGTGGCGGGGTGGCGATAACCGAGAGTAGAATCGGCACTGCGGCAACACTCACCATCACCGAGATTAAGATAAACAGTTCAAAACCACCGGGGCTGGCGAGGTTGAGCATAAACTGCCCAGCGCAAATACCCGACAGCAGAATGGCAGTATAAATAGCCAGTATCTGTCCGCGGTTGGTGTTGCTCGAGGCCTGATTGAGCCAGCTCTCGGAGACCACGAAAATGGTCGAGAAGGCAAATCCGGTGAGCAGTCGCATCAGTGCCCAGGCCCATGGCTCGACATAGATAGCGTGAACCAGAATGGTGACCGAGGCCACTGCGGAGAGTGCGGCAAAAATACGGATATGCCCGACTCGCTCAATTAGCGCTGGGGTCAGTCGTGAGCCGATCATAAAGCCAGCAAAATAACAGGACATTAGCAGGGCGATAAGAAAGTCATCAAAGCCCTCAAGTTCCGCGCGAATACCCAGTAAACTGTTCTGCACGCCCACGGCGAGGCCGATCAGAGCCAGTCCGATAAACAGGGGCCAGAGGTTGATCATAGTACGTATTGGCATGGGCGAATTTGTCCAATTAAGGGGCTGTTGAAATTTTCGCCACAGTACTCCTAAAGTTAAAAAACGCAAAGCATCTTTTGCACTAAAATAGGCCTATAATCGCGTTTTTTCTGGCGGGTGATTGCCGACTAAAAAGTCGCCTAAATGGCCGACCCAAAAGCCTGCACAAAAGGACGCTTTTATAAGCGCTTAAAAAATATGTCTGTGGTTGAATCTAGTCTAGTTGAAAAACATATCCGCGCCTGGTTACAGAGCTTTATTGTCGAGCTCAATCTCTGCCCTTTTGCCCGCCCATTGATCGCCGATCCGGCCCTGCGTATCAACGTCTGTGAGGCCAATAATATTGAGCAACTGCACTATGCCTTTCTCTCAGAGCTGGATTTGATTCAGCAGAGCAGCGAGGGAGAGATTGCCACGAGCCTGTTAGTGATGCCCAACACACTGCAAACCTTCGAAGACTACTTGGACTTTCTCGGCGACGCCGAAGCCATGTTGGAAGAGCTGGGTCTCGATGGCACTATTCAGCTGGCCAGTTTCCATCCCCAATATCTATTTGAAGGCGAAGACAAAGACAGCGCCAGTCACTTTAGCAATCGTTCGCCTTATCCACTGATTCATTTTTTACGCGAAGAGATGGTCACCGCCGCACTGGAAAATGTTGATATGCCCCAGCAGATTCCCGAGCGCAATATTGCCCTCTTAGAAAGCATGGGTCGCGAGACCGTTGCAGCGCGCTGGAATGCCTTAACCGCTGACGAGCAAAAATGAAAATTACAGATGTGATTATTATTGGCGGCGGCGCTGCTGGACTCTTCTGTGCTTTTACCGCAGCTCAGCGCGGCCAGTCCGTATTAGTCCTCGACAGCAGCAACAAAGTCGGCAAAAAAATTCTTATGTCTGGGGGTGGTCGCTGCAACTTTACCAACCTCGACATCACTCCCGAAAACTATCTCTGCAATAACCCGCACTTTTGTATCTCAGCACTGAACCGCTACAACCAATGGCAGTTTATTGAACTGGTAGAGAGCCATGGCATCGCCTATCACGAGCGCAAACACGGCGAACTGTTTTGTGACGAGTCGGCCAAGGATATTCTCGCCATGTTGCTGGAGGAATGTCAGCGGGCCGGTGTGGTGATTAAAACCAAATGTGAGATCAAGACTGTTAAGGCTGCTGCTCAAGTTGGTGATGCCGAGGGTGATGCAGAGGGTGATGCAGAGGCTAAACGAAAACAGGGCTACAGCCTGCAAACCTCCACCGGTCAGTACTACTGCAAGTCGCTGGTGATCGCCACCGGCGGTCTGTCGATCCCCACCATGGGTGCCAGCGGCTTGGGTTATGAAATCGCCGAGCAGTTTGGCTTGAGCCTACTGCCGCGCACTGCGGGCCTAGTGCCCTTTACCTTTAGTGACGGCATCAAGCAGATTTCAGAAACCTTATCCGGGTTGGCAGTGGATGTAGATATGTCGGTCAACGGCATCAGCTTCCGCGAGAATATGCTCTTTACCCATAGGGGTATTAGCGGTCCTGCCGCACTGCAGTTATCTAGCTACTGGAAACCGGGACAGAGCATCGCAGTGAATCTACTCCCCGATGAAGATGCTCGGGAACTGTTGCTGGGATACAAGAAAAGCAGCGCCAAAAGTTTGTTGCGCAACCTGCTATCCCATCATCTCTCAAAAGGTCTGGTGTTGGCTTTGCAAACACTGCATTGGCCCAAATACGCCGAAACCGCCATGGCAGAAATTCCCGATGCACAATTATTGGCAGTTGCTCAGCAGCTCTCGGATTGGCAGTTAAAGCCCTCAGGCACCGAAGGTTATCGCACAGCAGAAGTTACCCTCTGCGGCGTAGATACCGATCAGCTGTCGTCAAAAACTATGGAATGCAAAACCCAGCCGGGGCTGTATTTTGTCGGTGAAGTAGTGGATGTGACTGGCCATCTGGGAGGCTACAATTTCCAGTGGGCCTGGGCTTCAGGTTATGCGGCGGGGCAGTACGCGTAGTCTGCCAAGCTTGTTTAAAAAGCTATTTAAATCTTAGGCGCACCTTTGGCGCCTTTTTAGATAGATTGAGACCAAGAACGTTTTCTCAATATTTTATAATAGTCACGACTTTATCTGTGTTGCTGATGTGCGCTTTTCCACTCCCGGGCTGATACCCCATATTTCTTTTTGAAGGCTTTTGAAAACGCACTTAGATCGTGAAAACATAGCCTCTGGGCGATATAGGTAAAAGGGTTATCACTGTTCGTCATTAGATTTTCCGCTATTTCAAAGCGACTCTCGTTGAGCACTTCGCTATAGCTGGTTCCCATTTCTTTGAGCTTGCGTTGAATGGTTCGTGTTTTATAGGGCAGTCTCAGGGCCAATGCTTCAATGTCAGACCTTCCTAATGCGAGGTTTTTTTGAATCATCAATTTAACCGTTGCCTGAAAGTCGGGCTTATCATCTAGGTGCAAACTTGTGAGGTATTCCGACAGCAGCTCATGGGCACTGTCGTCTCGAGCAGGCAGCTCGTGGTCAAGAAACTGGCTGGGAAAAAATATCGCATCCTGCTCGCCGTCAAATTGAATCGGGCAGCCAAAGTACTTTCTCAAAGAGGCTTCATAGCCGCTGTCTTTAAATGTAAATGTGATGCTTGAAGGCTGCCATTTGTTGTCGGTCACGTCTTTTAGCATGCTGTGAAGTGAGGCAAAAAAGAGAATGCTGCCCTGAGGATAGCGGGTGCTTTCTTGGGTATCCAGAGAGCGTGAAAAGCTTGTCACGTTGGCCCATGTCTCGAGGGAATACTGCATTCCAAGCGCCCGGGCTCGCACATGATTGCGAACACCCTCAATTGTCTGTTTAAAGGTTTTCGCCGCGCGGCCATAGAGAACAGTCTCACGGTTGTAACCGATTTCCTTGCGTTTCTCGGTAAGGAGTAGAGCAAAATCCGCCCGATCTAGTTGTCGCGCGGCGACCTCTAACAGGTAGGCACAATAGCTGTAGGGTACCAACTCTGTCGTGCCATAGAGTATGTTCCCAGGGCACCCAGTTTCTGCCAGTAACTGACTGACATTGCCGCCTAGCCCCTCATAGAGTTCAGCTGTACCCGCCAAATAGGTTCCCAATACGCTAGCACTCAAAACGGCCTCCTGTTGTCAGATTCGACCGAGTCTATATCGCACCCCTTATTGGCGTAATTTGACTAGTCGTTGACGCATAATGCCAAATTGAGCCCTGCCTTTCAAGCTACTCTAAATGCCAATACGGGACCATCCATGCGTAGCGCCATCTGCACGCACTGGGGCCCATCAGATAAAACCTGCAGCGAGATAATACCAATGTCCAAATTGCTTGACGGTGTAAAAATAGTCGACCTGACCCATGTGTTGGCTGGGCCCTATTGTGCCTATCAGCTTGGGTTACTTGGCGCAGACATTACGCGTATCGAAAATCCGGCTGCAGTTGACTTACCTCGAGTCATTGACTCAGATCCCGATCGTCTGGCCAAAGGGATGGGGGCGGGATTTATAGCCGCGAATTCCAATAAGCGCTCTGTTGCAATAGATCTGAGCAGTAAAGAAGGTCAGGACCTTGCCCGCAAGCTTATCGCGAATGCGGATGTGGTGATCGAGAATTTCCGCCCCGGCGTTCTAAAAAAATATGGCCTGGATGCGAAGACCTTAACTGAGGCAAATCCACATCTTATTTATTGTTCGATCAGTGGATTTGGACAGGACAGTAGCTGGAAGGATCGACCTGCTTATGATGATATTATTCAGGCCATGTCCGGCTTAATGTCGATCACCGGAACCGAGGAAAGTGGCCCTGTTATGGCTGGATTTCCGGCCATCGACTATTTAACCGGATTGATGGCGGCCTTTGCTATCTCTGCGGCCATCGTCAAACAGATCAGTACCGGAGAGGGCGAAATACTGGATGTTGCCATGTTAGATTCGGCCATGTCCATTATGGGGCCTGTGTTTGCCATGCAGCACATTGCTGATGAGCCCGTGGCCCTGCGTGGCAACCGTTCCTTCTCGGGAAGTCCATTTTCCGGAACCTACAAGGCTGCCGATGGAATTGTGGTGGTTGCCGCCAACACGCCAACTCAAGCAAAAAATCTCTTGAAGGTTCTCCAGTTAGAGGGTCTTTGGGAGAACCCTAAAGTGCGCAAGTGGCGCGAGAATACTGAGGTGCTGGATTTGATTTCCGGCAGTCTGACAGCGGCATTTGCAGCCAAGACAGCTGAGCAGTGGGAAGTTCAACTAAACCAAGCAGATGTGCCGGCTGGCAAGCTTCGAGGTATGTCAGAGATGCTCGACCTACCTTATGCCAGCGAAAGAGGCTTTGTTCACAGTATCGATATTCCGGAACTAGGTCGAGAATACCCAGTTCCCGGTGTGGGTTTTCTCGCCGGTGGAAAAAATGGCTATGTTGAGTCTCCCCCGCCAGTGTTGGGAGAGCACACAGTTGAGGTTCTCAGGCAGGCGGGATTGTCCGACAAGGAGATTTCGGGTCTTCATGAATCTGGCGTCGTGAGTATTTATGACAAGACTGGGCAGTCCGATAAAAAATGATCTCTGCTTTTTATTTTCTACAAACTATTTAATACCCACTATTCAATACACATTATTAATCGTTAATCTGTGAGAAATGCCATGTCAGAACAAAAATACGTCAGCTTAGAAATGTCCGGAAATGTTGGCCTGGTGACTTTTAGCAGTCCGCCTAACAATTTTATTAGCTTGCAGGCCCTAGAGGAATTCCAATGGGCATTCAGAACCTTGGATGCCGATGACCAGTGCCGTGCCATTGTTTTGGCGGCGGACGGAAAGGTATTCTGCGCCGGCGCAGATTTTTCGGCGGGTCAGGCAGAAGGAATCGATCCCAATCAGGTATTGTCAAATTTCTACAACGTTGCCATGACATTGTTTGAGACCAAAAAACCCATGGTAGCGGCAGTTCAGGGCGCGGCTATCGGTGCCGGTTTTGGCTTAAGCCTGCTGGCAGATTTTCGCATAGCCTGCCCTGAGACAATTTTCAGCGCTAACTTTACCCGCCTCGGAATTCATCCGGGATTTGGAATGTCGATAACACTGCCTCGAATAGTCGGCGTCAGCAATGCTGAATTACTGTTTTACACAGCTCGCCGTATCAACGGCGGCGAGGCTATGAAGATGGGTCTGCTAAGCGAGTTAGTCGAGCGCGATGAGGTGCTGGCCTCGGCAATTAAACTGGCTAATGAGATTGCAAGCTGCGCGCCACTGGCAGTGCAGAATACCAAAGCCACGATGAGAATGGATTTGGCAGAGCAGGTTCGCGAGGCCAATCAACGTGAGCAGGCACTGCAAATGGTACAGATGAAAACCAAAGATTTTCGTGAAGCCATAAAGGCCATGCACGAAAGGCGAGAGCCTGAGTTTACAGGGCGCTGATAGAAGACAAAAAACAGAGTTGGCAATCCACCCGAGGATAATAAAAATAATATGTCGGAATCACAATCAGTAACTGATGCTAAAAGCATCCCACGAGCCGATGAATACCCGAGCTCTGGCCAGGCAAACTATCTTCTGGGTTTGATGTTTTTAGCCTATGTCGTTTCATTTATTGATCGCCAAGTTCTTGGTGTGCTGGTAGGTCCAATTAAGGCAGATCTTGATCTAAGTGATTTTCAGTTCAGTTTGCTGCAAGGCGCTGCCTTCGCAATTCTCTACAGTGTGATGGCGATTCCTCTGGGACGATTGACAGACACCAAGAACCGAAAACTGATCGTCGCTATAGGGGTTTTTGGCTGGAGTTTGATGACCATCGGTTGTGGCATGGCGAAGAATTTTGGCCAGCTGTTTGTCATGAGAATGGGTGTTGGTGTAGGCGAGGCCGCGTTATCTCCAGCAGCTTATTCGATGATTGCCGATAGCTTTACCCGAGAAAAACTGACCCGAGCCATGGCCATTTATAAGGCCGGGTTGTATGTCGGAGGAGGCCTGGCGTTGGTTCTGGGTGGCTACATATACGACTACTATGATGCGATACCTGATTTGTCATTCCCCCTATTGGGCTCGGTAAATGCTTGGCAGGCAACCTTCGTTTCCGTGGGGCTACCAGGATTCTTGCTCTCCTTTATGATTCTGTTTATTAAAGAGCCCACCCGTAAAGGCATGATCCGAGCCGATGATGGCAGTCAGCCAGCGTCACTGAAAATCCGAGAAGTGTTTGCCTTCATGTTTGTTGAACACCGACAGCTGTATATCAGTCTATTTGTGGGCTGTTCGATACTGGCTATTGTGGGCGCGGGCTATTCGTCTTGGTTCACCGAAATGTTGATTCGCAATTTTTCATTGCAGCGTAGCCATGCGGGTTCGCTGGTGGGATCGGTGATTATTTTCTCAGGACTGCTGGGGGTTTTTTCCGGGCCAGTCTTTGTTGGATATTTTCAAAGACGTAATTTTGCCGACTCGAATATGCGCGTCCTTATGTTTTTATCCCTTGCCCTTATTCCTACCTCAATTGCCGCCCCACAGATGTCGAGCCACGTTATGGCATTGGCTCTGCTGAGCGTCACGGTATTTTTTCAGGCGTCCTATATGGGTGTTGCTGCCGCGGCAGTTCAAATGGTGACGCCTAATCAGATGCGCGGCCAAGCGACGGCTGTCTATATGTTTGCCACCAATATGCTGGGGCTGGCACTGGGCTCAACCATGGTCGCCGTGCTCACCGATTTTGTATTTGTTGATGAAGGTGCGCTGATGCACTCCCTATCGCTTATTTCAGCTGTCCTGTTGCCAATGGCGGCATGGATGTTTTGGCGGGGATTGAATGCGTTTTCTGCCGCGGTTAAAAAATCTGAGGACTGGCATTAATTTCGACAAGCTTTCAACAAGCTCATCAACGATGACAAAAAATAGGTAACAAGCAAAGCACGTAAAAAATAAAGGTGCAGTGGCACCGATATTAAATGAGTAGAAATACGGAGAGTAAAACGGAGAGCAAGATGAAGACATTCATAGATTTTGATGCAGTTGAGTTACCGGATCATCTGCGAGCGACACGCGAGGGCGTGCGAGAATTTCTGCAGAGAGAATACCTCCCTAATAAGTCTGAGATGGGGAGCGCCTTTAGTCCGGAGTTCAGCAGACTCTGTGGTGAAGCAGGCTATATTGGTATGACTTGGCCCAAGCAGTATGGCGGTGGGGGAAAAAGCTTTCTCGAGCGCTACATAGTTTGTGAAGAAATGTTGGCCGCCGGCGCGCCGGTCTGGGGGCACTGGGTTGCTGATCGGCAGTCCGGCCCGATGCTATTAGGCTATGCCTCAGAAGAGATTAAAAACGACCTTATTCCAAAAATGATTGCTGGAGAATTGTTCTTTTGTATTGGATTAAGTGAACCGGATTCTGGCTCGGATCTATTCGCCGCAAAAGCTGCCGCGAACAAAACCAGCGAGGGTTGGGCACTAAACGGTACCAAATTATGGACCAGTGGAGCCCGTCAGGCCGACTATATGATTGCTCTGATGCGCACCGAGAAAGCCACAGAGGATAATCGTCGCCATGGACTCACTCAGTTTTTAGTGCCGATGAATACGCCGGGGATTACTGTTCGACCGGTGAAAAATATGGCCGGAGACTCCGAATTCAATGAGGTGCATTTCGATAATGTGATTATTCCCTCGGACCATGCCTTGGGTGAAATCAATGGTGCCTGGAAACAGGCGAGCAAAGAGCTGGCCTATGAGCGCAGTGGCTCGGAACGCTTTCTGGAGACCTTCGCGGTGTTTCAAGCACTGGCTGATTATGTGCATCAGAATCCCAAGATTCATTTGCAGGAAGCCTTGGGAACCTTGGTTGCTGACCTGTATAGCTTCCGTCAAATGTCCCTGTCAGTCGCGATGATGCTTGAGCAGGGTAAAGCCCCCATGGTGGAGTCGGCGCTGGTCAAAGATCTGGGCACTATATGGCAACAGGCTTTGCCGGAGCGAGTCAGAAGTATTGTCGGCGGCGAGAGCGATTTTGCTGATCAACCCGAGCTTCGCCGCGTTATCGATAGGATGCTGAAGATTGCTCCCAAGCTCACTATTCAGGGCGGCACTACGGAAGTCTTGCGCGGCATTATCGCTAGAGGATTGGGCTTGCGTTAGCAGCTGAACACTGTGGTTGAGTGACGCTTTACTCTGGATTAAACAGATGATGCACGTCAGCCACGTTTGAGATGATTGGTTTAGGAGTTAAAGATGGGACTTGCAAATACAGATGCCCTGCTTGCAGATGCGGTATCAAAATTATTGGGGAATATCTCCAGTAACGAATTATGTTTGGCCGTAGAAAAAGGTCACTGGCCCGCGTCTGAGTGGGCTCAGGTAGTGGAAATGGGACTGCCGATGGCATGGTTACCCGAGAGTCTGGGAGGAGTGGAATTGCCTCCGGAGGAGGGCTTCACTATCGCCCGATTGGCTGGGCGTAACGCCACGCCCCTGCCCATAGCTGAGGCACTAATTGCATCGGCTATCGCCATGCGGGCTCAGATGAAACTGCCGGATGCTTTGGTGATCTTTGCCAATACGCCAGCGCGGGAACCTCTGGTTATAGATAGTGACGAGACTGTTAGTGGAAGATGCAGTCTCACCACTTTTGTAAACCATGCTGAATACCTGCTGCTGCCGGTACAAACCTCGACCGGCTCGCGAATTGCATTGATTAAAAATTCGGGAAGTCAGTCGGCGGTGGAAAATAGTATGGCGGGCGAGCCCCGCTGTGAATGCGTTTTCGAAAAGGCCAAAGTACTGGCCCTATCGGATGAAGAGTTTTCTGATGTGCAGAAAACCATAGACGATATTGGTGCTGTGGTGCGCAGTCAGCAAATCGCCGGAGCCTCTGAAGCGATCCTGGCAATCTGTGTTAACTACGTCAATATCCGTGAACAGTTTGGCCGTCCAATAGCCAAGTTTCAGGCCATACAGCATCACCTTGCAGCTTTGGCTGGTGAGGTGGCGAGCATAGCCTGCACTGCAGATGTGGCTAGCCTCAGCTTGGTCAAAGACAACTTTGACTCGAGCGGTACCAATATTGCTATTGCATCCGCAAAGGTGCGAGCCGGTATCTCGGGAGCAAAGGTGATTCGAATTGCTCACCAGGTCCATGGTGCGATTGGTTTCACTGAAGAATATGAGCTTCACCGATTTACCAGAAGAATCTGGTCTTGGCGTGAAGAGTTTGGCAATGAAATGGTCTGGTCACGTCGCCTAGGTCAGCTGGTAACGGACAGCGAAACCCCCCAGCTCTGGCCTCTTGTTTGCGTCTAAGTCAGATAAAACCACAGGGCAAGGGTTACGGCTGTTAGCTCTTAGCTCTTAGCTCTTAGCTCTTTACCTGTGACTGTTAATTAAAATTTTTTCATAACAAACCTGAGTTATCCAATGAAACTATTCTGGCAACTACCTTCTTCTTTATTGTTATCTGTATTGATGCTGACTCAGGCGCACAGTGCTGAGGACGCTCCTGCGTTTTCCGCCAAGCAATTGACAGAGTTACCCAAGGAGAATTGGATAACCAATGGCGGCAATCTCTATAACCAGCGCTATTCACAGTTAACAGAGATTAACCGCAGCAATGTAAAAGATGTAAAAGCTGAATGGCGTACTCATTTAAATGGTTCAGGTGTAGGGCCTCCCTTTTCCGGTGAGGCGCAACCCATTGTGTATGAAGGGGTTATTTTTATTATTACTGGGGCCGATGATGTGTTCGCCTTAGATGTGGACACCGGCGAGCACCTCTGGGTCTATGAAGCTAACCTTGATCGAACAATTGATACGGTTTGCTGTGGTTGGACGAGCCGCGGTGTTGCTCTGGGTGATGGCAAGGTATTTCTCGGTCGACTCGATGGAAAGTTAATGGCCCTCGAGCAAAAAACAGGTAAAGAGCTGTGGTCTGTGCAGGCAGAGAATTGGCAGGAAGGCTATACCATTACCAGCGCGCCTTTATATTACGACGGCATGGTGATTACTGGTTTTGCCGGTGCGGAGTTTGGTTCCCGGGGCCGGGTGAAAGCCTATAACGCCGATACCGGCGAATTGATTTGGACTTTTTATACAGTCCCTGGGCCCGGTGAGCCAGGCTTTGAAACCTGGCCGCAAGATACGGATGCCTGGAAATTCGGTGGCGGTACTGTGTGGCAGACGCCAGCAGTGGATCCAGAATTGGGTTTGATGTATTTCTCTACCGGTAATGCTGGCCCAGATTACGATGGTTCTGTGCGTCCTGGGGACAATTTATATACAGCATCCATTGTTGCAGTTGATGCCAAGACGGGTGAATACCGTTGGCACTTCCAGCAAGTTCACCATGATATTTGGGACTATGATGCGCCAAACCCGGTTGTTCTGTTTGATGTTGATTATAAAGGCGAGCCGCGTAAAGCCTTAGCGAATCTGGCCAAAACCGGTTGGGTGTATATTCTTGACCGTGTCACGGGTGAGCCCTTAATTGGCATTGAAGAAAAGCCCGTTGCCCAGGATGCACGTCAAGCTACGTCTCCCACTCAGCCCTTTCCTATTGGCGATTCAACTGTGCCGCAATACATTGATATTGCACCTGAAGGTTATAACTTGGTCAACCAAGGCCGCATTTTCACACCCTTTTGGGACGAAGAAGTTGTTCTGAAACCCAGTGGCATAGGCGGGGGTAATTGGCCCCCCAGTTCCTACAACCCGCGAGCCGGATTACTTTACACATGCTCCAATGACCTGATGGGCGTTTTTGTTAGAACCCACGAACAGGAACCTGTGGCGGGCGAAAAATATACCAATGGCCGATCCGGTGGAACACCGATTCCCTTGAACGGCGTATTTTCTGCCATGGATATGAGTACTAATAAAGTCGTCTGGAGTCAGCGTTGGAAAGACAGTTGCTGGAGTGGCTCTATTAACACTGCTGGCGATTTAGTCTTTGTCGGACGCAATGACGGAGACTTAACGGCGTTGGATTCTACTACCGGTGATCTATTGTGGAATTTTCAAACCGGTGCTGGCGTCAACGCACCGGCCACATCCTTTGAGCACAAAGGTAAACAAAAAGTGGTTGTCTATTCCGCCGGTAATCTATTTGCCGGTACCCCTTCAGGAGACAGCGTGTGGTTGTTTTCTCTGGATGGAAAAATGGGTCCGGGCAATGCGCCAGGTTCTGATGCCATTCCCAGTGTCGCCGTCGAGCAAGCTAACCTTGACGCGGGTAAAACCGTTTATTCTACCCATTGTTCCGCCTGCCATGGCAACGACGGTGGCGGCAGTCATGGTGTTGGTCCGAACATAACCGCCGTCACTTCGTCTGATGTTGTTGCTTATACGGCGACCGAAGGTAAAGGCCAAATGCCCTCTTTTAAAGAGATACTTTCTGATTCGCAATTGCGTGATGTTGCGGTATATGTGGCACAGAAACTAGGAAAGTAATTTCTGTGCCTTGCATAGCCGTGACGCTAATTAGGCAACGGATCCAAAAGGACCGGTCACTTCACACAACTCGCTAAACATCGGAGCGCGTTTTTCCATTTTGGCTTTGAACGCCTCAGCCATATCGATCTCTGGTCGAAACATTCCGCTCTGCCAATAGGCTATGGCATTAAGGCTATCCGCTACGCTGTGATCGCGAGCGTAGTTGATCATTTCTTTACAGCCATGGACTGCGAGGGGGGAATGAGCTGCTATTTGACCAGCGATATCCATCACGCCGTTGAGTAGATCTGAATGGTTTGCATAGACCGCATTCACTAAGCCCGCAGTCTTGGCTTCATCCGCGTACATTTTTCGACCGGTATAGGCCAGTTCGCGCATCAGTCCCTGTGGAATCAAGTGGGGCAGACGTTGCAGAGTGCCGAGATCCGCTGTCATTCCAAGCTTTGTCTCTTCAATGCTGAAGAAAGCATCTTCGGTACAGTAACGGCTGTCGCAGGCGCTGATCATATCCACGGCGCCACCGATGCAAGCGCCCTGTGTCGCGGTGAGAACTGGCATGCGTGCAGTTTCCAAAAGATTGAAGACGGCTTGTAGCTGCAGTGCAGAGCGGCGTAGATTTTCACTTTTTCGGCAGGGCGCCACAGCAGAATCCTCTGCCATTCCCGAAGTGAAAACTGAGAGATCCATACCGGCGCAAAAGTGTTTGCCAGTAGATGACAGAACGATAACGCGTGCTGCCGCCTTGTCGCTGATTTCCTGTATTACCTTGGGGAACTCGATCCAGAAATCGGTATTCATGGTGTTGAGTTGATCGGGGCGGATAAACTGCACATGGGCAATTTTATCTTGAATGTCTAGGCTCAGTGACTTGTAGGTCATAAGGTTTATGCTCTTGCTGGTTGTGGGGATGATGAATAGTGAGTGGTTGAACTGGTGATTGGTAGGGATGCTGAGTAGTAGATCGGGTAAAGGGTGGAGCTGGTAAAGGGCGGAGCTGGTAAAGGGCGAAGCGAATAAAAGGCGGAGCTAATAGATAGCGGAACCGCGAATATCTTCGGCAGGTTATTAATAAAGTATTAACACTGTACTGAAGGTATCCGCGGAATAAACGCTAGGATATGTCTGGGGCCATGGTGGCCCCAGACCCTAACTTAGTTAAAGTTGTACTCAACCTGAACACCCATTACCCGTCCCTTTTGCAGCGGGGCGAAGGTGCCACCCAGTGGCACTGGGCCGACCTTATTTGGCAGTCCAGTGTCGCCACCGACGACAACCTCATTGAGCAAATTCTTGCCGTATAGGCTTAATGTCCAGCTACCATCCTTCGACATTAAATCTGCTCCCGCCTGTACATTCGCCCAATCGTCGACAAAACCGAGGTTATTGTCAGATGTGTAAATCTTGTCGCGATAGGCATAACTGACTCTGGAGGCTAGGTTCCAGTTATCCAGTTGCATCTCGTGCAGAAGACCCACTGAGTATGTCCATTCAGGTACGGAACTGATTTCCAACGCTTTATCGAGGCCATCGATAACAGTATCGCCATTCAGATCGCCGGCCACCGAATCGTATTGGGCATCAATGTAGCCTGCGCTGGCGCTGAGAAGCAGATTGTCGCTCAAGGCTATCTGTAGTTCGACTTCGGCACCGATAATTCCAATATCGCCTGCGTTACGGAATGTTTGTACGATACCTGAGTTAGGGTCGGACTCAATGATGGCCCGTTGTGCGTCTTGCAGCTCCGTGTAGTACAGGGCTCCATTGATTCGGCCGATGTTATTCAGATCCTTTTTGAAACCAATTTCGATGCTATCGACTTGTTCTGGGTCAATTGGCCCTGGTCCGAAGTTGATCGCGTCCGTATTGGAATTGCGCAAGTTGTACATGCCCGAACGATAACCGCGAGACCAGTGTCCGTATAACAATGTATCCTCATCCATGGTGTAGCTTAAGCCTAAGCGCGGTGACACATTGGTCCAAGTCTTATTGTCGTCGAAATCAATAGGACAGTTTCCATCGAGAATGCTGCAAGGAGCGTTTTGATTAAAAATCAGGGAGGCTACGTCTACATCCTTTTCCTCACGAGTCACGTTAATACCTGCGTTGAGCGTTAGCTGCTCAGTCAGGACATAATCGAGCGAGCCGAACCAGGAAATCGAATCAACCTCTTGTACGCCACCGCCATGTTGAGTCAAGGCTCCATTCAAAAGATCCCGAGCTTCGCCGTGGTGCAGTTCATTAGAAAATTGCGATAGGCCCGTTGTTACTCTCAGCTTGTCGAAACTACCTGTGTAGCGAATTTCGTGACTAAATTGCTCGTACTCAGTCTCGGATGTGCTGTGAAAAAGGGAGATTGGCTGCGAATCAATATCGGCTTGTCCTTCAAATTCGTAATTTCTCCAACCGAAGATGTAGGTGACGGTTCCCTCACCAAGATCTACCGCCCAGTTAGCTTCGGCTGTAAGAAAGTCTAAGTTGGCTTCTTGATACCCTCGCTCATTGTTTGAAAACTGGTGGCTGTCTCGGCTCCAGTTAAAAGGTGCTCCGGATACACCGCCACCGTTGGTATGGCTCTGGCTTACAGGACCCTCACCCTCTGTGTCCTGATATTCATAGCGGAGAGTCAGATCGAAATCGTCGGTCGGCGTCCACAACACTGACGTTCGCAGCAATTGAGTTTCTGATCCACCCGCATCTTGACCATCAAATTCATTCACGAACCAACCATCATCTTCGTTCTGATAAGCCACCAATCGCGCAGACACTGTATCGCTCAGTGGGCCGGTGACTGCAGCCATTACATAGGTATTCAGGCCGCCATCTCCATCCGGATTGCCGTCTGTGGCGACTCTGATATTCGCGCCGAACTCATCGCTGGGGGCTTTAGAGTTAACCAGCACTGCACCACCTGTGGTGTTACGTCCGAACAGAGTGCCTTGGGGGCCACGCAATACTTCAACGCTTTCAAGGTCGAATGTGTCCATCATGACGCCGTTATTCAATCCCATATAAACGCCATCAACAAATAGGCCTACCGCCGGATCGAAGGAAGGGATCGAGCCTCTCATTCCAACACCGCGAATAGAGAAGTTAGCGGTATGCTTTTGGGTGCCAACATCTTCAAGCAATACGCCGGGCATGCCGATCGACAGGTCATGAACACTGCGAATCTTTAGCGCATCAATCTGCTTGGAATTCATAGCGCTTATGGCTACAGGGATATCTTGCATTGATTCTTTCGTTTTCCGGGCCGTGACTACCACCTCTTCCATTAGCAGTGAAACGGTCGACTGACGCTGTTCCTCCTGGGCGCTGATGATGCCTGAACCGACTAAAGCTAGGACAGCTGTGGCTGCGTTAACTGCGAGTGACACTTTTTTATTTTTTATCATTGTTCAACCCCTTGGTAACTTATTTTTTAGTAATTGTATTTTTGATTAAGCACTTACCCTCTTCTCAGCCCGCTTTAAAAACTGCGTCGGGCTTGAGCCTATTTCAAGCACTGAGAGTTATTGATGTTTTTCACACTTCAAAAGTAATGCAATCAGCGACCAGTAAATTATCAGTCTGGATATCTTGCAGTTTGGAATATCACGACACATGCTTGTTAAATTGCGTCAATGCTGCCAGCGCAATTATCGGCAAAAAAGGAGGGGTTAATCGTTCCTGTACGTAATAAGGAGAGTCAATAAGGGATATTAATAAAGGGGTTAATAAAGGGGTTAATAAAGGGGTTAATAAAGGGACTTGAAAAATAACAGCTAGCTGAGCTATTGGGCGGGGCCTATGAGAAAAAACTATTGAATACGGCTCTTTGTCTCAACCGGGGACAGATAAGCTGAGGTGCCAGCCATAAACAGGTAAAGGCTTCTAGGGTTCTAAATCACGCATCCATAGGGAAGATGCAGAGGGCTAGTGTTTCCATTTAAATTTGAACCCAGTTAGTCTTTTTGGATAAACTTTAGACTGAGATTGGTCCAAGTTTCTAACAGGCTATAAGCTATTTTCGATTGGCTTTAGCCTTGCGACGGCGCGCGGCGACTTTTTCCAGGCGCAGCTTCTCGCGCTCTTCCTTCTCCGCTCTCAACACCTGAACCTGCTGCATCTCAACGTCAATTATATCCGGCGTCTCGTAGCTCACATTACCCAGAGTTCCGGCCCGCAGTTCATTGACAAAAATCGTCGAAACCCGCTCCAGATCTACCTGGCCGCGACTGCGCAGACAGCCTCGTTGAGCGCCAATAATCTCCAGCAACTCAATCTCGCTGCGTGGCAGCGTCTCAAATTTAAAGCGCTTCTGTAGTAATTCAGGGTATTTTTCCAACAGGAACTCTGCAGCAAAAAATGCCACATCCTCGTAGCTTACTGCCGTATTGCGAATCGCCCCAGTAGTCGCCAGTCGATAGCTGCCATTAGGGTTCTCGATCTTCGGCCAGAGGATTCCCGGCGTATCCAACAGCATAATGCCGTTGCGCAGGTTGATTCGCTGCTGCCCCTTAGTCACCGCAGGCTCATTACCAGTCTTAGCCATATGGCGGCCAGCGAGACAGTTGATCAGCGAAGACTTGCCAACATTGGGGATGCCGGTAACCATCACCAGCGTATTGCGCCCCTCTTTCTGCGGGCAGAGAGTATTGATCAGCTCAATTACCTGCTTAGCCGGATCAAAGTGCTGCAGATCCAGCGCCAAGGTCTTGGTATTGTCCTGCTGTTCATAGTACTCCTGCCACACCTTAGTAATCTCAGGGTCGGCTAGATCGCACTTGTTGAGGATCTTGATCGAAGGCTTCTCAGTAACCAGATCCTGAATAAACGGATTAGAGCTACTGAACGGAATTCTCGCGTCGAGCACCTCAATCACCAGATTGACCAATGGCAATGATTCGATCATCTCGTTGCTGGCCTTGCGCATATGGCCGGGGTACCAATGTATCGACATTTGGGAGTTCTCTGGTGTTTGAGCAGCTTGTTCGGTGCCGAAGGCACTGATGGGTGTATTTTCAGGGGCTGGGCGGATAAAAGCAAACCTGTGTGGGATAGTTAATTAGCAGCCAATTTGATGGGTGTTGTTTCGATAGCCTCAATTAATTGACTTTTAGTGTGTATAAAACAATAATATCTACACATTATGACGAATAGATCAAGCGAGACTCAATATGCGAACCAACATTGAAATAGACGATAAGTTAATGAGTGATGTTTTAAAGGCGACTGGCCTTAAGACTAAGAAAGATGTCGTTGAGCTTGGGCTTAAGACATTGATTAGATTAGAGAAGCAAGAAAATATTCGAAATTTTCGCGGCAAGCTAAATTGGACCGGTGATCTCGATGATATGAGGCGCGCATCTTGATTGTAGTGGACTCCAGTGTGTGGATAGATTACTTCTCTGGTGTGGTAAATATCCAGACCGACAAACTTGATGGCATACTCGGCCAAGGCCCTGTAGCTATAGGTGATTTGATCCTAACTGAAGTGTTGCAGGGCTTTAGGCATGACAAGGATTACAAGGCTGCCCGAGGCCTTTTTGAGGACGTCACCATTTGCGAAATGCTTGGGACCAAAATGGCTATTAAAAGTGCTGATAACTTCAGAGCGCTAAGGAAAAAGGGGATTACTGTTCGTAAGACCGCTGATGTGATCATTGCAACTTTTTGTATTGAGCAGAAACTCCCGCTTCTTTTTTCGGATAAAGATTTCAAACCCTTCGTTGAGCACTTAGGCTTAGTGGCGTTTTGAAAAGCAATGCAGGTCCGGGTTGAATTATCCTTGGGGTAATTGATATTATTTTATGTCAATTTTATCGATTCGTTTCTGATGTCGTCCGCCTTTGAATTCAGCGCTAAGCCATGCATCCACAATCGAGTTAGCCTTTTCCTGGCTCAGCAGGCGCTGACCAATAGCGATCATATTACAATTGCCATGTTCTTTGGATAGGCATGCTGTCTGATCGCTCCAGACTACCGCGCAGCGTATTCCGCGGATGCGGTTTGCAACAATTGCTTCATTTCCACTTCCGCCGATTATGATCCCAAGAGTATTTGGGTCTTTTGCAACCGCTTCAGCTGCTGGTCGGACAAAGTCGGGGTAGTCCACCGGCTCGGTAGAATAGGTTCCGAAATCTTGAACTTGGATACCTTTAGATTCGAGATGCGCGTTTAAAATGGCCTTGTACTCGAAACCAGCGTGATCGCTTGCTATTGCTATGGTTTGATTCACTATATTCTCCTAACGCCAATGCTTTTAAAAACCAATTCATTAAAGTGAATGTATTATGTGTGGTGCCAGTTATCATTAGCGCCAGATACTACCGCAGAGCTTCTTGCTACATTTGGGAAGTCCTTAATGCTGATAATTTTTAAATCAAATTTCGTCGGATGTGGAACTGCTATTTTCAGCTTAACATTTGGGGCTAATCGTTTTACCGTAACTGAAATTTTTTCGATCATAGTTGGAATCACTCGCGCACCAATTATTACTTCCTTTATAGAATTTACGGGCAAACAAAATACGCCTGGCCCCCAACTTGGCGAGCCACGTTTTTCCTGACTAATAATTCTAAATTCATTTTCATATTCCCAAGATGACGACTTATTATTGAAATAATTATTAGATTGCAAGGTGGGTCGATCATTCGTGTAGTGGACCTTATCGATGCCTGCATAAAGTGGGTTCCCTCTGTCATTTAAAGGTATATTTTTATTCAGTATTTCACTGTCGAAGCCAACACATACACTTCTATGCTGATTTCCATAATGACTCCACATCAACATTTTGTCCGGGTCAGTGGTAAAGCATGCAATGCCGTAAATCGCAGACACTATGGATTGCCTTGAACGGTTCACTTCATCAATGGCTGCATCTGGCAATGTGGATCCGGATATATGAGGAATCACTGAAGGGCAACAATCAAAAGGATCATTAAATTCGGATGGTTTGCCAAATTTCATTTTCCCATCTTTCAGCAGATCAATAAAGTAACCGAAATATTTTTGTTCCATCTATCGATCTTCTATATTGGTAACTCATCATTTATACACCTTATAAACTATTCTAGTATTATTTAAAAAAATTTCTATAAGTTATGATTTTCTCCCGTGAAAAACTTACCCTATAATTTTCCATTTCGACCGGCGACGAATAGCCTTCGTCGTATCCCTGTGTTCAAAAATCTTTACATCAGATACACGAAAGAAACCATAAAAATACGAAAATAATCAAGGTCAGACTCGAATTACAAAAAACAGAACTGCGAGACCGATGATTAACTGACTCATAATCCGCTACTTTGGGATGCTTGAATCTGCGAATGACTGAAAAATTTTCTCGACTATAAAGTTGTCACTATGGCGGATCAAGAAATTTGCTTACGGTACTTTGAAAATTAGCTACTATTTGATCTAGCGCAATTGGTAGTTGGGCCATCCTTAGGCCACCCGCTGATCGACGGGTGTGAAATCAAAATTCACAATAATCATTCTTCCGCTGCGACCGCAGCAGAATCTATTCCATACCTTCAAGTCTAAAGTCAACTGAGGGGCCGGCTAACATACTGCGGGTGTGTAATCAGAGTCCAAACCTCATTCTCGATTATTCGTTTTGATGAGAAAGACAAGCAGTGAAATGCGGCCTTTGATACCGCTTACACTGCGGCGCTTAGCAAACCCTGCGTAATGTTACATAACGAAGGCATAAGTCATCCGCTCTAAAAATGAGAAAGGTCCAAAAATAACAGAGTAGGATTTAATTAAACAGGGGAGTTTAAAATGACCACCAGCACAACATACACCATGAAATCCATCGCCACTTACGCTGTCGGCGGCGGTTCACATCCCACCGTTAGCATGAATAATCAGTCAACAATTGTTGTTGGCTGGGCATCTACCGCAAGTACAAATATATATTGCAGGGTCGGCGTACCCGACGCGGATGGTCAAACTTGGCAGTGGGGAGAGCAGACCCAATACGATGGCGGAAACGCGGCTTCACTGGCGGTTAACAACAGCAATGTCGTTGTTGATGTGCACAGGTCCAGCACGGGTAGCAATAACCTGTTTTGCCGAGTGGGGGCCGTTGACCTATCAAGTCGGTCGATTTCTTGGGGTGAGAGCATAGAATTTGATGGCGGTGGCGACCCTTATGTTTCTCTTAATGACAACAATAGGGTGGTTGCAGTCTGGTCATCTACAAACAGTACAAATCTGTATTACAGGTCGGGAACTGTAGACCCTCGGCTGAGGACAATTACCTGGGAAGGTGGGCATAAATTTAGTGCGGGATCCCATCCAACAGTCTCCATCAACAATAATAATACAGTCATTTTTGGCTGGGCTTCGACTGCCAGTACCAAGCTTTTATACCAGGTTGGGTCGTTGGCCAGTGATGGAACATTGTTCGCCGCTCCATCGGTAGAGTACGATAATGGTGACCATGACTGTTTGACTATTGATGATAGCAATCTGGTTTGGGAGTCACATAAGAGCAGCAACTCCAATACCTCCTTTTATGCTGTCGGCACCCTTATCACGAATACGCCTGTGTGGACGATTAATTGGGATACTCTCGATTACCCAAATGAGACCACCAGTAAGGTGATGATATCAATGCCCCCAGGTGGTCAAAGTGAGAATAAAAATGGCGTTAGTATCATTCTTAATGGTACTGATTTGTCGGTTAATCTTTGGCTTATTGGGCCTGTATCCTGATCCTTTATTTTTTCAAGGAGGCGTATAGGAAAAAGTCTGTCTGGGGTAAGGTATGATTTTCTCGGCAGACTAAAACTTACCGTTGTCATTATTCCGCTGGGACTGCAGTGGAATAGCTTCCGTCGTATCCCAGTGTTCAACAAGCTTTAGATCAGATACACGAAAGAGATCATAAAAAGACGAGTGGATATCATTCTTAAAACCTTCGCTCATAGCAAGGATAAAATTCCCTTCGGCAAGTACTAGGTGCAGCCTCTTATAATCAACTATCAAATCACCCTGGGCAGTGGTCGCAGATAATCGGACCCTCAATTCCTTCACGCTGTCTTCCCCTTCAGGGCTGTGCTCTATAAACCCCTCGGGCCCGAAGTAGGCCTCCAGTCGCTCTAGGTCATGATTAACCACAACCTCTTCAACAAAACCCCGCACAAGCTGGCGATTAGTTTCTGTACATTCAAGATCAGAGACCTGTGTAGGCCCATCCACCATGCTGTGACCAGATTTATTCGGCCCCAACCTAGGCTGAATATTGTCCCAGTGCTCGACAGTCTGATCGCCCTCAAAGCGGAACACTTCAAAACCTATGCGTCGGCTACTAAAGTCATATTCTGTATGGCCAAAAACGAAATCGCCATCTGAAAAAATACGCACAATGTTTACTTTGGGAGAGGTTTTGGAAAGGCGCTGAAAGAGGGCGGCTAGACCTTCGCCGCCCTCCTGGGTTTGTGGATTATGCTGAATGTACTTATCGGGATTTACAACGACAGTTGCCGCCTCGTCTCCAGTCTCGATGCCTTTGAGCAAAGCGCAGATAAGTTTTTTACGATGATCAACCATTGATTTACAAGCCCTGCTGTTTGTGACTCAAAATATTGGCCATCTATTCTATTTGCTAAAAAAAGCCTGAGCCCGATGCTGAATCTCTTCCGGTGTCAGGTCTTCCTTGTGGGTGCTGATAAACCAAATATGGCCAAATGGATCTTTCAATGTGCCCATGCGGTCGCCATAGAACTGATCTTCTACCGACTTGATATCGAGAGCGCCGGCATCAATCGCTTGCTCAAACATGGCATCCACGTCTTCTACATAAAGATGTATCGCAACTGTCGACCCACCCAGTGTGTCAGGGCTTGGCATTGGGCTGTCTTCGGAGGGCTCGGATAACATAATTAGAGAATCACCGATTTTGATTTCTGCGTGGGCTATATCACCGGTTGGGGTGTTAAGGCGGAATACCTCAGTGGCTCCAAATGCGAGTTTATAGAATTCTATTGCGTCTTTAGCGCCTGAGATACTTAGGTAGGGGGTAGCTGTGTTGTAGCCATCTGGGATAGGTTTTGCTGTCATGTTGTTTCTCCTTTAGTAAAAGCTTCCATTTATTCAAGCGACTTCAACACCCGCTTTAGCTCTGTCCGGGTAGAATCAATCGCACTTACTATCTGATCCGCTGAATTTCTGTCATCCATCATGGTCCCCCAGTTGTCCGCCCACACTGTTTTAAGAGCAGCCGCCTGGGACTGAACAGATTCCGTAGTGAGCATGCTCAGATCCTCAATCAGCCCCACCTTGACCCAGCCTTTGCGGGGGTTGCCTTCCTGCCCATCACCATCGTAGTGGGCGCTATAAACCAACTGCACAGGGCGAAGAGCACACTAAAGAGGACTGTGAGTTGGTAGAGGTTTAGTTTGCTGGACCCTAGTTTATTAACCTTAGGCGTTTTCATTGTGATTCCTGCCAGTACAAAGATCCGATGCGAAGCCTGTTAAGTCCACTGTGGCTAAGCTTATTCATAGCCTAGTTTGAATTCAGTATCACCGAGCGAATAGCAAAGCCTATGGGACCCTGACTCACTAAAAGTAGTAGGAATGCGGCATAAGATAGCAGCGAGGCTGCCATGCTTCCTAGGCCTGCGCCTATACCGCCAAAGATTGCCGTTGTAATAAGGAAGCCAACCCCTTCCGCATTGTTGTCGGTGGCGACGGTCAAGCCAAATATCACGCCAGCGAATCCACCGAGACCGATGCAGCCCTCGCGGATCTTTCGCTCTGGGTCGCGCATGATGTGATTTAAGATATTCACCATAATGGCGCTGATCACCAGGCCGATTCCGGCTCCGATTAGGGGCGATACTTCCATCCAGGTGGCGTAGTCATAGCCGACAACGCCTCCGCCGCAGGCGACTAGGGCGATGGCGATGGGGGGCATGGATTTATTGGCGGGTTGTTGAGTATTGGCGTTCACTTTAGATTTCCTTATCCAGTGATGGGTGCTTTGGGTATTGGGCGACGTCTGAATTACAGGCTTCTTTTCCCCTTGCAGTTCCTTTGCTTAAGAATATTAATTAACTATTCCCTGCCGACTATAAAGCGGCCAATCCCTGAGATCAAGCCGTTCATCTACTGTGCGGTTTAAATGAATTCTTAGTTGCTTTTGATCATTTTATAAGGCCGAAAAAGGAGGGTTTTGCGGTCTTCAATAAAGCCCCCATTGCAGGGGCTTTATTATTTTAGTCATATTACTAGGAATCCAATCGGTCCAATACCTGGCGTAACTGCGTTGCACTGGGTCGCATCTTGTAGTCTTCACCAATATAGAACCATTGCACTATACCCAGCTCATCGAGCAATATCATGGCGGGATGAGGTAATTCTTTGTCTCTGCGTATGCCATATAAATCGGCAACTATGAGATCGGCGTCAGATAGGAAGTGATAGGGGCGATCCATACGGTCGGCCATCTTCTGCATGCCGGTTGCGTCGTCTGGGCTAATAGCCAACACTTGGTAGCCAAGTTTCTCCAGCTCTGGCAGCAGGATTTGAATATCTTGCAGATGGCCAACACAGAATGGACACCAGTGGCCGCGGTAGAAAATCATTAGAATCTTGTCGCCGCGCAGCTGGGACAGTTTGACCGAATCGTCATTCAGAGCTTGCAGGGAAAAGTCTGGTGCTAGCTTCCCAGTCTCTAGTTTTACGCTGGCTACATCGGTAAATCCGGTTTCTGAAGTAATCGCCTTGTCGATTACTGGATCATTGTCACAGGCAGCAAGCAATACGATTGCGCACAGCAGGCGTAAGCAGTTCTTTCTCTTCACGATATCTATCCTTGGGTTGACTAACGCGTTTCCAACGATTCGAATCTATGCGGAGAACTTAAGTTAATAGTATTTCGCATTCCCTGATACTTTTAATCTTGGGGTAGAGGGTAGTCCGCAATAATCGTCGTCTTCTCGTATATTAAATGATTTGATAGCTCCTGTGTAGCCGCCATACAGGTCATTTTTTCTAAATTCGTTGCCTATGGACGGGCACTCCCCGGATGCTTTTGTACAATCATCTCTAATTTTTTTGTTGCAATACCAGCCCTGATAAAAAGCTATATTTCCTGATGAGTAAAAACGATTATCTGATATAGAATTAAAATTAGACTCATCTCTAATTTTAATTGGATCACCATTCACTCTTAAGAATCTGTTCTTAAAAACAATATTGTTCGACGAGTAATGTGCGAAATAAATTGCATGAATAGCAGAAGCTTCTGCTGAATTGTTTAATATATCAACGAAGTGATTATTAGAAATTGAATTATCTCGAGAATTGACAAAACGTATAGCGGCCGTTGAATAGCTAGAGGTGCTGTATCTTCCTCCAATTCTGGAAAAAAACATGCCGTACAGCTCATTCCCTGAGTTCCAGTGACTAACCTGATTTCTATTGCCGTTAAATGACATGGCTGTATTGTAATTTTGTACTTTAATATATCTAAATCTGAGATTGCTCGCAGTACCATTTGTTTTGTTCAATGTAAACCAAGTTTCTAAAGTCCCTCCACCATCAAATATTGGTCTTTCACTGGTAAAATCAATAGGTGTAAATGTAATCGAATGGCCATTGGTATAAGTCCAGATAACGGACTGACCATGGTACGTACCTTGGTCTATATGAATTTCTATCGCTTGATTAGGGTCGTAAGATTCAAGAATATCCTGTGCTCTGGAAAGGGTAATAATCGGAACTGAGTTTGACAGCCCATCATTTTTATCATTACCAGATGGAGAAACAAAAAGTTTAAAAGGGCTTGATGAATAAGAAACGCTACTCCATATAACGAGCAACATTACTGCAATATATTTCATTTATTCCTCGTAAGCTGCGAAGCTGGAATCACTTGATTCTTCCTAAGTCTCAATCATCTAGTCGTACATGGAGTTATCGTTTGCGCGCAATCATGAAAACACCGACGTCTTTAATTCCGTGATGCCACTGGGTTTCAATCACAAAGCCCGCATTAGTAACTTCCTTCGTTAGCTGGGATTCCGTTAACACAAATACATCAGGTATCAGCCCGAGAAATTGGCCCAATGGCACGATCAGTTTGATGAAGCGCATATACGAACTACCCAAACAGGCTGTGCTGCTAATAAAAAGGCCTCCAGGCTTTAAAATTCTGGCTACCTCCGAAAGCACGGCTTGCCTGTCTGGGAGTAAATGAATCACGTTTAACCCCAACACTGCGTCCAAACTGGCTGTCTCTGCATTGAACTCAGAGAGGGTTCCACGAGTGAATCGAATATTCTCAATGTGGGATTTGGTAGCTCTCTCACGGCCAATTTCAAGCATCTTCTCAGATATGTCGATAGCATCAATATGTGCCACATGCGGCGCGTGCTGAACTGCCGTTGCCCCGGTTCCGCAGCCAAACTCCAACACCCGCATGTCAGGGGTAAAGAGCTTTTGCGTTTCGGAAAGCTTCCGTTGGTAAGACTCTACGTCGGAAATCGAGCTCTTTGAATACCCCGAAGCCTTTCTGTCCCAGCATGTCTCAGATTTGCCCATACTCACCTCTATCAAACGAATACTTTAGTGTAGATCACCGTGGCTCCTCCCATCCCCGATAAACCAAAGCCAATGACTACCTATAATTAAGGTCTGCGCCATTGTGTTTCCTAATTCACCTAGCAGTCGAAACTGCCACCTGCAAAGAGAGTCAGTGATACACTTTCCAATTGTTGTCGACAGTGAATCCCTTACAAAAATGAAAGACTGTAACCAATGTGGAAAGTGCTGCATCAAATACGGCGACGGTGCGCTCTCTGCAACAGCGGACGAAATCGAAATGTGGGAGCTGTTTGAACCGCATATCTACCAGTATGTAAAAGACAATGAAATCTGGTTTAGCCCGGATACCGGTCTACAACTCAGTCGCTGCCCTTTTCTTGAGGTTGAGCCCAATCAGGGTAAAGAAAAATATACCTGCTCTATCTACCAAAGCCGACCTGAAGACTGCAGGCACTACCCAAGTAATATTGCGGAAATGATTCGAGATGAATGCGAAATGATTGAGGTTAAAGACTTGGATGACTTCGCAAAAGCGCAATCCAAATTGGATGACCTGATGGAAGATAGTCGGCCGAGACGGCAGTAAACCGTTCAGGAGTTGCATATAACCAGCCCTTTTATGGCTGCCATTAGTTCAAGCCTATTGATTGCACGCCACCTTAATCGCTAAATGACGCTATGTTTACGCGAACGGTATTGAGGGTTTTGTAAGCCGGCAATCGCATTGGCCAATTGAACTCCATGGGCCATTTTTTAATCTATAAACTTAATCGGTTCTTTTAGAGTGATAGTAATAAGGGAATCCATGCCTGCGATATGCGAGTACTTATTGCCCCTAGGGTTGTGGCCCAAATCAACCAGTCCATTTAGGGTTCTTCTGAATCCCTGTGTTTGTCCTTAAAAAAAACCTTTTAGGCCCTAGAACGCCGTAACTTTGGGGTACTGGTACGCGGACTACAATGACTTGCGCAGGTCCTACCCCAATTAACCCTTTCAAACAAAGGAGATAAGTTCTCCTTTGTTACTGTCTAGGACGGTGTTTTTGCAGTATATGAGCCCTTTTCACCGGATTTGGGAGCGATAATCTCTACCTTTTTATCTTCTATTATGATTTTGATGATTTGCCCTGCATCAGATTTTTTAATAGATACTTTTTCGTCGGCAATCCATAATGTAGAGCCTTGTTTTTGATAAGATACAGTCCAATAGTCAGCAGAACCGGTTGATATCAATAACCCATATGTAGGGCTCTCATTCAGACTCCCTATAATGCCTATATCCACAAGTTGATTTTCCTCAGCATTCAATACAACTTGCACATTTTCAATATCAGAATTGTTGTTGTTTACGACCTTAACTCTTACTCCAAAATGTGTAGCCATGATTAATCCCCGTTAAGTTGTTACGAATTATTTACTACAGTTCATCGTGCTGTATGTGTTTTTTAAAAGATCTTTTAGGATGGTTTAGTTGAGCCTCCTTTAGATCAACTTCTTTTGCTATTAAGGTATATGAGCCATTACTTTCTCCCTTGGTATTACTCATAAGGCATCCCGTAGGGTCTACATAGCACTGAGCACCACCCAGTACGTGTCTCGCCAGCTTTCCGTTTTGTACTATTTGTATTTCAAGTACTTCATTGGTCTCAAAATAATAGTTTTCGAATGTTACTAGGTCACCATTGTTAATCTCCCCTAACTCAACCTCATCCCAGCCGCTAGCCGTTCCAGAATTAATTTTGACACGAAGAGTTATATCGTCTGATATGTAGCCTTTGCCTTGCACATAACTACTAAGTAGAGCCGCGCTACCTGTATGCCCAGTTGAAATTGCAAGCAGTTGTTTTATCGAGAGCCCTGTAAAATGGCCTATAAGGGGTGGCATTGGGCCTGCATTACCCCAGTTCTGTATCAACATTCGTCTTTCTAAGTAGTTGCCTACTGTTCCTACCAGTAAATCTGCTATCGCGAGAATCCCTGTTAATACCACATTCTTCTCAATTAAACCTGTTGCCGATGCATCCATAGCGGATGACGTAATTGTGCATTGAAAGCTTTCAATTTTATAACAAGTGTTCATGGTGCTTTCTCCCCGAAGGTTGTTGATTAATGTACGTTAGAGCAAGGCTAAATTAAACCAAAGAAAGAATTTCGAAATCTGTTACCGGTAGCCCGGTGGCCTATTTGGTGCTGTTTAGAACAGCCTGTTAATGACGCCGCCCGCAACATGATAATTACACTAACCCGCTGATATTTATGGTGAGATATTTTTGATAGGAGATGCTTGAATTTGGCAGGAAGCAGATTCCCTAGGAATGGCCGTAACAAGCCTATAGAGCAGTTTCGCTTTGAGAGAAAATAGTCATTTATATTCATCACCAATCTTTGGCTCACTAGGACTGTACCTATCTATACGTGATATTTGGTGAAGAGCTGTAGTTTTAGGAGTGTCTGGGATTAGTTGCGAAGGTTGCTAGTGTAGTTTCTGCCGCGTAAAGCTCAAACTATGCTCATCCATATTGCTGGTAAATACTGAATCTAGCGGGCTAATCCGCACATCCGTATTGGGTTGTACTAGCTTGGATAGGATCTAGAGGTATTTCATTGGAGGCAGACTTGGGTTTCGCTTATAAGAGTCCGTAGGGAGCGTCTTTAATTCGAGGCCGACCTCAAGGATAGGCTGGTGTGGCTAGCCACTTGGCGTTCCGAACCCTCTTTACCCTTAAGTCTTTCTAAAACCCACTGCAGCCAAAACTAGCACCCACAGCGAGAGTCGGCGATATACATTTCCTCTGCTATCCACAGTGAAACCGCAACAAATATGAAAGACTGTAACCAATGTGGACAGTGCTGCATCAAATATGGCGACGGCGCGCTCTCCGCAACAGCGGCCGAAATCGATATGTGGGAGTTGTTTGAGCCGCATATTTATCAATATGTAAAAGACAGCGAAATCTGGTTTTATCCGGACACCGGCCTACAGCTGACCCGCTGCACCTTTCTTGAGATCGAGCCTGGCCAGGGTAAAGAAAAATACACCTGCTCTATCTACCAAAGCCGATCTGAAGACTGCAGACACTAGCCACGTAATATTGCCGAAATGGTTCGCGATGAATACGAGATGATTGAGGTGAAAGATTTAGGCGACTTTAAAAAGGCGCAATCTAAATTGGATGATCTTATGGAAGATGGTCGTCTGAGAAGGCGATAAAGCTTTCAGACTTGGAACGGCTGACAGCCGTCCCAAGCCTTATTTGTATATGCATTGCTGCTATTTCAGGACTAACCAAAGAGCATGCAATACGCCGGGCACATAAAAGAAAAGGCAGAGCACGATGTTTATAAGTAGATCTTTGCCTGCACCGTTGTTAAGAAACGTCGCTAGTGGTGGTAGTAGGATTGCAAGAATTACCAATAGTGTTTTGTTCATATCACGATACCTCCGTCATTGGTAGGTTGCCAAATGTGGTGCTGGTTATAGGCAACCTAAGGGTCTGGTTGTGAAGTCGCCCGCTGACCTCATTATTATCGGACCCTTAATTGATAGATCATTTTTGAGTTTCACGCCCCGTGAAAGGGCTATTGCCAGCCAAGATAGACCACTGAGGGGGTTCGCCCTTCAGCTGAACCTCAAGTCAGAGTCCCATCCTGAGAGCTAATCTTGCAGGTTTACAATTACCACTCACTAGAAAAAACAATTTTATCGTCATTGATAGTTTTGAGGACTTGTATGTTCTTGATTTCCTCTGAGGCAATAGTGATTGGATTTTTATTTAGTACTACGAAATCCGCCTGCTTACCAATTTCAATGGAGCCCTTTATCGACTCTTCAAAGTGCTGATAGGCAGACCAGAGGGTCATTGCTTTCAATCCATCTAAAGGAGAAATTTTATGCTCTTCACCAAGCGTTTTATTAGTGCGAGTGACGCGATTAACAGCACTGTCGAGAATTCTCATTGAATTTGGGAATGTCACCGGTGCGTCTGAGTGGATGGTGAACTGCATTTTTTCTTCAGTAAACCATCCTGTTGGTGAAATATTCATAGCACGCTCGATGCCTGCTACCGAGTCACGGTGCCAATCCCCCCAATAGAAAGTGTGCATCGGATAGAGTGCGGGTAGGATCCCGAGATCCTTTAATGGTTTGATTTGATCTTTGCGTGTGAACTGGCCGTGAATCATGACTGTACGGTGATCACCAAGCTCTTGTTCCTTAGAAATCGTCGTAACGAGCCGAATTAACTGATCAATAGCAGCGTCGCCATTGGTATGAACAAGAAGCTGCCAGTTATTCGCATAAGCTAATTTCATCCATTTTAAAGCTTCGTCATCTGAAAAAGCGGGGTAACCCGAATAGCTTTTAGGTTGGCCTGGAGGTGGCTCATAGTATGGTTCTGTAAACCATGCTGTTTTGCCTTGAGGCGAACCATCGAAAGTTAATTTCACGCCACCAATGCGAAAGCCGCTATGGTATTCCTTCGACATAAGCTCCGCATGCAAAATGGGGTCATCTCCAAGCGCCTTGATATCGACGTATGAAATAATATCTATATCAAATCCAGTTGATGCAGCAATTTGGGGCAACGTATTAAGGGTAGCTGAATCAGTTTTTCCCTCTTGCACAGTAGTAAAGCCATTAGACAGATAGCTATACTCTCCCGCTTTATACAATTCAACTAAATCGTCCTGAGTGAATGCAGGTATCAATTTAAAGAAAATCATAAAGTGCGCATTTTCCTGCATCACTCCACTTGGGGTTTTGCCGTCGGCTTCTCGTTCAATAATTCCGCCTGGGGGATCCTGTGTTTCGGCGTTAATGCCCATCATTTCGAGTGCTTTGCTGTTGTAGGCTCCCAAATGTCCTGATTGATGCATAACCACGATCGGTATTTCAGTGGTGACGGCGTCTAAATCATGGCGGTTAGGATGACGTTTTTCTGCAAGCTGTGAGTCGTCATAGTTGAACCCGATTACTACATTGTAGTTTTTTACCATCGGAGACTCTTTTATAAAATCCCGTAATGTCGCTTGCAAGTCAGCAATGGTGTTTACAGATCCGTCAGGTTCAGGCAGTAAATTCGCCACTAAAGACTGAGCGCCAACACCTGAAAAATGACTATGCGCATCGATAAAACCCGGCACAATTGTATTCATCTTAAGGTCAATGACATTAGTCTTGGGACCTTCTAAGGTTTTAATATCCTTAGAGCTTCCTACATCGAAAACCAATCCATCTTTAGTTGCTATGGCTTCTGCGTAGGGATTTCCATCATCAATTGTGATGACATTTCCATTGATATAAATCGTATCGGCATATTCCCTGTCTTGCTGTTTGCATGCGGTAAGAAGCAAAAGTAGGCTACAAAATATTATTTTTAGGTTCAAATATTTCATTTTAGGACTCAACGTAATTTCCTGGGTAGTGATTAATCCCCGGGAATAATAAGTAAGATTTCAATGAGCTAAATAACAGAGCTATTCGTTATAGCATAGTTCTGAAGCTTTCATTATTCAACGCGTCTATTTAGGATTTTAGTATACGCCTCACTCCCGATCCCGTTTAGGCTGTGATAGCAGATGTTACCTTATCGGGTATTTTTTTATAATTTTGGTTGGCGTTGAAAAGGCTTAAGTTTCTTGGCTTTTGTTAAAGCCCTTCTACCCAAATATAGCCACTAGTTCCCTACTTAATGCCTGCAATCCCTTGCCTTTATGGCTAATTTTCCAGGCAATAAAATTCTCATGATCAGATCTTTGAGTCAGTCCTAGCTCCAGAAGCTCCCCACTATAGAGGAGCTCTTGAATACGCTGTCGAGGTAAATGGCCTATGCCAATGCCTGCTCGTATAGCCTCGACTTTTTGATCAACATTTTGCACATAGAGTTTTTTGCCATCACTGCTTAAGCCTTCGCTGCGAGTAATGCCCGTTACCGACGTATCATGGGTAACGATCTTCCGAAGCTTGGCGAGCTGAGCTTCGGCGTCTTCAGGCTTATTGGCTATGCCCGCCAATTCATGGCTAGACGCAATCACCAGTACCAAATCTGCCGGGCTGATTGGTACAGCGCGATAACCCTTTTGTAATGGAACCGGCCCAGGGGAGCCGACAATCAAATCGACTCGACCTTGCTCTAGCGCTTCCCAGCCGCCGTTGAGGACGCACTCACAAACATCAATCTCAATGCCCGGATGCTGCTTAAGAAAGTCGTTCAGCGCGCCAAAAAAGGCAGACGAAGGCATGTGGGATTCTATGCCGATCATAATACGGGGCTCCCAGCCTGTGGCGACCTCCTTTGCCTTATTCGCCAGACGCACTGTGGTTGCCAGTATGTCTCTGCCCTCCGCCAGTATTAAGCGTCCGGCTGGGGTCAATACGGAGCGGCGCCCCTGACGCTGAAATAAAGCTATATCCAGTTGCTCTTCGAGCTTTTGTACGGCGTAGGAAACCGCAGAGGTGACTTTGTTCAGTTCTTCTGCTGCTTTTGCAAAGCTTCCACGTCTGTCAATCGCATCAAGGGTCTCAAGAACCTCGATTGTTATAGGGTTTCTTGCCATGTGACTCACCACTAATCGTTCTAATATTTAGATCATTCTAAACTAAAAACAGGCCTTATTCCGAATTTCGCAATCCTTACAATGGCTGCATGATTTAAACAAACCCATTAATAACGCTTTGGAGCACTCACATGAAATCACTGATCAACAAGATAACCACTACAGCAACTGGCCTAGATACATTACCTCTGCGCGCAGGTGCTGGCGTGATCTTCGCTGCCCACGGCGCGCAAAAGCTATTTGGCTGGTTTGGCGGTTATGGGCTGGAAGGTACTGGGGGATGGATGGCATCCATAGGTATTGAGCCTGGTGTGCTGATGGCAGCACTTGCCGGTGGCGCTGAGTTTTT
>ENA-ORXF01000023-ORXF01000023.1-marine-metagenome-genome-assembly--contig:-NODE-23-length-119471-cov-9.341692_pt1 | contig 119471 bp, 119 predicted proteins | sample MGYA00237864_ERZ511476 | MGnify/ENA primary metagenome ERZ511476 (study PRJEB26306, sample SAMN06343908) | marine metagenome | isolation source: coastal waters | place: Atlantic Ocean: West Antarctic...
ACACACAAAGTTCTTGGAGAAGAGGCAAGATTATCCCTAGGTATTACCCCTAACCTAATTAGGTTATCTATTGGACTGGAAGATATTAATGATCTTAAAGAAGATTTGTCCAATTCTTTGAAGTAGTCATATATTAGTCATATTTTTAGTCTGAGTTTGCCTTAATTTAATATTAATTAAGTATCAAACAACAAGAGGAACAATATGAATTTAATACGACCAGCAAAAATTAACACAGTAAAAATTAAAAAAGAAAAATCTTTTTTTTCAAGAACTGTTTCATTTATAGTCACTGCTAACTTACTAGTTTTGGGAATGATTTATTTTACGATCTACAATAGTTAGGATTTGGTTATAATTTTAACCACCCAAAAATAAATAGAACGTGGTAAAATTCTTAAGGCTTTAAATAAAATCATCATGGGTAAAGGGAAGGTAATTTCATACTTTTCTTTTTGCAAGCCTTCATAAATAATATTAGCAGCTCTCTCACTGGTCATCAAAAAAGGCATATCAAAAGTATTTTTTTCAGTTAGTCTTGATTGAACAAATCCAGGATTAATAATGCTAACTTTAATATTATATTTATCACAATCAATTTTAATAGATTCTGCATAATTCATCATAGCTGCCTTACTTGGTCCATAAGAAGAAGAGTTAGGCAAACCACCAAAACCTGCAAGAGACGCAACGATTCCAAGGTGACCATGATTTTGATTTTTTAAATGAGGAAGTAAAATTGAAAAAACATTGATCATTCCCATAAAATTTACATTCATAGTTTTTTGAAAAAGATTTACATCAATTTTAAAAGTATCGTGGGGCTCATAATATCCTGAGCAGTAAATAATTTTATCTATAGTAGAGTTTGTTTTTATAATATTGAATATTTTCTTTTCACAATCTTCTAGAATAGTCACATCCAGAATCTCAGTAAAGATTTTAGCCTTACCATCAGAAAATTCCTGCTTTATTTCTTCTAACTTACTGGCAGTCCTTCCTAACAAAATAAGATTATCACAAATATTGTGATATTTTTTAGCAAGTTCGTAGCCAATACCGAAAGTTGCACCTACAATTAAAACATTCATAATATTTATTAAAAAGTATAGTAAATAGTGATATAAAATAACGCTTATGGCATCAAGAATTGAATCAGATAGTTTTGGTAAAATCAAAGTCCCTAGTGATAAATATTGGGGGGCGGGAACTCAAAGATCTTTACAATTTTTTAAAATAGGCAAAGTAAACGTGCCAATTGAGTTAATTCACTCAATTGCTATTGTAAAAAAGGCTGCAGCAATCGTTAATGCAAAATACAAAGATATTACCCCAAGAGTTTCAAAGGCTATCATTAAAGCATCTGAAGAAGTTATTGCTGGTAAATTAGATGAAAATTTTCCACTTAGAGTTTGGCAAACAGGGTCTGGCACACAAACTAATATGAATGTTAATGAGGTGATTGCTAATCGAGCAATTGAAATGCTTGGTGGAAAGATGGGAAGCAAACATCCAGTTCATCCCAATGATCATGTTAATAAAGCTCAATCTACAAACGATACCTTCCCTACTGCAATGCATATTGCAATCGCAATTCAAGCTAACAAAAAATTAATTCCTGCAATTTCTTTATTAGAAAAAGCTTTGGCAAAAAAGACAAAGGAATTTAAAGATATAGTAAAAATAGGAAGAACGCATTTGCAAGATGCTACTCCTCTAACGCTTGGACAAGAATTTTCTGGATATCATATGCAAGTTTTTAAATCACTCACTAGAATTAGAAGAGCATTGCTTGAAATTTATCCTTTGGCACAAGGTGGAACTGCAGTGGGTACTGGAATTAATTCAAGAAAAGGTTGGGACAAAACTATAGCTACAGAAATAAAAAAAATAACTAAATTACCTTTTAATACTGCAAAAAATAAATTCGAAGCATTGGCTGCACACGATTCGATCGTAAATTTTTCAGGAACTTTAAATACCACTGCAGTGGCGTTAATGAAAATTGCAAATGATATTCGTTTTTTAGGTTCGGGCCCTAGGGCAGGATATGGAGAATTATCACTTCCAGAAAATGAACCTGGCTCCTCTATTATGCCTGGGAAAATTAATCCTACGCAATGTGAGGCTGTTACAATGGTATGTGTAAAAGTTATTGGAAATCACAATGGTATTACTATGGCTGGTTCTCATGGCCATTTTGAACTAAATGTTTTTAAACCATTAATTGCTCATAATATTCTACAATCAATTGATTTGATATCTGACTCGGTTCAATGTTTTGTTAATTTTTGTGTAAAAGGAATTAAGCCAAATAAAAAAAGAATTGCGCAGTTGTTAAATGAATCACTAATGTTAGTAACTGCACTTGCGCCAAAAATTGGATACGACAATGCTAGCAAGATTGCAAAAGCAGCTCATAAGAATGGAACTAATTTAAAAGAAGAAACTATAAAAACCGGGCTGGTGAATGAAAAAGAATATGCACAAATCATGAATCCAAAAAAAATGACCCACCCAAAATAATTAATACAGGCTTAAAAAATTTTTAAGAACAAATACTTTTTCCAAATTTCCTGCAAAAATATTATTCAAATTCTGATTTAGCTTATCAAGCTCCACTTTAGTTAGCCTTTTACTGGAAAAAAAATCATCTATATAAAACTTAGATTTTTTTATATTAAAAATTCCTTTGGCCTCCATAGAATAGTTATCTTTTAATACTTTTGGTTGACAGTACTTATCGCACAATTTTTGTAATTGATTGGTTGAGAACTTGCTATCAAAAAATAACAAAAAATCATTTTCATTTTGAACAAATCTACCCGACAGGTTAAAAGAATGATCGTCAGAAATAAAATCTACATTATTTAAAATAATATCCCCATTATTAAAGGTGACATCTATATTTAGATTATCAAAGTAATCATCTTCCAAAATAATATTACTGAACTTGATTTTAATATTTCCATTAATTAATTTTGCAATTTCAAACAAATCCTTATTAAAAAAAGAAACCCAACTAGAATCAGAAATACTAGAAAAATTAGTTCTACCAAAAACCAAGTCTAGATTAAATAAAGGATTATTCTGATCAGGCTCTATTTTTGCTGATCCAAAACCACTGTAGACTGAAGATGTAATTTTAATGTCATTTAATTTTATAGACTCGTCACTAGAGACAATATCTGATCTGAAATAAATATTTTTAAATCCAGGAAAGAAGATTTTATTAGCAAACTTTATCTGTAAAAAATTATTTTCATTTTTAAAATTATTAAACGAATACTCTAAAAAAAGCTTTATACTTGGAACTTTAAATTCCAAATTATTATTTTTAAATCTAAATTGATAGGATAGATCATGGAGCAAACCTTCAATAACGACTCCAGAAATATTTTTTTTATTAAAAAAAATTTTACCGGTATTATTATTAAATTCTATTTCGGATTGACTATTAATAATTTTTAAATCAACATTTTTAAAGTCGATTTTCTTAAATGTTTTTTTATTATTTTTTACAAATGTTTGGATAAAGCTTTCAGATATTGAAATATTTCCACTGTCTATAGAAAAATTTGTAAAAGAAAAATTCTTTTTAAAAATGTTAAAAGGGTTTGTAACAATATTTAATTTTACAAATTGACCATTAACGGTGTTGGCTTCACCACTTTCGAAAAAAATATTTTTAAATAATAATTTGGGACCTGTTTTGAAAGTATATTCAATATTGCCTTCAATTTTAACACTTGTCTTCAATAAAGACGAGAGCTCCATCTCAAAATTACTTTTATAATTATTTAAGTTTAGAAACAAAGGAGAGGCAAAAATTGTAAGCAATATTACAATAAGTAAAATAGTTATTTTTAAAAAAAATTTATTTATTGAAAATTTTTTCTTCATTTTTTCTTGTTGTATTTAATTTTTAATAATTTATTTAATGAATATGAGCGTTGTTGATCAAGACTACTTAAATACTTTAAATAATCAACAAAAAGAGGCTGTTTTGTATACGGAGGGTCCTTTGCTTATTCTTGCGGGAGCAGGTTCTGGAAAAACAAAAGTTTTAACAACTAGAGTTACTCATTTAATACAAAGTAAAAAATGTTTTGGAAGCCAGATTCTCTGCGTAACCTTTACTAATAAAGCTGCAAACGAGATGAGAGAAAGAGTTCAATCGCTAACACAAAGCAATGCCAATTCAGTTCCTTGGCTAGGAACCTTTCACTCTATTAGCAATAAAATTCTCAGAAAACATGCTGAAGCTGTAGGATTAAAGCCAAGCTTTACTATTTTGGATACTTTAGATCAATTGAAATTAATAAAAAATATTTTAGCTGCAGAAAATATTGATGTAAAAAAAAATCCTCCCAAACTTATAGCTTATTTAATTGATCATTGGAAAAATAAAGGACTTCTTCCATCAGAAATTAAAACTAGTGCTTCTGATTATTCTAAAAATAATGCACTAAGAATTTATAAGACTTATCAAGAAAGACTAAAATTAATGAATTGTGTAGATTTTGGAGATCTCATTTTACATTGTGTAAGTATTTTTAGAAATTTTTCAGAAATTAGAGAATCGTTTAAAAGAAATTTTAAATATATACTGGTAGATGAGTTTCAGGATACTAATTTTATTCAAAATTTATGGCTTAATTTAATCACTAGTGATACAAAGAATATCTGTGTTGTAGGAGATGATGACCAATCTATCTATAGCTGGAGAGGTGCAGAAGTTAAGAATATATTAGATTTTGAAAAAAACTATTCTAACACCAAAACAATTAAGCTTGAACAAAATTACAGATCAACGAAAAATATTTTAAATACTGCCTCCTCTTTAATATCTAACAATGATGATCGCTTAGGGAAAAAAATATGGTCAGACTTTGATCCTGGAGAAAAAGTTTGGATCAATTCTTATAGTGATGGTCGTGATGAAGCCACTGGAACTTCCGATATTATTGAAAAAGAATTAATTAAAAAATTTTCACTAAACAATATTTCTATTTTAGTAAGAGCTGCTTTTCAAACGAGAGAATTTGAAGAAAGATTTATTAGAATAGGACTGCCCTATCGAGTCATTGGTGGTGTAAAATTTTATGAAAGATCGGAAATTAAGGATGCACTATGTTATTTAAGACTCATTTATCAAAAAAATGACGACTTAGCTTTTGAGAGAATTGTGAATACCCCCAAAAGATCTATAGGAGACACTACCCTTAAAAAAATTCATGAATTTTCTAGAATAAATAATAAAAATTTCTTTGAGACATCTTTAGAACTTCTAGATGGAAATGAATTAAAACCAAAAACAAAACAAAGTTTAAAATTGCTAATAAAAAATTTAATTAATTGGTCAAAACTTTCGGAACAGCTGGGACATGTAGAGCTACTAGAAAGAGTCTTGGATGAGTCTGGTTACACTCAAATGTTGATAAATGAAAAAAGTCCAGAGGCAGACGCTAGACTGGAAAATTTAAAGGAACTAAGATCTTCAATGAAAAACTATCCTAACCTTATTGAATTTTTAGAAAATATATCTTTGCAAACAGCTATTGATGAAGAATGGGATGATGAAAAAATTAACTTAATGACTATACATGCCGCTAAAGGCTTGGAATTTGATTGTATTTTTTTACCTGGCTGGGAGGAAGGAATGTTTCCACATCAAAAATCTATTGAAGAAAAAGGAGATGTAGCGGTCCAAGAAGAAAGAAGATTAGCTTATGTGGCCATTACAAGGGCAAAGAAAAGATTATTTATATCTTTTGCAAGTAATAGAAAATTCTTTGGTAACAAAAATGATAATAACGATTGGATGCCATCCATGCCATCAAGATTCATAGATGAGTTAGATAAAAAATATTTAAATATAAATGAAATAGCCGAAAATTCTCATCAAGATTTTGAATTTAGCCAGGATAATAATTTTACTGAAAATAAAAGAAGTCCTGGATGGGAAAGATACACAAAAAGTAGAGAAAAAATTAAAACTATTAATTACACGAATAACCTAACTGATTTTAAAATGGGTCAAAGCGTGCAGCACGAAACTTTTGGGAATGGTAAGATTATTCATATTGATGGAAATAAATTATTAATAAATTTTAAAAGCTCTGGTGAAAAAAAAGTTATAGACAAGTATTTAAAAAAAATTGCAAATGAATAGGGTTAAAAAACTTAGACTTTTTTTTTCAAAAGAAAAAATTGGTGGTTATCTGGTTCCTAAGAATGACTTTTTTTTTAATGAGTTTGTAGAATCTTGTAATGACCGACTAAAATTTGTTAGTAATTTTACAGGATCTGCTGGTACAGCTTTAATTTTAAAGAAAAAAAATTACTTATTTGTAGATGGTAGGTATACAATTCAAGCAGAGCGTGAAAGTGGGAATAATTATAAAATTATAGACGTCGGAAAAACAAGTATTTTAGAATTTTTAGAACGGAATTATAAAAATGTTAAAATTGGATACGATCCTAATCTTTTTACATTTAATGCAATAAAAAATATTTTAAAAAAAAATAAAAATTTTATTAATATAGAAAAAAATTTAATTGACAAAATTTGGAAAAATAAAAAAAAAAAAGCTTGTCATAAAGCATTTTTCTTGGACGATCAATACTCTGGTCAAAATTATAATGATAAAATTGAATATTTAAAAGAGAAATTAAACATTACTGATAGGAGGTCTTTTTTTATTTCTTCAAATGAGAATTTGTGCTGGCTGTTAAATATTAGAGGAGCAGACTCTAAATTTTCCCCGCTTCTAAACGCTTTTGCATTAATTTTTAAAACAAAAACAATAGTTTTTACTAATTTAAATAAAATACCAGAAAGCATAAAAAAAAATTATAATAAAAATGTCGTATTCTTTAGTATAAATTTGTTAAAATCTTATCTATCTAAGAATAAAAAAATAACTATTCAAATTGATCCATCCATAACTTCTTTTGAATTAATAAAATTTCTAAAAGAAGAAAATATACTTTATAAATTTATCAAGGATCCAATTTTTTTTCTAAAATCTAAAAAAAATAAAGTAGAAATACAAAACTTACAAATTGCCCATATCTTTGATGGTGTTGCACTTGTAAAAATTTTATATTGGATTGGACAAAATAAATTAAATGAAATTTCAACGCAAAATCAATTAGAAAAATTTCGAAGAAAAAATCCTTTTTATCTTGGACGCAGCTTTCCATCCATATCTAGCTTTAATAAGAACTCTGCAATTATTCATTACAATGCAACACCCAAAACTAACCTACCGCTCAGGAAAGGCACCTATTTGTTAGACACGGGCGGTCAATACAAATTTGGAACTACAGATGTTACGAGAACTATCTCTATTGGTAAGCAAAACATTTATAAAAAAAATATTTATACTAGAGTTCTAAAGGGTCATTTGGCTGTTAAAAACTTTCAATTAACAACAATGTCAACAGGCTCTGAGATTGATCTTGCTGCCAGAAAATTTTTAAAAGAAATTAAATTAGACTATCCTCATAGTACAGGTCATGGAGTTGGTTATTATCTTAATGTTCATGAAAATCCGCCATCGATATCTAAAAAAAGTAAAAATAAATTTTATGAAGGACAGGTAGTTTCAAATGAACCCGGATTTTATCAGCCAGGGAAATTCGGGATACGAATTGAAAATTTAATTTACGTTAAAAAATACAAAAGTATATTAAAATTTGAAGATCTTACTTTAGTTCCTTACGATAAAAATTTAATTAATAAAAAATTACTCACCAAAATAGAAATTAAAAATTTAAACACTTATCATAAACAAGTATATGAAAAGCTCAGTGCTTTTTTAAGTAAAGAAGAATTAAATTTTTTAAAAAAACTATGCCTACCTATTTAAAAGCTCATACCACTGCTTTTCCGATATGATTTTAATATTTAGGTGCAGTGCTTTTTGTACCTTGCTATTTGTTGGCTTCGAATCTCCCACAACTAGAAAATTTAGTTTTTCACTAAGACCACCTAGAACCTTGCCGCCCTGAGATTCAGCTAATGATTTAGCTTCAGACCTACTCATGCTAGAAAAGCCTCCAGTAAACATTAAAGTTTTATTTGCGAATAATCCTGAGTTAATAATTTCAAAATCCTTAATATTTAAACAAGCAATTAAAAGAGCTGTAGCTTTAATATTGTTGCAATTAGATAAGAAAGCTTTAAGAGCTTTGATTTGAGTCTCGCCCACGCCATCAATTTCAATTAAATTATTAAGCTCTTTATCAATTAAACTTTCTTCAAATAATTTTTTAAAATTATTAATATTTTTAAAATAACTAGCTAAAATTTTTGCATTTTCTTGACCTATGTGCCTAATACCAAGTGCAAATATAAACTTTGCTAAGGTTATGTTTTTACTTTTATCGATTGATTTTATTAAATTATTACATGATAATTCACCCCAACCTTCCAAATTTTTTATTTTTTTAAAATTTAATTTAAAAATATCTGAAGGAAGTCGGATTAATTTTAAATTCCAAAAATTATCAATTACTTTTTTTCCAAGTCCATCAATATTGAATGCATCTTTAGATACTAAATGTTTCAATTTTTCTTTAGCCATATAGGGGCATTGGTATCCAATATCAGGACATCTAGTTACAGCATCTTTTTTTTTTGTAATCTCATTATATTCTTTGATAGTTTTGTGACCACAAGGACATTCTTCTGGAAATTTGTAAGGTTTGCAATTTTTGTCTCTCAAAGCAACCTCCACACTGACGACCTGTGGAATTACATCTCCAGCTCTTTGGATAGATACTGTATCGCCAATGCGAATATCTTTTCTTAAAATTTCATCTTCGTTATGCAAAGTTGCATTAGAAACAACAACTCCTCCAACTGTGACTGGATCAACCTTAGCAACTGGTGTTAAAGCTCCTGTTCTTCCAACCTGAATTTCAATATCATTAATTTTTGTAAGTGCTTTTTCTGCAGAAAATTTGTGAGCAATCGCCCATCTCGGACTACTAGATAAATTTCCCAACCTTTTTTGCATAGTCAGGTCGTTAACTTTGTATACAATTCCATCAATATCGTAATCAAGTGTTGATCTTATTTTTTCAACAGAGTTATAGTACTTCTCTAATTCTTCAATACTTTCAATAACTTTAGATAAAGGATTTATTTGAAAGCTGGAATGTTTTAAAAAATCTAAAAACTCATACTGTGTTTCAAAATTAGAATAGTGTGATTGAATTGTAGAGTATGCAAAAAATTTCAATGGAATCTTAGCGGTTTTTTTAGCATCTTTTTGCCTTAAAGAACCACCTGCGGCATTTCTAGGATTTGCAAAGGATTTTTCAATTTTTTTAAAATCTTTTTTTCCTATATAAACTTCTCCTCTTATTTCAATTTCTTTAGGAAATTTTTTATAATTAATTTTTTTAGGAATATCTAGAACTGTCATCAAATTCTCTGTGATTTCCTCTCCATACTCCCCATCTCCTCTTGAAAGACCCTGAACTAAAAGACCGTTCTTATACAAGAGGGATGCGGAAATTCCATCAATTTTTGGCTCAGCAATTAAGCTAATTTTATTTTGACTGTCAAGACTAAGAAAGTTTTTAATTTTTTTATAAAAATTACTCATATCATTTAAATCAAATGCATTTCCTAAAGAAAGCATTTTTTCTGAATGCTTAACTTTTGTAAATTTTTTTGAGGGAGTAAATCCAATCTTGTTAGTAACAAACTTATATTGCAGATTATTTTTTTCGAAATCTAATAAATTTTTTTTTATTTTATCGTATTTAGAATCTGAAACTTTTGGCTTATCAAAACCATAATAAAAATGATCGTATTCTTTTAATTTTTCTAAATATTCTTTATAATCATTTTTATTTTTGATCATAAGTACTTACTTTAATAGGATTAAATTCTTGAGCTTTTTTTTTAAACTTATTTTTTTCTTTTCACCTAAAAAAGATTTGTCACCTATAATGTTGTATGATTTTTTATACCAATCACTACTATTGTAATTGTAACCCAAGATACTTGCATACTTTTTAGAGGCTTCGAAATTTCCTATTTTATAGTTAATCTCAACTAATCTATGCAAGGCTTCTTCGACATAAATGGTAGTTTGAAAGTCCTCTAAAATTATATTCAATCTTTTGATTGCTGGAAGCCATTTTCCTCTTTTCATAAAATATCTAGCAATATACATTTCTTTTCCGGCAAGATGCTCATTTAATAAATCAAGTTTAAACTTTGCATCAATTGCATAATCGGAATTGGGATATTGTATTAAAATTTTTTGAAATTGATTTTTAGCTAAAAAAGTAGTTTTTTGGGATAAAGAAGAATCATTTACTTGCTCAAACAAACACACCCCAACTAAATAATCCATATAAGCAAAGTTTTTAGATGTCGGGTAGCGAGTTTTGAATTTTTTTAAAATCGTAAGTGCGGTTACATAATTTCCTATATCGTAATATATGTAAGCCCTCATTAACATGGATTTTGGAGACCATGGTGTGTGTGCAAAATCTTTCTCTACCTGCTCAAAGAAATTTAACGCTTCTTGGTATTTTCCATTTTCGAAATTATTAACTCCAGATTGATAAAGCTTTTCTAATGGAATATTTAATTTTGGTTTTATAACATTTCTTGTCTCAGAGCAGGATTGAAAAAAAAACAAACTAGCAACTAATAAACTGTTAAATAAATATTTTTGAAGCATAAAACAAGTAAGGTAATATTTTTTATTATTTATAATAGATTTTTAGTTAAAACTAGCGAATCAATTTTCAAAAATTACTAGTTTTTAATCAAATTTTTTTTTCCTATTCACTATTTTATTAAATAATTTTTTTTACTTTTGAATATTTCTTTCAACAACCTTGCTGTTAATTCATGACCACCCTGGTTACAAGATATTTTCCCGTTAATCAAGTAACTAGACAAATACAAGTCTCCAAGACAGTCTAAAATCTTGTGCCTAACAAATTCATCCTTATATCTCAATCCACCTTGATTGAGAATTTTATTTCCCGAAATGACGATGGCATTATCTAAAGATCCACCCTTTGCAAGGCCCATTGCAAAAATTTTTTCTAAATCTTGCTGATGGCAAAAAGTTCTACAATTAAAAACTTCTAAATAATTTTTATTTGCATTCTTTAAAATATATCTTTGTTTTTTAATAAATTGATCTTTATAATCAATAGTGAAATCAATTTCTAAGAAATTTTTGTTTGTTGATTCGTATTTAATAAATTTATTTTGGTCACGAATTTCAATTTTTTTTAAAATATGCAAGTTAAGAATTTTTTTCTTTTGAGATAACAGACCGGTTTTTAAAATATCTTCAATGAAATTTTTTGCACTTCCGTCCATAATGGGCACTTCTGGTCCATTTATTTGAATAATCAAATTAGTAATACCTAAACTATAAAATGAAAACATTAAATGCTCAATTGTACTAACACCAATTCCATTTTTGTTTATTATTTTTGTACAAAGATTTGCTGTGTAAATATTTTTCCAGTTAGCCTTAATAACGGAATTTTTTTTTAAATCTGTTCTAACAAATACAATTCCATCATCTTCTTCTGCTGGTAGAAGAGTTAATGTAACGAGCTCCCCAGAATGGAGTCCGATACCCTCAAAAGTTAATTTTTTCTTAATTGTTTTTTGATTTAATTCCATAGAATGTAAATATATTTAACTAAATATAAATCGATTCAAGAAATGTTACGCTTAAAATCTTATAGATATTAATTTAACAAAGAATATAGCTTTTCAAAAAAACTTAATTTTTTTTTATAATTACTTGGAATTTCTTTGTGATATGGATTTTGAATAAAATTAATCATTGAAAGACAAACATCAAATTCATCTGGAATATTACATTTAATTTTAGGGGAAAATTTTTCTACAACAAGTGATTTTATATTCAATTTGTCTTTAAGTAAATCGTAAAAACCATTGATTCTTGAACCTTGACCAGTAATTAAAATTTTATTTAGATTTTCTTTTTTAGAGTCTAAGAAAATTAATTCCTTATTGATAAAATCGATAATTTCTTCAACTCGAGAATTAACAATTTTATTTAAAATACTATTAGAAATTTTTTTATATGTTTTAAGACCAATATCTTCAGTCTCCAAAAATTCTTGATTCCTTTCATTATTTAATGATTTGCAACAGCTATGATCTTTCTTGAGATTTTCAGAAATTTCAAAGCTTAGATTTAACGCTTTAGATATATCATTTGTTATGTGCCAGGAACCTATTGGGATACAAGATGAAAATATAAAACTATCATTTTTAAAAATACTTACTGATGTTTGCTCATGACCAAAATCAATAGTTAGAATTAAATCTGACAGGGGGCTTTCTACATAAGATAGTAAGCTTAGTGTATAAGGAGAATATATAAATTTTTCAGATTTAAGATAGCTTTGCGAAACTGCTTTTTCAAAATTTCTTAAAGTATTTTTTTTTGAATAAATAATATACATATCATTTTCTAATGTATCGGCAATTAACCCCACAGGATTTTCAACAAAATTTTTTTTATCAATTCTTAAATTTAAATTAAAAAGATGTGTAATATTTGAACTAAAGTTATAATCTTTAAATAAGTCTACACCACTATTTACCAAGAACTGAACATCCTTCTCTTGATTAATTTCATATGCTCCAATATTTTTTGATTGACAAAAATATGTGGAAAAACTGATGAGTGGACTTGCGCAAACATAAACATTCTTTATTTGTATTTTTGCCTGATCTTCAGCTTTCCCTATTATTTCTTTTATTGATTTGGTAAATTTATTTAAATCTGAAATCAGCCCGCGCTTAAGGCCATCTGTTTTTAAAATTGATTTTGATAAAATTTTAATTTTAGATTTTTCAATTTTGAATATAATAAATTTTAATTCATAAGATCCAATGTCTAAAACACCCGTAGGAGAAAAATTACTTTTCATAACTAACCACAATTTGACCTCTAATTCTCAAATCTACCATTGCAATTTTTTTATCTTTTAAAAAAAATTCCAAAATAGCAGTTTGTTCTTCTAAATTATACGAACCAAATTTAATTAACTGTTCATTTTTCAAAATTATATCCCACCTATTCTCATGGATGTATTCAATTTTTTTTATTTGTGATAAAATTTTATTATAAAGCTTTAATTTATTTACAAAAATTTTAAGTTCCTTAAGATTTTTTATATTTTCAAACTCTATAAGATGTTGCAAATCTATGTTATTTAGAAATAATGAGCTGCTATAGTTGCTATTTATCAAATATTTTTTTTCTTTAACTTTATAATATCCTATTGGGAAGTATTCTGTAATATGGATATACAATTCATTAGGAAATTTCTTTTTAAACACTACCGATTTAACCCATTCATTTTGAAAAAATATGTTTTTTATATTTTTTTTATTTAATAAAAATAAATTTTTATCGATTAACAAATTTATTGCTTTGGCTTTTAAAGATTCTTCCAAAAATAATGTTTTGTTATATTTTATACTTTTAATTTGAAAAAATAAATTAACGAAGTTTGATTTTGACAAATTGAAGGTAGTTAGAAAAAATAAGATTCCTAAGAAAAAAATCCACCGATGTTTTTTAACGATTAATGGAAGCATCTAAGGTAATCCACTTAATTAACTTAACAAAAGATATTCCATAATGCTCCGCTATTTCAGGCACTAAAGATAGGCTAGTCATTCCGGGCTGGGTGTTTATTTCTAATATAAAAATTTCATTATTCTTAGTTACTCTGAAATCTGATCTTGTAATACCCCTGCATGATAAACAATTGTGGGCTTTTAAAGACAATTTCAAAACCATTTTGTAAGTTTTTTTATCTAAATTTGCTGGCATAATATGTTTCGTTTTTGCTTTTGCATTATATTTGGCTTTATAATCATAAAATTTTCGTGAAGGTTTTATTTCAATCGCCCCGATTGCCTTGCTACCCATAACGGCCACCTGAACTTCTTTTCCCTCTATAAATTCTTCTTGTAATAATTGATTATATTTTTTCAGATAGCTTTTAATTAACAATTTGTTAATTTGTTCAAAACTATTATAAATCAAGACTCCTACGCTAGAACCCTCGTTGATTGGCTTTAAAACAAATTTTTTTTTAGAAATAACATTGTTAAGATCTTGTAATTTTTTTATTACTTTGAATTTAGGTGTATTAATTTTTATCTTTATAAATTTTTTTTTTGATTTGACTTTATCCATGGCAATTACTGAAGATTTAACTCCTGAGTGAGTGTAAGGTATTTTTTGCTTTTCAAGAATACCCTGAATAATTCCATCTTCTCCAAACTGTCCATGCAATGCATTAAAGGCTAAATCACAATTAAATTTTAAAAAATTTGTTGATGATAGACTTGGATCAACTCTAATAATATTATAACCTAAAGTTCTTAAAGCTTTGTAGACCGCTTTGCCAGTTTCTAAACTAACCATTCTTTCTTTGGAAGGCCCACCTGCTAATAAAAGAATTTTTTTTGCGTTCATATAATTTTAATTTCAAGTTCTAATTTTATACCAGTTTTTTTGTGAATAATTTTTTTTGTTTCACTGATTAATTTTTCTATGTCGCTCGATAAAGCAAGATTGGTATTGTCAATGAAATTACAATGATGTTTAGAAAATTTAGCCATACCAAAAGATAACTTATCACAACCATTCTCTTTTATTAATTCCCATGCTTTTTTTGTATTATTTAAAGGATTTTTAAAAGTGCTTCCACCAGTTCTAATCCCACTTGGTTGATTTTTTTTTTTTCTTCTTTTAATAGAATCTATTTTTTCTTGTATTTTTAAAGAATTTTCTTTTTTTGTCTTTTTAAACAGTACCTCTATGACTATATATTTATTTGACAATTTGGAATTGCGGTAGCTAAATTGTATTTCTTCTCTTTTTATTATTTTCTCTTTTCCGGATGAATTTATAACTGTAATTTGACTAATTAAATTCGAAACTTCTCCACCATAGCAACCCGCATTCATAAAAACTCCCCCACCAACTGTTCCTGGAATTGCTGATAAAAATTCAAATTGAGAATATTCCTTCATTTGCGCATAATGTGACACTCTTGATTTTAAGGCCGCAGCCCCTGCAACAATAGATTCGTTAAACTCGCCTACTTTTGAAAATTCTTTACCTAATTTAATAATTACACCTTCGTAGTTAGTGTCTTTAAATAAGATATTAGAGCCAGACCCTATAGTCATAAATTTTTTAGGTTTAAAGTTTTCTAAAAAAAAAATTAATTCTTTTTTATTATTAGGTTGAAAAAAAAATGATGTGGTACCACCAACACCAAACCACGAATTTTTATTCAAATAGTAGTTTATTTTAATCTGATCTTTTAAGTTAATGGGTATGTTTTTAGTTTTTGATTTTGTCATTTACTAATTTTTTTGAAATAGATCTAATCCATTGGCTAATATTGCCGGCACCCATCGCAATAATTAATTCATTTATTGCAGAATTCTTTTTTAAAAAAACATTGAGATTCTTTTCATCTTTAATAATTACAACTTCTGTTTTAGATCTTTTGGCAATTTTTTTTCCAAACTGTTCGAGCTTAAATTTAATATTTTTTTCACCAGCTGCATACACAGGGCAGAGAATAACTAAATCTGACTTTGAAAAGCAGTTAGTAAATTCTTTATATAAAAATTCTACTCTGGAAAACCTATGTGGTTGAAAAACCGAAATAATTTTTTTACCCTTAAAGCTGCTTTTACAAGCACTTAAAACTGCCTCAATTTCAGTTGGATGATGGGCATAATCATCAAAAATAATTCTTCTCTTACTTTCGTAAACTTTTGTTAATCTTCTTTGAACACCTAAAAAAAATTTAAGGGTATGTTTAATTTTTTTAATAGAAATGCCCAATGTAATTGAAGCTATTATTGCCGCGGTTGCATTTAATACATTGTGACGACCCATCAAATTAAGTTGAATTTTCTTTATTACAAATTTTTTTTTAATATTTACATGTAAGTCAAAGTAAATTTTCATATTTTCATAAATAATATTAGTAGGTACAAAATCTGACCTGGGATCAAAACCATATGTTAAAAAGTTTTTTTTAGGGGATTCTTTAATTATTTTTTTTATATTTGCATCGTCTAAACAAACAATATTTTTTCCAAATAATGGAGTTTTATTTAAAAATAATTTAAATTGTTTTGTTAAATTACTAAAATTTTTATAGTAATCCATGTGTTCACGATCAATATTGCTTACAATTGCAATTGTGTTATTAAATTTTAAAAAGCTTCCATCAGATTCATCTGCTTCTATTACTGACCATTCCCCAGCTCCTAGACTCGCATTTGTTTTTAAAGAATTTATAATTCCTCCATTTACTATAGTGGGTTCAAATTTTGCATCATTTAATATTGTGGAAACTAAAGATGTAATGGTAGTTTTTCCATGCGATCCTGAAATCACGATGTTTTTTTTAAGAGAAATAATATGAGCTAACATATCTGCTCTTTTAATAACTAATATTTTTTTTTTTATTGCAGCTTTCAATTCATTATTATTTTTATCAATAGCTGTTGATATAACTACGATTTTTGCCTTATCTACATTTGCAATCTTATGGGTGCTAAATATCTTAATTTTGTATTTTTTTAGAAACAATAAATTTTTATTATTTCTAGATATATCGCTTCCTTGTACGTCATAGCCCATTTTTTTAAGAATTAGCGCAATACCACTCATGCCAATTCCACCAATGCCTATTAAGTGAATTTTATCCTTCTTATTAATACTTAGCTGCATAATTAAAAATATTTAATAATTTCATTTTCAAAATTATAAAAAATATTCTGCTTAAGCATGACTTTCATATTTTTTATTTTTTCTGTTAACCGATTCTTATCATTGCTAACTATGTTCGTAATTAATTTTGTGAATTTTTCTGAATCGAATAGATGTTGTTCAACAATCCAACAACAACCCCTTTCTTCAAAATACCTAGCATTATGATATTGATGATTATCCAAGGATGCTGGCAATGGTACTGCTACGAATGGGGTATTTAACGCTACTAATTCTGATATGGTTGAAGATCCAGATCTAGTAATTGCCAAGTCCGCTTCTTTCATTACTTCTGAAATATTGGTTTTAAATTCAAACAATTCATAATTTGAAAATGACCCATAAGAAAATTTTATTCTATCAACATCTTCTTTTTTACATTGATGAAAAATCTTAATTAATTTTTCATTAATACGGATTTCTGAAAAAATCTTTGCTAAAGTTGAACCAAAAAACTGAGCAGCCTGACTACCACCAAGGATTAATATCGTAAAAAAATCTTTTTTTTCATTATGAGTTTTGCTATTTTCTAAATTAAATGAGTTTCTCAACAGTTGCCCCACATAAACTGCTTTACGCTGATATTGAGTTGGAAGATCATTAATATTATCAAAACCCAAAAGTAACTTTTGTGAAAATTTATAAAAAAATTTGTTAGTTCTTCCCAGAATTGAATTTGTTTCATAAATTATTATCTTAATTCCTAAAAAATAAGCTGCCATTAATACAGGAAATGAAGCATAACCCCCTGAACCAATTATTACCTTTGGTTTTTGTTTTAATAAAAAAAAAAAAGAACTAATCGTGGATAAGATTAATTTGCAAAATGCAAATATTTTTAAAAAGCCTTTTTTGTTGTAAGGACTATTTATATTGAAAATTTTAACTTTGTTTTGCATGTCTTTATTAAAATATTTTTTTGCTCTTTGATCGGTAATAAAAATTACTTCATAGTTTTTAGAAATTAAATAATCGTGGAAAGCGATCATAGGAAAAACATGGCCACCAGTTCCACCAGTAGATAAAATAATTTTTTTATTCATATTGATTTTTTTTACTAATCAGTAGAGCTAAACCCAATGCAATACAAGATCCTATAATTGATGAACCTCCATAACTTATAAGAGGAAATGGCATACCTGTTGAAGGAAGAATGTTGATAGTAACTCCAAGATTTATAAAAGATTGAATAGCTATTAAACTTGAAATTCCTATTAATGAAAATTTATAAAAATTTTCACTAGAATTAATTGCTAGAGAAAAAATTCTTATTATTAAAAACATTGTTATTGAAATTACTAGCAAGACAATTACGATTCCATATTCTTCAGAAATTACAGACATTACATAGTCCGTATGAGCCTCTGGTACTTTCTCTTTTAAAATTCCTTCGCCAATACCTCTTCCAAAAAAACTTCCAGATTTAATTGCATTAAGTGCTTGTTCGGATTGGTAAGATATTTCAACTTCGCTAATCCAGCTAAAGATTCTATCAAATATATAAAAAAATTTATTTTGAAAAAAAAATAAGATAGAAGTCATTGTAACAATGACTAAGCCAGCTATTATGGAAATAAAAAGCAGACTAATTCCTGAAATAAAAATCATTATCAACCAGATTGTAATTACAAGTAAACTTTGGCTATAATCAGGCTGCATTAATAAAAAAATGACAGGAATAACCACAAAAAGTGCTGAAAGAAAAAACCTTAAACTTAATGTATATTTTTGACGCGAAAGAACCAATGCAATACTCAGTATTAAAAAAGGCTTAACAAACTCTATGGGCTGAATTCTAAAAAAAATTAGGTTTAACCATCTTTTGGATCCTTTAACTTCAACACCAAAAAAGAAAACTAAAGCTAACAAGCAGGTAAAGACAACAAAACCAACTATTACATAAAGTTTAGCTTTTTCTTTTTTTAAAAAAGAAAAAGAAAATAAAATAAACAAACCAACTATTGAAAAGAAAATATGCTTATAAAATAAAAAATACCTACTATCATACAATTTTTCAGAAGGGATTGTTGAAGTCGAAAGAAAGTTAAAAAGATTGCCCAAAAAAAGCAAAGACAAAATAAGGGAAAGTAAGGCTTTATCAATATTTCTCCACCACACAGCGATGGGACTAATATCATAACGTTTAAACATTTTTTATTTTTTCAACCAAAGATTTAAATGCATCACCTCTTTCTTCAAAGTTTTTAAACTGATCAAAGGAAGCTGCAGCAGGACTTAATAATATAGTACTATTTTTAAAATCATTTTTTCTTGCATCCTTGTATGCAAAATCAAGAGCTTTTTTAATAGTTTTGCAGTCTCTATAAATATAATTTTTATTAATTTTTTTTTTGAATAAAGATGTATTTTTTCCTACTATATATATCTTTATAATATTTTTTTTAATTAAAAAATTAAATTTTAATTTATCATTTTTTTTTAACAGCCCTCCTGCTATCCAATAAATATTGTTAAAAAATTCTAAAGAAAATTTTGCTGAGTCAAAATTAGTTGCTTTGGAATCATTGACAAAACAAATGTTTTTATTTTTCTTTACTATCTCCTGACGGTGCGGAAGAGGCTTAAAAGAATTAAATTTTTTAATTATTATTTTATTTGAGATATTTAAAAACTTTAATATTTTAAAAACGACACTTATGCTTGGTAAAAAACTTTTCTTCAAAAGAAACCTGTTTTTAATATCAATTTTTTTTAAATTATTAATTTTTTTAACATTATTCTTTGGATTAATATAACAAGTATAAAGAAAATTTTCTTCAACAAATCCTACTCCATTTGTAAGAAGTGCGTTAAATATTTTTAATTTAATATTAATATAATTTCTGAAAGTCTTATGTCTTTGGAGGTGGTCCGAAGTAATATTTAATACTGCACATGAATGTAATTTTAAAAATTTAGAATATTCAATTTGATATGAGGATAATTCAAGAATGAAAATATTATTTATTGATTTATAATTTTGACTTAACGCAGGCTTTCCATAGTTTCCTAATAAAAAAGTATTATTATTTTTCTCTTTAATAACATGTTGTAAAAGCTTGCAAAAAGTTGACTTTCCATTTGTACCAGTGATAGCGATAATTTTATTTTTTTTTAAATCAATAGAATTTACAAAAATGTCTATATCAGTAATAATTTTACTAAAATTTTTAACAAAATAAGACTTGTGGGCATGGCTATAAATATCAACACCTGGGCTCATTACTATAAAGTCATAAGTAGCTTCATAAAATTTAGGATTAAATTTAAGTGCAACTTCTGCTTCTATTATATTTCTTGATGAGTTATTGTCATCCCAAATAGATAAATTTTTAACATATTTTTTTAATTTATAAATAGTAGCAAGTCCCGAAACCCCAATTCCAAAAATCAAAACTTTTTTACCACTTAAAAATTCGACAGAAACCATTATCTTAATTTCAAAGTAGATAGAGCTATCAAGACAAGAATTACAGAAATAATCCAGAAGCGGATGACGATGGTAGATTCTTCCCAGCCTTTTTTTTCATAATGATGATGTAGTGGAGCCATACGAAAAACTCTTTTGCCAAATAACTTAAATGAGACTACCTGTATTATCACTGAAGATGCCTCTAAGACAAAAAGCCCACCAGCTATCATTAATACTATCTCGTGTTTTGTAATTAAACTTACTGTTCCCAAGAAGGCACCTAAGGCAAGCGATCCCGTGTCACCCATAAAAATTTTTGCTGGAGGCGCATTGAACCACAAAAAACCTAAGCAAGCTCCAATAATCGACCCTAGAACTATACAAAGTTCTCCTGTATCTTTTATATAGCTGAGTTTTAAGTAATTAGAAAAAATTGTATTTCCAACCAGGTAAGCAATTAAAACGAATGTTAAAGCGACTAAAATTACAGGAACAGTTGCCAGGCCGTCTAGTCCGTCAGTTAAATTTACTGCATTAGAAGTGCCAACTACAACAATTATACCGAAAAAAATATAAAATATTCCAAGATCAAAAATTAAATTTTTATAGAAAGGTAAGTGTAAAATGTTTCTAATATTTTCAGCTGTAGAAATATTAATCAGATAAACTATTATTAATGAAAATAATACTTGTAATATAAATTTATATTTTGCTTTAATTCCTGAGGAGTTGGAATTCTTTATTTTCAAATAATCATCAAAAAATCCAATTAATGAGAAACTTAGAATAGAAAAAAGAGAAATAAGAACGTATATATTTTTTATATCGGCCCAAAGTAAAGAAGTTAAAATAGAAGAAAAAATAATTAATACTCCACCAAAGGTTGGGGTGCCAGCTTTTTTTATAATATGAGACAATGGTCCATCATTTCTAATGGGCTGGTTGAAGTATGTTGATGATTTTAAATAATTAATAAATGGACCACCTAAAATTAGAACTATACTCAAAGAAGTAAATATGGAAACTCCAGTTCTAAATGTAATATATTTAAAGACATTAAAAAAAGTAAAATCGGTAGAGAGATGAGAGAAAAAATAATTTAACATTTATTTATTAATTAATTGATTTAAACCAATAGCATTAGAACCTTTTATCAAAAAAATAGATTTATTATTTGTCAATTCTGAAAACTTGTCTTTAAAGTGACGAATGTCTTTGTAAATAAAACATTTTTTAATATTTTTAATTTTTTGATAAATAAATTTAACACAATTACCTATCAAATAAACTTCATCAATATTGCTAGTTTCTAATATTTTTGCTATTTCTTGGTGATAATATTTAGATCTAGGACCTAGTTCTAACATATCACCAATAATTGCAATTTTTTTATTAGAAGTGTTATCCAGAGATGAGAAATTGCTAATAGCATTTTTCATAGAGATTGGATTCGCATTGTAGCTTTCGTCAATAATGTGAATTTTTTTACCCTTAATTATTCTACTAATAGTATTGCCCCTACCTGACGGTATTGGAAAATTTTTTGCACTATTTGTTATTTTTTTTAAATTAAATTTGAAATATGCACAAATAGATAGTGTTGCTAAAAAATTCATAACAAAACTATCATTTATTGTTTTTGTCTCTATTATAAAATTTTTTTTATGAACACGTATAAGTAAAAAAAATTTGTTATTTTTTTTTGTGACTTTCAATAATTGAATATTTGAATTTTTACTTTTTCCAAATGTTACCACTTTTAGTTTTTTAGATTTGGCAATTTTAGAAAGTGTGTCAAAATAAAAATCATCTTTATTCAAAAAAACAATCCCGTCTTTTTTTATATAATTGTAAATTTCAGCTTTAGCTAAGCAAATTTCTTTTAAATTTTTTAAATTTTTAAGATGCGCTGGACCTATGTTAGTAATAACTCCAATTTCAGGACTAAGTATTTTGCAAAGTTTACTTAATTCTCCTTTATTGCTCATACCGAGTTCAAAAACATTATATTTGCTTTCTTTGGGGGTGTTGGAAAGTGACAAGGGCAGTCCAAAATGATTGTTGAAAGACTTTGGTGAGCTATAAGTAGTTTCATATTTTTTTAAAAAATAGGAAAGCATAAATTTCAAAGTTGTTTTTCCAAAACTTCCTGTAATTCCTATAAAAATTCCATTAGACAAAGATCTTTTGTATTCTGCAATCTGCTCTAATAACTTCAGTGGAGAATTTGCTTTAATAAAACTATTTTTATTTTTTTCTGTAACTCTAAAGCTTTTTTTAACGACAACGTATTTCGCTCCTTTCTTTAATGCTTCCTTTGCAAACAAATGTCCATCTGTTTTTTTGCCTTTCATTGCAAAAAAGATAGAATTTTTTTTTACTTCTTTGCTGTTAATAGTGATTTTTCCTGTACTTATTTTTTTTATATTTTCTATATTGAAATTCATTTATCTTAAACAACTGATTACAGTAATGCGGTCGGAGAATGCAATTCTTTGGTTTTTGCTAATTTGATAATTTTCGTGTCCTTTACCTGCTATAAGCAAAACTTCCTCTTTTAATGAATGAATTGCTTTTTTAATTGCCTCACCTCTATCTTGAATCGCAGTAGCAGCGGGACACCCTTTTTTAATCTCACTAATTATTTTACTTGGGTTTTCTTGCCTTGGATTATCATTGGTAATATAGATTTTTTTACATAATTTATCAGCTATTTTTCCCATAATTTTTCTTTTGTATTGATCCCTACCTCCTCCACAACCAAAAACTACATTAACATCTTTTTTAAAAAAATTACGAATTTCATTGATTGTTTTTTTTAAAGCGTCTGGTGTATGAGCATAATCAATAATAATAATTTTATTAAGCTTCTTAATAAGTTCCATTCTACCTGGGGGGTTTTTTACTTTTGAGCATACCTGAAAAATTTTTTCAAAGCCGATTCCACATGAATAGCAAGCGAGGACAGCTGATAAGAAATTTTCAATTTGAAATTTGCCAATTAAATTTAATTTTAAAATAAAAATTTTTCCTAAAACATTTATTTTTAGGTTTGTGAATTTACCTAGAGCTTTGATTGAAATAATTTTTATCGTATTACCATTTGCTCCATACGATAACAATTTTACTTTGTTTTTCTTAGAAATTTTTTTTAAAATAGGAAATTCTGGTATATCACTACCAGTTATTATAAATCCCTTTTTTTTTATTAATTTATTAAATAATATTAATTTCGATTCTAAATAATCCCTCATAGTCAAATGATAGTCTAAATGATCATGCGTAAGATTGGTAAATATACCAGAATAAAAATTAATTGAATTTAATCTTGACTGTTTTAGTCCATGGCTGGAGGCTTCAATAATTGCATGATTAATTTTTTTTTTATAAAAATTATTTAAAGTTTTGTGATTATCTAAAAAACTAGGTGTTGTTAAGTCGCTATCTTTCTTTTTTTTATTCTCAAAAATACCAAGCGTCCCTATGGATCCAACTTTGTATCCAAGTGAAAGTAAAATTTTATAATAAAAAAAAGCAATTGATGACTTACCATTAGTTCCGGTTACTGCAATATTATACTTTGGTTTTTTTTTAAATTTTTGACTAATGCTTTTTGTGTAAAAAGAATAAATATTTTTTACGACAAAAACTTTATTTTTATATAATAAATCAATTTTTTTTTTTTGAGTTATAATAAGAAGTGGTTTTTTTTTTACTGCACTAGTAAAATATTTTCCATAATTGTGAATATTACTCCCAAGATCAAAAAAAATATCACCTTCTTTCAACGTTCTGCTATCTACCGAACAATTTTTAGAATTAATTATTTTTTGTATTGCTTGCATATTGTTTCATTAACTCTAGATCATTTATGGCTAAACTAGGACCAATTTTTTGTATAATCTTTCCTGCCAAGTAGGCTGCATTCCATCCCGCTTCTCTTCTCGAATGTTTCCAAATTTGTGGAGCTCCTTTTGGCTCATCTATCAATATTGTGAGGACATAATTTGGTTTTTTATGAGGAAAAGCAGATGCGAATACATTTAAAATTTCTTTTGAATACCCTTTTTCTGTCTTAGAAGGTTTTTGTGCGGTTCCTGTCTTTCCAATAACATCATAGCCATAAATGTCTGCTTTTCTTCCGCTTCCCTCTATTTTGTTTTTTCTATCAACGTTAGCTCTTAAAATATCATTCATCACGCTGCTTGTTTCTTTGCTAATTACTCTTTTTTTCTTTCCATTTTCGTTGACTAAAATTGAAGAATCTATGAGCATTCCTCCATTAACAATTGCTGCATAAGCTCTAGTTAATTGTATCAAAGTGGTATTTACACCATGGCCAAACCCCGAGGTGAATGTATTGCATTTACCCCATCTATTTTTATTAGACTGGGACACCTCTGGTAATTCTATTGTTGGCTTTTCAAATATTCCAAGACGCTCTAAAAAAATTTGGTGATTTTCTAAACCATTTTTTTTTATTATTTCTATAGTTCCAATATTGGATGACTTGACAAGTACCTGCTCAACGGAAAGTGTTTTTTTGGATTTGTCCCAACGGTATTCATCAATGGGGAATTTCCCACAATAAACTCTATTTCTTAAGTCTGAAAATACTGTATCTTTAGTAATTACCTTATTATCTATTGCACTTGCTATTGTAAATGTTTTAAAAACAGAACCCATTTCATACAAACCTTTAGTAGTTTTGCTGAATATATTTGTAATTTTTTTTTTATTTCTTCTATTGTTGTCATCATCTGGCAGTGACACCATTGAAATTATTTTTCCTGTGTTTGCGTCCATCAGTATAGCTGCTGCTCCTAAAGCAGAAAAATCCTTAACACCCCTTGTGAGCTCTCCATGAATTAAAAACTGAATATTTGTATTTAAAGATAGTTGGATAGGAACATAAAGATTGGACTTGTCTCGTATTTCATTGTCCATATACATTTCTATTCCTGAAATGCCATTATTGTCCGTGTCTACTTTTCCTAAAATATGAGAAAATAAATTTTTCTGAGGATAGATTCTTATTTCTCTTTTTACAAATTCCAAAGAGGGTTCTCCTAGATTGATAACTTTGCTATAATCTAAAGGTGAAAGGTTTTTTTTTATGACTATAGTTTTTTTGCTTTGGTAGTCTGATTTTAAATTATTAATATCGATTTCTGGAAAGTTTAATTTTACTTTTAATAAAATATTTTCAAATTTCTTTACTTTACTTTTTCTTAAAATTAAATCAAAAGTATTGGTATTTTTGGCTAGAAGAGTTCCCTTGCTATCAACAATGTCTCTTCGCTCATAAAAAAAACTTTCATGGGTTTTAGCTTCAACAAAATTATTTTTATCAAAACCTAAAAAAACTAACCTAAAGCAAATAACAAAAAAAATGATAATAAATATTGAAATAATTGCATTGTTTCTATTATCAACATAAATTTTATTTCCAGAAATTGGCTGGTCATTAAAATATAAATTTAGTTGTTTATTTTTTTTCATCTAATGCTAATTGATTTGGAAATAATGAAATATAGTCCTTTGACAAATAAGTTTTAGCTAATTCTGATATTCTTTGTGGATTTGACAAATAGCCAAATTCTACTTTTTGAATCTCCAGATCTTCCTTTAGGTCTGAAATATTTTTTGTTTTTTTTTCTATTTTAACTTCCAATTCTCTAGTTTCATTTTTTAAAAAATGAATACTTGCAAGGCCCAATAATAAAAAAACAAGAGTAGCTAAATATTTTCTAAACATTGTATTTTTCTTCTAATTGAAATAGCTTTTCCATCTTTAAAGCTCTTCTATCAATTTCCAACAGTTCGTTTCCCATTTTCATTGCCGATCTTAATTTTGCAGATCTTGCTCTCGGATTGGAAATAACTTCTTTTTCGGATGGTTTTGTAGCCTTGCTGCTTGTCTTTTTAAGAAATGTATTTTTTTTATCTTTATGTATGGTTGGGATGTATCTAGATGGATTTTGTGCAGAATCTCTACTAACGTTAAAAAGTTTTTTTACTATTCTGTCTTCCAGGGAGTGGAAAGTAACTGCTGTAATTATTGTATTCGAGCTAGATAGTTGAATTGTCTTTTTTAGGGCATTGAATATTTCTGAAAGTTCTTGATTAACAATCATTCGTATAGCCTGAAATGTTTTAGTACATGGATTTTTTTTAAAATACCTATTTCCTTTTGCTTTTATGATTGCATCGCATAAGTCTTGGGTTGAATAAATTTTTTTTATATATCTTGTTCTAACTATTTCTTTTGCAATTTTTTTATGATCTTTATCTTCTCCAAATATCTTTATAACACTATTAAGATCTTCTATGGGAGCTTCGTTAAGAAGCTCGTAAGCACTAATTTTATTCTTTCCCATTCTCATATCTAGCTTTGCATTGGAATTGAAAGAGAAGCCCCTACTATAATCATCTAGTTGAAAAGAAGAAATTCCAAAATCAAAAATAAAAGAGCCTACATCTTTTTTATGCTCGCTAATGATACTTTCTAAATTACTAAATTTTTCATTAACAAAATAAAATCTTTTTTTAAATTTTTTTTCTAAAATATCTGCAAATTTTTTAACCGATGGGTCTCTATCTATTGCTATAATTTTGCAGTTTGGAAAAGCTTCTAATAATTTATTGCTATATCCCCCACAACCAAATGTGCAGTCTACAATAGTTTTTTTATTACCTTGATTTAGTGATGAGATGACTTCATTTAACATCACTGGATAATGGGGACTTACATCCAGTGACATTAAATCACTAATAACTTAGTTTGTTTGTCTTCTTAAAAAGGCAGGTATTTCCAAATCATTTTTATCTTCTGAGTTTAATTCAGAAAAATTTTCATTAATTAACTCTTCTGAAGATTCTGTGTTTGACATTTCATTGCTAGGAGCTGAATTATTGATTTCTTCATCGCTTGTAAAAAGCTGGGTTTCACTTTCTACTTTTTCAAAACTTTCCTCCATAAACTCCATTGAATCTTCTTGAGAAAAAAGAGATTTATCACGCATATTAATTTCTGAATGATCATGATTAGCTTCTTCTTTAATTTCAGTTTGGAGGTTTTCATCTATTGTTTGATGAATCTCTTTTTGAAAATTTGGAGCCATTTCCATTTCTTGATTTCGTTCCTGATGAGAAAACGTATTCATATCTAATGCTGTAGCCCCATCTGTTGTCATTTGTGACGGTTGCAGAGAAGAATAGCTATTCCCATTAAAAATTGATGGTTTTGAATATCCATTATTTCTATTTTGAATATGTCTTATCATACTCACAACTGGTTTGTTAATTCCAACTTCTCCGTTCAACCCAGTTGCAACAATAGATACTCGTAATTTACCTGCAAGATTTTCGTCAAAAGTTGTTCCAACTAAAATCTCAGCTGAAGGATCTACCTCTGCTCTTATTTTATTAGCAGCTTCATCTACCTCAAATAAAGTAATATCATTTCCACCAGTAATGTTGATTAACAACCCCCTAGCTCCTTTGAGAGAGTACTCGTCAATTAATGGATTTGCAATTGCAGCTTCTGCAGCTTCTACAGCTCTTTTTTCTCCTTCTGCCTCTCCCATTCCCATCATTGCTTTACCCATACCGCTCATGACTGTTTCAATGTCAGCAAAATCTAAATTGATCAGACCTGGTTTTACAATTAGATCTGTTATTCCTTTAACGCCTTGCATCAAAACATTATCTGCCATTCTGAAAGCATCTGGGAAAGTTGTTTTTTCATTTGCAACTTTAAAAAGATTTTGATTTGGAATTACAATCATTGTGTCGCAATATTTTCTTAATTCTTCTAAACCTTTTTCTGCAACTCTAATTCTTCCAGGTCCTTCAAACATAAATGGTTTTGTAACAACACCAACTGTTAATATATTTAAATCTTTAGCTGCTTTTGCAATTACTGGGGCAGCTCCAGTTCCTGTACCTCCGCCCATCCCAGCAGTTACAAAAACCATATTAGCCCCTTGTAATAAATTAATAATTTCATTCATCGACTCGTCTGCTGCAGCTTGTCCAATATCTGCCTTTGATCCAGCACCAAGACCTCGTGTTAAATTTGCACCTAATTGAATTTTACAATCTGCAAAATTTGTTTTTAAAGCTTGTGCATCTGTATTGGCAGCAAAAAATTCCACGCCTTCTATTTGAGCTTCGAGCATATTGTTAATTGCATTTCCTCCTGCTCCACCAACTCCTAACACTACGATTCTTGGTTTAAGCTCTCTTAATTCTGGTGCTGTAATATTTATTGCCATGATTTATTTTCTCCCTTTTGGTTAATTGTTTTGATTCCATTTTAAGCTAGATCTTTGAGATTTTGCTTTTTTTCTAGCTTCATCGCTAAACTTCTTAAACTGTAAAGGTTCCCACATCTGAAAAGTTTTTCCCTGGCCCACGAAAAAAACTTTTTCCTTTACATCTGTATGTTTGATTAATTTTTCTGTTAACGTGACTCTTCCTTCTGTATCAAAATTTAGTTGATGACTGTTTGCTAAAATTGAAGTTGAGAAAATATCTCTGTTCTCCTCAAAAGGATTCAAGTTGTCGATAGTCTCCATAATTTTTTCGATTCTACTTTGTGGACAAAATTCAATAGAAGAGTTTGTAAAGGATGGATAACAAACAACACTGTTGTAACCTAAGCTTGATAAGTGAGATCTAAATGCTGCAGGCACTGAGACCCTTCCTTTTTTGTCTAACCTGTTTTCGAACGTAGAGATAAACATTTATAAATTTCATTTTTTATTCCCATATGGGATTTAATGGGTTTATATGGTTTTTAAATAAAACAGTCAATTACATAAAATCAATCTGAAGTTGTTCTTTTTTTGTTCTAAAATTAAAATATTTTTTGCTAGCTGGTCTGTAAGCTGGGTTTTGTCGTTTAAAACGATAATTTATCTAGGCTGTTTATTGCTAAACAGCTCAAGCAACCAACCCGGGTAGCTCATCTAGGAAAATTGATTAACAAAGTTAATCGCGCTACCCCTATTTGGTCTTGCTCCAAGCAGGGTTTTCCATGCATTTTTTGTTACCAAAAAACCGGTGAGCTCTTACCTCACCTTTTCACCCTTGCCTTGATTTTGGCGGTTTATTTTCTGTGGCACTATCCCTAAGATCACTCTTGCCAGGCGTTACCTGGTACTTTTTCCTATGGAGCCCAGACTTTCCTCTTCTAACATTTAAGTTAAAAGCTATCGCTCAACCAACTAGCAATTATATTATATTGAATAAATCTTATTAATCAATAGGGTTTTATATTCTATGAAACATTTTTTGTTATTTGTATTATTTATTTCTATTGGGCTTAATAACGTATTAGCAGATACCTTCTTATCCAAAAATAAAGAATGGTTTAATAAAGGGCCATTAATTTCTTTTCTTTCTGAAAAGGAAGCAAAAATTTGGATTGAAAAGTTTCCTTATAATCACTTAAAAGAAAGAAATTACAAAAAACCTTATCAAGGAAAAATTATTGATGCAGAATCTCATCCTAGAAAAAGATCTAAAAAAAAAAAAAAAAATATAAAAAAAAACGCCAAATATGATATAAGTGATTTTCATATTGTTGCTGATGATGCTGGTATCGCTCATTCAATTATTATGCATACTCCGAATACATATTCTGATAAGGGCAAATGGGATTATTATTTTTCATACGTTAAAAAACATCAAAGGGTAAGCGCTCTATGTAGCGCTAATGTGGTTGGCATGTCTGCTAATCCAAAAAAATATTCCAAAAAAAAAATTAATAAAGAATGGAAAAAAATGTTAAGACATTTTAAAAAAGGTCGCTGTTATGGTTTTGGAGAAGCAGGATTTGTTCATTATAATAAAAAAAAAAAAGATCCACCTCACTTTAAAGGAAGACAAAATGAACTTGATTTAGACTTAAATCATCCTATCATTGATAAAATTTTTGCTTGGGTAAACAAAAATAAAATGCCAATAGTTATTCACATGGAGCCTTTTCATAAAATAAAAAATATAAATAGAATTGATGAATTTAAGAAATTTTATAAGACTAAATGCAAAAAATTTCCTCAAGCAACCTTAGCAATTGCTCATACTGGCATGATGGCAACTAAAGATCTAGAGGAAATATTTGAATATTGTAAAAATGTAGTGTCAAATTGGAAAATTGGTTTTCACTGGTCTTCATTTTGGGGTTTCTCTGACTTATATGTTACAAATGGATTTAATTTTAAACTTTATGAAGTATGGGCAAAATCTTTTGAAAAATATCCAGATAGGTATATTTTTGCATCAGATCAAAAAATGGGGAAGGGAGCAGGAAATGATTATTATAAAATACATTATATGAAAATAATTCGTGATATGATTGGATCTTTAGAAAAAGATGTTCAAGAAAAAATAGCATGGAAGAATGCTGCTAGAGTTTACAATATAAAACTAAATTAAATTTCTAATACCCTCCCAAGGAAATAGTGGGCCAGGGTCTTTCTTGCGATTAGGTGCTATATCTGAATGACCAAGAACATTTTTATTTTTAATTTTATATTTTTTAGATAAAATTTTTAACAATCTAAGAAGTTGTTTAATTTGATCCTTTGGAAAAGCTTCTTTTCCAGTATTTACAATCTCGATTCCAATTGACTTGTTATTCAAGTTTATATCCTTGCCCCATTGTGACTTTCCTGCATGCCAAGCTATATTTTTATCTTCTACCATCTGGTAAACTGTTCCTCTTTTTGAAATAAGATAGTGAGCGCTAACTTTTGCAACCTTAGATTGCAATTTTTTAATAGCCAACCTTTGATTGTTCATTCCTGTATAATGGATAATTATATATTTAATATATCTTTGATTTTTCGTTTCAAAATTAAAACATGTAATTTTTTTTATTTTCATGAGAATAAAATACCTTTAATTAATATTAAAAATAAATATACAGTTACTTTATAAAAAAAAATTATGAAAATTTTAAAAAAAATATTAGTAGCTATCTTATTAAACTTTATTGCAACAACATCTTATGCGGAAACAAAAGACTGTTTTGAGACTGCTAATAGAGTTTTTTTTTCATTTAACCAAGGTTTGGATAGGGCAATATTTAAACCGGTTGCTAAGGGATATTCCTACTTACCTAACATAATTCAGAAGGGAGTGAGAAATGTAACATCTAATATTTCTAATACCGTAACTATTCCCAACCACCTTCTTCAGGGAAATTTTAAAAATTTTGCTAACGATGGAAGTAGATTTTTAATAAATACAACTTTTGGAATATTTGGACTGTTTGACCCAGCTTCAAAAATGGGACTTAAAAAAATTGCAAATGAAGATTACGGCCAAACACTTGGAGTGTGGGGAGTTGGAAGCGGTTGTTATTTAATGCTTCCAATTTTTGGACCAAGTACAGCTAGAGATGTGGTGGGCAAAGTAGCTAACACTTTATTAGATCCATTTTATATGACAACAGTTGGTAATGGTAAGGTTTTGGATAATAACTTTGGAGACTCAACATACTATCTTGAAAAAGGATTTGATACTGCCGATTCAAGATCAAGAAATTTAAAAAATTTTGAAAGTCTAGAAAAAAATTCTATAGATTTGTATGCTACCGTTAGAAGTCTTTATTTACAAAGAAGAGAAAATTTAATTTCCAACAATAGATCCGATCAAAAAGATGATTGGGAAAAATTCAAATAAAGCTTACAAATTAAAACATGATAAAAAAAATAATTTTTTTACTAGTGGTAATGGCGTTCACTACTAGCAACAGCTTTGCTTTTCAAAAAGATGCTGAAAATTTTATATTAACAACAACCAAAAATGCTAAAAATATTATTCTCAATTCTACAATTAGTGAAGTGGAAAAGAGAAAGCAGCTAGAAAAATTAGCCTTAGGTTCTGTAGATGTTGAGGGATTAGCAAAGTACACATTGGGGGAAGAAAGAAAAAACCTTTCAGATAAAAAAATTTCTGAATTCGTAACTACCTTTAAAGTTTTTTTTTCTAAAAATTTATCAAATAAACTTAAAGATTACTCGGACCAAGAAGTAAAGATAACTGGTTCTAAAAAAATTAGTGATAACTATGTTTTGGTAAATTCAAAAATTATATCAACAAAAGACAAGCAAGAAATTCTTGTTGATTGGAGGGTTTTTTTAATTGATAACAAGTTAGTCATAAGGGACCTAGTGGTAGAGGGCTTAAGCTTAGCTAGAACTCAAAGGGAAGAGTTTGCTTCTATTATTTCAAATAAAGGATTTGAAAATTTAATTAAAAATTTGCAAGAATATATCTCTAAAAATTAGCTTTTAATTGCTTTGTAACCTTTTTGCAAAATAGATAAGCCGACAATTAAAAGAATTAAAGACATCAGCATACTTGAATAAAATTTCTCTTGTAAAAACACATAGCTAAAAAAGACTCCGAAAATTGGAATTAAAAGGGATACTTGGGACATAAAAACTAACCCATTATTTATAATAATTTTAGCTCTAATATAAAATGCAATTGCAGTAGAAACCACACCGAGATAAATTAAACTATATAAACTTTCAGGATAAAATGTTCTTTCAATTTCATTTCCATAAAAATAAAGAGTAAATGGAGCCAAAATTAATGTAGCCCAGATCATAGAAAAGCAAGTAATGGTTTCGTTGTTATATTTGTTAATTATTTTTTTTATCAGCAATCCTCCTATTATATAAAAAAATGAAGCACTCATCACAAACAAGACTGAAATTAAATTTGTACTTTCTGTAACATAAATTTGATCATAAACTAAAATTGCAACACTAAAAAATCCCACACAAGTACCTAAAAATTTAAATTTATTAAATTTATCGTCAGTAAGAAAATGTGATAAAATTATTGCGTAAAAAGGACCAAAAGACATCAGCATAGCAGCTAACCCACTGCTCATTTTGTCAATTCCAACTGCAATAAAAACAAATGGAATAGCGTAATTAAGCAATCCTATTAACAAAAACCAATAAAAGTCTTTTGAGTAAAAGTTTTTAAATCTTACAGAACGTAAAAAAAAAATAGATATAACAATTGAAAATATACTTGCAAAAAAAAGTCTTCCTTCAGCTAAGATAAAAATATCAAAACTTTTTAAAACAATTTTATAATTAAAAAAGGCAGAGCCCCATATTGCTGCTAAGGAGAAAAGTAATAAATAACTTTGAAAGTTTGGTTTTTTCATTAACTTTGGTGGGCCCGCAGGGATTTGAACCCCGGACAACCCCGTTATGAGCGGGGGGCTCTAACCAACTGAGCTACAGGCCCTTAATTTTTTATATTACCTCTAAAAAAAAATACAACTAGATTAGTTATCTAAAAAACTTTTTAGCTGTCTTGATCTACTTGGATGCTTAAGTTTTCTTAGAGCTTTTGCTTCAATTTGTCTTATACGCTCTCTAGTAACAGAAAATTGCTGCCCTACCTCTTCCAAAGTATGGTCCGTATTCATTCCAATACCAAATCGCATTCTCAATACTCTCTCTTCTCTAGGGGTCAAAGATGCCAAAACTTTGGTAGTTGAGTTTTTTAATCCGGTTTGAATAGCTGCATCAACAGGAATTAGAGCATTGGTATCTTCAATAAAATCTCCTAAACTACTATCATCTTCATCGCCCACGGGAGTTTCTAGTGAAATTGGTTCTTTTGCAATTTTAAGAACTTTTCTAACTTTTTCTAAAGGCATAGCTAGTTTTTTAGACAACTCTTCTGGAGTAGGCTCTCTTCCATATTCGCTCATCATTTGTCTAGAAGTTCTTACTATTTTATTAATAGTTTCAATCATATGCACTGGAATTCTAATAGTTCTAGCTTGGTCTGCAATTGATCTAGTTATAGCCTGTCTGATCCACCAGGTAGCATAGGTAGAAAATTTATATCCTCTTCTATACTCAAATTTATCTACCGCTTTCATCAAACCGATATTTCCTTCTTGAATAAGATCTAAAAATTGAAGACCTCGATTGGTATATTTTTTAGCAATAGAAATCACTAATCTCAAATTAGCTTCGATCATTTCTTTTTTAGCTATTCTGGATTCTCTTTCTCCTTTCTTAATTTTATTTACTAAAATTTTAAAATCTGAAATGGAAATACCAATTTCTTTACTTAATTTAGTAAGCTTTTCTCTTGAATCTTTAAACAATTTTTGTTCATTTTTGAAAAATTTAGACCAATTCTTATCTCCACTCAAAAATGATTCAAAATTTGGATTTAATTCATTTCCAACATAAAATTTAATAAAATCATCTCTTGAAATCCCATATTTAAGAGCCGCTCGCAACAAATCACCGTCCAAGTTAATGGCTTTCCTATTTTCATTGTAATTTAAACTTACTAAATCTTCCTGGGTTACTTGATTAAACTGAAGCCCAAGCATTTCTACCATAATTTCTTTTTTTATTTTTTCATAATTTTTCTTTTTACTGTCAGTAAATTTTTGACCACTTAAAATACAGTCTAAACTTTCATTTTGATACGCAATCAACTTCCTATAATTTTTTGAAATATTTTTAAAAGTTTCTAAAATTTTAGGCTTAAGCTCAATTTCCAAAGAAGCTAGAGAAATATTATATTCATCATCATCATCTACCGTTTCGGTTTCTGTTTTGGTTGTTTCCTCTTCTTTTTTGTTTTTAGATTCTTTTTTATTAAGCTTCTCTTCTTTTTCTTTTTTTTCTTTAATAGATTTTTTTAGCTTATCATCATCTAAAAAGTTAGTATCTAGATCAATAATATCCCTAACCAACATTTCATTATTAATAAGTCTTTCTTCCCACTCAAATATTTTTTTTGCTGTAACGGGACTTTCTGAAAGCGAACTAACCATCACATACTTTCCAGATTCTATTCTTTTGGCAATTGCAATTTCTCCCTCTCTAGAAAGCAACTCCACGCCACCCATCTCTCGCAAATACATTCTGATAGGATCGTCACTTCTGTCTTGATTTCTTGGCTGCTTAGCAGTTTCGGATTCTGTTTTTTTAACTTTAAAATCTGATTTTTTTTTAACAAAAGTAATAGCTTGATCAAAAATATGTAATACTGATTTTTCTAAACTTTCGACATTTGCATTTCTCTTACCTAAAGATTTTTGCAATTCTTCATAGGTAATAAAGCCCCTGCTCAGGCCTTTCTCTACTAGTCTCTCAAATGATTTGGATATTAATTTTTCCACGTTTAAACCTGTGAGAACTTATATTTTTTTTTCTAAATTTGAACAGATAAATTTACAGATTATTGCTATTTTTTAGTGAAATTAGCTCATTAAAAGCTTGCTCGCTCATATTTGAAGAAAAAGATTTTTCTAATTGCTCTATTTTCTTATTTTTCTGCATTATTCTCAATTGCGACTCATAATCGTCAACTAAATTTATAAATGTATCTATATCAATACTATCTATTGATGAACTGGTATCCGCGAACTTTAAAAAAATTTCTATATTTTTTATCTTAGCTTCTATCAAAATACTTTTCATTTTTTCTGAACTACAGCTATTGCCACTTAAAAGAATATCTACAATTTTCGTTCTAATTTCTTTTGTCAGTTCAAGAGTCAGTTCAATTTCTGATATTTTTTCTATATTTTTTTCTGAAAACTCGGGAAATTTTAGCAATAAATGACAGAGAGAAAATTCCTTTACTTCCTGCTCTGACATTTCTAACCTATTCATATCAAAGCTATTGGCAACTTGAAATTTGTTCAGTTTACTCTTATTTTTTTTTATTAAATTTTCAAAAATTTTATTTTTAAAATAATTCTTATAATATTTTTTTATAATCTGATCTTCTATTGTATCCGTAATATCCATTAATTTTTTTTCTAACTCCGCAAGTGAAGAGGCTGTATAATCTTTGAGTTGTTTTGCAGTATATTCAAACACAAAGTCTGTAATGTCTTTTTTTTTATTAGTCAATTTTGCGAAACCATCTTTTCCAAACTTATTAACATAATCGTCTGGATCTAAACCTTGAGGCATAATCATGAATGAAACTGTATGATTTGGTTTTGATATTTTTAAAAGTTTTTCGGCTGCACGATAAGCTGCGGCAAATCCACTTCGATCTCCATCAAAACAAATAATAATATTCTTAAAATTTCTCCATGCTAAATTAATTTGATTATCGGTGATTGCAGTTCCCAAAGATGCGCAAACATTTTGTATACCGTGATTATACAAACTAACCACATCCATATAGCCCTCAACAATCAAAAGGTAATCCGTATTTTTATTCTCACTTTTGGCAAAATTAAAATTATATAAATTATTTCCTTTTTTAAAAAAAATAGTTTCAGGAGAATTGATATATTTTGCTGGAACGGAGGACAAAACTGTTCTGCCGCCGCACCCAATAAATTCTCCAAATAAATTTTTGATAGGAAAAATAATTCTATTTTTAAATCTAGGAATTAAAACTTTTCTTCGCTCGTGCAAATAAAACAATCCTGTTTCTATTAATTCTTTTTCTTGGTAGCCAAGTTTTAAAAAATGATTGCTCGCACGATTACCATCATCACAAAAACCCATCTGAAAAGCTTCAATAGTAGATTTCTTTAAAGATCTATTTAGCAAGTAGTCTAAGTGCATTTTATTTTCTTCTGTAAAAATATTTTTGTAACAATAGTTAAAAAATAACTGAAAAATTTTTTCAGATCGCTTTACTTTTTTTTCAGTTTCAACATCTGTTTTTGAAAATTTATATTCTGCCATTCCTGCTTTTGAAGCGAGTCTTCTAACCGCGTCACCAAAGGTAAGCTTCTCCACTTTAGTTAAAAAATCAAAAATTCCCCCATGCTCACCGCTACTAAAGCAGTGATAAAATCCTTTTTCATCATTAACTGTAAAGGATGGAGTTTTTTCATTTGCAAATGGAGAAAGGCCAACAAATTCTTTACCTCTTTTGGTAAGCTTAACTGCTGAACTTACAACGTCTGATACTTTAAGCCTTTGAATAATTTCTTCTAAATATGATTTTGGATACTTCATTATCCCTGCAACTTTTCTTTTAAAATTTTCCCCGCTTTAGCAAAGTCCATTTTTCCTAAATAGTTATTTTTTAAAATCTGCATTACTTTTCCCATATCTTTTATGCTTTGTGCATTAGATTCTGAGATTGCATTTTTGCATGCTTGATTAATTTCATCATCACTCATTTGTTTTGGCAAAAAATCTTCTATGACTTTAATTTCAAATTTTTCTTTTTCTATCAAATCTGCCCTTCCTCCCTTTTCGTACATTTCAATAGATTCTTTTCTTTGCTTCATCATTTTGTTTAAGATGCTTATTATATCTACATCTAAAACTTCTTTTTGATCACTGATTCTAAGCTCAATTTCTTTATCTTTTTTTTGAGATACAATTGACCTTAAGGTTAAAACTCGTTCAGAATTTTTTGCTTTAATTGCATCGTTTAAATCTAGGGTAATTTTTTTAAATATTTCAGACATTGGAATGTTTTATACACTATTTTACTTTAGTTGCTTGACGAGTTTAAGTCTTTTTCATATGTTCCGCCAAAGTTTTTTTTAAGCAAATGATTCTTTAACCCATGAGTTGTATTTTTGTTAAATAAAGAAATAGTTGCAGAATCTGAATATTCACATAATCAACAATCCACAGGTATTTTAATTTTAGAAGATGGAACAACTTTCAGAGGTTTTGGCCTGGGAGCGGAAACTTTTGCAGTAGGAGAAGTGTGCTTTAATACCTCTATGACTGGCTATCAAGAAATAATTACTGATCCATCCTATTCTGATCAAATCATTAATTTTACCTTTCCTCATATTGGCAACGTGGGAACTAATTTAGAAGATATCGAGTCAAATAAAATATGGCTTAAGGGTGTTATTTTTAGCCAAGAAATAACCAATCCTTCTAACTATAGATCCTTACAGCATCTAAATGACTGGCTCAAAAAAAATAATATTATTGGAATCTCCGGAATAGATTCTAGAGCTTTGACTAACTTAATTAGGAAAAAAGGTTCCCTAAAGGGAGCTATTGTAAATGACAAATCCAATGCAAAAAATAAAGATTTTTATTTGGAGCAATGTAAACAATGGGGAGGTCTAAAAGATTTGGATTTAACGCTGAAGGTATGCTGCAAAGAACCCTACCAGTGGGAAGATACGGCTCTTTGGAATAAAAAAATAGGCTACGTAAAGAATAATGACCATTTATTTCATATTGTGGCAATTGATTTTGGAATAAAAAAAAATATTTTAAGAAACTTTTCTAATCTAGGATGCAAAGTCACTGTTGTTCCTGCAGATAGTTCTTTTGAAGTAATAGAAAAAATTAATCCTGACGGTATTTTTTTATCGAATGGTCCAGGAGACCCCGCAGCTACATCTATATTTACAAAAAAATGTATACAAAAAATATTAGATAAAAAAATTCCTATTTTTGGAATTTGTTTAGGGCATCAGCTGCTTGCTCATGCACTAGGCTGTACAACTAAAAAAATGCACCAAGGACATAGGGGTGCAAATCATCCTGTGAAAAATTTAATTACTGAAAAAGTAGAGATTACTTCTCAAAATCATGGTTTTGAAATTGACAAAGCTACTTTACCAAAAGATATAGAAATAACTCATGTGTCCTTATTTGATGGAAGCATAGAAGGAATTGCCTCCAAAACAAATTTTGCTTTTTCTGTACAATACCATCCCGAAGCAAGTCCAGGGCCTCATGATAGTGATTATTTATTTAAACAATTTATAGAAATTATAAAATCAAATGCCAAAAAGAACTGACATTAAAACAATATTAATTATTGGAGCAGGTCCAATTGTTATTGGACAAGCATGTGAATTTGATTATTCTGGAACACAGGCTTGCAAAGCGCTTAGGGAAGAAGGCTATAAAGTTATTTTGATTAACTCCAATCCAGCAACCATAATGACCGATCCAAATGTTGCTGACAAAACTTATATAGAGCCAATTACATCTGAAATCTTAGAAGAAATAATTAAGATAGAAAAACCAGATGCAATTTTGCCAACCATGGGTGGTCAAACGGGCTTAAATGCAGCAATGTTGCTTCATAAAAATGGTATATTAAAAAAATACAATATCGAACTCATTGGTGCTAATGCGGAGGCGATTGATAGAGCTGAGGACAGACAGAAGTTCAAAAAGCACATGAATGAAATCGGCCTTGAATCTGCAAGGTCTGTTATTTGCACCTCTATTGATCAGGCAAAAAAAATTTTGGAGGAAATAAACCTTCCAGTCATTATCAGGCCTTCTTTCACTTTGGGTGGAACTGGCGGAGGAGTCGCAAATACAGAGGAGGAATATTTAAAAATACTAAAAAATGGACTCTCCCTATCTCCTACTCACGAAGTTCTTGTAGAAGAATCTTTGGTAGGATGGAAAGAATTTGAAATGGAAGTGATTCGTGACAAAAAGGACAACTGTATAATTATTTGTAGCATTGAGAATGTGGACCCGATGGGTATTCACACTGGTGACTCGATGACTGTAGCTCCGGCATTAACTTTAACTGATAAAGAGTATCAAGTTATGAGAAATGCATCGATTAACTGTTTAAGAAAAATAGGTGTTGAGACTGGGGGATCTAATGTTCAATTTGCAATCAATCCAAAGGATGGGAGAATGATTGTGATAGAAATGAATCCAAGAGTATCTCGATCTTCTGCCTTAGCCTCTAAAGCTACCGGGTTCCCTATTGCAAAAGTGGCGGCAAAATTAGCGATTGGGTATACGCTAGATGAAATTACAAATGATATTACTGGAAATACTCCTGCATCATTTGAACCAACTATTGATTATGTTGTTACTAAAATACCAAGATTTGCATTTGAAAAATTTCAAAAATCAGAAGCAATACTTGGTACTGCTATGAAATCTGTTGGCGAAACAATGGCCATTGGAAGAAACTTTAAAGAATCTCTGCAAAAAGCACTGGTATCTCTAGAGGTTGGATTGGATGGCTTAGATTCAGTTTCAATTGATGAGAAGGAATTAAGAAAAAAACTTTCTGAAAACATACCGCAAAAAATACTTTACGTAGCACAAGCTTTTAGAATGAATTTTTCATTAGAAGAGTTGCACACAATAACAAGAATTGATCCTTGGTTCTTAAGCCAGGTTAAAGAGATTACTGACATTGAAAAAGAAATAAGCAAAGTTAATGTTTTAGAAAATAAAAGTTTTTTTAAATTTATTAAGTCCTCAGGATTTAGCGATAAGCAAATATCTAAATTAATTAACAAATCCTTATCTGAAATTGTTTTAAAAAGAAATGAGTTGGGAATTGTTCCCGTCTATAAAAAAGTTGATACATGCGCTGCCGAATTTAGCTCTCATACACCTTATATGTATTCAACATATGACACAGGTATTGAAGATGTGGGTGAGTGTGAATCGAATCCTACCAAAAAAGAAAAGGTAGTAATTATCGGTGGTGGTCCTAATCGAATAGGACAAGGAATAGAATTTGACTACTGCTGTTGTCAGGCAAGTTATGCCTTAAGTGAGTTGAACTTCGAGACTATTATGATTAATTGCAACCCGGAAACTGTATCTACGGATTACGATACTAGCGACAGACTTTATTTTGAACCATTGATTGAAGAATTCGTATTAGAAATTTTAAAAAAAGAGAGTTCAAAAGGAAAACTAAAAGGAGTTATTGTTCAGTTTGGTGGTCAAACACCTTTAAAACTTGCAAAAGCTATTCATGATAATGGCTATCCAATCCTCGGTACTCCTTTGGATTCAATTGATCTTACAGAAGATAGAGAAAGATTTAGCAATTTAATAAATAAGCTTGGACTAAAACAAGCTGAAAATGGATTGGCGAGATCTAAGGAAGAAGCTTTCGAGATTACAAAAAAAATTAAATATCCTCTAGTAATTAGACCTTCTTATGTTCTTGGCGGGAGAGCTATGGAAATTATTCATGATGATGAGCAGCTCACAAAATACATTCAGGAAGCTGTAAAAGTTTCAGGAAATAATCCTGTACTCTTAGATCGATTTTTAAATGATGCAATCGAAGTAGATGTTGATGCTATTTGCGATGGAGAAAATGTTTTTGTTTCTGGGGTGATGGAGCATATAGAGGAAGCGGGAATTCATTCTGGAGATTCGGCCTGTTGCATACCTCCCTACTCTCTATCAGAAGAGATGATAGAAGAAATAAAAAAACAAACTAAAAAATTAGCTACTAGCATTGGAGTGGTAGGATTAATAAATATACAGTTTGCTATACAGGGGAAAAATATTTATGTTTTAGAAGTTAACCCTAGAGCAAGCAGGACTGTTCCTTTTGTTTCTAAAGCTTCAAATATTTCTGTAGCAAAAATAGCAACAAAAGTAATGTCAGGTTTAAAGCTTAAAGACTTAAACATACCAAACAAAAAATTAAAAACTTTTTCAGTAAAAGAGGCAGTTTTTCCTTTTAATAAATTTCCTGAAGTTGATACTATTTTGGGTCCCGAAATGAAATCAACTGGAGAATCTATGGGAATTGATTCTGATTTTGGTATGGCTTATGCAAAAAGTCAAATCTCTGCAGGAAACACCCTGCCCACGGAAGGAACAGTATTTATTTCTGTTAATGATAAAGACAAACCTCATATTAAAAATTTTGCAAAAAAATTATTAGATCTTGGATTTAATTTGTTAGCAACAAATAGCACTGCTGAAGTTTTAAATTCAAAAAGCATAACTTGTAAAAAAATAAATAAAGCAACACAGGGCTCTCCTCATGTTGTGGAATACCTAGATGATAAAAAAATATCAATTGTGATTAATACAACCTCTGGAAAAAAATCCATAGAAGATTCAAAATCCTTAAGAAGATCTGCATTAAATAATGGTATCCCTTACTTTACTACATTAGCTGGAGCGATTGCATGTACCGAAGCAATTATATCAATGAAAAATAAAAAAATGGGTGTTATGCCTATTCAGGATTTGTAAACCTACAAAACGGGCCAGTCTGTTTTGAAAGTAACGTAATTTATTTGTATACTTCTTCTGTCTTTTTGAATTTCTTTTTTTTCCATACCATGCCAACTATTTTCATCACTACTAAAAAAATAACCATAGTTGTTTTTGTAAGGAACTGTTTTAGCCAACTCCAATTTGGAATTATAAAAATCTGTTCCAAGCTCTTCAGACTCCCCAAAACGATTTGCAAAAAGCAGGCAGGAAAGAAGCTTCTCCTTAATGTCACAATGAGGCTTTAACCAAAAACCTTTTCGATCGCAAATTACCTCGAGTCTCACATAAGATTTTGATAAATCTTTACCAATTAAAGAGCTGATATATTCGTGTGTATCTTTGGATTGCAACTCTTGAACTAAGCTAAATAATTCAGGAAACTGCTTCGCATTATGTTTTTCTAAAAAACATCTAAACTTTAATGCTTTTCCCCCATCAGAAATTCCTTCTCTAAAATTTCCATCCCCTCCATCTATTGCTCTAGTTCCATCATAATTAATCTCATATCTAGTAGGATCGTCTATTTGTGTGTTGTAAATTTCATCAATCATTTTTTCGGTTAGAGGTTCATTGAATTCCCAATGCAGAAATGGATCGCTTAGCTTATTTGATTGATTTTTAACAGAATTTAAAAAGGTCATGATAATATAATTTTATTTTTTAACAATTCAGCAATTCTTTTAGTCTCATAAAGTTTATCATAAGTCCAGTGCTCTTCCCTTGCATCTAAATCTTTAATTATATTAAGCTTTTTAAATAATTCTAAAAATTTATCAAAACGATAGTCATTTTTATTAGATTTTAATTTGGCTAAATAAATAGGCACTCCTGTAGTAGCCGCCTCAGACAACATAGAAATAGAATCGGAGGTAACAATAATTTTTTTAGCTTGGGCAAGAGCTAGGACATAATTTTTTCTAGAAAGCGTTGAGTCTACAGTGATTTTTGAATTGCCTTTGTATTTGTCTTGTAAAAAATTTATTATTGATTCTGGTGTTCTTCTCGAAGAAATAATTTTGATTTCGTCAACTTTGTTAAAAAAAAGTGGTTCTATTTTATTGAAGAGTTCTTTTAATTCCTCCAATGAAAAAAGATAATACTTATTTGGGCCACCAAGAACTATTGTTAGGATATTTTTATTTATGTTTAATGCTCTGGCACCCTGAATTTCTTCATCTGTAATATAATGAATTGCACCTTTGGATTTGATTATATTCTCACCTTCTAATTGATCGTGCTCTGGAACGATAATAAAATCAAAATTATTTATTTTTACTTTTGGATCCTGAACATGAATGTTAAAAACTTTCATATTTTTTTTTTTATGAAAGTAATTTTTAATAACCATAGAGGGAATAACGCTTTTTCTTCCGCATGAAATGAGAAGAGTTGGGATTTTAATAATTGAAGAATCTTCAGTAATATTAGAAAAATTAAAAGTATTTTTACTTATAGGGGAAATTGCAGGAGGGAAAAAGCTCCAAAAAGGATTGTAAACTATTTTTTTATGAACAAAGTTTACATTCAAGGCTTTTGACAATCCTTCAACTTGGCTGATCATGCCATGAGCACCTTCCGTTAATAGCCAAGCGTTAATATTTTTCATCAAGATATATATACCTAAATTAATTTTACTGATAATAACTTAATAAATGAGTCAAAATAAAGAGTCACATTCAAAAGTGTTAATTATAGGATCGGGTCCAGCTGGTTATACTGCTGCAATATATGCTGCTAGAGCTATGCTTAACCCAACCCTTATTTCTGGAATGGAACCTGGGGGTCAATTAACTACTACTACTGATGTGGAAAACTACCCTGGATTTGCCGATGTAATCCAAGGTCCTTGGTTGATGGAGGAGATGAAAAAACAAGCGGAGGCTGTAGGTACAATTTTTGAAAATGACATGATTAAAGAGGTGAATTTTAAAAACAGTCCATTTAAATTAATTGGTGAGAGTGGGAACACATATATAGCTGATTCTGTAATTATATGCACAGGAGCACAAGCTCGTTGGCTTAATTTAGATAGTGAAACTAAGTTTAGAGGATTTGGAGTTTCTGCATGCGCTACTTGTGATGGTTTTTTTTACAAAGATAAGGAAGTGGTAGTTGTGGGTGGAGGTAATGCAGCAGTTGAAGAGGCTTTATTTCTAACTAAGTTTTCATCAAAAGTAACACTGATACACAGAAGAGATACTCTAAGAGCAGAAAAACTTTTACAACAAAAAATTATATCTCATCCAAAAATAGAAATTATTTGGGATAGTGCAGTGAAAGAAATAATTGGAACTGAAAACCCAAAGGGAGTTACAGGCGTATTGTTAGAAAATACAAAAGATAAAAGTATAAAACAATTGAATACACATGGTGTTTTTGTAGCGATCGGTCACGACCCAGCCACCTCAATATTTAAAGATCAAATTCAAATGGACGGGGAGGGATATATTATTACCAATCCTGACTCTACAAAAACAAACGTGGAGGGAGTTTTTGCTGCTGGAGATGTAAAAGATAAAACATTTAGACAAGCAGTTACTGCAGCAGGTATGGGCTGTATGGCAGCCTTAGAAGCTGAAAAACTTCTATCTGAAAAAAATTAATTTAATTGATTGCAATAAATTTCAATTTTATCTAACGCTTTAGAAAGATTTTCCATAGAAGTGGCATAAGAAATTCTAAAATACCCTTCTTTTCCAAAAGCAGATCCTTGAACAACGGCTACACCTGTGTTTTCTAACAATGAAGTAACAAAATCTGTGTCATTTAAAATTTCTTTTTTAGCAGCATTTTTTTTTCCTATGCAATCTTTGCAATTAGGAAAAACATAAAATGCCCCCTCAGGTTTTCTGCAAGAGAGACCTTTTATAGAATTCAATTTATTTACAACAAAGTCTCTTCTCTCTTTGAATGCATCAGATCTTGGTTTTATAAAATCCTGCGTGCCATTCAAAGCCTCCTCTGCAGCTGCTTGGCTAATTGAGGAGGTATTGGTTGTAGATTGAGATTGAATTTTTGCGATGCCTTGAATAATATTTTCTGGTCCACCTGCATAACCAACTCTCCATCCTGTCATGGCATATGATTTACTCAGTCCATTAATAGTTAATGTTCTAGAAAATAACTCAGGAATTTGTGCAATAGTAAAAAATTTATTGTCGGTATAGAGCACATGCTCGTATATATCGTCTGACATAATATGAACATTTGGGAATTTTTTCAATACATCTCCGATGTTTTTTAATTCTTGCTTAGAATAAACAGACCCCGTTGGATTTGAAGGAGAGTTTAAAATAATCCATTTAGTGTTTTTGGTAATATTTTTTTCTATTTGATCTGGTAAAATCTTAAAGTCACTGCTTTCTTCACACTCAACTATTATAGGGGTACCACCTGCTAATAATACAATATCAGGATAAGATACCCAGTAAGGAGCTGGAATCAAAACCTCATCTCCTGGATTGATAGTTGCTAGAATTGCATTAAAGATAACGTGCTTGCCACCAACTCCTACTGTTACCTGCTTTTCGTTATAAATTAAGTTATTTTCTCTTTTAAATTTTCCAATTACTGCTCTCTTAAGTTCAATAGTGCCATCTACTACTGTGTATTTGGTTTTCCCGTCTTTAATTGCTTGAATAGCCGCCAGTTTAATGTTTTCTGGAGTGTCAAAATCTGGCTCACCTGCTCCTAATGAAATTATATCTTTTCCAGCAGATTTTAATTCTGTAGCTTTTTTAACCACAGCCATAGTAGGAGATGGTTTTATTCTAGATAAGGACTCTGATAGTATGCTCATTAAAATATTTTATATAAATGTCTAAATTATTAACCGTTAATACTCCAGAAGCTGACAACAAAAAAGATAATTTTTTTCAAAAATTAGAAGGTGGGAAAAAATTCAAACTAACTTCGCCCTTCACTCCTGCTGGAGATCAACCTACTGCAATAAAGCAGCTTCGTGAAGGCTTACTTGGTAATCAAAAAAATCAAGTTTTGCTTGGAGTAACTGGGTCTGGAAAAACCTTCACCATGGCAAAAATTATTGAGGAGCTAAATAGACCAGCAATAATTTTAGCTCCTAACAAAACACTGGCCGCTCAGCTATATGGTGAAATGAAAAGTTTTTTTAATGAAAATGCAGTTGAATATTTTGTCTCTTATTATGATTACTACACACCCGAAGCTTACGTACCAAGATCTGATACATTTATAGAAAAAGAGTCCGCTATCAATGAGCAAATAGACAGAATGAGACACTCAGCTACCAGATCCTTATTTGAAAAAGATGATGTTATAATTGTAGCAAGTGTTTCCTGCATTTATGGATTAGGATCTCCCGACTCCTATTCGAAAATGACATTTACATTTCAAAAGAATAATTCTTATAGCCGGGAAAAAATAATTAAGGGTCTTGTTGAGTTACAATACAAAAGAAATGATATAAATTTTTATAGGGGTTCTTTTAGGGTACGGGGAGAGAATATTGAAATTTTTCCATCTCACTTAGAAGATAGAGCGTGGAGAATTTCTTTAGATGATGAAAAGTTAGTAAGCATAAAAGAATTCGATCCCTTAACCGGAGATAAGACTGAAGATTTAGATATTATAAAAATTTATGCCAACAGTCATTACATTACCCCAAGACCAACAGTGCAACAAGCAATAAAAGAAATTAAAGCAGAGCTTGTCACAACATTAAAAAATTTTAGAAAAGAAAATAAGCTGTTAGAAGCACAAAGAATAGATGAAAGAACAAGATTTGATTTAGAGATGATTGAAGCCACGGGAACTTGCGCAGGAATTGAAAATTATTCAAGATTTTTATCAGGAAGAAATCCTGGTGAGCCCCCTCCAACACTATTTGAGTATTTGCCAGACAATGCAATTATTTTTGTAGATGAAAGCCATGTAACGGTGCCCCAGCTTAATGGTATGTACAAAGGTGACCATACTAGAAAAAAAACACTTTCAGATTACGGATTCAGATTACCCTCCTGTATGGATAACAGACCCTTGAAATTTGAAGAATGGGATATGATGAGATCTGAAACTATATTTGTTTCGGCAACACCTGGAAATTGGGAATTAGACCAGACCAAAGGTGTATTTGCAGAACAAATTATAAGACCAACGGGCCTTACGGATCCAGATATATTTATTCGCCCTGCTAAAAATCAAGTAGATGATCTCTTGTCAGAATGTTTAAAAATTATTGAAAAAAAGCAAAGAGTTTTAGCGACGACGTTAACAAAAAAAATGGCGGAAGATTTAACTGAATATTTAGATGAAAATGGAATTAAGGTTAGATATATGCATTCAGAAATTGACACGCTGGAAAGAATTGAAATTATTAGAGATTTAAGGTTAGGGGTGTTTGACGTCCTTGTTGGAATAAATCTTTTAAGAGAAGGGTTGGACATACCAGAATGCTCATTAGTAGCAATTTTAGATGCAGACAAAGAAGGTTTCTTAAGATCGGAAACGTCCTTAATACAAACAATTGGTAGAGCTGCAAGAAATATAGAAGGAAAAGTAATTTTGTATGCTGATAAAGAAACTAAAAGTATAAAAAAAGCTATAGAAGAAACTGATAGAAGGAGGAAAAGACAAGAAGTATATAACAAAAAAAACAATATTACTGCTCAAAGTGTCAAAAAAGATATTGGTGATATTTTAAAAAGTGTCTATGAAAAAGACTATTTGAATATTGAAAAAAATCCAGCAGTTGGCCATAATTTAAAAAAGCATTTAAAAGCTCTTAAAAAAGACATGTATATTGCAGCTGATAATTTGGAATTTGAAAAAGCTGCCAAAACTAGAGATGAAATAAAAAAATTAGAAAATTCAGATTTAGGATTAGCGGTTAGCTCAAGTATAAAAAAATATGGTCCCAACAATACGTTATATGGTAGGTCGACACAGGGAAAAGCAGGAACAAAGGTAAAAAAGAAAAGATAAATGATAAAAAATATTCTCATCACCGGTGGAGCTCAAAGAATTGGTAAAGAAATTGCCATGTATTTTGCAAAAAAAGGATGGAACGTAATAATTCATTTCAACAAATCCAGAAAGGAAGCTATTGCCCTTGAAAAAAAAATACTTTCAATGGGAGTACGGTGCATAACCATTCAGGCAGACTTGTCGAATTCTGATGAAATAAAATCTATTTTTAAAACTATTAAGAAAAAAATTGGAATAATTGATTGTCTTGTCAACTGCGCATCTATTTTTGAAAATGATGACATCTTAAGCTTTAACAATAAAAAATGGAAATCTCATTTTGATGTTAATTTAAAAGCACCGGCTATATTGTGTGGGGAGTTTGCAAAACAAAGTAGAAATACCAAGGGTAATATTATAAATATTACAGATCAAAGAGTTTTCAAGCTAACTCCTTATTTCTTATCTTACACTCTAAGCAAAGCAGGTTTGGAAACATTAACTAAAATTCTTGCAATGAAATTTGCTCCCAATATTAGAGTAAATGCGATAGCACCGGGTCCAGTAATAAAAAATAAACGACAATCCAAAAAACATTTTGAAAAACAGTTTAAAAACACAATTTTAAAGAAACAGGTTAAAATAATAAACATTTGCAAAACTTTGGAATTTATTCTCAATAACGATTCTATTACAGGAGTAACCATTCCAGTAGATAGCGGTCAAAGTCTTGCTTGGAAAACTCCTGACCTCATAAATATAAAAGAATAAGCAATGAAGATTGATAAAAAAAATAATATAATTGAAATTTTTGAAAAACCATTGGTTTCTACGCTTGTAAGAAAAATCCTTATTAAAAATCTCATTATGAATACAATTTTTGGGTACTACCCCGAAGAAAAAGTAAAATCACAAAGATTAAAATTTAATATTAAATTAGAGCTAACTAATAAAATAAAATTTAATGATACTGATTTAAGATCAATAGTAGATTACGACAATATTATGAAAACTATAAATACCATACTGGAGAAAAAAATTAATTTTTTAGAAACTTTGGGAGAACTAATAGTTGAAGAAATTTTAAAAAATAGAAAAATAGATGCGATAGAATTACAAATAGAAAAATTAGATATTTTAAAGAAAGATGCTTCCGTAGGGTTCGAAATTAGTAAAAGAAAATTTTAATGGATTTATTAGAGGCAGGAAAATTATTAGTTAAATCTAAAATTAAAAATATTCCTAATAGTCCTGGTATTTATAAATTTTTAGATAATAAAAGTAAGATTATTTACATTGGAAAGGCAAAAAACCTACCCAAAAGACTATTAAATTATGCATCTAGCTCTGGACTAACAATCAGGATACAGCGATTGATTGCATCCATTAAAGATCTAGAAATAATAACTACCACCAATGAATCTGAAGCTCTTCTACTAGAGGCAAACTTAATTAAAAAATTTAAACCAAGGTATAATGTTCTTCTCAAGGATGATAAATCTTTTCCTTACATACAAATACGAATGAGTGATCCTTGGCCTCAACTTGCAAAATTTAGAGGAAGACACAATGATCAAGATTTATATTTTGGACCCTTTGCTTCTGTTGCATCGGCAAACTGGACAATTAAAATGCTTCAGAAAGTTTTTCAAATAAGGGTCTGTGACGATCATACTTTTAAAAATAGAAAACGTCCTTGCATGTTATATCAAATCAAAAGATGTTCAGCACCTTGTACTAACGAAATTGAAAAAGAAAACTATACAAAATCTATAGAGGAATGTATTGATTTTTTAAATGGAAAATCAAGATCGATTCAGAAAAAATTTTCAAAAGAAATGGATATGGCTTGTAAAAATCTTGATTTTGAAAAAGCAGCAATATACAGAGATAGAATTAAATCATTAACGTATATTCAATCTTCTCAGCAAATAAATAAGGACAACTTCGTAGATGCGGATGTTGTTGTTTCATACAGGAGTTCTAACATTTCTTGTATTATAGTTTTTTTTTATAGGTCTAAACAAAATTGGGGTAATCAATGTTTTTTCCCCAAGCACGATCCTGAAGATAAAGAATCTGAAGTTTTGGAGGCTTTTTTAGCTCAATTTTATGAAAATAAAATAGCACCAAGGGAGATTGTATTAAACATTCAGCCTAAAAATTTAGATATTTTACATAAAGCCTTAGAAAGAAAAAATAAAAAAAAAATAAAATTTAAAATACCAAAAAAAAGAAGTGAGTTAGCTATTATTAATATGGCAATTAAAAATGCCAAAGAAAGCTTGCAAAGAAAAATATTTGATTCTGACCAAAATAATAATTTACTTTCTCTGCTTGGAGAAAAATTTAATTTAGATTTTATTCCAAGCTTAATTGAGGTTTACGACAATAGTCATACCCAAGGAACTAATGCTATCGGAAGTTTTATAAGTTTTGGAAAGGAAGGTTTTTTAAAAAACAGATATAGAAAATTTGATATCAAAAATAAAAATATAAAGCCTGGTGATGATTATGGTATGATGAACGAAGTAATTGAAAGAAGATTTTCTAAGCTCATCAAACAAGTTGAAAATGATAACACTCCTGACCTCCTTGTCATTGATGGAGGCAAGGGTCAATATTCAGTAGTAAGAAAAAAACTGGATCAATTAGGATTTCATCAACTGTCAATTATTGCAATTGCGAAAGGGAAAAATAGAAATGATGGAAATGAAACATTTATTTATAATAATGAAAGCATTAAATTAGAAAAAAATAGTCCTCTGCTATTCTTTATGCAAAGACTAAGGGATGAGGCACATAGATTTGCAATATTTACACACAGAAAAAAAAGAAAAAAATCTTTTACGGCATCTCTTTTGGATGAAATACCAGGAATCGGTAGAAGTAGAAAAAAATCATTACTGAATCATTTTGGCTCTGCAAAAACAGTTGAGGGAGCTAGTTTTGAAGACTTGAAAAAAGTAGAGGGAATTAGTGAACTAATTGCAAAAAAAATATATAATTATTTTCATCTTAACAAAAATTTCTTATGATTTTTAAACTACCAAATATTTTAACTATCGGGAGATTAATTCTAGTTCCTATTTTAGTGTTTGCCTTCTACTTGCCAGGAAGTCTAGGTAACTGGCTCTCGTTTTCAATTTTTGTACTAGCAAGTTTTACTGATTTTTTAGATGGTTTTTTTGCAAGATTACTAAAGCAACAATCAAAGCTGGGAGAATTGCTTGATCCTATTGCTGATAAAATTATTGTTGTTACAGCTCTTGTTCTTCTAGTGTCGAGCAACCAAATAAAAGGGCAAGAAGTAATTGCTGCAATTATAATAGTTTCAAGAGAGATTTTGGTGTCTGGATTAAGAGAATACCTAGCTAAATTTAGACTAAAAATGCCGGTATCTAATATGGCCAAGGTTAAAACTTTTTTTCAAATGTTTGCAATTTCCATACTTCTTGCCGGGACATCTGGAGATAAATTGCTTTTTAATTATGGAGCCGAGATAGGTATTGCTTTGCTTTGGTTTTCTGCTTTTCTAACTTTGGTGACTGGATATTCCTACATTAAAAAAGGAATAGATCATGCAATTGACTAATTAATTATTTTTTTCTTACTAGTAATTGATATTGATCAGATAACTTTCCAATTAAATCCAAAACTTTAAAAGAATAGTCGCCTATCTGAGATACGGGTGTTACTTCTGCAGCCGATCCCGTCAAAAAACATCCGCTATAAGTTTTTAGATCTTCTGGTTTAATTTTTTTTTCAATAACTTTTATTTTAAAATTTTTTGCTATTTCAATAACTGTTCTTCTTGTAATGCCATTTAAAAAACTATCTGCGATAGGGGTAAATATTTCAGTTTGATCTTGGTTGATAAAAAAAACATTTGCTCCGGTTGCTTCGGCGATATTACCCTGGTAATCAAGCATCATTGAATCATTAAGGCCATTTTTTTCAGCTTCATGTTTTGAGAGTGTATTGATCATGTAATTTCCAGCAGCTTTGGCATCCCAAGGTATGGAATCTGGTGCTGGTTTTTTCCATTTTGATATATCTAATTTAATTCCATGAAGTTTAATTTTTGGATCAAAGTAAGATCCCCACACCCAAGCTGCTATAGCAAAATGAATAGTATTTTTTTGTGCAGATACCGCCATCATTTCACTTCCTCTCCAAGCAAAAGGTCTGACATAGCCATCTTTGATATTTTGTATTTTTACTACCTCTTTGCAAAAATTATCTATATCGCTTACTGAGTATGGAATTTCAAAACCTAGTCTCTTTGCTGAGTAAACTAATCTCTCGCTATGCTCTGTTAGCTTAAATATCTCACCCTCATAAACTCTTTCTCCTTCAAAAACTGTGCTTGCATAATGAAGACCGTGTGTAAGAACATGGAGTTTGGCATCTTGCCATTCAACGAGACTTCCATCCATCCATATTTTTCCTGTCATTTTGTCGTAGGGTATGCTGCTCATGTATAAATCGTTTTCAATTATTTTTTATTTCAATATAATATACGTCAGCAAAGCTGACTACATAAATAAATTTATGAATGATTTTTTATATTTAAGAGAAAATAACATCAAGGAAATTATGGAGCTTATGCTGGAAGCTTATACAAACTCTTACTCTGATCCATATGATATTCTTAAAAAAAACTCTTTTGGTAAGGCTCATCACAGACTCATTTGCACTGTAGATGCTAATCCAGGGATCAAAGTAGCTAATTTGATCAAAAAATTAAAAATAACGAAACAGAGCTTGAGTCGTGTATTGCAGGAACTAATAAAAAAACAAATTATCTCCCAGTCTAAAGGAGACATTGATGGTAGACAAAGGTTATTGCATTTAACACAAAAAGGAAAAATGATTAGCGATGAAATATTTAATGAGCAAAAAAAAAGAGTGGTAGAAGCTTTTAAAAAATCTGACTCTAAAGAGGTTCTTAACTTTAAAAAAGTATTAAAAAAAATTATTGCTGAATAAATGAATATTGAAGATAAAAAACATATTTTAATTGTTGATGATGATGATCGAATAAGAGAACTTATTAAAGAATATCTTCAAAATAATAGTTTCTACACAACTACAGCCAAGAACTCTGAGGATGCAAAAAATAAAATAAAGTTAATTAAATTTGATTTAATTATTTTAGATATCATGATGCCTGGCCAAAGTGGGCTGGAATTGAGCAAAGAAATTAAAGAGACTAGCGATCAACCTATTATTTTGCTTACTGCAATGGGTGGTACTTCAGACAGAATTTCTGGCTTAGAAACTGGTGCAGATGATTATTTACCGAAACCATTCGAGCCAAAGGAACTGCTTTTAAGAATCAAAAATATTCTTAAAAGAGTTAAAAAAAATAAAAACTTAAATCCGATATTAAAATTTGGTGACATAAAGGTTGATTTGGAAAAAATGTCAATTAAATCAAAAAAAACTGAAACAAAATTAAACTCTGCAGAAAAATTGCTTTTAGAAAATATGATTTTATCGGTTGGTCAAATCTTTCACCGAGAGCAAATTTCTAAAATAGTTCACCTATCCAAAGAAAGAGCCGTGGATGTTATGATTACAAGATTAAGACAAAAAATAGAACCAGATCCAAAAAATCCCAAATACTTACAGACCGTTAGAGGAAATGGTTACATTCTTTGGACTGACTAATAATGTTAAAAAAAATTATACCTAAAACTATTTTTTTTCGTTATTTATTAATTATTATCACTCCTATTTTATTACTACAGATTATTATAACTGTAGTATTTTTTGATAGTCTTTGGATAAAAACCAATAAAAAACTAGTACAATCTTTGGCTGGAGAGATTAATGCCTTAGTTGAAGTTTATATAGATCCCAAAACAAGAAAAGATTTTAATTTTGTAAAAAATATTTTTGAAGATAGCTTAATTTTAAAGGTGCAAGTATTCAAAAATCATAAGCTCCCTAAATTAAAGAAAACATTTAAATACAGCCTATCTGATCAGTTATTAGAAGAAGAATTGGGAAGGGGTCTTCGAGTGCCATTTTGGTATGACACTCGAAGCAAAACTGACGTTGTGGACATCAGAATTAGCACTAACAAAGATATAATTCAGTTCATTGTTCTAAAATCTAAAATTCGAAATTCTTCTGCAAGAATTTTTGGTTTGTGGATTACGATTCCTTCTTTATTTTTGCTCTTAATATCAGTTCTTTTTTTAAGAAACCAAGTAAGACCTTTTTTAATTCTTGCTGAATCTGCGGAAAAATTTGGTAAAGGGCAATATGTACCTGAAATAAAACCATCTGGTGCAATAGAAGTAAGAAAAGCCATTATTGAGTTTGAGAAAATGAAGAGAAGGATTTTGAGACATATCAGTCAGAGAACAGCTATGCTCTCAGGAATTAGTCATGATTTGAAAACACCACTAACTAGATTGAAATTACAAATTGAAATTTTAAATAAAAATCATGCTTTAGACAAAGTTAAAGAAGATGTTTTGGAAATGGAAAAAATGATTTCTGAATATTTGGATTTTTCAAGCACTCGAACATCTGAGAACTCCACTCAATTTAATCTTTCAAATTTAATGACTGAAATTATGCACAAATATAATAGCAAAGTAATAACCCTAAAATGCAATGAAAAAATATATATGACGGGGAAAAAACACCTAATCAAAAGATGTCTTTACAATCTTATTGATAATTCTTTAAAATATGCTGGTAACGCTGATATTGTAGTAAAAAAAATAGATACAACAATAGAAATTTTTGTTGAAGATAATGGTCCTGGCATTCCTGTCAATGAAAGAGAGAGAGTATTGAGGCCTTTTTACAGACTGGATAAGAGTAGGCAAATGTCAGAGGGAAGTGTTGGCTTGGGGCTGTCCATAGTCCAGGATATAGTAAATTCTCATGGTGGAACTATTAAGTTGACTGGAGTTCAAATGAAAACAGGTTTAGGAGTGACCTTAACCTTTCCATCTTAATGATTGTTCATAATTTTGACCCTAACTTAGTAGATTTAGGATTTCTATCTATACGTTGGTATTCTCTTGCATATATATTTGGAATTTTATTTGGAGTATATTTTGGTAAATATTTAATAAAAAAATTATTTACAAAAAGAGGCATTTCTACAGAAAATCTTGATGATTATGTAATATGGGCAGTATTGGGAATTATTATTGGGGGGAGATTGGGGTATGTTTTCTTTTATGATTTTAATTTTTATATTTCTAATTGGGGAGAAATATTAAAAGTTTGGAATGGAGGAATGTCATTTCATGGTGGCTTAGTGGGAATAATTGTATCTGCTTTATTATTCTGCAGAAAAAACAAGGTTCCATTCTGGTCACTTACAGATTTGTTAGCATGCATATCTCCAATAGGAATTTTCTTGGGAAGAGTCTCAAATTTTATAAATGGAGAGCTTGTTGGAAAACCATCTGATGCTTCCTGGTCCTTCATATTCCCAAAATATGACTCGACGCCAAGGCACCCTTCTCAACTTTATGAGGCATTACTAGAGGGACTCTTACTTTTTTTACTCATGAACTTTCTAGTCAAAAAAATAAATAAAAAATCTGGTTTTTTGTCCATTGTATTTTTGATTGCTTATTCATTTTTTAGAATTGTCGGAGAAAATTTCAGGGAGCCAGACCAGCATTTAGGGTACTTGTATTTGGGTCTTAGCATGGGAACTATATTGAGCTTAATAACCATTCTTTTTGGATGTTTTTTCCTAATATTAAACAAAAAATGATTTTAGAAAAAATTAAAAAAAAAAAAATACTCCCTCTTGATGAGTATATAGATTTTTGTCTTTATAAATTCAAAGAAAGCTACTACCAAAAAAAAATCTACTTTGGTCACAATGGTGATTTTGTAACCTCTCCACATGTATCAAGTATATTTTCAGAAATGCTAGCTATCTGGATTGTTCTTTTTTGGAATAAAATCAAACAACCCAAAACTATCAATATATTAGAGCTTGGCCCTGGAGATGGAACTATGAGTAAAGACATAATTTTAAGCTTAAGTAAAATAAATTTTTTTAAAAGTAAAATTAATTATTTTCTTTTAGAAAAAAGCAAAAGCTTAAAGAAAATACAAAAAGAAAAGCTAAAAAATGAAAAAAATATCTATTGGATTAACAGCCTAAAAAACTTCCAGAAAGATAATTTAATTATTGTTAGTAATGAATTTTTTGATGCCCTACCTATAAAACAATTTGTAAAAATAAATAAATCCTGGTTTGAAAAATTTGTAGTTTGTAACAATGACTACAATATTGATTTTTCATTAAAAAAAGCAAAATTAGGGACTATGAGAGATATAAAAAAAATTTATAATTTGAAAATAAATAAATTTATTGAACATCCTCCAATTTTAGAAGGGCTAATTAAGGACATTTCTAATACTTTAAAAATTAAAAATTCTATTTTTTTAACTATTGACTACGGGGAGTATTCAGAAACTTGTAATGACACAATTCAGGGAATTTACAAAAACAACAAATCTCATATTTTAAAAAATATAGGAGACAGTGATATTACCTATCAAGTAAATTTTTTTCATCTAATTAAGTTATTTAAAAAAAACAAATTACACTTAGTTGATTTTTCTAATCAATCAAAATTTTTAAAAAAACTAGGAATTGTAGAGAGGGTTCGGAGTGCAAAAAAACACATAGAAAAAAAGAAAAAAAATACTTTGGACATTGCAGTTAGTAGACTTTTGTCGCCATCACAAATGGGAAGTCTTTTTAAAGTTTTGGTAATATCCAATAAACATAATATTAATTTTAAATATGATATTTAAATCCAGTAGTTTTTCAAAAAGAAAAAATATTAACCATGCCTTTTTTTCTAGGAAAAATGGAGTTTCGAGGGGTATTTATAAATCTTTAAATTGCGGCCTTGGGTCAAAAGACAATAAAAAAAATATTTACAAAAATATAGAACTGGTAAAGAAAAAAATTAATGCAGTATCCGTAGTTTTGCCTTATCAAAAACATAGCAATAAAATAATAATATTAAAAAAACTGCCATTAAAACAAAATTCAAAAATTAGCACTGGCGATGGGATATTTACTAAGCTAAGCAATGTTGGAATAGGAATTCTTACTGCTGACTGCGCTCCCATTCTACTTACAGAAAATTCAAATAAATATATTTGCTGCATTCATGCGGGTTGGAAAGGTGCTTTTGGCAATATTATTAAAAATGCAATAACTCTATTTAAAAGAAATAAAATAAAACTAAAAGACATAAAGGTTTGTGTGGGTCCTTGTATTTCTGTAAAAAACTACGAAGTAAAATTAGATTTTTATCAAACATTTATTTCCAATAACAAAAGCTATAGAAGTTGCTTTGTCTTTAAAAAGAATAAAATTTTTTTTAATTTAAGATATTTTGTTATTCTAAAAATACTAGAGTCTAAAATCATAAAATCGAACATATCTCATGTTAATTATGATACTTATTCAAATAAATCTTTATTTTTTAGTTACAGGAGGTCTATTATAAAAGCAGAAAAGGACTATGGTAGAAATCTATCTGTAATTATAAAATATAATTGAATAGGTATCTCAATAGGTATATAAAAAAAATAATGAAGATTGTATCGGGAACAAACAACCCAAAACTTAGTAAAGAAATTTCCAAACATCTCAAGAGCAAACTTGTAAATACTAATATTAGAAGATTTGCAGATTCCGAAGTCTATATTGAAATAAATGAAAACATGAGAGGATCGGAAGTTTTTGTAATTCAAGGAACATCCTACCCTGCAAATGACAATATTATGGAGCTATTAGTTTGCATAGATGCTTTGAGAAGAGCTTCTGCGAAAAATATCACTGCTGTTCTTCCCTACTTTGGATACGCAAGGCAGGATAGAAAAGTCACTCCAAGATCACCTATAAGCGCAAAACTTGTAGCAAATTTAATTACCAATGCTGGGGCTAACAGAGTCTTAACTTTGGATTTGCATGCAAATCAAATTCAGGGATTTTTTGATATTCCCGTTGATAATCTATTTGCAGCTCCAATTTTTGTTAAGGATATAAAAAAAAATATTAAGAGTAAAAATATAGTATGTGTTGCTCCGGATGTTGGTGGAGTTGAAAGAGCGAGAGCTTTAGGTAAAAGATTAAATGCAGAGCTTGCAATTATTGACAAGAGAAGATCTGGACCTGGAAAATCAGAAGTTATGAATGTTATTGGAGAAGTTAAAGGAAAAACCTGCATAATAATAGATGATATGGTTGATAGCGGAGGTACTATTTGCAATGCAGCGGCTGCTCTAATCGGCAAAGGTGCAAAGGAGGTTTATGCTTATGTAGTTCATGCCGTGTTAAGTGGCGATGCGGTTACAAAAATACAAAAATCTAAAATTAAGCAGTTTGTAGTGACCAATTCTATTGATAATCACGTAAAAGTTAAAGGTTCTAAGATTAAAATTGTAAGTGTTGCATCGTTATTAGGAGAGGCAATTAATAGAATATCAGAATCTAGGTCTGTATCTAAGTTATTTAAATAATAAAAAAATCAATATTTCGCAAACAAATCTTGAGTTTATTGAGCCATTGTTATACAACCTGCACTCTTATGGAAAACAATTTAGGCATGTTAGAAGCAGATATTAGAGAAACAAAAACCAAATCAGAAATTAAAAAATTAAGAATTGGTGGCTATGTTCCTGGAGTTCTTTATGGGGACATTGAAAAAAATTTAAAACTAACAATTAAAAAAAACGCTTTAGAAAAATTGCTAAAAGTTGGTAATTTTATGAGTACCGTTATTGATATTAAAGTAAGTGGAAAAGATTACAAAGTTTTACCAAGAGACATAGAGTTTAATAAATTAACTAATCAACCTATTCATGTGGACTTTCAAAAAATATCAGCTGGAACAAAAGTGGTTGTTTGGATCCCTGTAAAATTTATAAATGAATCTATTTGCCCAGGATTAAAAATGGGTGGTGTTCTAAATATAGTTAGAAGAAAAGTAGAATTGAGCTGTCCTGCAGATCAAATTCCGTCTGAACTAGTTGTTGACCTTGGAGACAAGCAAATTAATGAAAGTATTCACATTTCAGCTATCAAACTACCTGACAGTGTAAAACCCACAATCTTGGATAGAGATTTTACAATTGCTACCGTTGCATCTCCTACAGTTGTTAAGGAAGTTGAACCTGCAGCTGCTGCAGAGGGTGCTGAAGGTGGAGTTGTAGAAGGTGCTGACGCAAGTAAAGATGGTGCCGAAGCAAGTAAGGATGCTAAACCTGAAGAAGAAAAAGCAAAAGCTCCCGCTGACAAAAAGAAATAGTAGATGTTCTTATTCGTTGGCTTAGGAAACCCTGATCCCAAACACAAAAACAATCGTCACAATATTGGATTTATGATTATTGATAATCTCAATAAAAGATTCAATCTTTCAAAACAAAAACCAAAATTTAAAGGTCTGCTAACAAATGGAGAAATCAATAAACAGAAATTAATATTGGTAAAGCCATTAACTTTTATGAATAACTCTGGAACATGTATTAGGGAAATTCAAGACTACTATAAAATTGTTGCAAAAAATGTTTTTGTTTTCCACGATGATCTCGATTTAGATATTGGAAAAATAAGATCTAAAATTGGAGGATCTAGCGGAGGACATAATGGAATTAAATCAATAGAGGATGCAATAGGTTCAAATTTTTATAGAATAAGATTTGGAATTGGTCACCCAGGACAAAAAGAGCTGGTAGATAGTCATGTTCTAAATGATTTTGATCCAGATGAAATTGAAATTGTAAACGCATCAATCCAAAAACTACTAGATAACGTTCATTTTTTGATCGAAAGAGATTTGGAAAACTTTTCAAGTAAAAGCAATATTTAATGAGTTTTAAAGTTGGAATTGTAGGTCTTCCTAATGTTGGAAAATCAACCATGTTCAATGCCCTTACAAAATCTAAGAACGCAGAGGCTGCTAACTTTCCTTTCTGCACTATAGAACCAAATGTTGGTGTAGTTGCCGTTCCAGATGAAAGAATTGAAAAAATTAGCAAAATTGCCAACTCCAAAAAAATTATCCCTACGCTTATTACGTTTGTAGATATCGCAGGATTGGTTGCTGGGGCGTCTAAAGGCGAGGGTTTGGGGAATAAATTTTTATCTCATATAAGAGAAGTTGATGCCATTGTTCATCTTCTTCGTTGCTTTGAATCAGATGAAATTCAAAATGTTAATAAAACAGTTGATCCAGTAAGAGATTTTGAAATTATTGAAACAGAACTAATGTTGGCTGATTTAGAATCTTTAGAAAAAAGAATTGGGAAAAAAAATAAAAATATTATTGAAAATGAAGATCTTAATAAATTAATAGAAAAATGTTACGGATGTTTAAAAGATGGAAAAAATCCTTACTATTTGAGAAAAGAATTTGATCCTAAAATTGTAAACATTGCATCTATTTTAACACTGAAACCAAAAATTATTGTCTGCAATACTGGTGAAGAAAGTATTGCTAGCGGCAATCAATATACAAAAATAGTTAAAGAACATTTTGCAGACGAGGAAGTCGTTAATATATCTGCAGAAATTGAACAACAGATTACAGAATTGAACAATACAGAAGCATTAGAATTTATGAAGGAATTAAATATTGTTGAGACTGGATTGGATCGTGTCATCAAATCAAGCTACAAAGCTCTAAACTTAAGCACCTATTTCACTGCTGGACCAGAAGAATCAAGGGCCTGGACTATTCCAACCAATTGCAAGGCCCCGGATGCAGCGGAAGTTATTCATACCGATTTTAAAAAAGGTTTCATCAAAGTAGAGACCATTGGATATGAAGATTTTATTCAATGCAATGGAGAATCTGGTGCTCGCGACAAAGGAAAACTAAGAATTGAAGGAAAAGACTATTCGGTTAAAGATGGAGATGTTTTACACTTTAGGTTCAATACGTGACCAAATTTTCTTTTTAATTAGATAAACTAAAATCGTAAGAATTAATAAATAAATAACAGACTTAAATCCTAATTTTTTTCTTGCTTCTAAATGAGGTTCTGCAGCCCAAGTAAGAAAACTTACGACATCTTTTGCCATTTGTTTTTCTGTGGCTTTGGTTCCGTCTGTATAATCAACTATTCCTTCCATTAAAGGTTGTGACATTCTTATTTTATTACCTGTCATATATTTATTATAATAAACACCCTCTTCTAACTTAATATTTTCAGGGATTTTTTCTTCATAACCCATCAATACAGAATAAATATAATTAGATCCTCCTGGTCTAGCTTTAACTAAAACAGACATATCTGGTGGATAGGCTCCTCCATTGGATGCTCTTGAGGCGTTATCATTTAGATATGGACTTTTAAATCTATCAGAAGGCAAGCCTGGTCTTTCAAACATTTCTCCATCGGCATTTGGCCCATCCGTAATTTCAAACTGAGATGCAATAGCCTTAACCTCTTCTTCCGTAAACTCCGGACCTCCTTCTTGTGATAAATTTCTATAACTTACTAGCTTCATTGAATGGCAAGATGCACAAACTTCTTTGTAAACCTGATATCCTCTTTGCAAAGATGCTCTATCAAATGTTCCAAAAAAACCATCAAATGACCAATTAGGTTTCAAAAGATCGACGTGAGATTCTTTCGCAAAAGAAATATTTGAAAAAAAAATTAAAATCAGCGCTACCAGAATAGAATTTAATTTAAAAAAAGATGAATTCATAATTTATTTATTAAACAATTTAATAGATTTTATTTTTCCTTGTTTTTTCCACTCTTCAAATTCATGAATACTCTCTGGCATTGGTAGTGGTTTTTCTATAATTGACACAAGTGGAGCTAATATAAAGAAGAATGCAAACCAAAATGCAGTTCCTATTCTTCCTATTACTAAATAAATTCCTTCTGCTGGTGCCCCCCCAATATACATAAGAACAAAAAAATTCAAAACAAACAGAAATACACATTGCTTCCATATAGGTCTGAAAACACTAGATCTTACTTTGCTAAAATCTAACCATGGCAACAATCCAAGCACTGCAATACTACTAACCATCGCAACAACACCCATTAACTTATCAGGTATACTTCTTAAGATTGCGTAAAAGGGTAAAAAATACCACTCTGGAACAATGTGAGCGGGTGTGACCATTGGATTTGCGGGTATGTAGTTATCTGGATGACCCAAATAATTTGGCGCATACATCATAACTGCAACGAATATTAGTAAAAAAAATAACATTCCAACTAAGTCTTTGCTTGTTGTGAATGGAGCGAAGGTAACCGTATCTCTTGTATCTTTTGGTTCAATACCAGATGGATTGTTAGAGCCTACAATATGAAGGGCTATTACGTGAAACGCAACAACACCCACTATTAAAAATGCAATTAACCAGTGCAATACATAAAAACGATTTAGTGCAGCATCGCCAACAGCATAATCACCCCACAACCATGTTACTACAGATTCCCCAACTAGAGGTATTGCTGAAAAAAGATTGGTTATAACAGTTGCTCCCCAATAACTCATTTGACCCCACGGTAGTGTGTAGCCAAGAAAAGCAGTTGCCATCATTAATAAGAATATCACAATTCCAATAATCCACATTAATTGACGTGGCTCTTTATAAGACCCATAATACAAACCTCTGAAAATATGCAAGTAAACTGCTATAAAGAAAAAAGATCCAAGGTTCATATGGGCATATCTAATTAGCCATCCATAATTTACGTCACGCATAATTTTTTCTACAGAATCAAAGGCATATTTTGAGTCAGGTTTATAATGCATCCCTAAACTTAGTCCTGTTAGGATTAACAAAATTAAACAAATAGTAAGTATTCCTCCAAAACTCCAAAAATAACTTAATGATCTTGGGACTTGAAAATCTAAATACTCATGCTTAAACATTCGAATAATAGGTAATCTATTATCGATCCAGCCAACAACACCTGTAAAAGGTGAGCCTCCAGTTTTGTTTGTATGAACTGGTTCGTATTTTTGATCAGGTTTTTCGATACTCATTGTAAATATTTTATCCTATTTTAATTTTATCATTACTAACAAACTCATATTTTGGTATTTCTAAATTTGTCGGTGCAGGGCCTTTTCTAATTCTTCCAGATGTATCGTAGTGGGAACCATGACAGGGACAAAACCAACCATCATAATCACCCTTACCTCCTATTGGAACGCATCCAAGATGAGTGCAAACTCCCACAACTACTAACCACTCGGATTTCTTAACTCTTGCTTTGTCTTCTTGTGGATCCTTAAGATCTTTTAAGCTTGTCTGTTCTGCTTTTTGAATCTCTTCATTCGTTCTTCTTTTAATAAAAACTGGCTTTCCCCTCCAAAGAACTGTCATTTCCTGACCTTCTTTAATTTTTGAAATATCAACTTCAATTGAAGCAAGCGCCTTAACAGAAGCATCTGGATTCATGTGGCTAATAACAGGTAATATTCCAGCTCCAACTCCAACCACCCCTACAGTCGCAGTTACAGTTGTCAAAAAGTCTCTTCTTGTAGATTTATCTTTATTGTTATTTTCAGTCATTTTTTAATAATGTAATTCATGTATATATGAAAAAGTAATAATATAGATCTATAGCCACAATGACGCATAAAAATAATTAAAAATGATTAATATTACCCTTTATCAGCCTGACATACCCCAAAATACAGCAGCAATAATAAGGATATGTGCCTGTTTTGACATTAATTTAGAAATAATAAAACCTTGTGGTTATTTTTTTGACCCAAAAAAACTAGATCGCATTTATTTAGATTATTTAAAAAACTGTAATTTAACATTTTACGAATCGTACGATGAATTTTTAATTAAAAAGTCTCAATCTAGATTAATTTTATTAACCACCAAATCAGAGATTAATTATACGAAATTCGCTTATAAAAAAAATGATACACTAATTTTTGGTCGAGAAAGTGCTGGTGTACCAGGAGAAATACACAATAATATAGAAAATAAATTAATAATAAAAATGAATAAAAATACAAGATCATTTAATATTACCTCATCTGTAGCAATAGTTGCGTCTGAGGCTTTAAGACAAATAAGTCTATAGAAATGAAATCAACTATTTTAAAGAAAAAAATCGCAACCAAATGGTTTAAGAATTTGAGAAATTTAATATGTCAAGAATTTATAGATTTGGAAAAAAAAACTTCAAAAAAAAAATTAAAATTTCATAGAACCAGGTGGGGGAAATCTAAAATAAAATCAGAAGGTGGGGGTGAAATATCTATACTTAGAAATGGATCAATTTTTGAAAAAGTGGGTGTGAATATTTCGGAGGTAAGTGGACGATTTGATAAAGAATTTAAAAAAAAAATTCCAGGTACTGAAAAAAGTTCTAGGTTTTGGGCTTCGGGGATTTCATTAGTTGCACATTTTCATAATCCTAAAATTCCATCCCTACATTTTAATACAAGATATATTGTAACTGCTAAAGAGTGGTTTGGAGGAGGCATGGATGTTACTCCTGCTATTAAAGATGCAAAACAAAAAAAATATTTTCACTTAGAATTAAAAAAAATGTGTACTAATCATAATAAAAATTATTACAAAGAGCACAAGGCAAACTGTGATAAATACTTTTTTCTTCCTCATAGAAATGAAACTAGGGGTGATGGGGGAATTTTTTATGATTATCTGAGTAACAACTGGGAAAAAGATTTTTTGTACACAAAGGATGTGGGGGAAGTTTTTTTAAGGATAACCAAGAATATTATTGCAAAAAAAATAAATCTGAAATGGACAAAAAAAGAAAAGCAAAAACAACTGATTAAAAGAGCTAGGTATGCAGAATTTAATTTATTGCATGATCGTGGTACCAAATTTGGCCTAGCTACTGGTGGTAATGTAGAGGCTATATTTATGTCTTTACCCCCCTTGGCTTCGTGGTAATAATTAAACTTAATGGAAAAAGAACCAATTACGGTCCAAGGACTTGAAAAAATAAAAACTGAACTTGATAAAAGAAAGCACACAATTAGAGCTAAAATTGTTGCCGCCATCTCAGAAGCTAGGTCGCACGGAGATCTAAAAGAAAATGCGGAATATCATGCTGCTAAAGAAGAGCAAGGTTTAAACGAACGCCGAATTAAAGAATTGGAAACTTCAATTGCCATGGCAGAAGTTGTGGACATTACAAAAATAAAAGCTGAAGGAAAAGTAATCTTTGCAAGCACAATTATAGTAAAAGAATTAGAAAATGACAAAATGAATACCTACAAGATTGTGGGTAGAGATGAAGCAGATGCAAAAGATGGTTTGATTTATTACAAATCCCCTTTGGGCAGAGGCTTTATAGGAAAGCAAAAAGAGGATTTTGTAACTATAGAGACTCCTTCTGGTGAAAAGAATTTTGAAATTGTGGACGTTAAATATATTTAATTCAGTGAATTTAAATTTGTTATAAATTTTTTGAATTTAAAATCTCAAAAAAATTAGGATAAATATAATAAAAAAAATTCTTAACATCAGAATTGTTTAAAATTTTATCTCTAGTTTTTGAAAGAATTATTTTTTTTAATTCCAGGTTTAGTCTATTTTGTGAGAGCTTTTTTATTTTTTCTTTATTATTAAAAATTTGATCTAAAACATATGGTTCATGATCACACTTAGAGTACATATAAAAAAAACGAAAGTATCTTAAGGCTCGAACATAATCTTCCTGTATGCTTATTTTTGCGTCAGAGATAAAGTTAATTTTTCCATCCAACAAATCTTGCCGCCCATTCAAGGGATCAAACAATAATATTTTTTGTTCATCCTGCGAATCAAACCTGCAGTAGATAGAGTTAATTGTAAAATCTCTTCTTTGTGAATCTAGATTCCAATCTTTTATAAATTCTACTTTGCTGTATCTTCCATCTGGAGATAAATCTTTACGCAAAGTAGTTATTTCAAATACATGCTTATTAATACACGCTGTAACTACGCCAAAATTTTTAGCTTTAATGTTTGTTTTAATATTTTTTTTACTAAGTATGTCTATTACCTGGTCTGGCTCAAGAATTGTAGCTAGATCAATATCTTTAATTTTATGAGCTAAGATTAGATCTCTAACGCAACCACCTACAAATTGAGTGCACATATCTTGATCATTAATTTTAGGATTTAAAAGTCGATAAATTCTAAGCGCTTCTGGAATTTTATACAAAAGATTTTCCATACAAATTGGCTGGGGCTCCAGGGATCGAACCTGGGATGGCGGTATCAAAAACCGCTGCCTTACCGCTTGGCTAAGCCCCAATCTAACTAGTTATGTAATTGTTTTGGTCATTGCTGTCCAATAACTTATATACCGGGTTTTAACCAATTTTTGACATTTTAAAAGGTTTTTTTTACTTTTGAAAACAGCAAAACAGCAAGATCCACTGCCAGTCATTTGCACAAAATCACAAATTTTTTGTTTTTTTAAAAAACTAATCAGATTCTTAATTCTAGGGTTTGTTTTTTCAGCAGCTGGTAAAAGATCATTACTTGCAAAATTAAAAAAATGAAAAATATTTTTTTTAATCATTTTTCTAATTAAACTAGTTTCAAATGATTTGCTAAAAAATTTATTTTTTTTGTAAATCATTTTAGTAAAATTTGGCTGATTTGGATAAATAAGCAAAACATTCAATTTAAATTGATATTTAAAAATATCTATTTTTTCACCAAGGTGAGAAATAAATTTTGGATACTTGTTAGAAAATAAATGAGAATCAAATCCAATCTCATTAAAAATTATATCTAATTTTTTTTTATTAATTCTTAAATTAAAATTTTTTATGAGAAATAGTAATATAGTAACGGCATTGGAGGAGCCCCCTCCCAACCCTGCTCCTACAGGAATATTTTTTTTTACATTAATAAAAAAATTTTTGTTGTGCATTTTTTTATTTATATTTTTCAATAACGTTAAGGTAGTAATTATTGAATTGCTTGTATTGGATATGTGTTTAGAAAATTTTCCGGAGAAAATTACTATTGTTTTTTTTTTGAAATTTTCGGATATTTTTATTTCATCATAAAGACTGACATGCGAAACTAGACTTTCAATTAGATGGTATTTACTTGGTAGTCTTTTAAGTACCTTAAGGTATAAATTAATTTTAGCTGGAGATTGTAATTTAATATTTTTAATTAATTCCATTTAGTAGCTTTTCATTTATTTTTTTAGCTCTTTTTTCATCAATACTCTCCAACTGAAATGCTTTATTCCATACATACCTAGCTTGAATTTTTTTATTATTTTTCCAAAGTGCGTCGGCATAATGATCATAAACTTCTGCTTCACTAGGAGTTTTAGTATAAGCCAACTCTAGCAGCGTTTCTGCTTTTTTAAAATCATTTAACAAATAATAACCCCATCCAAGAGAATCTATTATATATCCATGCTCCCAATTGCTTAGCTGAACGGCTTCATTTAACATTTTAATTGCCCTGTTGTAGTGCACTCCTCTCTCTAGCCAACTATATGCAATGTAATTCATCACTCGATATTCTTTCGGAGAATGTTTCAATGATTGCAACAAATCACTTTCTGCCTCACTCCAATTTTTCAAACGCTCATTGCAAATACCTCTAAAATAATAAAATCTCCAATTTAAATCTCTCCGGTCTGCTTTTTGCTCAGCTTGGTTGTAATAGTCAATTGCAATGCTATATTTTTTAATAGAACGATAATAGTTCCCCATGTCCATTAGTTTAGAAAAATTAAAGTATTTATTTTTTGATAAAGATTTTTTTAAATCATTAATGATTATTTTATTGGTGGATTCTGATTTTTCTTCTATAAAAAATAGTTTTTTAAAATTTACATACCAAAAATATTCTTCTCCTAAAGAGGCAATATCATTTAAAAATTGATTATCTAATATTACATTTCCCTGCTGATTTAATACATTCTGAAAATTTAATATTTTATTTGCAGCAAAATTTGGATTTAAATAATTAGAAAGTGAAGCAAAAAATTTAGATAGTTCTATTTGGTCTCTTTGTTGAAATAAATTTGCAAACAAATATAATAGTTCAGATATCCCATGATTAATATTTGACGATTCATAATTGCGTGTAAAAAAATTTAAATCATTACTATCAAGAGCGATATAACTCTGTTTCATTAGCAAGTTATTTGGATTATTTAATAACTGATTTTTTACAATTTCTTTTGCTTGATCAATGTTATTTTTTTTAATTAAGTAAATGATATGAAAAAAATGATAGCGACCTAGTTGCTTTTTCTTTAAAATTTCTTCGCTTGTCTTTGAGTAAAATTCACTATTTTGAATATGCTCATATAAAAGTAAACTCTGGATCAATTTTATATTTTCAAAAGAAGTCTGAAAATTATCAGGTATTTTTTTTTTACTAGAAAGGGACATTTCCAACCAAAGCTGGATGTAATTATTTAACTCTCTAAATAAAATATTATTACTTTTTATCGATTGAAATTTTTTTTTAGCGAGAAAAAAATTTCTACTATTGAGCAAATACACTCCTTCTGTAAATTTAAATAATGCGTTGCTATTTTCAGCATTATCGAGTCCAGATATTATCTTATTGGCATCGTTTATCTTTCCATTTGCAACCAAAGAAAAAACATACTGTGAGTTATAGTTATTGTGAACACCTGATAAACCTTGAGCTTTTGAAAAGAAAATATTAGCTTCACTATATTTTTTATCATTTAATAATATTGACCCATTTAGGTATGCAGAAATTTTTTCTTTGGATAGAGTAACGTTTTTTATTGAGTATATTGATGCGGTGAGTGAAGTGGAGCAAAATAAGATATATATTATGGTGAAAATTAAGAAATTATTTAATCTATAAATCATGTCTGGCAAAAATTTAAAAAATCATTTTAAAGATAATGTTAAGGAATATTACCACTCAACTGGCTTGTATAACAGTTTAATTTATACAAAAAATCCAACCCATGAGAACCTAACAACGGAAGAAAAGGTTAGCAATCTATTTCAAAAAATTAAAAAATTTTCTAGCAAATACAGAGATAGCAAAAGTAATATTATTTTATCAAATAAAAAATACAATTCAGATATTATGATTTTGGGAGATATGCCCAGCCAAGAAGATATAAAAAATAACACACTATTTTCTGACGAATCTGGAAAACTTCTAACCAAAATGTTAGAAGCAATTTCTATTAACATCAACGAAGTATATCTTAGCAATATCCTTCATTTTAATTTAGCAAAAAAAGATGAAAAAAATATTAAAAAATACGAATTTTTCTTAAAAAAAATTACTCAAGAGCATATTGCCATTATTAATCCCAAAATAATTTTTTTACTTGGATCTTTTCCTTTGCAAATATTATTTGGAAAAGACTATTCAATTTCTCAAAAAAGAGGACAGTGGATCCCCTATGTCTTTGCGGAAAAATCCATTCAAACTATTTCTTCTTTTCACCCAAGCTTTCTCATAAGACAACCTAACCAAAAACAAAACTCCTGGTTAGATCTACAATTACTTCAAAAGAAAATTGAAGAAATAAAGTCTTTGGACAATGCTTAATTTTAAAGCAGAACAAAAAATTTCTCCTACTATCGTGGGAGTAGATGAGGTTGGGAGAGGTCCTCTTGCTGGACCTGTTGTTGCTGCAGCCGTAATTCTTAATCCCAATGTTTCTCTAAAAGGAATTAACGATTCAAAGAAAATTTCTTTAAAGAAAAGAGAGGAATTATTTTTAAAGATAATATCTTTTTCGAAATTTGCCATTGGATTCGCAAGTGTTGGAGAAATTGAGAAATACAATATTTTACAAGCGTCTTTAATGGCAATGAAAAGAGCCGTTGTCAGTTTATCCAAACCAAAAACAATAATACTAGTCGATGGGATTCATAGCTTTGACCCTACTAATAAAAAAATTAAAACTATTGTAAAAGGAGATGAAAAATATCCATCAATTGCTGCAGCATCTATTTTGGCAAAAGTAGTTAGGGATAATTATATGAAAATAATCTCCAAAAAATACACTAGATATTTTTGGGAAAAAAATTCTGGCTACGGAACTGCTCAACATCTTTATTCTATAGAAAAATTTGGCATAACTCCTTTTCATAGGAAAACTTTTGCCCCTATACACAAGATATTGTTAAAAAAATAAAAAAATTACTAATTCAAGCAATTAGCAAATTGACTTTGTTTTGGCTTTGGAGTCTATTCTACTTATAGTTGAATATGAAAAACTCTAAAAACCCCTATAAAAACAAGATCCTACAGGGTAATTCCATTGAAATTTTAAAAAAAATCCCAGATGAGACTTTTGATTTAGTATTTGCTGATCCTCCCTACAATCTTCAGTTAGATAAAAACTTAGAAAGACCCGACAGTAGCAAAGTTGATGCTGTAGATGATAAGTGGGATCAATTTTCATCATTTAAAGCATATGATTTTTTTACAAACCAATGGTTAAAAGAATGTAGAAGAGTGTTGAAAAAAAATGGAACTATTTGGGTTATAGGAAGTTATCATAATATTTTCAGAGTTGGGAAGGAAATACAAGATTTAAACTTTTGGATTTTAAATGATGTAATTTGGAATAAAAAAAATCCAATGCCTAATTTTAAAGGAACTCGTTTTACTAATGCTCACGAAACATTGATTTGGGCTGCAAAAGAACAAAAATCAAAATATACATTTAATTATAATTCTCTAAAGTGTTTTAATGATGATAAACAACTTCGTTCGGACTGGGAATTAGCCATATGTAGTGGAAATGAAAGATGCAAAAAAAATGGGATTAAAGCTCATAGCACACAAAAACCTGAGGCATTACTTTATCGAGTTATACTTTCAACAACAAATAAAGATGATTTAATTCTAGATCCTTTCTTTGGCACTGGGACCACAGGAGCTGCGGCAAAAAAATTAGGAAGAAATTTTTTAGGAATTGAAAAAGAAAAAAAATATATTGAAGTAGCAAAAAAAAGAATTGATAAAATTAGACCGATTGATGAGGAGTACTTAAAAACAATCCAAAGGAAAAGAAATGAAAAAAGAATTCCTTTTGGAATGCTGGTTGAAAGCGGAATCATTGAGCCAGGTATTAATCTTTATGACCACAAAAAAAAATATACAGCAAAAGTTATGGCCGATGGAAGCATTGGTTGCAAAAATATAACTGGCTCTATTCACAAAGTTGGGGCCGAATTAGAGGGCGCTCCATCTTGCAATGGCTGGTCTTATTGGCATTTTAATATTGAAGGAAAACTTCAACCAATTGATTTATTAAGACAAAAAATTAGATCTAAGTCTAGTCTTTAAATTTATAATTATAAATTTTTCCAAAGTAAAAATTGCTAAGTATCCTGTATTTACAAATTATTTTAATAAAAAAATTTCTCACTTGCTTGGTCAGTAAGTTATTTAAGTGATAAATGAATAGGCTTTTGTAGGACTTTTCTAAAATCATTTTTACCCTATCTCTTCTCAAGGATTCGAAATATTTAACATCAAAGATATTGTTTTTAAACATTTGGGAGAGGCAAAATGCGTCCTCTATTGATTGGGCAGCACCCTGAGCCTGAAATGGGGCCATAGCATGAGACGCATCACCAATGACAAACGTTTTATTTTTTCCACAGTAAATTTTTTGCTGCTGGTAAATAGGCCAGCGATAAATAGCATTTGTTAAAGAAATAATTTTTTTAATTTTACTATTGGCATTACAGGACATGTTCATTAGCTCTCTTTTGCTTGAGATGGAGCTGTAGTCTTTCTTTAAAGCATTGGAATTGGTTGAAAAAATCGAAGTAAAACTAAAATCACCCATTTTGTTGATTGGATAAAAAACAAAATGTTTATTATCCCCCAAGAAAAGATCAACATTACTACTATTTGCAAAGTTATAACCCCGAACAACTCCCCTATATGCCACTGCACTAATTTTTTGTAATGAATAATTAGACATGCCACCTCTAATCTTTGAAAAAATTCCGTCAGCAACCACGACAATGTCAAACTTTTCTTCTTTTTTTTTTTCAAAATAAATTGTATTTTTTTTTACTGAAATAACTTCTTCATAGCAAAAGTCTATTTTTTTTTTGGTTTGCTTTATCAAGAAATTAATGAGGAGATTTCTATCCAATGAAACATATTCTTCTTCCCTGTTATTAAAATGATTCATGCTTAAGTGACTGATTTTTTTTTTATTTTCATATTCCGAAATATTCACTTTCCGGATCTCGCAAAATTTTTTTTTATCTAATTGATTGAAATTAATTTTGTTTAAAATTCTTCTAGCATTATTAGAAATTTGAATGCCAGTCTTAGCGGTAGTTTTTATTTTATTTTTTTCAAAAATTTTAATTTTAAATTTTTTATTATTTTTTAATAAATTTGCAAAAACTAAACTAGCAATTCCACCGCCAACAATTCCTATATTAATATTAATTTTATTTTTCATTAACATTTACTGCTTGCAAAAGTTTTTTAGCTAAAATAGAGACTGTAAATTTTTTAATATCTTCGCAAGGAATCCAAAAAAAACTTGTTTTATTCAAGGTAACATTTTTTAAAATTAAAATTTTAATATACATGGAAAAATTTGACATTTTATATTTTACCTCAGGAACGAAGGAAGAAACAACAACTCCTTTTTTAAAATTTTCTTTTATGATCACTTTATAATTTTTATTAGCAGATTCTACTAGGGGTAAATTAACAAGCCCTTTTAAAAAATTAAATTTTTCGTTATGAGAAAACAATATCTTCTTGTTCTTTAATGAAAAAAAAGCGTAAAAATATTTATTTTTGTTAATTTTTTTCTTGGATGCAAGGTTAAATTTATTTTTTTTATAGGATTTGCAATTCTTTCTAATAGGACAGCGCATACAATCAGGATTGGCGGGTTGACACAACAATGCTCCAATTTCCATTATTCCTTGCATCAAACTACTTGAGTTTTTTTTTACCTTCATGGAATCTAATTTTTTTTCAATAGCAAAGAATAATTTTTTGTTTTGCTTGAGAGAAAAAACTCTGGAAATAACTCTTTTGACATTCCCATCAATTCCAATGAATGGCTTATCTTTAGCTATAGAAAGTATTGCTGAGGCAGTGTAATCTCCAATGCCAGGCAAATCCTTAAGTTCTGAAAAAGAATCAGGGACTTTCCCCTCGTGTTTTTTGACTATAATTTTTGCAGTTTGGTGTAAATTTCTCGCTCTACGATAATATCCAAGACCTTCCCACAATTTTAATACACTCGTAATACGTGATTTAGAAAGAGAATTTATGGAGCAAAATTTTTTATAGAAGTTGTTAAAGTAAGGAATGACAGTCGATACTTTGGTCTGTTGGAGCATAAACTCGCTTAGCAACACTTTATAATCCCTATCAGAATTGCTTTTGTAGAACCTCCAGGGTAGTTCTCTTTGGTGTTTTTGATACCAAGCGATAATTTTTTTTGATATTATTTGGCTCATATTAATTCATGAATAAATTTAATCAGTACAAGGTATATCAAGGGTTAAAACCAATCAAATCGCTTCTTCCAAAGGAAGTTCGCAAACTGGTGTCCTCTCATCAAAACTCATTTGGAGACCTTAAGTCAAAATGGGATGTTATTGTTGGCAATGAAATAGCTCAGCTTTGTCAGCCAGAAAAATTTAAGCAGAGCTCGATAGATAATGAAAAAACCCTATTTTTAAGTGTTCCAAAAGAGCATATTATCGAAACAGACTACTCTAGAGATTATATTATTGAAAAAACCAATTCTTATTTTGGATATAGCTTTGTTAATAAAATAGTTATTAATTGTTTTAAAGTTAGCAAATTAAAAAATCATACTATAAACAAAGCTCCTGTTTTAAACGAAGGTATATCAGAAAAAATAAAGTTAATTAAAAATGAGAAACTTCAAAATGCATTTAAAGAATTTTTTAAAGATGACGAAAACAAATAATATACTAATTAAGCTTGCTTTGATTTTGTTTCTATTTGCAAATCCGGCAAAGGCTTTGGACAATTCAGATTTAGTGATTGGTGAAAAAGACTCAAAAATCACAATTGAAATCTATTCTTCATTAACCTGTCCCTATTGTGCAAAAGTGCATTTAGAAGTTTTGCCAGGATTAATTAGCAGTTTTACTAAAAATGGTGAGGCAAAAATAATATTAAAAGATTTCCCGTTGGACTTGTCTGCTTTGAATGCGGCAAAAATATCAAGATGTGTTTCAAAAGAAAAAATTCTGGAATTTCTTGATAAAATTTATTTAAAACAATCAGAATGGACTAGAGGGAAAAATATTTTAGAAATAAATGAAAAAATAAAAAAAATATCTTCGAATTTTGGAATTGATGATCAAAAATTTGATTTGTGCCTAGCTGATGAAAAAAATGAAGAACTGATCTTACAAAGCAGGATCGATGGAAGCAAAAAATATAGCATCAACTCAACTCCAACAATCATAATTAATAATAACAAATATACCGGAAATTATACAGTTGAAGATATTTCAAAATACATTGAAAAAATAAAATAAAAAATGAAATTTAAAGAATTAGAAGTAATAGGTTTTAAGTCTTTTGCAGACAAAACGTCTTTTTATTTTGAAGATGGGCTTACTGGAATTGTGGGACCCAATGGATGTGGGAAATCAAACATAGTAGAGTCTTTAAGGTGGTGTATGGGTGAAACTTCAGCAAAGAGCTTGAGAGGATCTGGCATGGAAGATGTCATCTTTTCAGGGACCACTTCTAGACCCTCTAAAAATTTATGTGAAGTAGCTCTAAAATTAGAAAATGATAACAAGCTACCCCAATTTAATGACATGCCAGAAATAGAAGTTAGAAGAAAAATAGAAAAAGACAAAGGTTCAAAATATTACTTAAATGGAAGGGAAGTTAGAGCAAAAGATATTCAAATTCTTTTTGCTGATCTCTCAACTGGTCCTCACTCACCTTCAATGGTTAGTCAAGGAAGAGTTGGGTCTTTAGTTACGGCAAAGCCAACAGACCGAAGAGCAATTTTGGAGGAGGCCGCTGGCATAGGAGGTCTACATGTTAGGAGACACGAAGCTGAGCTGAGACTTACAGCTGCGGAAAATAATTTGAAAAAAGCTGATGACATCATGAAACAAATTGAGAACCAGCTAAAAAATTTACTAAAACAGGCTGAGGAAGCAACTAAGTATAAGGATATATCTAATGACATTCAGCACCTAGAAGCAAAGTTAGTTTATTTTCAATCTCAAGAGGTTGAGCAATCAATAGTAAATGCGCAGGAAGAATTAAGTGAAGTTGAAGATGAAATTAGTGCAGTTAATATTGATAAAAACTTTAATGAAAATGCCATTAAAGAAGAAGGTGAGAAAATAAAGCCCCTTAGAGATGAAAATGCTGAGCTTAATGCGAAATTACAAAGATTAAACTTAGAATTTGAGCAGATCAGTGAAGAAGAAAGTAGAGCAAAAAACGAAATAGAAAAAATAAAAAAAGAACTTAAACAAATTAATATTGATATTGATAGAGAAAAACAAATTGTTAATGACTCTACCTCCAATGAAAAAAGATTAACGAGTGAGAGGAACAATATATTAGAGACAGACCAAAACTCTTCTGAAATTGAAGAAAAAGCTCTTAATGCATATGAGGAATCTTTAAAAGAACTTAACGAAGAGCAAGAATTGTTAAATAAATTAGCAGATAAAATTTTTTCTCAAATCGGAGGATTTGATTTTAAGTTAATTAAAAACAAAACAGATGAACTTTCTTATTCAATAAGAGAAATTGCTATAAAATTAAAAACTCTTTCTGAATCGACAGAAAAGCTTGATGGCACTTCTCTCCAAGAGAGAGTATCTAAAATTTATAATGAATTTGAAGAAATTGAAGATCTAATTAATAAAGTTAATTTTGATCTTGATGCAGCAGCACCACAAGCTAATTTAAATTCAAATACTAGCAACGAGATAAAGAAAGAGTTTATTGAAAAAATAAAAATAATATCTGAGTTGCAAGAAAAGTATGCAGCTAGGCTAAGTAAATACGAGACGATTAAACAAGAAAGTCTAAAAAGAAAAGAAAGACTCAAAAGCGTTGATAGCGAAATGAAGAATTGGATTGATTTAAAAGGTAGTTCTGAAAAAAAATTTTTAGAATTAAATGAAAGGTCGAAAGAAAACGAAGATCTTTTAAATAAAGAAGAATCAAAACCAGGAACCATCGCAGAAAAAAAAGGTACTTACTTGCAAAATATTAAAAATATTGAGGAAGATATTTTTCAAATAAATGAAAAACTTACTGCAAAAGAAGAATCTGTTAAAACTATTAATCAGAAATTATACGATATTAATGCTACAGTGTTGGGCATTACAGAAAGAAAAGTTAGAGCCCAAACAATTATAGAGGGACTAAAAGAAAAGGAAAAAGAAATTGAATTAAAATCTTTAAGCGATTTTAAACATCCTATTAAAGAATTACCTTCTTTTGCTCAAATTGACATTGAAGAGAAAATTGAAACTAATGAAATAGAAGGTCAAATTCAAAAGCTAAAAGATCGAAGAGAACGAATGGGTGCGGTAAATCTTAGAGCGGATAATGAAACACAAGAGTTGCAAGATCAAATTGATAAAATGATGAATGATCGAAAAGATTTAGTTCAAGGTATTCAAAAATTAAAAAGTTCTATTAATGATTTAAACCAAAAAGGTAGGGAAAGATTATTGGATGCTTTTGAGAAAGTAAGCAGAAAATTTAATGATGTCTATACAAAACTCTTTGCAGGAGGGAATGCAAGATTAGAACTAATAGAATCGGACGATCCATTAGAAGCGGGATTGGAACTACTTGTAAGTCCTCCAGGTAAAAAGTTGCAATCTATCACCTTGCTTTCTGGAGGAGAGCAAGCATTAACTGCTATGGCTTTAATATTTGCAGTGTTTTTGATCAATCCTTCTCCTATTTGTATTTTAGATGAGGTTGATGCCCCGCTAGATGACGCTAACGTAACTAGATTCTGCTCTCTTCTTGATGAGCTGTCTAGCATTACAGATACCAAATTTGTTGTTATTACTCACCATGCACTTACCATGTCTAGAATGAACAGATTGTACGGAGTCACTATGGCTGAAAGAGGTGTGAGTCAGTTAGTGGCTGTGGATCTTGAAAAAGCAGAAGAAATGGTTGCGTAAACCCCTATCCATCTATGAATGACATTGATGATCTTGATACAAAAATTAAAAAACTAACTCCAAAAAAAAACGAATCTGCTACCAAACCAAATTCTGCATTAGGAATTGCCATGAGACTAAGCAGCGAACTAGTTGCTGCCGTATTTGTCGCAACTTTCATTGGGTATTATTTGGATAAATGGCTTGAAACTGGACCTTTTTTAATGATTTTCTTTTTCTTTTTAGGAACAGTCACTGGAATTTTAAATGTTGTACGAACTTCCAAAATGATTAATAAAGACTGAATTATTTAAAAATATGGCTACAAACCCAATGAACCAATTTGAAGTATATTCAATTGGTCCAAAAATACAAATAGGCAGTTTTGATGTATCGTTTACCAATGCGAGTCTATTTATGGTTCTTACAGTATCTATAATTGCAATTTTTTTTGTTGCAGCCACTCAAAGAAAATCTTTAATACCAGGAAAGCTACAGTTATTAGCTGAAATGATCTACGAGTTTGTTTCAAAAATGATAAGCGATACGGCTGGCAAAGATGCCCGTCCCTACTTTCCATTTATTTTAAGTTTATTTTTGTTTGTACTGGTATCGAATATGATTGGAATGATTCCCTACTCTTTTACGGTAACTAGTCATATTATTGTTACTTTTGCATTGGCTCTTTTTGTATTTGTAGGAGTTACAATTATTGGATTTGCAAAACACGGCCTATCCTATTTCAAATTATTTGTACCGTCGGGGGTCCCGGCTGTATTACTACCCTTAATCGTAGTTATAGAAATCATTTCGTATCTTAGTCGACCAATTAGCTTATCTGTTCGACTTTTTGCAAACATGATGGCTGGACATACAATGTTAAAAGTTTTTGGAGGATTTGTTGTCAGTCTAGGTATTCTTGGTGGCTGGTTGCCACTTGGATTTTCAATTGCGCTTACTGGTTTGGAGATTTTAGTTGCATTTCTTCAGGCATATGTTTTTGCAATATTGACGTGCATTTACTTAAATGATGCACTTCACTTACATCACTAACTAACAAAGGAGAAAAAAATGGAAATAGAAGCAGCAAAAATGATTGGAGCAGGTTTAGCTGCAATCGCATTAGCAGGAGCAGGTGTTGGAATTGGTACAATTTTCGGTAGTTACTTGTCAGGTGCTATGAGAAACCCTTCTGCAGCACAAAAGCAATTCCCTAACTTGCTATTAGGATTTGCATTGGCTGAAGCAACTGGATTATTTGGTTTGGTTGTTGCGCTAATAATTCTTTTCGCTTTTTAATTACATTGATGGGAAAAATTATACTCTTATCTATGATTTTAAGCTCTGCTGCTCAAGCAGCAGAGAAAGCGGGAATGCCCCAGCTGGATCCCACCACATGGTTTCCTCAAATTTTCTGGCTGATTATTACATTTGCTTTTTTATATATTGTAATTTCAAAATTGGTTTTGCCTAAATTGTCAGAAACAATTGAACAAAGAAATGACCACATCAGTGACCATATCGATGAGGCTAGTTCTTTGAAAAACCAAGCAGAAGAAAAATATAAAGAATATATTGAAGTTGTGGCAATTGCCAAAAAAGAAGCACAAGATTTAATTGCTGAAAATAAAAAAAAATTACAAGACAATTTTGATGACAACAAAAAAAAAATTAATCTAAAATTAGAGGAAAAGCTAAAAGAAGTAGATCAAGAAATTAAAACATTCAAAAAAGAAGCTGCTAGTAACATTGAAAATATCTCAAAAGAAATAGCTAAAGAACTTGTTAAAACAGTCTCCAAAATTGATACAAATGATGCAAGTGCGGGTGTTATTGTTAATGAGGTGTCTAAAAAATACTTAAAGGAATTAAATTAATGGATGCAACTTTTTGGGTAGCAATATCCTTTGTTTTATTTGTGGCATTTCTTGTTTATAAAAAAATACCAGGTGTTGTTGCGAAATCTCTTGATGATAAAATTAAAGAGATTACACAAAAAATAGAAGAGGCTGAAAATTTAAAAAAAGAAAGTAATAAGCTTTTAAGTAAATATCAAATTCAACTAGATGAATCTAAAAAAGAGTGTGAAGAAATATTACTGAGAGCAACAAAATTAAATGATGAAGAAAGCGCCTCGATGGAAGAAAAAATTCATTCGATGTTAGCAGTTAAGGAAAAAAATATTAAAGAAAAAATTACTCAGGCCAAAGATAACGCGCTAAAAGAAGTAAAAAAAATATCAACAATTATTGCCGTAGAAAGTGCAAAAAAAATTATTTCGCAGACAATTGAAAAAAACATGATAGAATCTGTTAACTACTCTAGTATTAAAGAAAATTTAGAAAATCTAAAAAAAAATATATAGATCTCTAATTGTGAGAACCGTCACAAAAAGGTTTATTTTTTGTTTTTTTGCAATTACATAAATAATGATCTTTTGTCTCTTCCACCTCAAAGTGAAAAGGCTTAAAATCATTAGAAACTTTGTGAGTACCATCGCAAAAAGGTTGCTTACCTGAAAGACTACAAGTGCACCAAAAGTATTTCTTACCTTTTTCTAGGGCTACTTTTTCTGGATAATTTTTTGTTGTTTTGAGATTATTCATAGTAAAAGTGTTTACTGTATATTGATAAAAAAATGAAGAAAAAATTAATTGTTATTGGTTCTGGCTTTGGTGGAATAGCCGCTGCACTGAGAATGCGCGCAAAAGGTTACGACGTAACCTTATTAGAAAAGCATCCAGATCTTGGCGGAAGGGCTAGAGTATTTAAAAAAGGTGATTTTATCTATGATGCTGGACCAACTGTTATAACCGCACCCTATTTGTTTGAAGAATTATTTTCTTTGTTTAATAAAAAAATTTCAAATTATGTAGAAATTGTTCCCTTGGACCTGTGGTATCGGTTTGTTTTTGAGGATGGTTCGACCTTTGATTACTCAGGAAATGAAAATAAAATGCAGTCAGAAATTGAGAAATTTTCTAAAAAAGACTTTTTAGGTTACAAAAAATTAGTAAGTTTTACTGAAAAGATATTCAATAAAGGCTTCACTGATCTTTCTACAAAACCGTTTCATAGTCTGCTTTTTATGTTGAAACAAATACCAGCTTTATTGAAACTTAAAAGCTACCAGTCTGTATACCAATTAGTGTGTAACTATATTTCAAATGAAAAGCTAAGAAGAGTATTTAGTATGCACCCATTGCTTGTCGGTGGCAATCCTTTTACTACTACTTCTATTTATGCTTTGATTTTATTCTTAGAAAAAAAATGGGGGATTCATTATGCCGTGGGTGGTACTGGAAATGTAGTCAAGGCTCTTGCAAAGTTGATGGAAGAAGAAAATATTCAAGTTATAAAAAATGCGGAAGTTGTTGAATTTCTTAGTGAGCGGTCAAAAATTACTGGGGTAAAATTGAAGAATGGAGAAGTGCTTAATTCTGACTATGTAATTTGCAATTCAGACCCACCCAATGTCTACAAAAACTTAATTACAACAAATAAAAAATTTGGTTTTCTATTTAATCAAAAAGTTAAACGTATGAACTATTCTATGGGTTTGTTTGTTTACTATTTTGGCTCTAAAAAAAAATATGAGACAGTTGCCCATCATACGATTTCATTTGGAAAATCATACAAAGAGCATTTAAACAAGATTTTTGAAGAAAAAACTCTATCAGATGATATCAGCTATTATTTACACAGACCCTCTGCAACAGACACATCTATGGCTCCAAAAGATCATGATGCTTTTTATGTTCTGGTACCAGTTCCAAATAATTTGTCTGGCATTAATTGGTCTGAAGAAGGAGATCGATTTAGAGATCTTGTAATTGAAAAAATGGAAAAAACCACATTACCTGGCTTAAAAGAAAATATAGTAAATGATTTTTACCTAACTCCAGATTACTTTGAAAAAGAACTATCAACATTGCACGGTTCTGGTTTTTCTATTCAACCAAAATTTACCCAATCTGCTTATTTTCGTTTTCACAACCAGTCAGAGATTTTTGATAATCTTTATTTTGTAGGGGCTGGAACCCACCCTGGTGCTGGAATGCCAGGGGTTTTATCTTCTGCAAAAGTGCTGGATGAGCTTTTGTAGTAATGAAAAAAGTTAGCCTATTATCTAAGCATGCAAAATCTTTTTATTGGGCTAGTTTCTTTTTGCCAAAAAAAACACTTGAAAAATGCTCTCATTTATATGATTTTTGCAGGACATTGGACGATATTGCTGACCAAGAAAAAAAATTAGCTATCAAAAAAAAACAATTTCAAATTTTTAAATTAAATTTTATTAAAAAAAACAACTCCCTGCCAGTAATTAGAAACATATGGAGACTTCTTGAAAAAGAAAATATTTCAAAAAAAGTAATCCTAGATCTTTTTGATGGTGTAGAGAGCGATTTAAAAAAAAAAATTAAAATAGTTAATAAAAATAGTCTGTTTGTTTATTCCTACAGAGTTGCTGGAACCGTAGGTTTAATGATGGCAAAAATTCTTAAAGTGAAAAGGAAAGATGCATTAATGGGTGCTATCGATTTAGGTGTGGCAATGCAGTTAACAAATATTGCAAGAGATGTTCTGGAGGATAAAAAAAACAATAGATTTTACGTTGCTCACAACTATTCATCGATTAAAAAAACTATTCAAACAGCAGACTTGTTTTATTCTAGCTCATTTGCTTCAATAAAAGATATACCACTATCTTTTCGTTTTTCTATTTTAGTAGCAAGGAGAATTTATAGGCAAATAGGATATGAAATTTTAAATAAAAACAATATTGACAATTACAATTTAGCTGGCAAAATCTATGTTTCCCAACCAAAAAAATTCATACAAACGCTTCTATCTATAGTAGATTTTGTTCAGTTGCTTTTTACAAATCCAAAAAAAATTAAAGATACCAACTTTTACTCTATTATTAAAAAAAGAATCAATTTGCATGAAAGAATTTGACTACATCATATTAGGTGGGGGATTATCAGGCTTAACTTTAGCGTATGAGCTAAACAAACAAGGCTGCCTAGAAAATAAAACACTTTGTATACTTGAAAAAAGAAAAGAATACTCAAGAGACAAAAGCTGGTCTTATTGGGATTTTAATAATAATAAATTTAAGGATTGTGTAATCAAAAGTTGGGACACCTTTTCAATTACACTTAATCAAAAAACATTGAACATCAATTCCGGGCAAAGCCCGTACCGAACAATTGATTCTAAAAAATTTTATGATTTTATAACTGACCAACTTATTTCTAATAAGAACATTACCTTAGTTATGGATTGTGATATTCTAACAGTTAAGGATCAAGCTATTAATACAGATAAAGGAGAATACGCAGGAAAAGTTATTTTTGATAGTCTTGTTGATTTAAATCAACAAAGTTCACTTATGTATCAACATTTTTGTGGATGTGAAATCGAAACTGACCAAGACTGCTTTGAAGAAAATATTGTAGAATTGATGAATTTTGATTGCTCTCAAAATGGAGGTTTGCATTTCTTTTACAAGCTGCCGTTTTCAAAAAATAGGGCTTTGATTGAGACTACCTGGTATTCCAAAAACATAAAGATGAAAAATGAATATCTTGATGAAGTCGATCATTATTTAAAAAGAAAAAAAATAGTGGGGAAAATTAATTACACAGAGTATGGAGCCATTCCGCTGAATCTAGCAAAGCCTACAACAATAAAATTTACAAACCACATAAAAATTGGCTCTGCTGGAAATTTAACTAGGGCTAGTACAGGCTATACATTTCAGGCCATTCAGAGTTTTAGCGAACAACTAGCTTTCAATATTAAAGCTAACAGCAAAATACTAATTCCAAATATAAGATATAAAAAATACGACTTTCTTGATAAAATTTTTCTATCCGTCGTAGAGCATGATCACCAGCATATGCCCACTATTTTTTTTAATTTATTTAAATTTAATAAGAGCACCACAACTATTAGCTTTCTATCAGATCGAAGTAATTGGATTCAGGATTTGAAAGTAATTCTTTCAATGCCAAAATTAATATTTATAAAAAACCTCATAAGATATATTTACAAAAGAATTATAAAGTAATAATGAGCAAATTTTCCATTCAAAATATTCAGTATAAAAAAACATATATGCTACAACTATTTTTTTATTTATTTTTAAGTTTTTTTTTGATTGCTTTAAATGAACAGGAAATTTTAATTGATCAATACTACCTATTCTTCTGTTTTTTTATTATTGCCACGATAGGAATATCACATGGCTCTTTAGACAACGAAAAAGGAGAATTTATTTTAAAAAAAATTTTTCCAAGATACTGGTCCTTTATTTTTTATGGGGCTTACATATTAATTTCATTATTTGTTTTAATAGCATGGATTTATTGGCCTTTAACGAGTCTCTGTATTTTTTTTTTAGTGGCATCATTTCACTTTGGTTATGAGGACTTGGAAATGTTTTTTGATCAACGTTTTTTTTTTGAGATTCCTTTTTATTTTACCCGTGGATTAATTGTTATCTCGACTCCTTTGTATTTAAACAATATTGAGACTGTTAATTTTATAGATATTTTGCTATTAGGAAAAAACTGGATTAACTTAGAATTCTCCACCTATGGTTATATTTTTTATTTAAATTTACTTTTAATCTTTGCATTGTCTTTTTTATTTCTTATTAAAAAAACGATTAATTTTAAAGATTTTTTAATTATAGGACTTGAGGTTCTGTCTATAGTGGTTGTTTTTAAATACTTGCCATTAATAATTGCTTTTACAATGTATTTTTGCTTTATGCACTCTACTAAGCACATTATGTCGTTAGCAATGGAGCTGGGTAAAAACAATATGATAGTTGGAATGAAAAAATTTACAAACAAGGCAATGCCACTAACAATTATTACTTTTGGAATGTCTTTAATAATGTTATTTTATTTAAGCAATGATTTTTCAGTTGATAAATCAATATTAAAAATAATCTTTATTGGCTTGGCATCTCTTACTTTGCCACACATAATACTTGAATATATTTATGCAAAACACAAAAGAATCTAATAAAACTCTAAATATTCTATTAGCAAGCCCAAGAGGGTTTTGTGCGGGTGTAGATCGAGCAGTTGAGATTGTAAAAGAAACTATTAAAAAATTTGGAACTCCAGTTTATGTCCGTCATGAAATTGTACACAACAAGCATGTAGTAAAAGAATTGGAAAAAATCGGAACTGTCTTTGTGGGCGAGCTGAATGAAATAAAAGACAAAAAAAGACCTGTAATTTTTTCAGCGCACGGTGTTTCAAAAGAAGTTGTTAAGGATGCTAAATTAGAAAACCTTACTTTTATTGACGCCACTTGTCCTTTAGTCTCTAAAGTGCACAGAGAAGCAGAGATGTTGCACAAGCAGGGCTATCACATATATCTCATTGGTCACGAACATCATCCAGAAGTGGTAGGAACAATGGGTCAGCTTGATGAGGGAAGTATAGATCTAATACAAACTAAATCAGATGTTTTAAGTCTCAAGTCAGGAAACAATGATCAAAAATTTGCTTACCTTACGCAGACAACGCTGTCCGTCGATGATACTGCCGATATAATAAAAGAATTAAAAGTAAAAATTCCGAGCATTAAAGCGCCTATCAAAGAGGACATTTGCTACGCAACAACCAATAGGCAAAATGCAGTAAAAAATATTGCCTCAAGATGTGATTTATTTTTGGTTATTGGGAGTAAAAATTCATCCAATTCACAAAGATTGGTAGAGGTCGCCAAACGAAATGGTTGTGATAATAGTTTTTTGATGCACGACGATTCTGAATTACCAAAAAAAGAAATTTTAAAATGCAAAAATTTAGGTTTGTCATCGGGAGCTTCTGCCCCAGAAATTTTAGTAGAAAATATTATTTCTCGTATTAAAGAACTAAGAAAAATAAAAGTTGAAGAAATATCCACGACTACAGAAAATATTTCATTCAAGCTTCCAAGAGATCTACAATAATGGCTGTTTATACTAGGATTGGCTTTCAAGAAGTTAGGATCATTCTTAAAAATTACAACCTAGGAGAATTAAAAAACATTAAAGGCATAAAACAGGGAATTGAAAATACAAATTACCTGATCATTACCACATTTGGTAAATTTATTCTTACGTTGTTTGAAAAAAGAGTTGAGTCAAAAGAACTACCTTTTTTTATGAACTTGATGCTTTATTTAAATAATAAGAATATTTCATGTCCAAAGCCTATAAAAAATAAAAATAAAAAAACTATTTTTCAAATTAAAAATAAATACGCATCTATTTGTAGCTTTGTTTATGGAAAAGAAAAAATTAATCACACTCTTTCTGAATGCAGATTAATCGGTAAACATATAGCAAAACTACATGCGGCTGGAAAAAAATCAAAGCTATATAGAAAAAATAATCTTTCTATAGAATCCTGGATCATACTTAATAAACTTATAAAGAAAAAAGCTAATAAAAAAATTCCTAATTTCTACGATTATATAAACAAAATTTTATTAGATCTAAAAACAAAATGGCCCACAAAACTACCTAAGGGAATCATTCATGGCGATCTTTTCCCTGATAATATTTTTTTTATTAAGAAAAAATTTACAGGGTTTATTGATTTTTATTTCGCCTGCACAGATTTTTTAATTTATGATATTGCTATATGTATTAATGCCATGTGTTTTAATAAAAAAATTAAATTTAATAAAATGAAAGCAAAGGCTTTGCTTAAGGGATATTCGTCTGAAAGAAAAATTTCAAAAAAAGAACTTGCTGCTCTACCTCACTTGTTGCTTGGATCCTCTATTAGATTTTTTCTTACAAGACTTCACGATTCAGTTAATAGACAAAAAGGAGCTTTTGTAAAAATTAAAGACCCAAAAGAGTTTTTAAAAAGAGTAGAATTTTATACTAAGGCAAATAATACAAATAAATTACTCAACTAATGGAAAAAAAAATTATTGTTTATACGGATGGAGCATGCTCTGGAAACCCCGGCAAAGGTGGCTGGGCAGCCGTTATTGTAGAATCTGGTAAAGAAAAAATTATTTCAGGATCGGAACAACTAACTACGAATAATCGAATGGAATTGGCTGCAGTCATTAATGCCCTTAAAAATATCGATCCCTCTGAAATTATTATCTATACCGATTCAAAATATGTAAAAAATGGAATCGAAAGTTGGATTAATAATTGGAAAATTAATGGTTGGATGACAGCAGCAAAACAACCGGTTAAAAATAAAGACCTTTGGGTTCAGTTAGATACCTTAGTAAGTGACAAAAAAATTACATGGGAGTGGGTAAAAGGTCACTCCAATGATCACTACAATAATATTGCTGATGAAAATGCGAGAAAAGCTATTGGCAGCTAGAATTATTGTTAATTTCTTTTTGTATATAATTTTTTAATATTTCTATTTTGTTCTCCAAAACTATAAACTTTTCTTCTTTAGAAAGTATTTTTTTTACAAAATCTGGCATGGGTGGCTCCTTACCTATAGCATTAACAATTGCATCTGGAAATTTACAAGGATGAGCTGTTTCAAAGCAAAAATAGGAACAACTCTCTATAAAATTGTCCATTTTTTTTAAAGCCTTGAATCCAATTGCTGAATGAGGGTCAATAACCGAATTGTATTCTTGATAAATATTTTTAATAGTTTCCAATGTTTCCTCTTCAGACACACTGCAAGCTAAAAAATTTTCTTGAAGCTTGGAAATTTCACTTTTATTCAGTTGAAATTCTTTTTTTATTTTTAAATCATTCATGAGTTCTACGACACGAGATTCGTCTTGGTTGCATATTTCAAATAATATTCTTTCAAAATTACTAGCCACCTGAATATCCATACTTGGAGAAACAGAAGGATTCACTTTTGAAGGCTGGTACAAACCTGTACTCAAACATTTTTCTAACAAATTATTATGATTACTTGCTATGATCAATTTTTCTATAGGTAATCCCATTTGTTTGGCAACATAACCTGCATAAATATCTCCAAAATTTCCCGTAGGAACAGAAACTACCATTTTTTTTTTCATCCCTTCCTGCTTTAAATAAATGAAAAAATAATAAACTATTTGAGCGACTATTCTTGCCCAATTAATGGAGTTGACACCAGACATTTGAATACTACTTCTAAATTTTTGATCATTGAACATTTCTTTCACTAAATGCTGACAATCATCGAAGGTACCTTTGATTGCAACATTATATACATTTTTATCTAATATTGATGTCATTAACCTTCTCTGTGTCTCAGACACTTTGTTTTCTGGATGCAATACAAAAACATTTAAATATTTTTTACTTTTTAATGCATCAATGGCTGCAGCTCCTGTATCTCCAGATGTCGCTGTAATTAAATTCATTTTATTTTTACTTTTATTTAGCAAATGTTCGTACATATTACCCAGCACTTGCATTGCTATATCCTTGAACGCGAGTGTTGGACCGTGAAACAACTCTACGCAGGAAATATTATCTATTAACTTTAAATCAATAATTTTTTTATTTCTAAAGACTGCGTAAGATTTATTAATGATTTCTTTGAGTTCATTTGAAGAAAAAGCATTTCCTACAAATACGTTAAAAATTTCATAAGACATTTCCTGAAATGTAAGATGTTTCATCGATTCGATTTTTTCCTTACTGAATTTAGGAATGATCGTTGGTATGTATAGACCTCCATCAGAGGCCAATGCATTAAGAAATACCTCTTCAAATGAAAAAGTTTTCTGTTTATCTCTTGTGCTGAAATACAACATAGTTATTTTCTTTTATAAAACCAAAAAGCAATTATTATACCAATAGCCAAAACAAACCAAGTAACAGCATATTGAAGATGGTTATTGGATATTGTAATGCCTTGTTTGCTTTCTAAATTTGGAAATTTTAAATCTTTTTTGCTTTGTACCAATATATATGGGTAAAATTTATTGTTTAGCTCTTTCTCAAAAGCTTGTTTATCGAAATAATACAGAAAATTTTCTTTTGGGTTGTTATTGGGAGTGAATATGCCTTTTGCTTTTAATGGATACAGCACTCCCTCAAATTCAAAGATATCCTCTGTATTGTTAAGATTTATGCTATTGTCTATTTTTTTTGTCCAGCCTCTTTTTACAAGCAGAACGTTTGCAGAATCTACCTGAAAAATTGATAATAAATCAAAGCCATACTTTCCTTTTTCACTTAAACGATAAATAAAGTAATTATTCTTTAATAATTTTCCCTGTAACTTTACTTTTTGAAATTTTTTGTGATTGTTCGTTTGAAAAATTTGAGCTTCTTGTTTTGATGAGTTTTTAATTTCTAAAATAAGTTCTTGTTTCCATTGCAAACGAACTAGTTGCCATGTTCCCAGTCCGAAAAGTAAAAAAATTATTAAGGTAGAAAAAATGTTAAAAAATATTTTTTTCAAAAAAACTTAACTACCCCAGATATATATTGTTGCAAAAAGAAACAGCCAAACAACGTCAACAAAATGCCAATACCAAGCTGCTGCTTCAAATCCAAAATGATGCTCTGGAGTGTAGTGGCCACGTTTAGCTCTAAACAAACAAACGGCTAAGAAAATTGTTCCTATCAAGACATGAAATCCATGAAAACCTGTAGCCATATAAAAAGTAGATCCATAAATTCCACTACTTATTGTAAATGAAGCCTCCATATATTCGTATGCTTGGAGCATTGTGAAAATTGCACCAAGAATTACAGTTAGTATCAGCCCTTGGATTAAACTCTTCCTGTCATTCTCCAGCATTGCATGATGGGCCCAGGTAACAGTTGTTCCAGATAGTAACAAAATAAGGGTATTGATTAATGGAATGTGCCAAGGATCTAAAGTTTGAATACCTGTTGGTGGCCATACCCCTCCAATAACTTGGTCTGGAAATAAACTGGCATCAAAGTAAGCCCAAAACCAAGCAACAAAAAACATAACCTCGGAAGCAATAAACAAAACCATTCCATATCTATGGCTAATTTGAACAACTGGTGTGTGATCTCCCTTGTCTTCGGCTTCAATTACAACTTCTCGGAACCACATAAATGCTCCATAAAAAAGAACTGCAAGACCAATGAACATTAACCAAAGATTCTTTGTCGTAAAATAATAAACAGCCCCAATGCATAAAATTAAACTAGCAAAGGAACAAAAAATAGGCCACGGACTTGGGTCCACTAGGTGATAATCGTGTTTTTTTTCTGCTGATGACATAGTTAATTTCGAAACTTATCTACTTCAAATAAAGTGTAAGATAAAGTGATATCTTTGACATTTTTCGTCGCTGGGTCTTTGGTTAGTTCGGGATCAATATAATAAGACAAATTAAACTCTTTTGAAGCCCCACCCTCTAATTTCTGCTGTTCAAAACAAAAACATTCAAGCTTGTTAAAATATTTACCTACCGAATCGGGACTTACATTAAATGTTGCCACTAATCGCAATGGAAAATTACTTTCATTTTTAATTACAAAAGTAGCATTTTTTACTTCTCCGGGTTTGATGTCGACTCTATTGTTTTTGACTTCAAATCTAACTGGTAAGTTACCGCCCGCGTTTGTGTCAAATCTCATTGCGATATTTTTATTGATTATAACCTTTGGTAATATTTTTGTTTTTTGAGTAGTTCCACCAAAGCCAGTTACTCTACAAAAAAGATCATAAAGAGGCACAGATGCAAAAGATAACCCAAGCATTACAAAGAAAATACCAACCAAGAGTAAAGGGTTGAGTTTTTTTTCAACTTTATTTTTCATAAAGGTCTGTTGAAAATTCCACCCGTAATATTGTAAATAGTATACATGAAGAAAAACACCATGCATCCAACTAATACCCATGCGACTATTTTATTTTTTTTTTGAAGTTTCATAATCTAAATAAAAAAGTAGTTATCTATTAAGATAGTTGAAAAAATGAAAAAAAGATAAAAAATTGAATATACAAAAATATTTCTAGCTATTTTGTGTGTAGCTGATTTTTCTTTAGTAATTAACAACTTAAAAGATAAAAAAATATAAAAAAATCCAAACAGTGTCACAAATACTAAATTAGAATAGCTTGCAAAGTTTAAAAAATAAGGCGCTAAAGTAAATGGCCAAAGAATAATTGAATAAAATAGGATATTTTTTTTGGTTACTTTTGCGCCACTTACAACTGAAAGCATAGGAATATTTGCTTTTTTATAATCTTCATTTTTATACAAACTCAATGCCCAAAAGTGGGAAGGTGTCCAAAAAAAAATAATTAAAAAAAGAATGAGTGGTTCGATAGAAATGGTATTAGCAGAAATTGCCCAACCAATCACTGGAGGAAATGCTCCTGCTGCACCTCCTATAACTATATTTTGTGGCGTCTTTCTTTTTAACCATATTGTATAAATGAATACGTAGAAAAAGATTGTAAAAGCCAATAAGGATGCCGATAAAAAATTTGCAAAATAATACAAAGATAAAATAGAAAAAACAGAAAGTATAATTCCATAAAACAAAGCTTCTTGTCTTTTAAGCTGTCCACTTGGTATTGGCCTTAAACATGTTCTAGACATGATTGCATCGATGTCTGAATCGTACCACATATTAAGCATTCCTGAAGCTCCAGCTCCTACTGCAACTATAACCAAAGATGCAAAATTTCCATATAAATCTATATTTCCAGGGGCAATAACCATGCCCACTAAGCACGTAAAAATAACAAGAGACATAACTCTTGGCTTCATTAGCAAGAAGAGAGACCTTATGTGAAAAAACAAATAGAATTTTTTCTCTTTTCCATAATTGCTCTTGATATTAGACAAATTTTCTCCTTTTTTAAAATACGCTACCTAATAACGCATTAATAATTCTGCAATTATAGCAATAACTAAAATTTACAATTGAGAAGAATTTAGCATATATTACCATAAGAATAAGTAAGACTAATAGTCTCAAAATTATTGAGTACATAACAATCAAGGGGTAGTAGATGTGCGCAGTTTGTGTCAGTGACAATTCTAGAGCAAAGATCGCAGTAACGGTCATATGCTTTACGATCTCTAATTAAATTATTATTATTAAATCTATTTAATTTCTGGCAGCTCGTTGAACTGGTGGAAAGGAGGTGGAGAAGTCAAAGTCCATTCCAAAGTGGTAGCTCCTTCTCCCCAAGGATTATTTGCAGCCTGTCTGCTTTTTGCAAAAGCATGAATAACCATAGCAAAAAATACTAGAACACCGAAAGCTGAAATATAAGACCCAATAGATGATACGTAATTCCATCCAGCATATGCGTCCGGATAGTCCGCATATCTTCTTGGCATACCAGCTAGTCCTAAAAAATGTTGAGGAAAAAATATTAAGTTAACTCCCACAAAAGTTATCCAAAAATGAAGTTTTCCTAAAAATTCAGAATATTCCCATCCAGTCATTTTACTAAACCAATAATAAAATCCTGCAAAAAGTGAGAATACAGCTCCTAAAGACAATACATAGTGAAAGTGAGCTACAACATAATAAGTATCGTGCAAAGAAGTGTCTACACCTGCATTAGCAAGAACAACACCGGTTACACCACCAACAGTAAATAAGAAAATAAATCCTAAGGCCCACAGCATAGGTGTTTTCATTGTAATGGATCCTCCCCACATTGTTGCTATCCAGGAAAAAACTTTAATGCCTGTAGGAACCGCAATTATCATGGTTGCAAAAACAAAATATGCCTTGGTATCCACGCCCATTCCAACTGTATACATATGGTGAGCCCAAACTATAAATCCAACCACTCCGATAGAAACCATTGCATAAGCCATTCCTAGATACCCAAAAACTGGTTTTTTAGAAAAAGTAGATATAATTTGACTAACAATTCCAAAGCCAGGCAAGATCATAATGTAAACTTCGGGATGACCAAAAAACCAAAATAGATGCTGAAAAAGAACTGGGTCCCCTCCACCCTCGGGGTTAAAGAAAGAGGTTCCAAAGTTTCTATCCGTAAGTAACATCGTAATTGCTCCAGCTAACACTGGAAGAGACAATAACAACAAAAAAGCAGTTACTAACATTGACCAAACAAATAATGGCATCTTGTGCATCGTCATGCCAGGTGCTCTCATGTTGAAGATAGTTGTTATAAAATTTACTGCTCCCAATATGGAAGAAGCTCCTGCCAAATGTAAGCTAAAAATTGCAAGATCCATAGCAGGTCCTGGCTGACCAGCTTTTGAGGATAAGGGTGGATAAATAGTCCAGCCACCTCCTATACCATTTTGGCCAGGAGGTCCTTCGACAAAAATTGAAGCTAACAAGAGAATAAATGCTGCAGGTAAAAGCCAAAAAGAAATATTGTTCATTCTCGGAAATGCCATGTCTGGTGCTCCAATCATTAAAGGAACAAACCAGTTTCCAAATCCACCAATCATTGCTGGCATCACCATAAAGAAAATCATTATCAACCCATGACCAGTAACTAAAACATTATAAAGATGATAATCGCCACCTAAAATTCCATCTCCTGGAAACATTAGCTCAGCTCTCATTAAAACAGAAAATGTAGTACCAATGACTCCTGCAATAATTGCAAAGATTAAATACATGGTTCCGATATCTTTATGATTAGTTGAGAATGCCCATCTTTTCCATCCTGTTGGATGAGATTCGTGATGATCGTTTGCAGTTGATGCGTATGACATTAATTTAACTCCTATTTTTCTTTTTTAACTAAAAAATTTTTTTCTGGATACATTGCATACTTTACTTTTGCCATATCTACCCACTCTTTATATTTTTCTTCAGAAACAACTTCTACTGTAATTGGCATAAAAGCATGTTTGATTCCACATAGCTCTGAACACTGCCCATAAAAAATTCCTTCTTTTTCTGCTTTAAACCAAGTTTCATTTATTCTTCCTGGAACCGCATCTCTTTTTACTCCGAATGCAGGAAGTGCCCAAGCATGCAAAACATCATTTGCTGTAATCAAAACTTTTACAACTTTATTAACTGGAACAATAACGTGCTTGTCTGTAGCTAATAATCTAGGTTGACCTGGTTTCAAATCTTTTGTTTCTATCATCGTAGCCTCGAAAGATATTTTTTGATCTGGGTACTCATATCCCCAGTACCACTGATGGCCTATTGCTTTAATTGTTACATCTGCTTTAGGAATTACATCTTGCTTATAAAGCAATTTAAAAGAAGGGATTGCAATCACAACAAGTATTAAACAGGGGATTACTGTCCACAAAACTTCTAAAAGAGTGTTGTGAGAAGTTTTGGTTGGGTTTGGATTTTTAGAAGCTTTAAACTTCCAGACAGCATAAAGAATTAAAAACAAAACAAATACCGAAATAGCCGTGATGATTGGAAGTAAGATATAATCATGCATGAACACTAAATCATCCATAACAGGGCTTGCACTCTTCTGATATCCTAACTGCCAATTTTTTGGCAGCTCGGCCAAAGCAGGACCTGCTAAAGTTGCAAAAACAGATATTAAAAAAAATTTCATATAATTACAATCCTTATAGCAAAAGTAAGTAATGTTAACTTTGCGACACTTTGACAAAAGGTATACAAAGTTTAAATAAAATTTAAAAAAAATTTAAAGCATTATGAGCACTTTTTTTACAGATACTGATCTTACACGACAAGAAGCTGACCGTTTGGTCTCTGAAACTTTAAAAGACTGCGATGACGGCGAGCTGTTTTTTGAAAGCTCTAAAAGCGAATCTTTCGTTCTTGATGACAATAAAATAAAGAACACAAGCTACGATACTGCCTTGGGGTATGGGTTGAGAGCTGTTACGGATGACGTAACCGCCTACTCCCACTCTAATGAAATATCAAAAAAATCTCTAGCAGAGGCTTCTAAAAGTTTGCTTTCAAGTTTGAAAAATAAAAATGGAAAAACCTCTCCATCACCGCAAAGATCTAATTCAAAAATGTATTCAGATATTAATCCTATTGAAGCAAAACCATTCAACGAAAAAATTTCTATTTTAAAAAGTGTAGATGATTATTTAAGAAAAAAAGATTCTTTAATTAAACAAGTATCAGCATCTATTTCAGGGGAATATCAAGAAATTGAAATTATCAAATCAGACTCTCAAAGTTTTCAAGATATCAGACCCTTAATTAGATTTAATGTCACTGTCATGGTTGAAAAAAATGGAAGAAGAGAAACTGGATCCTATGGAACCGGAGGAAGAATGAATTATGATGATTATATTGCAAACAATGATTGGAAAAAAGTTTGTGACGAAGCTTACCGACAAGCAATGATTAATTTGGAAAGCAAAGAAGCCCCTGCAGGAGAAATGAAAGTTGTCTTAGGACCGGGTTGGCCTGGAATATTGTTGCATGAAGCAATAGGTCATGGATTGGAAGGAGACTTTAATCGAAAAAAAACTTCTGCTTTTCATAATCTAATGAATCAAAAAGTAGCAAGTGAACATGTAACTATAGTAGATGATGGAACGATCTCAAACAGAAGAGGATCTATTACAATTGACGATGAGGGAACTCCCTCATCCAATACTGTTTTAATAGAAAATGGAATATTAAAAAATTACATGCAAGACAGACTCAACGCACGTTTAATGAAAACAAATTCAACGGGAAACGGCAGAAGAGAAAGTTTTGAATGTGCGCCAATGCCAAGAATGACAAATACGTTTATGCTTAATGGAAAACACTCTCAGGAAGATATGATCAAATCTGTAGACAAAGGTATTTTTGCAGTTTCCTTTGGTGGAGGACAGGTAGACATAACAAATGGAAAGTTTGTTTTTTCATGTACGGAGGCATATGAAATTAATAATGGAAAAATAGGTTCTCCGGTCAAGGGAGCCACCATAATTGGAAATGGTCCGGACATTTTAACCAAAGTGTCAATGGTTGGAAATGATATGAAACTAGACCCGGGAATTGGAACTTGTGGGAAAAATGGACAGTGGGTTCCTGTTGGAGTGGGACAACCATCTATATTAGTAGATGAAATAACTGTTGGTGGAACTCAGCTTTAATTTAGCAAAAAATTCATTAAAACTAATCCAGATATTGCAGCAGTTTCAGATCTTAAAATATTTTTACCTAGCGAAAAACTATTAAATTTATCATTTTTTAAAATGAATTCTCGCTCCTTTGGAGAAAAATCTCCTTCTGGACCTATAAATAAAATATAATTTTTATTCTTATCTTTTAACATTTGTTTCAAATCATTTCTTTTAGATTCAATATCTGCAAACAAAACTTTATCCTCATCTTTTAAAAAATGAGCAAAATCCTCTAAGTGTAAAGGATCACAAATCGGGGGAACATTTAATTGATCTGACTGCTCGCAAGATTCAATGATAATTTTTCCTAATCTACTTTTGTTAATTTTTCTAACAATTGAATGATCTGAAACTATAGGAATAAAACTTTTCAGTCCCAGCTCTGTACATTTTTGAATCAAAAGATCTAATCTTTGTCCTTTAAGTGGGCAAAAAGCTAGGGAAATATTAGAAGACTTGGTCTGATCTTTTTGTTTTTGGTTTAATAGAATGGTTATTTGTTTTTTTTCAATTCCGACCACTGTACCTAAAAACTCCCCATCTGTTCCGTTGAATAGCAATAATTCATCTCCACTTTTTAAGCGCATAACGTTAGTTATGTAATGAGATTGCTCTTTATCTAATATAATTTTTTTATTTTCTTCTAGTCTTTCACTCAGAAATATTCTAATTTTTTTCTGCATAAATTAAATTGTATATATGAAAAATAAAATTACAAATATCAAAGTGTGTGCTTTTGATGCTTATGGCACTTGTTTTGATATTAACTCAGCAGCTAAAGTTATTAAAAATAAAATTGGAAAGTCTTGGCTTTCCTTTTCAAATACCTGGAGAACAACTCAGTTAGAGTACACATGGCTAAGAAGTTTGATGAAAAACCATGCCGATTTTTGGAAAATTACTAAAGACTCATTAAATTTTTCAATGAAAGAACACAATATTGATTCAAAATATCAAAGTGAACTTTTAAAACTCTATAAAGAACTACAGGTATACCCTGAGTTGGAGCAGACACTTTTATATTTAAAGAAGAAAAAAATAAAAGCCTGTATCCTTTCCAATGGTACCCCAAAGTTACTAAAACAACTGACAAAAAAAACAAAAATAGAGAACCTTTTTGACTCTCTTATTTCTATTGAAAAAATAAAAATTTACAAACCGGACCCCAGAGTTTATCAGCTTGTCACAGATAAATATTCCTGCAAACCTTCGCAAGTTTGTTTTTTAAGTTCTAATAGTTGGGACATAGTAGGGTCTAGATCTTTTGGATTTCAATCGATATGGGTTAATAGAATAAATAAAAATTTTGACAATTTGGATTTTAAGCCAAAAAAAACTATTACCAATCTACTAGAACTAAAAAAAATTTTATAATTAAATTTTAATCCAATCTAATGAAAAAATATTTTAAACTTATTCGATTGCATAAACCTACGGGTATTTTTTTACTTTTTTGGCCTTGTGCCTGGGGTCTTGCTATCTCTAATATTGACAAGAGTAATGATGCATTATTTTACAACTATATATTTTTATTTTTTGTAGGGTCTGTTTTGATGAGAAGTGCTGGATGTGTATATAATGATATTATCGATAGAAAAATAGACGCAAAAGTAAAACGAACTAATGAAAGGCCAATTGCCAAGGGAGAAATTTCTGTTCACCAGGGTTGGTTAGTAATTTTTTTTTTAATTTTTTTTTCTTTAATCATTCTTTATCAATTTAATTTAAATTCAATTATCTTTGGATTAAGCTCTGGAATTCTAGTGGCAGCCTACCCTTTCATGAAAAGGATAACTTACTGGCCTCAATTATTCTTGGGTATTACTTTTAACTGGGGTGTTATTTTGGCTTGGCTTGCTCTTGAGAATGAATTTTCTTTTACACCAGTGTTATTATATTGTTCAGCAATCTTTTGGACGCTCGGATATGATACCATCTATGGAATGCAAGATATCAAAGACGATCTTAAAATAGGAATAAAATCTACCTCTATTAAATTTGAAAAAAAAATAAAAATTTTTTTATCAATCTGCTACTTAGCTTCTATTGGCCTTCTACTAACAACTCTAGAATTTTTAAATGCAAATATAGTGAGCTATGTAATAGCAATTTTATCTTCTGGGATCCTTTTTTTTCAAGTATTTGCATACGAAAAAAACAAACCGAATAAAAGTTCTAAATTATTTGCATTAAACAACTATTATGGTCTATCTATATTTCTCACATTAATGATAACAATAAATAATGGTTAAAGATAAATTATTTTTAGAAAATATTTCCCAATTTTGCTTGGGCAAAGCAAAAAAGCTTGGGACAACAAATTGTGAAATAGTTGTTGGAAATTCTATATCTGAAAGTATAACTTTTCGTAACAAGCAAATTGAGCAGTCTGAAAGATCGGACAATATCTCTATCGGACTTACAACATACATTGGCGGGAAAAAATCTAATGTCTCATCCTCTAACGTTAAAGAAAAAGACATTTCTACACTTATAGAAAGATGCGTGGAAATGACAAAGATAACTCCTGAGGATCCGCATTCTTCCATGCCTAAAAAGACTTTGCTAGCCACAGAAGATACTTTCTTAGATTTGTTTGATGAAACAAAAATTAACAATGATCATAAAATTAATTTTTTAAAAGAAATGGAAGAAGAAGCTTTTTTAAACAGTAAAATTACCAATTCAAATGGGTGCTCTTTTGCAGAAGCAAAATCTAATTTTGTTTTGACTAATAGCTTAGGTTTTTCTAAGGGATACCAAACTTCCATGTTTTCAGCAGGCTGCGCAGTAGTAGCTGAAGATAACGGATTAATGGAAACGGATTATGAATACTCAACAAAAAGATTTTCCCATGAATTACTACAACCAAAAGAAATAGGATCTTCAGCTGCGAAAAGGGCCTCTAAAAGGCTTAATGCAAAAAAAATAAATAGCACAAAAATTCCCATTATATTTGATAAGCGTATTTCAAAGAGCTTGCTATCAAGTTTTGCAGGCGCAATATCAGGCTCAGCTTTTTCTAGAGGAACTACTTTCTTAAAAGATAAGCTTGATAAAGAAATTTTTACAAATTCAATAAATGTCTTTGACGATCCTTTAATACAAAGAGGTCTTGGCTCTCAACCCTTTGATAGCGAAGGCGTGGTAAGCAAAAAATTACAGTTAGTTAAAAATGGACAATTGCAAAATATTTTTTTAGATACCTATCATTCAAATATCCTGGGATTAGAAACTAATGGCAGAAGTGGAGGTAGTACAAATCTATTTTTTGAAAATGGAAAAAACTCACTTGATGAAATAATTCAAGCGCAAAAAAAAGCTCTTTATATTACTGATCTTATTGGTCGTGGTTCTGACACAATTACTGGAGATTATAGTGTTGGAGCATCTGGAATTCTTATTGAGAATGGTGAGCTAGGATATGCGGTAAATGAAATAACTATTGCTGGTAATCTTTTGGATATGTATAGAAACTTAGATTTGGCTAATGACCTTGAATTTACTTACTCTACTAACGCTCCTTCTATAATTATAAATCAGATGACTATTGCAGGAAAATAATGAGTAAAATTGAACTAATTAAAAGAATTTTTAGGACACAGGTAAAAAGATACCTTTCGCAAATTGTAATTATTTTTCTATTTATTATCCTCTCTGCCTTAGCAACTGCTAGCGTCGCATGGTTGTTGGACCCTGCAATTAAAAAAATATTTATTGAAAAAGACATGACACTACTTTTTGCAATTCCATGTCTGATAGTTTTGGCTTTTGTAATTAAATCAATCGCTATTTACATTATAAGAATCAAGACAATAAAGATTTCTTTTAATGTTACAAAAAACATTCAAATTCTTATGGCTGAAAAAATTTTAAAATCTGACACAGCTTTTTTAGCAAATAGGCATTCTGGGAGATTCATTTCTAATTTTACAAATGATACTCAAATTTTATTAAATGTGATTAATGGAACAACAATTTCAGTAATCAAAGAACTTGTTACGCTAATTGCACTGATGGGACTTATGTTTTATCAAAATTGGAAGTTGAGTATTTTGGCAATAATCTTGATTCCAGTAGCTGCCTATTTTTCGAAAAAAATAGGTAAAAAAATAGGTAAAATAGTAAATCAAAGTTTACAAGCCAGTGAGGTATTTACAAAATTCTTATCAGAAATTCTCAAAGCCACTTCTGTTATTAAAATTTTTCAAAAAGAAGATGAAGAATTAAAAAAATTTAGAAATGTTATAGAAAATAGAATTGAAAAAATGACCCAAGTAGAAAGGACAAGATTTGGCGCTCAACCAATCATGGAAACAATTACAGGAATGGCAATTGGTATTGTGGTTTTTGCTGGTGGTTATTTAAGTATTCATGACGAAATTGAGGTCGGTAGCTTTTTTTCTTTCTTGACAGCTTTAATATTAGCATACCAGCCTGTAAAAGCTCTGTCTGGTGTGAATATTGGAATGAACGAAGGTCTTACTGCGGCAAGAAGAATTTATGAATTACTTGATAATCAAGAATCAATTTCCAGCAATAATAATAAAAAAAATTTGGTAATTAAAAATAAAGATATTGAATTTAATAACGTCAACTTTAATTATCCTGACGGCACGAAAGCCATTAAAGAACTTTCGACTGTAGTTAGAGGGGGTGCAACAACTGCCCTTGTAGGAAAAAGTGGATCTGGAAAATCTAGTTTTATCAATTTAATTCCTAAATTTTACAATGTATCGAATGGAACAATTAAAATTGACGGTCAGGATATTAACGATGTTAACCTTGCATCTCTTCGAAAAGCTATTGCAGTTGTATCTCAAGATGTAATCCTATTTGATGATACGGTTGAAGCAAATATAGGATATGGGAAGATAGATGCAAGCAAAGAGGAAATTATTTCAGCAAGCAAAGCTGCAGCGGCAGATGAATTTATAAGAGAACTCCCTAATGGCTACAAAACTATAGTTGGTGAAAATGGAATCAAGCTTTCTGGGGGTCAAAAGCAAAGGGTATCTATTGCCAGGGCTATACTCAAAAATAGCCCTATTATTTTGCTAGATGAGGCAACATCTGCTTTGGACTCTGAATCTGAAGCAAAAGTAAAATATGCAATAGACAATCTAATCAAAAACAGAACTACAATTGTCATTGCTCATAGACTATCTACTATTAAAAATGCAAATAAAATTATTGTACTTTCTGAGGGCTCACTAGTTGAGGAAGGAACTCATGAAAAGCTTATAGAAAAATCAAATACTTATAAAAAATTATATAACCAGGAAACTATAAGCTAATTTATATGCTTACGCTTTATATATACGTAAGTAACATTTTTCATTTTTTTTCTACATTTTTTTTATACATAAGAGTTCTCAAAAATAAAGAAGACCCTTTAAGATATAAAGAAAAACTTGGTAAATACGAAATTCAAAATACCTCTACTGTAATATGGTTTCATGCTGCTAGCTTAGGTGAGCTTCAGTCTGTTCTGCCAATAATCTTTCACTACAGTAAAAACGAAATCTATAAAATACTAATTACAACAATTACCTTGAGTTCATCAAGGTATTGCACTGATGTATTTAAAAATCATCCAAACATTATTCATCAATTCGCGCCACTAGATACACCAATAATAGTAAAAAAATTTTTAAATCATTGGAGGCCAAAAGTATCTATTTTTGTAGAATCTGAACTTTGGCCAAACCTTATTCTGGAATCGAAAAAGAGTTCAAAATTAATTTTATTAAATGCCAGAATGTCAAAAAAATCTTTTTCAAGATGGAGGCTACTGAAAAAATTTGCTACCAAGATTCTGAATCATTTTGACTCTATATTGCCACAAAGCAAAGAAACAAAAGACTTCATAGAATTTTTTGACACTAAAAATATATACTATTTTGGAAATCTCAAATTCATTTCTTTAAATGAACTACCTAATAATACATCATTTAATTTTGAAAAAAAAATTAAGCACACTTGGGTAGCAATGAGTACACATCAGGGAGAAGAAGACCTTATTGTAAAAACTGCAAAAAATATAAAAGAAAAAAATATCAAATCCCAATGTATTTTAATACCAAGACACATCAATAGAGTTAAAGAAATAACTAAAATAATAAAAGCCAACAATTTAACGTACCAATTAAAAAGCCAAGAAGCCAAACCATTTGAAAATGTAGATTTTTATATTTTGGATTCTTATGGGGAGGCAAAAGAAATTTTTAAAAAAGTTAGTCTTGTTTTTTTGGGAGGATCAATAGTGCCTCATGGAGGTCAAAATCCTTTGGAGCCAGCAAGAGAAGGCTGCTTCTTATTTCATGGCCCAAATGTTAGCAATTTTAAAGAAATTTATGAATTTTTAAATAAAAATGAAATATCTAAACTTGTAACTTGTGACCAATCTCTTACAAAAGAGTTGGTTTTAAAATTTGAAAATCCAGTAAATAACATTGAATTTCAAGAAAAAATGGAACAGTGCAGCCAAAAAATATTGTTAGATCACACTAACTACCTTAATTCTTTCATTAAATAATGAAGTTGAACAAGCCTGCCTTTTGGGATTCAAAAAAAGTATCCCTGTGGTCTATATTGCTACTACCTTTAACTGCGCTTTACTGCTTAATATTGGCGGTAAATAGAAAAATAAAAAAAATAAAAAAATTTAATATTAAAATTATTTGTATTGGAAATATTTATATTGGAGGAACTGGAAAAACTCCACTGACAATTAAAATAGCATCTCTCCTAAAAGACAAATTTAAATTAGCTATTATAAAAAAAAAGCATGTCGAGCAAAAAGATGAAATAGCTTTACTGCAAAAAAAATGCAAAGTTATTTCTCATAACTCTAGAAAAGTTGCCATAGAGCAAGCTATAGAAGAAAATTATAATATCGTAATATTGGATGATGGATTTCAAGATGAGGAAATAAAAAAAGATATCTCTATTTTGTGTTTTAGTTCTGCTCAATCAATAGGAAATGGCTTTATTCTTCCAAGTGGTCCATTAAGAGAATCTCTGCAACGAATTCAATTCGCAGATATGGCTTTTATCAATGGAGATTTAAATCTTGAATTAGAAAAAAAAATTAAAGTAAATAATAAAAATTGCGAAATATTTTATTCAAATTATCAATTATTAAACTTAGAAAAATATAAAAACAAAAAATACTTTGCATTTTCTGGAATAGGAAATAATATTAATTTTCTAAATTTATTAAAAAAAAATGAAATTAATATAGTGGATTATAAATTTTTTCCTGATCATTACGATTACAATGATGCAGAAATTTATAAATTAAAAAATCACGCCTCGAAAAAAAAATTACACTTACTAACTACGGAAAAAGACCACTTAAGACTTAAAGAGTGCCATAAAGGGAATATTGATTATACTGAAATTGAACTAATCATCAAAAATGAAGAAAAGTTAATAGAAAAAATCATATCTTATGAAAGCAATTAAATATTTTATTGAATTTATTGTTATTATTTCTTTATTTTTAATATTTAAATTATTAGGAAGAAAAATAGCTTCAGATCTAGGATGCGCAATTGCTAATTTTGCAGGTTCTAGTTTTAGATCTAAAGAAAGAGTGGAGACAAATCTTCAAAAAGCTTTTCCTGAAATAAGCAATATTGATAAAAAAAAATATATTCAAGAAATGTGGTGTAACTTTGGGAGAACTTTTTCTGAATATGTATATCTAAAAAACTTTAGAAAAAACAAAGAAAACCATATCAAAATTGATGGAATGGAAATTCTTGATTTGCTTAAATTGGGCAACGCACCGGTAGTTTTTATTTCCGGTCATTTTGGTAACTTTGAATTAATGGCAATGGAATTAGACCGCAGGAACTTAAATATAGCTGCTATTTATCGCCCTTTAAATAATTTTTTTCTTAATCCCCTCATGGAATACTGGAGAAAAAAACACATATGCAATTTCCAAATTCCAAAAAAGATACCTGGTAAAAGGGGTGACGGGACTAGAAAATTTTTAAAAGCAGTTCAAAATAAAACAAATATTGCTGTTATGGTCGACCAAAGTGTTACTCAGGGTAAACGAATTAATTTTTTTAATGAACAGGCATTTACTACATCTATACCTGCTCAATTAGCCTTAAAATACAATTACCAGATAGTTCCCGTTTCGATCACACGTATAAAAAAATATCAATTTGTTATGAATATTTTTCAACCACTTTCTATCGATAGGCAAAAAGATAATGAGTTAACTATTGGAAAAAAAATTAATCAGACCATAGAAGAAATGATTATTAAAAATCCCGGTCAGTGGATATGGACACACAATAGATGGAAAATTTAATTTTTTAGAACTAACTCTGGATCAAGCGCTGTTTGACCCCAGTAAATTCCAAAATGCAAATGATCTCCTGTTGATCTTCCTGTAGAACCCATGGTTCCTATCAAGTCTCCTTGGGAAACTTTTTGACCCTTAATTACATTGAGAGAATCGAGATGATAATATACCGAAGTAACTCCATGACCATGGTCAATACCAATTGTACCTCCAGTAAAATATAAATTATTCTGTGCTAAAGTAACAACCCCATTCGCTGTTGCTTTAATAGCAGTTCCTTTTTTGTTTGCAATATCCAAGCCTAGATGGGGTCTTCTAGGTTTGCCATTTAAAATTCTTTGGCTTCCGAATTTTCCAGAAATAACTCCATCTGCTGGTTTTGTAAATTTGTAAAAAAAAAATTCATTATTAGAATTTACTGATCTCATTGTGTTAAAAAAAATCTGTTCTTTTGCAATACGATCAAGTTCTTTTTTTCCTGGAGTAACCATTTTTTTTGGCAATCCATTAATTTTTTGGGTTAAAAAAATTCTTTTTTTAATTTTTTTTTTAAAGACTTTTAATTTTTTATTTTCTTCTATTTCAATAAGTATGTCTTTTCTTCTATCTTTGCTTATACCAAAAACAAAATACCCATTCTTTGATAATTTTAATTTTTTTTTATCTAAAAAAAATTTACTTCCAGGAGTAACTTTTCCCTTTACAATTCCACCTTCAGTAAAATTTCCGATAAATTCAACACCAAGGGAGGATGAATTTGTAAAGACCAACAAGAACAGGCATAAATATATTTTTTTAATCATTGTTGAGTTTTTGCTCTACTTCTAATGGAGAAAAATAAGCTTCTTGCAATTCAACATTCCAATACCTTAAGTCTTGAAGTTGTATTTTCTTTTTAGACACGGCACAAATTGTATAATCTCCCTCGATGAGAATATCAAAACTACCGGGTCCAAACCTTAATTTGGCTTCCTTGCTCATTGTTTTTTTAATATTTTTGCAGCTATAGTTCCATCATGGAATTCAATATCTATTAATTGTTCATGCTTAATATTGCTAGATTTTAATATTTTTTTTTGTTTAACATCCCTCACGATAGAAAAACCTCTTTTCAAAACCTTTTGAACACTTAAGTTATCTAGCCTTAGAAAAAAATTGTTAATTTGCAAGTTTTTTTCTTTTATCAATCCTTTTGCGAAGTATCTCAAATTGCTAGTTAGCAAAATGAGTGTTTTTTTACTTTCTTTAATAAAATCTTCTAATGACTTTCTGTTTAAAAACTTGCTAAAGTTAATTAAGTCTTCGTTGGCATTTTTAAAAACTAGCTCCATAGTAAATTTTAAGTTTTTAAATATATCTAATAGCTGTCTTTCTAAATTTTTAATTTCAGGAACGGCCATTTCTGCTGCAGCCGTGGGAGTTGCAGCCCTAACATCCGCAACAAAATCCAAAAGAGTAAAATCAGTTTCGTGGCCAATTGCAGATATAATTGGAATATTGGATTGAAATACTGCTCGAACAACATCTTCATCATTGAAAGGCAGGAAGTCTTCTGCACCACCCCCTCCTCTTGCAATTATAATTAAATCGACTTTAGAATGCTTTTTAAAAAAAGCAACTCCCGAAACAATTTCTTTTGCAGATTTTGCTCCTTGCACAGAAATAGGAAAAATCTCCAGGTGTGTTGGAAATCTATTTTTAATACAATCTATAATATCCATAATAACAGACCCTGTTGGTGAGGTGATTATTCCAATTTTTTTTGGAAGAAAAGGTAATTTTTTTTTACAATGCTTTTCAAATAAACCTTGGGCTTCTAATTTTTTTTTTCTTTGTTCAAAAATTTTAAGCAAAGCCCCTTCACCGTGAGCATCCATCTGATCTACCTGAAGTTGATAATTTGAAATACTTCCTTTGGCATAGGTAGTTAATTTTCCTTGCGCAAATACTTCCATTCCTTCTTCTGGCTTAAAATTAAGATACTGAACATTTCTTGACCAACAAACAGAATTTAAAACAAAATTCTCATCTTTAAGTGAAAAATAATAATGACCTTTGAAATCTTTAACTTTTGATATTTCGCCTTTAACTCTAATCAATCCAAAATTTTCCTCTAAAATATTTTTAGTTAAATTCGTAATTTCAGATACTGAAAACTCTGGAATATTTTTCATTATAATATAGTAAACATATTAACATGAACGTTGCTGTAATTGGAAGTGGTGGAAGAGAACATGCTCTTTGTTTTAAATTGAGCTTTTCCAAAAAAATATCTAAACTATTCTGCATTCCAGGCAATCCTGGAACTTCCCTTGTAAGCAAAAATATAGAAATTAACTATTTAGATTTTAGTTTGCTTTATTCAACTCTGCTAGAAAACGATATTTCCATAGTAATTATAGGCCCTGAAATACCCCTGGTAGAAGGAATTGTAGACTTTTTGTCTTCTAAAAATATCTTTGCTTTTGGACCAAGTAAAAAAGCATCACAACTTGAAGGATCAAAGACTTTTATGAAAAAATTATGCAAAGATTTCAATATTCCTACTGCTAAATATAAAAATTTTGACGATTTTTTAAAAGCAGAAGAATTTATAAAAAAATCTAAACATCCTATTGTTATAAAGTCAGATGGATTAGCTGCAGGCAAGGGTGTTGTTATTTCTTCCAATGAGAAGGAATCTGTTCAATTTACTAAGGAAATATTAGATGGAAAATTTAAGAACTCAAATAAAGTTGTAATAGAAGAATTTTTGGAGGGGGAGGAAGCGAGTTATTTTGTTATTACAGATGGACAAAATTATTTACCGCTGGGTACAGCCCAAGATCACAAAAGAATTGGAGAAAATGATACTGGCTTAAATACTGGTGGAATGGGTGCTTACTCACCATCGTTACTAATAACAGATGCCCTGCAGGAAAAAATAAATAGAAAAATAATCGAACCAACTATCAACGGGCTTAATGCAATTGGATGCACTTTTGTTGGAATACTCTATGCTGGATTGATGATAAAAGACGATGAACCAAAGCTTATAGAATACAATATTAGATTTGGAGATCCAGAATGCCAAGTGCTTATGATGAGGCTAGAAAATGATTTGCTTGATTTAATTCTATCAATTAAAAATAAAAGATTGCAAAATGAAAAAATATCTTGGAACAAGAATCCATGCATTACAGTAGTGGCGGCTGCAAAGGGCTACCCAGAAAAATACAAATCCAAAACTGAAATTAAAAATTTAGAGAATATTGAAAATAATTCCACTCAGCAGCTATTTCATGCTGGAACAATAAAGGTAAATAATAGAATTTTAGCAAATGGCGGAAGGGTGTTGAATGCTACAACAATGGCTTCTAATTTAAACGATGCAAGAGAGAAAGCCCATTCAATGCTAGATCTTGTAGATTGGGAAGATAAATATTTTAGAAAAGATATTGGATGGAGAGCAATTAAATAAATATTAGTTTTTTCTTTTTGTTTTAAAAAAGTCAATTATTATTTTTGAAAATTTTTTTTCTTCGAATCCATAATAAAAAGAAAATTTATATTTTAAATATTTAACAAAACCCAATTTGGAGCCATTAATTAAACCACCTCTAGTTTTATCTTCAGCACAAAAATAAATATTTCTTACTTGGGCCAGAGCAATAGCTGCTGTACACATTGTGCAAGGTTCTAAAGAACAATAAATATCCATTCCATCTAGTCTTTTTTTATTTGAAGCTTTAAGAGCTTTTCGAATAACAAGTATTTCGGCATGGGCTAAAGGATCTTTATTCTTAACTGTTAAGTTGTGAGCTTTCGCAATAATTTTTTTAGTCTTTGGGTCTACAATGATAGCGCTGATTGGAATTTCGCTTCTCTTTATTGCTTGGTTACACAATTTCAATAGAGTATCAATGTAGACTTTAAAATTATTCATATGAACAAAGAATTACCTGAAAAAATTAGAATTTCAAAATTTTTAGCATCTTACAATATTGGATCAAGAAGAGAGATCGAAAGAATGATTGAGAAAGGAAGAATTCAATTAAATGGGAAAAAACTTCTTGGTCCTGTTCATTTTGTAGATAAAAAAGATTCTATAAAATTAGATGGCAAATTGCTTATTTTTAAAAAATTTAGACAAATTTATAAATTTTACAAACCAATTGACTGCATATGTTCAAAAAACAAACAAGATGAACGAAAAATTGTTTACGATTTATTACCTAAAAAATTTAAAAATTTTATTTTTGCAGGAAGACTAGATGTTAATTCGGAGGGACTACTTATTATTACAAATGACGGTGGGGTTGCTAGAAGTCTAGAGTTGCCAAAAAATAGATTTGTAAGAAAGTATATGATTAGAGTTTATGGTGTCTGTGAAGAAAAAAAAATAGACAATTTAAGCAAGGGGAGAAAAATCAATGGAGTTCAGTATAGGCCTTTTAAATATAAAATTTTTAATAAAGATAAAAAAAATTTTTGGATAGAAATTGAATTAGAGGAAGGTAAAAATAGAGAAATAAGAGAATTGATGCGTAGTATTAATTTGCAAGTAAACAAATTAACTAGGTTAGAGTTTGGACCATTTAAAATTTCCAATCTAAAATCTGGTGAAATCAAAATAGCAGAAACAAGAGAAATAAAACAATATGAGGATTATCTCGGGAAAATTTAAAAAAAAAAAGTTAGTATTGCCAGATTCTAAAATTACTCGACCATTAAGAGATTATGTAAAGGAAAGTTTATTTAATCTGCTGTCACACTCACCCCTATTAAATTTCAAATTTAATAAAAGTATTATTCTAGATATTTTTTCAGGTAGTGGATCTTTTGGTATAGAATGCATATCTAGAGGGGCGTCTCATACAACATTTATAGAAAATAATAAGAATGCATTTAGTATATTAAAAAAAAATATTCAGAATTTGGGACTTGAAAATGAAAGCAAACTAATTTTGAATGATTTTTTAAAAATAGATTTAAAATTTTTTTTACGAGAAAGTCCAGACTTGGTATTTTTAGATCCACCTTTTGAATCTAGATTATTACAAGAAATATTTGAAAAAATTTTAAAAAATAAAGAATATCTATTAAACTCGGTAATCATAGTACACTACGAAGTAAGCAAAAAATTTAATTTTAATAATTATTTAGATGAAATCTTTAAAAAAAAATATGGTCGTTCTATTGTTTTTTTTGGAAAAATTAAAAACTAAAAGTATTTTTTTTAATTTTCTCTACAGATGGTTGATCATAAGGATTTAGGTTTTGGGCATATCCTAAAATAATTGTCTCTAAAATATTGTAAGAAAAAAGCTCAAATAAATTATAAACTTTATTTTCATGGCTTTCTGCAAATTTAATTATTCTATGTGGAATTTCCTCTTCTTTAAAAGTTTTAATCATGCTTAAACACTGTGATTCGAGTAGATTTTTTGGGGTTTTCGTTTCAATCTCCCCAAGACCCAATTGTGAAAAACTTTTAAAATAAGAATCCTGAGAAGGAGGATAAATATTAAATAATTTATTTTTTGGACCTCCAATAAATAACTGCATAACACTATGATGATCTTTCGGACAAATAGAAGTTATGGGAGTTAAGGCTTTTTTGTTTTTTCCTAGACTTTCGGCAAATAGCTGCTGAAACCAATAAGAATAATCTTTTAGCGAATATTTGTATAAAATATTTACATTATAGTTGATATTATATTTTTGTTGTAAGGTTAAAATTACGGCAGCATTGACAGTTGGATTAGATTCATCTTCTAAATTATTCTCAATTAATTTTGAGACTAAAGATTCTGCACTATCGGAAATTTTTTGTGCCTCGAGATCAAATAAAATCATAGAAGTTTCTGAAAAGACAGAAAATCGTCCGCCAATTTTTTTATTATGTGGGATCAGTTGGAGATTATTTTTTTTTGCAAAATTATTTAGCAGATTGTCGCTATCTTCCGTTATTACTATAATATTTTTTTTCACCTCATCTAAAATCGAAATTTTTATTAAATGCTGAAATAATAAATTTAACATTGCCAGAGTTTCAAAAGTTTCTCCAGATTTGGAAATTATAAAAATTGTAAAATTATTTAAATTAGATTCTTTAAAAAAATTATTTAAATACTCGGGGTCATAATTGTCTAAAAATAAAGTACTACCACCTAAATACATGTTAATGGCTTTTGCACCAGCAGATGAACCCCCCATACCAATTACCAATTGATTTTTTTTTTTAACGATTTTGTCCCTGAGTAACTTTATTTTATTTTGATAATCGATACTAAATGAATTGACAATTTCATTTGATTGATTTTTTATTTCTAATATTAGCTTTTGAGAAGCTGCATGACAATTGCTAAGATTTTTTTTGTATTCCTCAGTCGAACTAAGGTTGTAATTTTTATTAAAAAAATATTTGAGATTTATATCTAAATTCATTTATTTAATTTTTTTTAGAATTTCATTCTCTATACTAATTGAATTATCAGAAGTGCTTTCTCTAGTTTGTTCTTTTTTTTGGTTAAAATTTTTATCTAAAATATTTTTTAAAGAATTCTTAGGGTTTTCGTTTTTTTTTACTTTATTATCGGCACCTGGTGGTAAAATATTGTAATCAGGAGGGAAAACTAACGGGTCTCTCTTTTCAATTAAAAATTCATTAGGAACATCTTTTTCAATACCAACTGCTTTTTTTAAATTAGAACACGCATTGAGAGCTGTTAGCATAAAAATCAATAATAGATAAAATGTGTTTTTATTTTTCATTTTTTTTAGAAAATAAATCATTTAGTATTAGTAGCAAAATCCCTGCAGTAATAATAATATCTGATACATTAAATACAAACCAATGAAAATCTAGATAATGCAAGTCTACAAAATCAGGAACAGCGTTGTAGATGATCCTATCAAATAGATTGCCAAAAGCACCCCCAATTACCAGTGCTAATGAACTTTTTTCTAAGCTATTTTCTGATTTGAAGAACCAAATTATTAAAAACCCGATAACTAAAAAAATTAAAAAACTAAGGATATGGTAAATGTAACTATCGCTTTCTAAAATCCCGAAAGCCATGCCACTGTTCCAAAGTAATACAAAATTTAAAAAAGAGTTAAAATAATAACTGTCAGATTTATATCCTAGAAAAAAATCTATTACGTAACTCTTAGTAAACCTATCAGCTAAAAATGCAATAATGACAATGATAAAAAAGACCCAATTTTTTTTAATCCCTTGTTTAATTGATTCCACAATTAGCTCGATTGCATTTGGTAGATAAAATTTTCCAACAATGTGAACACTTAGTTCCAACTGCCTTGTTTACAATAATTTTTAAATTGTCTAATTGATTATTTTTTGTGTTTTGCAAATTTTCAAAATTATAATTCTTACTATTTATTGTACTGCCTGAGCAAATAAACAATTCCGAAAGGTTAATTTTCTCTAAATTTGATAAATATTTTTCTTCGAGAGAGATATGTATATTGGTATCAAGACCAGACCCCACCATTTTTTCATTTCTCTTTAGCTCAACTGCATTATTAATTTCGGATCTTAATTTTTTTAAAAAAATCCATTTTTTTTCAATTTCTAAATTAACCCATTCTGGTGGAAACGATTTAAAATTATGAAGAAAAATACTTTCTTTAAAATTATCTTTTTTTAGAGTTTGGTATATTTCTTCACAGGTAAATACTAAGATTGGTGATAACCACTTTAAAAGAAACTGGGTAATAATCGAAAGTATCTTTTTACAATTAATTCTTTTGATAGAATTTATATCGTCACAATAAAGAGAGTCTTTTCTAATATCGAAATAAAGAGCCGAAAGATCAATGGTGCAAAAATTTAATATGTCGACATAAATTTTGTGAAAATCATAATTTTTATTCAAATTTGTAAATTCCAAGTCTAAAGAAGAAATTTTATGCAAAATATATTTTTCAATTTCTTCTATATCAGATAGGTTTATTTTTAGATCTAAATCTAAATCTAAATCATCATTTAAATTTCCAAGTAAAAAACGAAACGTATTTCTAATTTTTCTATATGATTGAGAGTGCTGTTCTAATATTGCATTATCAATTTTTAAATCATCGGAATAATCTGATGCAGCTACCCAGAGTCGTAAGATATCTGCTCCATATTTTTTAATTACTTCGTCAGGTGAAACAACGTTACCTATAGACTTGGACATTTTCTGACCTTTTCCATCCACTACAAAGCCATGACATAAAACACTTTCATAAGGAGCTCTTCCTCTTGTTCCAGAAGACTGGAGTAAAGATGAATGAAACCAACCTCTATGTTGATCCGAACCCTCAAGATACATGTCTGCAGGCCACTTTAAGTCTTTTCGTTTTTCAAGAACATATGAATGGCTGGAGCCACTATCAAACCAGACTTCTACAATGTCATTTACTTTCCTGAAGTCATTGGCATTATATTTTGAACCTAAAAATTCTTCATCTTTTTTTAAAAACCAAGCATCGCTTCCTTCTTTTAAAAAAATATTTTCTATTCTTTGAAAAACTTCCTCATCTACTAAGGGTTCGTTTGTTTTTCTATTTACAAAAATAGGTATAGGAACACCCCAAAATCTTTGTCGTGAAATACACCAGTCTGGCCTTGTCTCAATCATAGATCTAAGTCTATTCTGACCAACCGGTGGGTAAAACTTAGTATTATCTATGGCTTTTAAAGCAACCTTTCTCAGATCATTAGACTCCATAGAGATAAACCATTGTGGAGTTGCCCTATGAACCAATGGAGCTTTTGATCTCCATGAATGAGGATAACTGTGTGTTAAAGTTCCAGACCCTAGAAGCTTTTTACTAATTTTTAATTCTTCTATAATAATTTTGTCTGCTTTGAATATATGAATGCCTTCAAATTTTTTAATTAAATTTGTGTAATATCCATTGTCATCAATTGTATTTTCTGCTTTGATATTATTTTTTAATCCTAAATTAAAATCATCTGGACCGTGACTTGGTGCAATATGAACAATTCCTGTGCCTTGCTCTAAAGTTACAAAATCACCTTCTAATAACGGAATTTCAAAATCGTAGCCATGACCTTTAAAAGGATGAAAACATTTCATATTCTTAAACTCCGATCCAGGAAATGATTCAATAATTTTAAAATCTTTAATGTCACAAGAATCAACAACACTATTAATTAAATTTTTAGCAAGAATAAGAATTTCTTTTTGACTATCTTTTGTTACTTCGACTAAAGAATATTCAAAATTGCTATTAAAGGCTAAAGCTCGATTGCAAGGAATTGTCCAGGGTGTGGTGGTCCAAATAACAACATTTACATTTTCTAAATTATGAAATTTTCCCTGAACGGGGAATTTTGCAAAAATAGTATTCGATTTGTGATCTGCATATTCAACTTCGGCATCCGCTAAAGCCGTGGCTTCTACAACCGACCATAGGACTGGCTTAAAACCATTATACAAACCACCATTTTTTAAAAACTTTAATATTTCAACTGCAATTTGAGCCTCTGCTTCTTTACTCATAGTGGTGTAAGGATTGCTCCAATCACCCTCTACTCCCAGTCTCTTAAACTGCTCTTTCTGTGTAGCAATCCATGAGGTTGCAAAATCTCTACACTCTTTTCTAAATTCAACTATGGAAATATTTTTTTTATCTTTTCCTTTTTTTTTATATTCCTCCTCTATTTTCCATTCTATGGGCAAACCGTGACAATCCCAGCCTGGAACGTAGACTGCATTTTTACCTAAAAGTTGTTGATATCTTGTAACAATATCTTTTAAAATTTTATTAAGTGCAGTTCCAATGTGAATATTACCATTGGCATAAGGAGGTCCATCATGAAGGACAAATTTTTCTTTATCTAAAGATTGGGATCTTTGCTGCTCATATAATTTTATACTACTCCATAACCTTAAAAGCTCGGGCTCTTTGGCTGGAAGATTTGCCTTCATGCCTAGCTGCGTTTTTGGAAGATTTACTTTTGTCTCACTCATTTTTTTAGAATTTCTTTCGCATTTATTATATCTTTTTTTATCTGTCTAATTAATAAATTTTTATTTTTAAATTTTTTTTCTCCTCTCAATCGCTTTACAAAAGCAATCTCTACAATTTTTCCATAAAATGAAGGTACTTTTTTAAATAGATTAATTTCTAATACCAGCTTGTTTCTAAAAAATGTTGGTGCCAAACCAAAATTTGCAACCCCATCGTAATTATTATTTTTAATTCCAACTTTAACTGCATAAACTCCTTTTTTAGGACTAATATTTTTTTTAATTTCAATATTTGCAGTTCTAAAACCCAACTCTCTTCCAATTTTTCTTCCTGGAATAACCTTTTCTTTGATGCTCCAGTTTCTACCTAGCAAAAGAGTAGCTAGCTCCATGTTCCCTTTTTCAATAGCCGCCCTCACTCTAGTGGAAGATATCCTAACTTTTTTTTCTTTTGATAATATTAAATCGGTTACTTTATAATTGTGCAGCTTTCCTAATTTTTTTAAAAGTGCAATATTACCTTTTCTTTTATTTCCAAATCTAAATTTTTTACCCACTAGAATGTGACTTACCGAGAGCTTGTTAACTAAAGTTTTTTTTATAAAATTTTCTGCTGTGGTCATTGAAAAATTTTTATTAAACTTACATGTGTATACAAAATTAATAGTATTCTTTTTAAATAAATCATTTTTTAAATCGTCTCTAGTCAAGCGTATAATTTTTTTATTTTTTTGAAAAAACTCCTGTGGCAATGGTGAAAAAGTAATAACTCCGAAATTTTTTTTACTTTTTTTAGCAATTAATTTTCCTAATTGAAAAATTTTTTGATGACCCCTGTGAATTCCATCGAAGTTTCCAATCGCAACTACTGAATTTTTAATAATTTTATCCGTTACCATGACAGTTCTTCTTGATAAAAATTAATTTTAATGTTCTCTAAGTTGACTGATTTTTTCAACTGATCAAAATCAACGGCACCATCTCTAAAAAAATTCTTATAAATTCCATTTAATATTAACAAAGAATCTAATTTAAACAAATTGGCTCCTTTTATGTCTGTTTTGATATTGTCGCCAATCACAAAAGGAATTATTTTTTTCTCTTTTACTTTTTGATAGATACCCATTTTTTTTAAAGCAAAATTATAAATTTCCAGATATGGTTTTCCAAAATAATTTACTGTGCCTCCCATTTCTTTATATCTATTTGCTAATGCTCCAGCACAAAAAATTATTTTTGATCCTCTACTCGCTACTTCATCTGGATTTGCACAAACTAGTGATATATTTTTTTTTTGGAAATACTCTAATATATTTTTGTAATCTTCTACTTTCTCATCTTCATCAGACATTAATCCCGTACAAATAACTTCACTACACTCTTCTTTGCTAGACAGTGTAATATTTAAATTTTTAAATAAGTCACTATCCTTGTCTGGTCCTAAATGATAAAATTTTTTTTTATGTTGATTTGAAAAAATATATTCTCTAGTTACATCTCCAGAAGTGACTACCAAATCATAATATGAGCTGTTAAGATTAATTTTTTCCAAAAATAATTTAACTACCGAGGAGGGTCTTGGCGCATTTGACATTAAAACAATTTTTTTATTAAAGTCTTTAAGCTTGCTTAAAACTTTCAAAGCTTCCGGATAGCATTGTAGGCCATTATGCATGACTCCCCACAGGTCTATGAAATAGACATCATATTGATCATATATTTCATTTATTCCTTTGATTTTTTGAGGTTCTTTTGAGCACATATAGAGTATCTATAATAAACCCTTTGGAAAATATAGGTTTTTAGATCTCAATAGGGTCTTGTAATTTTATAATTGATTGTCATATAACAACCCACAATTAACGACACAAGGAGCAATATAATGAAATTTAGACCTTTACATGACAGGGTATTAATAGAGTCCCTGGAAAGCGAAGAAAAAACAGCTGGTGGAATAATTATTCCAGACACGGCAAAAGAAAAGCCTCAGGAAGGCAAAGTAATTGCTGTTGGACCTGGAGCAAAGTCAGAAGATGGAAAAGCTATCCCCATGGATGTTAAAGTTGGTGATCGTGTTCTTTTTGGAAAATGGTCAGGAACTGAAGTTAAAGTCGATGGTAAAGAATATAGTATCATGAAGGAAAGTGACATAATGGGCGTGGTAGGGAAATAATATTAAATAATTTAGGAGGAAACAAAAAATGGCAGGTAAAATAGTAAAATTTGATACTGAAGCTAGAAATGCAATGCTAAGAGGCGTTGATATTTTGGCCAATGCAGTAAAAGTTACTTTGGGTCCCAAGGGACGTAACGTAGTAATAGACAAATCATATGGAGCACCAAGAATTACCAAGGATGGTGTTACTGTTGCAAAAGAAATTGAGCTTGAAGATAAATTCGAAAATATGGGAGCTCAAATGGTTAAGGAAGTTGCTAGCAAGACAAATGATGAAGCTGGTGACGGAACTACGACTGCAACTGTTTTGGCGCAAGCAATCGCAAAAGAAGGTTGTAAATATGTTGCCGCTGGAATGAACCCAATGGACTTAAAAAGAGGAATGGATCTTGCTGTTACATCTGTGATTGAAAGAATCAAAGAAAATTCCAAAAAAGTTAAAACTACTGAGGAAATTGCTCAAGTTGGAACAATTTCTGCAAATGGTGAGAAAGAGATTGGAAATATGATTGCTAAAGCAATGCAAAAAGTTGGTAACGAAGGAGTTATCACAGTTGAAGAAGCTAAAGGTCTTCAAACTGAACTTGATGTAGTTGAAGGTATGCAATTTGATAGAGGATTTTTATCTCCATACTTTATTACCAATGCAGATAAAATGACTACAGAGCTAAATAGTCCTTTAATCTTATTGTGTGATAAGAAATTATCAAACCTTCAATCTATTGTTCCTTTGTTAGAATCTGTAGTTCAAGCTTCTAGACCTTTATTGATTATTGCTGAAGAGGTTGAGGGGGAAGCTCTTGCAACTTTAGTAGTTAATAAATTAAGAGGTGGTCTAAAAGTTTGTGCTGTTAAAGCACCTGGATTTGGTGACCGTAGAAAATCAATGTTAGAAGACATTGCTATTCTTACAGGTGGACAAGTTATTTCTGAAGATCTTGGAATCAAACTTGAAAACGTAACTATTAAAGACCTTGGTTCTTGCAAATCTATCAAAGTAGATAAGGACAATACTACTATTGTAGATGGTGCTGGAAAAAAAGCTGACATTGAATCAAGATGTGCTTCTATCAAAAAGCAAATTGATGAGAGTACTTCTGATTATGATAAAGAAAAACTTCAAGAGAGACTTGCTAAATTGGCAGGCGGAGTTGCAGTTATTAAGGTTGGTGGTGCAACAGAAGTTGAAGTTAAAGAGAGAAAAGACAGAGTGGATGATGCATTAAATGCTACCAAAGCAGCAGTACAAGAAGGTGTTGTGACAGGTGGTGGATGTGCATTACTTTATGCTCTGGATGCTCTTGATACCATTAAGGTTAAAGGCGATGATCAAAAAGCTGGTGTTGAGCTAATTAGAAAAGCTCTACAATCTCCTATTAGACAAATTATTAACAATGCTGGTGTAGATGCATCTGTAGTTGTTGGTAAATTGTTAGAAGGTAAAAAAGGTAATTATGGTTACGATGCTCAAAATGAAGAGTACGTAGACATGATTGCTAAAGGAATCATCGATCCTACTAAAGTGGTAAGAACTGCTTTGCAAGATGCTGCATCTATTTCTGGATTGTTAATTACAACAGAAGCAATGATTGCAGATAAGCCTGATGACAAAGATGCTGGTCCAGCTGGCGGTGGAATGCCTCCAATGGGTGGTATGGGCGGAATGGGTGGTATGGGCGGAATGGGAATGTAATCCCGTCTATTTAGACCTAAAAATTATAAAACCCCCGTTGTTAAACACTTCGGGGGTTTTTTTTTATCTATTCGTTACAATGTCCTTACAATGTCCATACAATGTTGTTTGCTTCCGCAAATTCCCATTCCATTACTCATTATTAGTTATTGGTAGATAAACTTTGTTTACATTTTATGGCATTCGCCAATATATGTTTTTGTTTTAACCAATCCTCCAGACATTAAAGTACCATTCTCATAAGTTCTAATTTCAAATCCTTTATTGTTAGAAAGATTAATCGTATGAACCGTAGTAACTTTTCCTGCAACATGACCATCCCAAACCATTGTACTTTCATAACTTGTTATCCATTCTACTTTATTAAAAAATACTGAAAGTTTTTCAATTTTTTCATCTAAATCCTCTCCATCTTCATAAATTTTTTTATCTTTTATTTGATAAAGAGTTTTCCAATTTTTTGGTGTTCCTTCCCACTCACAAACATATGCTATGTCTCCAAAAGCATTAGCATTATTCATCATCATAAAACTTAGGAAAATGTATAGAGATAGTTTTTTCATTTATTTCACTATTATCTAATTAAAATTTCACCAGTTTCTGGTTCGCATCTTGATCCATCCCACGTTCCTTCATACTTTGTTGATCCATGCAATCCCCAGTCACCGTTGAATGTAATTACATTTTCTAAATTTATATCAAGATATCCATCGCCAAAGTCATCTATCCAAAAAATTTTAAACTTAATATTTTCTGCACTAAACTTTTTATGAGTATTTTCTATTTTTCCTTTAAAAAAAACACCCTTGTACACTTCGCCATCGCCAAAATCTTCTTTATTTTTATCTCTATCATAATTTTCAAAAACATAATTTCCCCATATATTATTTTGTTCATTAATTTTAAAGGTTGAAATTATCCTAAATTTATGTCCAGTATCATACTCAAGAAAACCACAATAATTTCCCTCCAGTTGTTTTAAGATAGATTTATATAATGATAAATCATGCTCATCACCCCAAGATGGAGTTATTAAAAATAAACCCAGAAAGATGTATAGAGATAGTTTTTTCATAATGACTTTAATTTCTCTGTAGAAAATTCCTTATCAAACCTAAGGGCGTTACACTTGAAGTAATTTGTCCATATATTTCTACAGTATTTATTCATTTCTAATAAAGTGTCATTTTCAATAGGGTTAAAATTATCTCCATCTTGTTTTTGTAATTGAATTTGTTTAGTTTTTTCTTCTACAACTGAAACAATATTCAATATATCTAAATCGATCTCACGTTTAAATAGATATTGCTCTTCCCTAATATGAGAAACAAAGTTTAGATTTTGAATTACACAACCATTCATCTCATGGTTTATTTTCTTATTAATCTTGCCTCTTAACCATTTAAACATTAACTGAACCTCAAAACCTTTTTTACAACCTAACCCTAGCAAAAAGCACAAAGTTTAACCATTATTCTTTTAAATTATTAAGTGCGTATTTCTTTGTACAATGTTGTTTGCTTCTGACTTGAGGACGATTAGATGCTCTTTAACAATGTCTTTACAATGTTCTTTTTAAAAAAGTGATGTGCTTATTGATTAATAAGTCTATGGAATGAGAATGTAATCCCACTCTTTTTAAAAAAGAATTCAAAGGCCATCTTTTTAGGTGGCCTTTTTTTTTATTAAGCTGTTATAAGATTAAGATATGTCAAAAAGATACAGTGGAAAATCATTTAAAGATTCAAGTGCTGCTAAAAAGCCAAAATTAAGTCTTAAAGAGAAAAGAAAAAATAAAAAAGAAAAATCTAAAAAGTCTTAGACTTTAGTTTTTTTTTGACTATGTTTTTTGAAGGTGAAGCTTTTAGGTCTATCACTTCT